>Ga0209465_10000753_pt1 | contig 14807 bp, 13 predicted proteins | sample PanSoiPlot1MoBio_FD_188321 | JGI IMG/M metagenome (GOLD analysis project Ga0209465, IMG submission 188321) | Tropical forest soil microbial communities from Panama analyzed to predict greenhouse gas emissions - Panama Soil Plot 1 MoBio (SPAdes)... | ecosystem: Environmental > Terrestrial > Soil...
TGTCGATGACGTTTGGCCCCTTGCCGTGGGCGAAGTTGTTGCTGTAGGCCTGGTCGAACGCTTGCCACACCCACCGACCCGCCCGTGACACGGTGCGTTTGTAGGCCTCGACATCCGGCCCGTCCACAGAGGGTTGCTTGCCCTTGGTGTTGGCATCGGGCGGATACAGGGGGCGTGGGAATCCCCTGACCGCTACCATTGGTCCCCCGGGATAAGCGTGCTGATAGTCCCAAGACGCATCCTGCGGTGTGACGCTCACTTCGGCACCCTAGCCATGACGTACACCGCAGCACAGACGATGAGGAAGATGAGTAGGAAGTCCAACCAACTCAAGTGTGTGGTGACAGCGACAATCACTTCTTGCCTCCCTTCACCGGTACGCCCACCAGGTCAAGGTGCTCGGGGTCAGGCTTGCCCTTGTAGAAGCCGGGTGTATTGCCAGAGCGGATACCGTACTTTGCCCAAACTTCTGGAGGTACAACGTCTCCAATAGGATGCCCGCCGACGTAAGCATCAACAGCGAGACCTCTGGTGTGGGGGTCCCCCGAGAATCCCCCAACGCGGCTCGAATAAGCATTTGAGCGGTAGCCAGAGATGACGGTGATGACGTGTCCAAGCTTCGCCGCCTCCTTGTCCAACGCCTGCAAGAGGCGGGGGTTAACGTGCTGGAAGTCCACATGCCCTGCGAAGTGGAGATTCTCGTACGGATTCTTGCCACCGAGAGCCATCGGGATTTTGCCGTTGAGGCCACCACCATGCGGGATAAGCTGTGTGGGTTGATACGGATTGCCCTGAGACTTTGTCGTGCTCGTCTGACCCACGTCTTGGAGAAGGCTCTGAATCATTGGCTCTTGCTCCTGCGTCGCTTGCTGCACCCTAGCGGTCAAGCCGCCCAAGCCCTGCATCGCCTCAATGCCCTGATCTGTGGGTGTCGCACCCTGAAGAGCTTGCAGAAGCGGAGACATTCCCGGCCCTGCCGGCGTGCCCGCGTCAGGTGCTTGCGGTAGTGCAGGTGGTGCGGGTGGTCCACCAGTGCCACCGCCCAGATCACCAGGACTACCCATCGCGGACATGATGCTCTTGACGTAGTTCTGAGTCTCAGCGTAGGGCGGTATGCCGCCGTACTTACGCACAGCGCCCGACCCAGCGTTGTACGCAGCCAGCGCGAGGGGTATGCTCTTGAACTGATGGATGAGGTTCGAGAGCATTCTCATGCCACCATCGACGTTCTGAACGGGGTCATAGACATCCTTGACTCCGAGGCCCTCAGCTGTGCCAGGCATGAGTTGCATCAGCCCACCTGCACCCACAGGCGACCGAGCATTCGGATTGAACCCCGACTCCTGCTTCACGAGCGCGCGAGCCAAGCCGATGGGGACACCGTACCTGTGCGCTGCCTGATCTACGAGTTGAACGATACGCTGGTCTGCCATTACTTCGCCAACGGTGTTAGAGTCTTCGATTTAGTGGTCCTGAGCATCCCATCCCACATCCGCTTATACTGACCAACGCCAGTCATACCCCACACGCTGTTGGCCAGAGACTCAAGCACAGCATCACTCATGCCGGGCTTGGTGGCGATGTCGTTGTACTGCTGTGCCCAACGGTCGATAGCTGCCTGATCCATATGAGGCGGCGGGTGCTGCTGCAAGTACTCAACGCCTGCTCGTAGATGATCGCCGGCCGACATCTTCTTATAGCCCGAAGCGCCATGCTTATCCGCATAACTACGCTGGAAGTCTTTGACGTGTTGCATGGCATCCATGTCACCCATGATCTTGGTAACCATAGCGGGCGGCACTTGCTGACCCGTCGCTTTCTCATACCGCTTTACCTGCAGCGGTAGTAGAGCTGTGGGGTTGTTCATGTTCTCACGCTCAAGCGTGGTAGTGATCGCCTGCTGCGATGCCTTGCGCGGATACAAACTACCGAATGTCCACTGACCCAATGCCTCTGTCCTCGACATTGGGTAGATGCTACCTGACCCCGGGTGCTTTAGGTAGTGGACGAGTCGGTACGGTGCTAGCTGCATGAGTATATCTTTCTGCAGCGTAGCGTGTTGCCCCGTCATCTTCTTGATGGCGTACTGGATGAATGGGTTGGTAGCGTCGATGCCCGTCGGATCGGTATACTTGTTGAACTTGTCCCCGTTGAGGAAAGCCTTGACCGTACCACCCACCTCGTGAGCAGTTTGCAGTCCCGATCCGAGCGGGTTGAGCGCGAAGGGGTTAACCATGATTGGGTTGCCATCCTTGTCATGGCCAACGGGAATGCTGCCAGCCATGAACCATGGCAAGCCACCAGTTTGCTGGTCGACCCAGTGCTGCCCGATAGGCGCGGTGTGCGCCATCGCAGCTGCTTGGACAGGATGCTGCAGGGGGAAGCGAGCGGTATAGCGCGCAGACCCACGGATCCAGTTCCACACGAAGAGGCCATTCGCTGCCATTGCCCGCTCAGCGGGATTGAGGTCTCGGAACTTAACGATCTCTTCCTGAGCGCGGTTACCCATGTTAGCGATCTTCATCCTCGCTGCCTGAGCAGCATCGCCAGTACCACGAGCTTCAGTGAAGAGCTTATCTACGTCAGAGATACTGCTGTAGCCCTGTCTACGAGCTTCGTGCAGGAACGCAGCATCACGGAAAGGTTGGTCAGCCAACGCACCCATCCGCTCCACACCTGGTCGTGCGAGGCTGGTTATGAGCCCTCGAGGTGACGCTTCTGCTGCGATCTGAGCAGGGTTCCAACCAGTAGCCTTCCGCATCATGGCGAGATTTGTCGGGTCCATGTGCTTGTAGACCACGATTGATTTAGCGAGGTTGACTGGAGCAAGGAAGCCCTGATGGACCAAGTTCATGAAGGCATTGCCAGCCCAGTTGTTCGGAAGGTAACCTAGCCGCGCATAGATTGCTCCATGACGAATACCGCTAATGATCTCCCTATAGGCTTGCGCACTAAGAGGACCCGCCTTCAAGCCTTTGACGTTGCCCATTATCTCAGACTTTGTCCTGGAGAAATCAGCGCGAGCTTGAGCAACATCTCGCTTGACGCCACCCTTAGTGAAAAGGCCCGACGTGTCGAGGTTCGGGTCGTCTGCCACTTCCTTGATCTGATCAGCAAGCTTGATGTTTTCAGCAGTCCTTGCAGCCTGCGCCTTATCGGCATACTTCTGTAGAACTCCAACCTTGGACTTACCCTGATTCGCAGCCCAATCAAGCCATGAGCCCCTAGTATGACCGTACATCTCTGGATGGGTGAAGGCATGAACGACTTGCCCGAACATATTGCGGTGAGCACCTTCGAGCCCTAGAGACTTCGCATGCTCTATGGCCGATGCCTCATCGGGGAAGTTTTCTGCTGTCTTGACCCCAGTCTGAGTGTCGTGTACGGAGTACCTACCAGGCGGCTGAACCTCCCAACCATTACCAACCCTAGTGACATCACCACCCGACGGTTGGACATCGTATCGACCACCCACTCGGGTCACGTTATTGCCAAGATCCTCAGTCGCAGCAGCCACGTCTGCAGCCTTCACAGCATCGGACACAGCAGCGACCCTACCCGCTGTACCAATCGTCGCGCCTCCAACCATCGAAGCATCCAGCGCCAAAGTGAGTGGCTTTTGCCCGACGTTGTGAGCGAACTTGCCCCACTGACCGTGGAACAACGGCCCATAGTACTGAGAGTACTGACTACCAATCTCCTTCGCCGACTTAATGGGGTTCTGTGTCGCGAGCTTATACACACCAGGTACGAACCCAGTGCCCATCTCAAAGGCCTGAGCAGCAGCATTACTCAAGATGTCGTTGCCGTAGATCTTCTGCAGGGGTGGCGCAAGCCCCGCTTCCATCGCTCTGCCCGCAGCAATGTTCTTACGCTTGGACGTGTACTGGGCCATGTCAATGAGAGTACTAAGCTGCTTCTGATCGGCAGGGTCCAAGCTAGCGATCTTGGACTTATTCTGCTTGACCCAAGTACTCAGATCCATCTTCGCCGCTCCCACAGAGGAGTGCAAGCTCTGAGCGAGTTTGCCAAGGCGAGCTGGGTCAACTGGTGGTTGAGTCAGCGAAGGCGTGGCCGCTTGGGGCCCAAGACTACGAACGATAGGAGAACCTGTGTGAGCGGCGATGACCTTCTGATGCAAGCTCGTCTGCGGGTCGAAGTCGATCATCCGCTGAAGATTTGGGCCCGCGTTCATCGCCAAGTCAAGATGCTTGGCATTCTTCGGATCGAGGAGTTTGTCAGGTTGATTCTTGAGCAGGTTCAACGTCTTCTTGACGCCAGGGCCGACCTTGCCTTGCTGGAGGTTGATGTCGTTCTGGACTATGTTCATAAAACCGCGACGCATCAGTGCCTGCCCACGACCTACATCACCAGGTCTGTGGTACGTGACAGGGAAGTTCGATGCGATGGGTCTTGGGGTCGTAACGTCCTGCGCCTGAATCAGTGGATGGAGGCGCGGCAATCCCACAGGCGGTCTAGGCGTAGGATCGGGAGCGCCTAGTTGCGGGAGCGCGCCAGCTCCACCCGGTACCCCCCGACCCAGGCGCAGGGCTTTAGATCTCTGAAGATCAGTGAGGGGATCGACTGGCATTACGGATTTTGGTTCTCAGGGTTGGCTTGAATGATGAAGTTAATGAGGTCCTTCCGCCCAGCATGACCTGTCTTCTTGTAACCACGACTCGCTGCCAACGCAAGGAGATCCTTGTTCGTGGTATTCGCGAGGCTCTGCGAGGTGTAGTTCACAGTCTGACCTGGTGCGAAGTCATGGATACCCGTCTGAATACGAGTGGTGCTCAGGGCCAACGCCGACGAAACGCCTCTAGCCCTCAACCAAGTATACAAGTCTTGCGGGTTGGTGATCGGCGCGTTCGGGATATTATACCCCTGAGCGATCGCCGCCTGCGGAGTCAAGTGACGGGTGTCGTAGTAGTAGTAGACTTTGTTCTTCTTGTCCCAAATGGCCTTAATCGCACCAGTGTTGATCTTGGCCATAATACCCAAGTTATTGGGATCGGTCGGATCGACGTTCACCCGCCGCTGCACGTTAAGCACACCCTTGCCACCTGAGTATGCAGCCGCCGCCAACGATGAAGCATTCTTCGACGCTGTGGCATTGGCCTTCTGCTGCATCAAACTCTCACTCACCATGTGATGCCGCTGCATCTCAAGGTACTGCTGGGTGGAGAGGTTCAGCCGTGCGGCAGCTTGTTTCTCCTGAACTGAAAGTTGCCTCGCCTGTAGGGTCGGCTTACCACCTATAGTACCAGTGATAGCCGCCCTTCTGTTCGCCGCTTCTTGCTGAGCAAGTCGAGTCTGGATGTCCTGGTTGTGCTGGGACCTTAGCGCAAGTTTGGCGTCGAGAGCATCTTTCTGCTTCTGGAGGTTGATTTGGGTCTGATTCTGCTGGAACGTGCGCTCCTTCTCAAGGAGGTCGTTAAGGCGGCTGTTGATCGCCCCCTGCTTCGAGCCCTCAAGAGTGGAGATTTGGTCGTTGATATCCTTGATCTGCGTCTCGAAGTAGTTCTTCATGTTCGCCGTCTGCTCGGTCTGGATGAGCGGGAACACTTGCCCCGAGAACGCATTCGCCTCCTGCACACCCGCTTCTGCATTAGCGAGCGCATGAGTGAGTTGGTTGGGGGCCGTCATGGAGAGCTCTTCATCGGGCGCGAGCGCAGACGCCGTAAATTCTCCCACTGCGACTGGACCCCCAACCTGTTGAGCCATGGTCTGTGCAGCTTGCGCACGATCCTGCTTCATCTGGTTCATGCGCTGCATGGCCGTATTGAAGATGCTCTGCTGCGCCTGATACGCCGTGTTGTATGAGTCCTGCACCTGACCTGCCGCGCCCTGTACGTACGGCTGCAGAGTGCCGAACATCTCACCGAGCTTCTGTAGCGAGTTTGTCTCACGGGATTGAAGGTCAGAGATCTGACTCTTGAGTGGCGCCTCCTGCGCACCAATCTCGCCAGAGACCTGACTCGTAGCTACGTCAGTGAGGTCGCTGATACTACGAGGAGCAGTGATGGGGTCTGTGGTTGTTGTCGCCATAGGCTAGATCGGTGCGTTGCGAGTACCAATGTACGGGCCAGTACCCTGGTTGACCGTCGTATGAGCTGGGTTGTACGTCGGACCCGAATACGGAGGTAGAGCGGGCAGTGTGTCACGAGGAACCTGAGGCGGAGGCTGGTTGAAGACGTACCGGCTGTTCACCGGGTCGTAGTAGCCAACACCAATACCAGGCGTCGTGCCGCTCGGTGTGCCGGATGGCGTACCATCGGTACTGTTGCCCGTAGCGCTGCTGCCACCGCCAGTGGCGGGCCCAGGCATGTTCTGGATCGCAGCTGCGGCGCGTGCAGCGGCGTCCGCTAGGTAGAGATTGTTCTGGAGCGTGAACTGATTGACCAAGTCACCCGCTTGTCCGTACAGCGATGACAGCTGCTTCGGGACGTCAACCCCGAGCTGTGCAATCGCTTGCTGGAACGGAAACTCAGCGCGGGCCTGCGCGGTTCCGCGTAGACCCGAGAACAGCGTGCCCTGTTGCTGCGCCTGCTGGGTGGTCTGCTCGTCAGCGAGTCCAATACTACGCTGTAGGTCGGACTGCTGACGGTTGGCGTCGATCTCCACCTGGCCAGGGATGAACTGCCCCTGCTCGTTGGTGTACCCCAGCTGCTGTAGTACGTCGTTGTACTGACGGGCAATGTCCGCCCGCAGCTGTGCGACCTGCGCAGCGTACATGGAGTCCGTGTATGCCCCCATCGGCGTCTGAGGCAACTGCGGGTTGCGCTGGAGATTCGAGAACCCCAACCCAGGCGCCATGTACTGCGGGGGCACAGATGCAACAGCGCCCGCATCAGCCGGCGTTGCCGGCGGCGTAGGCTGTAGGGAGGGATCATAGGCAACTGTAGACATAGGCTACTCCTTCCTGGCCGTCCAGTCGAATGCAGTACCTCCTACGGGAGCCGCAACAGAAACGTTGATGGTGAACGAAGTCCCCGTCTTGGCCGTCACCCACCAGAAGCCACCGGGGTTCGAGCCATTAGGTGTCAGCGAGATCCGATACGACGCTGTGGCCAAGTTGTGCGTCACCGCCACAGTGGTGTTACCGGAGGTGATCGTAGCGATCCCAGAGGCGAACTGCCCAACGAAGTTCTGGTTGAGCCAGGCGATGAGGTTGAGCACGACCTGCCAAACCGTCATGGCTGCATCGATAGGTGCGCCTGCACGACGCGGTTGACGGTCAGGAGTGAAGGCGATGACAGGCATTAAGTGATACCGTAGAGAGAGAGCGAGGAGCCGGCGGCCAGCGCGTTGCTAGGCGCGTTCACCCCCATGACATCGACACGGTTGATGGCCGCAGTGTTGGCCCACCGACCGCTAACGAGGCCAGTCCACGCTGTCGCGGCCTGGCGCGTCATCATGTAGAGATGCTTGTGCCAGGTCGTGCTCGCATAGCCGGGGATGTGGATGACTACCGGCGTAAAGATTCCAGCCGCAGCCGTAGCGGAGTCGCACTCAAGCGCGGAGGGATAGATGCCCGCCGTGCTTGCATTACCGGCCGCATAGGGTGATCCGCCATTGGCTGAGATTTCCTCGACTGAGTAGTTTGCGGCTGCATCGTTGTTGAACCTAACCATCTGCGCATCGACGGTATTGGAGTAGGTACTACGGATATTTCCGCGGATCTCAAGATGCGTATAGACCGCAGGAATGCTCTGGAAGGAGAAGGTGCCGTTTGACCCGAGAGTGATGGTCTGGATGAGTTCCCACGCAGGACGATTCACCTCGACCCAGTAAGTACCATCATACTCGAGCTCGATACATTGGTTGAAGGCGAGGAACTTGTTGCCTGAGTTGGTGATGAAGAGCTGTGCACCAGCGCCACCAGCTGTGGCGTGAAGTAGTGTGACAGCCGTGCCAACATTACGGAGGGTGATACGAGTTCCACCACCAGCTGTGGGAGCGCCAATAGATCGGAGTGAACCTCCACCTGTGCTGATCGTCCAGTAGTTAACGGCGCCAGTTGCTGCGGGAAGGTCGGTATTCGCGCCACTAACGACACCACCAATGCCAGTCGCTACCGGCGGCGGTACGATCCCCCAAGTGCCATCGCCACGGAGGTACTTCGTAGCATCGCTCGGGTAGCCTGCAATCTTAGAGGCGACGATTGCAGCTGCCGCAGCGATGTTCGAGTTGTCCACGCCACCGTTGAGGACTGACTGGATAGCCTGCAAGTTTGCAAGCAGCACAGAGATGTCCTCCGGTTGGCCGGCGACGAGAGCAGCGGGATTGACGATGTTATAGGTTCCCATTCTGCTTTGCTACCTCGTCCTTCAGAGCTTGCACGAACTCCACAAGTTTATCCTCACTGTAGATCGAGACGGCCTCACCGATCTTCTCGCCAACGATTCCACCGTCCTCATCCCGCTCAAGTAGCACGGGTTGTACGATGATCTTAAGTAGCTCAAGCATCACGGTCCGATCCTCGTCATCCAGAAAGAAGCGCCAGCGGCGTTGAAGTTGAGTGCACCGCCGCTATTCTGGTAAACGGTTACGCAGATGTAGTCGTTCACCGCCAGCTGCACAAAGCCAACAGCATTGTAGGGAGCAGTGATCCCTGTACTCGGGGCGGAATCAGACTTACCAGCAATACCTACTCCAGGGAGAGCTTCAGTATTCTTCTGGATCTGAACAGCGCGGATTCCTGTGGTATTTGCAAACCAGTTGGCATTAAAGCCTATCATATAAAGACCCGCCGTCTTGCAGGTCAGCCGGTCGTTGTTCGTGACAGTATCGTGGATTGTATCGGTATCGAAGGTTTCAGTATCCCAAGAGATCAGAGTCCACGTACCGTTGGCGATTGATTGATCTGCTGACTTTGTTGCAGAAGCCTGTGGAATAAGGGAGTCGATGCGACCATCACTCTTTAGAACTCCAACTGCATTGCGGTACAGGTTCGTGTCGCCTGCAGTTGAACCGCCAACACCGAACTGGATTCCCGGTAGACCTGATCCAGCAAAGTTGCGCGAAAGAACAATCTGCGGCTGCGTGTCCCCCGTTGCGAGCAACACCGACAGATTCCCTGCCGTAATGAACGAGTTGTCCGTCTTGAGGATGCCAGCCGCCGAGCGGTAGAGGTTCGTGTCGAACGCGGAGCTGAAGTAGAGCTTGCCGTCCGTATTCAGGTTGATCTGGTTCGCAAGCCCAGCGCTGCTATAGATGCCAAGCCCAGTCTGAAGCTGCCCGTCGGTTTTGAGCGAGGAGGCCGCGTTGCGGTACAGGTTCGTGTCGGGCGCGGTCGCACCGCCGGGACCCCAGTCCATACGCCCAGAACCGAGCACGCGCCAAGCAGGCTGCGTGTCACCAGCCGTGGTGATATTGGAGACGATGCGCGTAGCAGCTGCGACCACAGTGTCGGCGGGGAGTGCTGAGACCGAGATTACTGCCCAAGTACCATCGCCGCGAAGGTACCGTGTCGCGTCGGCAGGATAGCTTGCGAGTTTAGAGATAGAGATGGCAGCGGCAGCCTTGATATTACCGTCATCGAGGTTGCCGTTGACCACACCCTGGATGGCTTGGAAGTTAGCAACAACGTCCGCGATGTTCTCAGGCATCCCCTGGACGAGGTTGGTGGGGTTGACGATGTTGTAGGAAGTCATAGATCCCTACTCACCTTGATGAACATGGGTATCATAGTGTCTGTCCCAGCCGCGCCTGCATACACATAAGCTGCCGCAGATGCTGCTGAAGGGGACCAAATCTTGACGGCATAAGTATGAGAAGCATTAGTGGGCGTAAGACGACGCTCAAGCTTAGCTTGAATACCGCCATAGTTGAGGATCGTACTGTTTGGGGCCACCATTCTACCTATGTCAGTGGAACCATCCCAAAGGTTAGCGTACTGAGCGTTGTTTGCCTGCTGGTTACCAAGGCCGCCAGTGAAGTACTCTATGACCACTGGAGTTGACCCGTCGTAGGTCACCGCCGCACCAGTGATCGCTGTGGTCGCAGCAGCTGCCGTCGTCGCTGAAGTAGCGCACTGGACAGGTGTTACCGCCTCAGTGTAGGTAATGGTCTTCTTGAGGTTGCGGCCAATCTCGATCCAGTTAGAGCCGTCGTACATAAACGTCACGGACTCACCAGCGTAGATGCCTAGGTTGAGACCATCACGAAGTCTTAAGTTGCCCGAGCCATGAGTGAGAATCACCAGTATGCCTGTGGCCTGACCCGAAGCGACGAGGGTGTTGATAGCACCTGTCGTAGGCGAAGCGCCGGCTGGCCCTGTCACCCATACCACGGAGGTGGTGCCAGTGAGAAGGCTCATGGAGTTGTTGACGAGATTGATAGTGCCTGCTGATGCAACCGAGCCTCCATACGCCGACCCAGCAGCAATCGTAGTCCATGCACCATCGCCGCGTAGGAACTTCGTCGCGTCTGTGGGGTAGCCTGAAAGTTTACTCGCAGCGATGGCAGCGGCGGCGCTGACATTGGAGTTGTCGATGCCTCCATTGAGGATAGCTTGGATAGCCTGGAGGTTCGCGAGCACTACGGAAACGTCTTCGGGCTGTCCTGCTATGAGGTTAGACTGATTGACGATGTTATAGGCACCCATCAGCGTAGTCCCAACACATTGCCGTCGATGACGATCTGGTAGATGCCCCACTCACCAGCGTCGAGTCGGTACTCGACACTACCAACCTCGACGAGTTTGTTGCCGTAGTTAGTGCTGGTGTCCGAGAACCTCAGTGAGAAGTACCGCGCGTATCGGTCGATGTTGACCAAGACTTCCTTGAAGATGGAGTCCGGTCCCCACGAACCAACACCCCACAGGTCAGACAATGACCACAGATCCGTGCTAGCGGAAGCGAAAACGTTCCTCGTATCCACAATCGCCGTGCCAAAGTTCTTACGCAGCTGCATCACCACGTCCCCGCGAAGCAAGACACGAATACGGCGGATATACTTCGTGCGAGTCGGTACACCGAAATCGAACGCCCCGGTCTCCACAACTGCCGTGAACGTCGCTCCATCGTCTGTCCCCACCGGGTACAGCAACCACATCATCTTGTTAGACGAAGGCGCTCCGCCCAGGAGAATATCAGTGGTTTGCCAGCGATACTTCGCGAAGACCTGTGCCGGATAGCGCATGAACGCCCACGGACCGATGGCGCGAATGCCGTAGGGGCTCAGTGTTCCTAGCCGCGGATAGTACTCGACCATCACAGTGGGTCGGGATTGGCCTGTCTCAGGTAGTGCCCAACCAACGCGGTTGCCGATAGTGTACGCCCACGCCGACGACAAAGCATTCAGGTTCAAGATGGCAGGATCGAACAGCGGGTCAAGGAGGTTGCTGACGGGTTCGCTTGGCGAGTCACCAAGGTAACGGTAGATGCCGCGACGACCGAGGAAGTAGACGTAGTTCTCGAACTGAATGACGGAGAAGTGACTCTCACAGCCCTTCTCAAAGTCTACAACACGGTTGGTCAGCGTGACGGGGTCAGTCACTGCCATGTGACGACGGAGCTTGAAGAAGATCAGAGAAAAGCCATCTGATCCGAGCCCCGTGCAGACATCGCCGTCACCCTTGCCAATGTCGATCCAGGAAGCAACGGGCCAAGTCTCAGCATCTCCTGCCGCGGACTCATACAACCGATCATTGAGTCCAGTAACTCCTGACAGGAACATGGTATCTTTCCACAGCCGAAGGTACTTCCCCTTGGGAGCAGATGGAAAGGTAGTGTAAGTTGACCCGTCCCACTTGGCATAGGCGTCCACCCCATTACAGAAGTAGCAGTTGCCAGCGAAGGTCTCGAAGGACATGGGCACAGTGGTGCTAAGGCCCGATGCAATGACGGTCCACGTCACTGTCGCCGCAGTGGGGTCGTTAGTGTAATACAAGATACCCGCTGTGGTGTGGATGAGCACCTGCGGCGCGTTCGTGCCCCGGTTGTAGGTATACATGGAGATGATGCGATCCGCAGCCGACCCGAACGTGCCTCGAGAGCTGCTGCCAAGACGCTTGCTAGCGCCACCGCGCTCATCGAGTACACAGTTCTCCAATACCCGCGCCTCATTCGGCCCCAACTGCGGCCAAGCATCTCTCAGGTTCACGCCGCCAGCGAACCCCTGAGTCTTGATCGAGAAGCCCTGTACGTCGGAGATCGCCTTAGTAGCCATATGATGGTAGGTCCATGAGGATCATATCTACGACGCTAGTCTCATCGGCCATGTCCTCGTGTGCGGCGGTGTCGACCATGTCGTCGGGCAGGTTAAGCTCCTCGACTTTGGACTCGATCCACGACTCAATGTCAGGAGGATTCTCAAGGGACTTGAACTCGTCGAGCCATCCCTGCACCTTCTCGCGTGTGATTGGATTATCGCGTGGTGCTAGAGCCATGTGTCGTCCGGACTCACTCGGTCGAGTTGCTCGTCCATGATCTCCGTGTCGTCGTCGGCCATGTCGTCGAAGACGTCCATGAGCTCGGCGTTGGCCGTCGCAGCGAGGGAAAGTTCTTGGGCTCGTGTGTGGCATCTCACCTTAGCAGCGAGCAGGATTGCCTCGTCGAGGTGCGGCGGCGTGATCGGCACGTCGGTCGTACCAGGTGTAGTGTGAGTCATCGGCGCGATCCGTCGGGTGTAGTGCGCGATGAAGTCCATGGGCACAGAGGGTGGTGGCAAGATGTAGAGCAACTGATTCCACACCATGTACCACGATGGCGTTCCTCGCGCCGCCACTTGCGTCAAGTCTTGGCTCAACCACTGGTCCGTGAAGTCATCGTCAGACAGAGGCTCGAGCTTACCCGCATACTGCGCTGTGGTGATGTAGACCTTGTCGAGGGAGCGGAAGTACGGCAACTCACCGCTTGTGAGGGGCCACAGTGGGACGTAAGCCGCGCCGGGGTCTATGTGAAACGGGTCGCTCGTTTGCTCCCAGTACCACTGACTCTTGCGGGCCACGTACATATAGCCACGATTGACATACGTCTCGAGGTCAGCAGGCTGGAATGCATCGAACCCCAGCGCCTGTAGCTCGGCTACGTAGTCACTCAGGTAGTTCTGGCCCAGAGCGTTCGGCATCGTCCCTCCTGCTTATGGGCACTGACAGAGGAATACGATCATCTATGCCATCGGCTTTGATCGCGTGAAGAAGCCGCTCACCGTGCTCCATGAGCTGCTCTCGGTACTGAGCGTCTATCGCGGCCTGTGCCTCGTCTTGCTCGCGTTCTGCGGCATCGTACGGATCCTTGTAGCCATGCCACTCAGAATCCGCCTCCATGATTCGACGTAGGATGCGGCCGTCCAACTCGTCAGTTGACAAGATCAGACGCTCAGTACCGTCAGAGCAGTGTTCGGTGACATGGTACCACCCTGTACGTGGGTCGAGGTTGATGGCCACTTTGTCACCGTAGAGTTCGCGGACTTGGCGGACGATGCTTAGCACGTCGTCATCCAGCGTCACCAGTTGCCCGAGTTCGGCATCGTAGTAGCTCTTGATAGCGAATAGCTTGGACATCGTCCGCCCTTCCGTAGCCTGCGGCCGCCTACGGAATATCGTCCGCGAGGTTGTAGATGCAGCCCTGGGTCTTGCGGCGCTCGCACCCGAGGTCGCAGTACTTGTAGAGGGTCGCCTTGTAAGCGTCCTGGTCAGGCGACTCCATCTTCCTCAGCACCGCACCATCCCGAGCCATCCAACGGAAGTCGTTCCCGTTGAGATTGACCCACAGGAAGGAGTCGGTGTCGAGGAACCACATGTACTGCTTCGGGCAGTCGTCGTCGAAGAGCAGGGGGAACCCGTTGTAGTCGATGAACTTGAACCCGCCGTGCATGGTGAGCGCGAGCGAGTCGTTCCACCGCTTCTGGGCCTTGAGCGTGTTGACGTACCGACGGCGGATGCCGCGGGTGGTCAGGATGATGTCGGTCTCCCAACCCTCCGCGCCGATCTGGTCGAGGAGCAACTGACCCTGATCCTCGTCGAAGGTGGTGTTCCCACCGTCGAACTGCTTGGCCTTCCAGTACTCGTTGCCCGCCACAGAGGAGTCGATCCCGTGCAGCGCGTAGTTCTGGGAGAGGTCCGAGCGGATCATGTTCCGCAGGCCGTTGATCTCCAGCTTCCAGTTGCCGTCGAGGCAAGGGACGTGAGTGCCCGCCGTCATCGAGCCCGACAGATCCGAACCACCGTACGTCACGACCCGCGTAGCAGGTGTGATCGCCGTGATCTGCCTGGGGGTGCCCGGTGTGTTGAGCACTGCGTCCGTCGACTGGTTGACGAAGTCCACGTACATACCGACGCGCAGGTACTGCAGGTTGTCGGCGGTGAACGTGTTTGCTGCCTTCGCCGTGATCTGGCAGAGCGTCCCGCGCTGGTCGCCGAACGCCTGCCGGTTCAGGTCCTTGCGGAGGTCGTTGATCGCACCCTCGGTCTCCGCTTCGAGCAGGCGCAGGTACGAGCCGATCGACCGCTCGGTGAGCTCCATCGCGAAGCCCGAGATGAGGATCTGCTTGTACGCGCGCTTGATCTTGTCGATGAGGTCTGCCCATCCCTGCTGCCCAGGCACCGGCAGAGTGCCCATCTCAGCTCGCATCGTACCCGACTCGTTCCGGGTCGTGTGCAGAGCGATGATCCACTGTCGACCGGCGAAGTCGATCTGGTCCGCATCGCGTGAGATACCGCGATAGTCCATCGTCTCGCCCTCGGCAGCATTGAAGTGACCCATGCCCGCTTCCAACTCTGCGGGGCTATACCCGAAGAGCAAGATAGCACGCTGGTTCACCATCTCTCTCACGACAGGCAGGTAGTAGTTCTGCAAGAT
>Ga0209465_10000754_pt1 | contig 14795 bp, 11 predicted proteins | sample PanSoiPlot1MoBio_FD_188321 | JGI IMG/M metagenome (GOLD analysis project Ga0209465, IMG submission 188321) | Tropical forest soil microbial communities from Panama analyzed to predict greenhouse gas emissions - Panama Soil Plot 1 MoBio (SPAdes)... | ecosystem: Environmental > Terrestrial > Soil...
CGCGCAGAAAATCCGCGCCAAACTGATCAAGATCGCCAGCCACATTCTAGAGGCTGCGCCGGACGACATCGTCCTTGCCGATGGAGCAGCCAAAGTCGCCGGAACGGACCGCACCATTCCGATCGCAAAGCTCGCGCGCGAGGCCTATACGCAAACGTACCGCTTCAAGGGTGAAATCGAGCCGGGACTATCGGAAGCCGGGCACTACGATCCGCCAGGTACTTTCTCGAATGCCTGCCATGTCGCGATCGTCGACGTGGACGTGGAAACCGGGCACGTCAAGGTCGAAAAATTCATCGTGGCAGAGGATGCCGGCCGCATCATCAATCCCATGATCGCCGATGGCCAGGTGCACGGCGGCATCGCACAAGGGATCGGCAACGCGCTGCTCGAGGAAATCATCTACGACGAGAACGGAGGAATCCTTACCGCCACCCTGGCCGATTATCTTCCGCCGACCGCGCACGAGATTCCGCCGATCGAACTGCATCACATCGAGACCCCGAGCCCGAATTCGCTCACCGGAGCGAAGGGCCTTGGCGAGGGCGGATGCATCGGCGCGCCGGCATCGTTGCGCGCGCGACCGGTTCATCGAACCTCTACGCGTTTGCGATCGACGCGAGCGGCGCCTTGCGGCTGCTCCAGGGAACCAGCGCGCCGTCGGGAACCAACGCCACCAGCGGAACCTGCGGCAAGGTGAGGCCGATGCCGGTCGCCGCAACGAACACCTGGTACACGATGCAACTGAAGGTCGCGGGAGGAGGAGGCAACGTCACCATCACCACCTTCTTCGACGGCATCATGGTCCACAACTGCCAGGCCAGCGGCGGCGCGCTGGCCGCCGGCGCCGCTGGCGCCTACATCTATGGCCCGAACACCATCGCGGAATTCGACGACGTAAAGATCTCGACGCCGTGAGGCTCGTCGCACGGCCGCGCGAGGTCACTGGCCGTCTCAGCGCTGTTCGGTCGCCATGTATGCGGCGAGGTCCGCGCGCTTGGCGGCGGTCACCGCCTCGCGCAGCTCGTTGACGATCGGATGCGGCTGCCAACGCCAGCGGGGCGCCAGCCAGAAGGTCCAGCCCGGTAAGAACACGATGCGACGGCCGAACTGGGTGTCGTTCGCGAGGTCGATGTTGACGGCTCGCATCCCGAACCAGTCCTGGTGCACGCGGACGACATCGCGCAGGGGCACGGTGATCTCGCGCCGATAGTTCGAAACATGAAGGGCGTCGTCGCCGAGCGACACCGCCTTGATGTTCGCCGAGCTCCACGCGAACCAGAACAGCGCCGCGAACATGAAAGTCAGCAGCGCGATCGTCTCCGCCTGCGTCATCGGCACGTCCCGCAGCCACCGCGTGGCGAACCAGACGCCCATTCCGATGCCCACAGGCGGCGTGACGAACTTCGACAGCGGCGTGGTCCACGCCGAGATGAGCCGAGGCGCCTCAGCCACACGAAGAGCGTAACGCGAACGTCGGGCGCGGTCACGCCAGCGCCCCTGCGGGCCCGGCCAAACTGGCTTAGACTCCGGGGGTGAAACCGGGTGTGCATCCCCCGCTCGTCGCGGCGCTGGTCGCGGGCGTCGCCCTCGCCGCCTGCGGCGGCGACGCCGCCCCGGTCGCGCGCGGCTTCGACTCGCGCGAGGTGCTCCCCTTGCGCGACGCGACGACCCGGCTCTGGTCGTTGACCAACGACGGCGGAGATTTCTCCCTGATCTATTCGACCCAGCCTGCCGGAGCCCAGTCCCCGACCTATTGGTCGGTCGACACGGCGACCGGAACGGTCCAGAGCCTCGGGGACGTTCAGCCGGAGTCGATCACGGCGAGGGGGGACCGCTACTCCTGCTACCTCCAGGCAGGTCAGACGGCGGGAACCGAAACGCTCGATATCTTCGATTTGAAGACGCTCACGCAGTCGTACGTCTACGGTGTGCTCGCGGTCGCCGCCTGTCCCACCAACGACGGCATCCTGACCGCGTTCCTCGCCGACCCCACGACCGGCAGCCCGGTCCTCTCCATTGGCCCTTACCTGGCGTTGCAGCCGGTCCCCCTGTCGATGGACGTCGAGTCCGTCGGCGATTGGCTCTACGACGCTTCGGGGACACCGACCGGCGTATTGGTCGCCGCTGCCTCGGCCACGGCGCCCGGCGCCTTCGGGCTCTACACGCTCGATCTCGGGTCGTACGGCTTCACCGAAGACGTCCCCCCGATGGCCGGCAGCACCGCCTGGGCCGCCGGCGCCACGCCCGCCGGCGCGCTGCAGTCGACCACCTTGGCCACGGGCACAGCGCAGGCGATCCGCGCCGTCGGCGACCATTTCGTCTATGCGCGCACCATGAGCGATGGCGGGACCACGATGTTCGTCGGTCCCCTCACCGCGGGCCCGGCCAGCGAGCTGGCGCTGTTCCAGGCCGAGCCCTTCGCCGTGTCGGCCTCCAACGTCGTGGTCTACACGTCCGACGACGACGGTCTCCCGGTGACCCGAGCGCCGCTCGTCGGGTGGACGCCTGCCAGCATCGCCACCAATTCGGCGGCCGGCGGCTCCACCTTGGTGCTCTGGGACGACGTCGCGCGCCTGGTCGTGGCCTGCCCCTCGTCGTCGGGCGCCTCGCCGACGGGGCGGCTATCGCCCGATGGCTCGCGGGCGCTGTTCGCTGACCGGAAGTACGGCACCATCCCGGCCGCGGTCTCGTTGCTCTCGCTCGGCGCCCCCCAGGGGGGAAATGACAGCTGCCTCGCGCTGACCACGGCCGGCGGCACCGGCGCCGACTTTTCCCCCGACGGGCAAGCGCTCGCTTGGACCGTTGCCGACGGACCGGCGCACGCCCAGCTCTGGGCGGCGGCCGCCGACGGCAGCAACCCGCGGATGATCGGGAGCGGCGCCATCGACGGGGTCGGCTTCCTCCACGGCGCCGCGTCGGAGCGGCTCGAGTTCTACCTCGACGGCGACGTCGGATGGATCGACCTGCACGATGACCCGATCGTCTTTCACGACATCATTCCGCAGGCGTTCGACAACTTCCCCAGCCTCGGCGACTCCTGGATCCTGGCCGGCTACAACTACAATGGCCAGGACGGCACCGGCACGCTGGGACTCATCAACCGCGACACCGGCACCAAGCACGAAATCTCCAAGTCGGTCGAGACGTTCACGGTGACGGCCGAAGCCCCCCCCGCCGACGGCGGCACCGCCGACGCCGGTTCCGCCACCACGGCCCCCGCGTCCGTCTACGACGTCGCCTATCTGGTTCGGGGACGCAACGCTTCCGCGCAGGATGGAATCTGGATCGCCCGGGTCAACATCGACGATCTCGCTCCATGACCGCGACGAAACGCGCGACTTCGGGGCGGCGCCTGCGTCGTTACTGTAGTTGACCATGACAACGTTGGACGAGAGGAGATACATGATGCGCCAGGGAATCCCAGGTACGCGTGCAGGAATGACGGTGGTCGCGATCGCCGCTGCGATCGTCGGCGTCAGCGCTTGCAAGAAGCAGGATGCTGGCGGCGACCAGGGCGCCGCGCCGGCCGCGGCTGCTCCGCCCAAGCCGGTCGCCTGGAAGACGTTGAAGCTCGACAAGCTCGGGATCGAGGTCAAGGCGCCGGGTAACGCCGAGGTCCTCGACCGCGGCGGCGGCGACGCGCCCAACGTGACGCTCTCATCGAACGAATGCGCCGTCATGATCGACACCGTCACGGATCTGCACGCGAGCAGCTTCGCCGCCGCGAAAAGCTCGATTCAACACGATGCGAACACGTTCAAGAAGTTCACACGCGAAGAGAAGACCGCGAAGGGGTGGTACCTCACTTTCGAGGCGCAGGACATGATCGAAAAGAAGCCGCTCTACGGCCTCGAGATCCGGACGACCATCGGCGCCAAGCAATTCGAATGCTCGTACAACGACAGCGACGCCACCAAGATGGCTTGCGTCGCCAAGATCTGCGAATCGATGCAGAAGCCCGGCGCGTAGCGGCGCAGGCCGGCGCCTAGGGTGCGACGAACGTGTCGCCGGCGGTCGAGCAGATCATCTGCACGTCGGCGGTCGTCTGCGGGCCGATGGAGCCCGCGTAATACCAGACCGTCTCGGTCGTCGTACCGACGGTGTAGCGACAGCCGCCCAGGACGCCATCGCGCGAGCAAGGCCCGTTCGCGAACTGCTCCACGTCCTGCGCGCCCGCGTCCGACATGCAAATCTGACGCACGCTCTCGACGATCTGGGCCGAACCGGTCAGCTCCTGGCACATCTTCAACGGGGCGCCGCCGTCCGGCAACGACTCGGTCCTCGTGCACGAGGCCTGGCCGCCGCTGCCGCCGGTGCTCCCCCCACAACCTGCCACGGCCACCGCCGCCGACAACAGGGCCGCGCCAAGCCGTCCAACGCGCCGCGCGTTCACCTTGCCAAGATACGCCGGCCGCGCCTCGGTTGAAAGCGTATCGTCGGACGCGATGGCGCGATCGCTCGCCGCTCGCTCTGTGCCGCTTAGGCGAAGCGAAGAGACCAACGACCTTGCGATTGGGCTTCGTTCCGAGGGCGATGCTCCCCGTGTCTGGCGGGGCAGCTGACATCGCGAAGTCGGGTGGCGTCTTCTGGGGCAACGCCGTCACGGCGGATTAGCCCGACGCTTCCATTCACGGTCGCAGGAAGATCGGGACGGACGCGATGGTGACGTCCCAGCGGACGGCGTGGGTGATGCCGCCGGCGACGTCGCACAGCCCCACGAGCTGGACGAGCCCGGTCGACAGCGGGAGTCCGTTGAGCGCGAAGGCGCGACAGGAGCCGAGGAGACCTGTCACAGGCAGCGTGGGCAGGGCGAACAGACCGAAGTCGTGGTGATAAAGGAAGGCCCGATCGCGCGTCACGTTGAAGGTCGGTAGCGGCAGCGTGCGCTCGTCTGCGTAGCCGGCGATGAAGTGCATCCCGTTGATGTCCTGTCCGTGGCTGTTGCTGCCGGTCGGCAGCACGCCGAGCTCGACCGACGCTGCCGCGGCGCCGTTCCAGTAATACGCGCGCTTCACGGGGCTCGGTACGCCTGCCGTGCGCGTGGCGGTCCCGACCACCTCACCCTGATCGCTGATGGCGAACGCTTCGTAGACGGGATCGTAGTTGGCGGCCGGATCGGGGAGGGGCACGTCCTGCGCGCACGCCTCGTCCGGCGCGATCCGGCAAGTCTTGAAGGTCCAGACCTGGCCCTTTCCGTCTCCGTCTCCGACGACGACGCCGGAAGCGTTGAGCCCCTTGGCCTCCCCGTTCCCCGCCAGCTGCGCGGCGTGCGCGTTGCTGAACCAGAATGTGGGGAAGAACGGCGTGCCTCCAGACACTTCGCCGGCATCGTTGATGCCCGTGGCGTGCGTCGAATTGAAGGGCGGATTGAGCGCGATCGGCGCAAACAGCGAGGTCGCCGCGCTGCCATTCATGATGAACGCGGTGCTTCCAGCCTGATCGGTCAGCGTGCCGGCGACCGTTCCGCTGGCGTTGATGCCAACCGCTTCGCTGTCTTCATTTCCAAACACGGAACCGATGTCGCTCATCGTTCCGCCCGAGGACAGGAAGGCATGGCGTATGCCCATCGCTGTGGCCGCCCAGCCGACAACCTGGCCGCTGTTGTTGATGTCGAGAGCCGCGCTTTGCGCGCCGCCCAGCGTTCCGAGGTCGGTCACCTGCGCGGCCGTCACCACGAACCTGTGACTGGGCGCGGACTCGACCGGGGAGTGGTTCATCCACACCCCCGCGAACAGCGCCGCAACCAGAACCCGTCGAAGGCCAACCATGTCCATCGCTCCCCTCCCCGCTCGACCGATGCGTCGATCATTTCGATCGACACACCGATCATAACGCCACCCCTCGCGCGTATTCCTGACCCGCGCTTCGGCGCGATCAGACGACGCAGCCGTCTCGGTGCTCAGCCAGCGTGTTTACGCCGCGCCGGACGCTGCGTTCTTTCGGTGCCGCGCCGCCAGCCGTCGCAACACCTCGACGCGCGACAGATAGAGATGCCATCGCTGGCCGTGGCGCTCGTAAGGATTCGGGTGGCTGACCCAGCCCTTGAGTTGGATCGGCGTGGTCACCGCCGTCGAGAGGTAGACCTCCGTGAAGAGGTTGTCCTTCATGGCTCGTTTCGCGTGCGCCGGATTCTCGAAGAAGTTGTCGCCCATGGGCGGCGCTTTTAACAGATTTCGCCGCTCGATGTAGGTTAAATACGCACAATCGCCCACGGATCGCGCAACAAGGCGAAACCCCAAGGCCGCCTCAGTTGTATAATTTTAATCAGGTGGTACCGCTTACTCCATCTGACTACCAAAATGCATCTCGCGATGCGGCAGACGCCCGCATCGGCCGCTACCGCCTGATCGGCCGACTCGCCAAGGGCGGCATGGCCGAAGCCTTCCTCGCGCTGTCCGGCGAGCTGCCGGGGCTGCGCACGCTGGTCGTGGTCAAGCGGATCCTGCCGGACCTCGCCGAGAACGAGCAGTTCGTGCGGATGTTTCTCGACGAGGCGCGCATCGGCGCGTTGCTCGACCACCCGAACATCACGCGCATCATCGAGGTCGGCCACGACGCGGACGGCTACTTCATCGCCATGGAGGCGGTGCCCGGCAAGACGCTGTCCGCGATCCTCCGACGGGCAGCGCGCCGCGAACGCCCGCTCGGTCAAGCGGAGGTCGCCTTCATCGTCGGCCGCGCGGCGGCCGCGCTCGGATACGCGCACGCGCACACCGACGCCGACGGCCGACCGCTGGGCATCGTTCATCGCGACGTCTCGCCGGAGAACATCCTGGTTTCGTTCGAGGGCGCGGTGAAGGTGATCGACTTCGGCATCGCCAGCGCGCACGGGCGCCTGAGCGAAACGCACGTCGGCGGCCTCAAGGGCAAGGTCGAGTACATGTCACCCGAACAGGCCTCGGGCGCGCCGGTCGACCACCGCTCGGACGTGTTCTCGCTGGGCGTCGTGTTGTGGGAGGCGCTCTCGGGCCGCCGTCTGTTCCGCCGCCAGACCGACCTCGCCGTGATGCGCGCGATCAGCAACGAACCGATCCCGCCACCGTCCGGCCCTCGCCGCATCGCGCCCCGCCTCGAAGAGATCGTGATGACCGCGCTGGAGCGGGCGCCCGAAGATCGGTTCCAGGACGCGAACGAGATGGCCCTGCTGCTCGAGCGCCATGCGTTCAGGACCGATCGCTTCGATCCCGCGGCGCTCGTCTCGCAGCTGAAGCAGCTCTTCCCGGCCGATCATGCGGGCTGGAAGGCGACGGTGGGGATGGCGCAGGCGGTCGAGTCCTCCGGGCACCGCAAGATCACCGCCGCGTTCCCGCTGGTCGGGGGCGACGGCACCCGCACGGGGGGACCGACGCTGGCGCTGCGCCCGAAGCCGCGCAACGAAGGCGCGACGCGCGGCGAGCGGAGTGAGATAGCCCGGATGTTCCCGGTGGAGTTGTCGCCGGCCCCGGAAATCGACGGACACCCGGCGTTGCCGCGGCTGACGAACTGGGGTGATGCGCAGCCGGACGCCGAGAGCGACGGCGGCGAGCTGTCGTCCGCGATCGGCGACGATGCGGCGGCTCACTCCGCCCTGCGAAAGTGGGCTTCGAGCGGGTGGGCTGCGAGACGAGCCCGGCTGCGGCGGCCGCTGTGGATGCTGGTCGGGGCGATCGCCACGGCGGGAGTGTTCGCCGGCCTGCGCTGGAGGGCGGTCGTGCCGGTTGCGCGTCCGCCGATCGTCGACGTCCGCGACGAGGCTGCCGCGGCGGAATCGCGCCCCGTGGTCGAGCCGCTGCGGTCGTCCGAGGGTGCGGGGGTATCCGAGGCGCCCGAGCCCGCCGCGCTCGCCCCCGTCGTCGCGCCCACGCCGACGGCGATGCCCGAACCGCAGTCTCCGGCCGCGGCGCCCACCGCCACGAAGCCAACCGTTCGGCGGTCCCCGCCTGTCCCGGTGCGCGTCGTCAAGAAGTCCGTGCGCAAGCAGGCGAGCGCGCACCGCGCACCCGCCGGCGCGAAGCCCGCGCCCGCGCGTCAGTCGACCGGTCAGTCCGAATCGCGTCCGACGAAGCCGCCGCTCGTGCGCCCGGGGTGGCGCGATCCGTTCCAGTGATGGCCGCCCCGTACGTGCCGCGGACAGTGACCGGGCAGTGACCGAACATAGCGGCGCGACAGGTCGCCGCTGAAGACAGGGCCGAATCGGCCCGATGTGCGCGGGCGCCCGCGATGGCATCGCGGTTGCTGTCCGGGGCCGCTCATGGATGGCGTTCGCTCCGCACACACCGCGTTCCGGCTCTTGCTCCTGACGACCTTGACGGTCTCGTGCTCGCTGGGAGAACACCCGTCACAAACGGGCGGCCAGGATGCGGCCGGAAAGGGCGGCGCGGGTGGATCGACGGGCGCAGCTGGAACCACGGGCGTTGCGGGCGCGACGGGGAGCGGTGGGACGACTGGGGCGGCAGGCACCACCGGGACCGGCGGCGGCGGGACGACCGGAGGCGGCGGCGGGACGACCGGAGGCGGCGGCGGGACGACCGGAGGAGGCGGCGGAACCGGGACAGGCGGATCCGCGGGCGCTGCCGGGACGACGGGGAGCGGCGGCTCGGGGGGCGCCGCGGGGACGACCGGCAGCGGCGGTGCGGCCGGCGCGGCGGGAACGAGCGGCGGCGGGTCCGGCACGACCGGCAGCGGCGGCACGATGGGCGCGGCCGGCACGACGGGTAGCGGCGGCACGATGGGCGCGGCGGGCACGACGGGTAGCGGCGGCGCGGCTGGCGCCGCGGGGACGACGGGCAGCGGCGGCACGACGGGCGCCGCCGGAGGGACGGGCACCGGCGGCACATCAGGCGCCGCGGGGACGACAGGTGTTGCTGGGGCGGGTGGCGCGGCGGGTACGACGGGTAGCGGGGGCGCGGCCGGCGCCGCGGGGACGACGGGCAGCGGCGGCACGGCGGGCAGCGCGGGGACGACCGGCAGCGGCGGCACGACGGGCGCCGCGGGGACGACGGGCAGCGGCGGCACGGCGGGCAGCGCGGGGACGACCGGCAGCGGCGGCGCGGCCGGCGCCGCGGGGAGAGGCGGCGGCATCAAACCAACTTTCATCGAGGACTTCGAAGACGGCGACGCCGTCGGCTGGAACCCGCTGTCGGCCACGCTCGGCAGCTCGGCGGTCACGAACACGCTCGCCGCCGCCGGTACGACCTACAGCTTTCGCGAGAGCGGAGCCACTCTCTATCGAAGCCTCGCGACCGCGCTCCAGCCGACGGCGATCAGCTTCTGGGCGCGCGCCACCGACACGCAGCGCGCGTCCATCTCCTTCGCGGGGATCGCGGAGATCGACTTCGGCGCCCCGGTGAACTTCGGCCCCGGCTTCATCACGCTGTACGGCCAATCGAGCCTGTTCAGCGTTCCGTACCAGGTCGACACCTGGACCCACGTCGAGCTTCGCAACATCGATTGGCAGGCGATGACCTTCGACGTCTACATCAACGACGCGCTCGTCGTTGCGAACGTGGCCGCGGGGCTGGCGCCGACATCGACGATCTACCTCCAGGCGACCGGAGCGTTCTACTGGGACGAGATCGCCCTGTACCAGACCGCTTGCACCGCGAATCGACCGCTCTGCGACGGCGACGTGGCCCGGGTCTGCAACGCCGACGGGTCCGGGTACGTGACGGCCTCGACCACCTGCAACCCCAACAGCTGCTACCTCGGGAAGTGCGTCACGTCGTTCCTGTCCGCGACCTTCGAGGACGGCACGACCGACGGGTCGATCGCCAATCCGGGGACCTGGACCGCGAACGTCGTCACCTCGACGGCCGCCGCCGGAACCGCGCACAGCCTCGAGCTGACCGGCGGCACCTACTTCCAGGGGCCCTACTACAGGTTCTTCAACGTCAAGCCGACCCACATCGGGTTCTGGATGATGGGCGTGGGGGGCGAATTCGTCATCAGCTCCGGCGCGACCGCCGACAACAACTTGATCCGCATCATCGGCTACGACGTCTACCCGCTGGACGGCAGCGCCTATGGCGTCCTGACCGCCGACTCCGCCTGGCATCATGTCGAGCTGCGCAACATCAACTGGTCGACCCGCGTGTTCGACATCTACGTCGATGGCGCGATGGCCACGACGAGAAGCTTCCCGACGGCCTTCGGCACCAGCGTCGGGCGGATCGACATCTTCAACGTCAGCAGCAACGTCACCCACTGGGACGAGATCGACGTCTCGCCTTGAACGAGGAACCTGCGCGCCCGCCGGCTGTCTGATTGTCGATGCGGTCAGTTCGAGGGCCGAGGCGAATCTGGCGAACGCGGCTGCCACGACCGTCGTCGCTGACCTTGAACCTGTTTCCGCTGACCGTGGTGCAGCTCATGTTGGTCTGCTTCCTGCTGCAGATCTCCAGCGCGACGGGGGAGATCTGCTGCTTGCCGCGGCAGGAGATCCGGGTTCCCGCGGCCGTGAACGGCGACGAGCTGCTGCCCGGGCCGGTGGTCGAGATCTCCCCCACCGACCTGCGGGTCGACGGCAGCGTGGTCGACGGCGGCGCTGCCCTGGCCGACCGGCTGCTGGTTCTGAAAAACAAATACGCACTGCTGCATCCGGCCGAGACGTTCGAGGGCCGCGTGGTCGTGTGGGCTGACCGCGACGTCCCCTGGAGCCGCCTGCGCGAGGTGCTGGCCGCCGCCAACAAGCGCGACTACCTGCTCGTCGACTTCGTGGTCATCAAGTGATTGGCGAGAGCTGTTGACAGCCACGCGCCCGGGGTGTCGAATTAATTAACCGTGGTTACTAATTGGTGTTGTCGGGCGCCTTGGCGGGCGCTGGCGGTGGCGAGCGTCGTCGCGCTCGCCGGCTGCTCGTCAGGCGGCGGCGCCGCGACCGGCACGGCCGGCAAGGGCGGGGCCGCGGGCGGCGGAACGGCCGGCATGTCCGCCGCAGGAAGCGGCGGGTCCGGCGGGACCGGCGCCGGCGGAACAGGCGGGACGGCCGGCGCCGCGGGCGCGGGCGGGACGGCCGCCACTGCGGGCAGCGGCGGGACGGCAGGTGCCGCGGGCGCGGGCGGGACGGGGGGCGCGGGCGCGAGCGCCGGTGCCGGCGGCGCGGGCGCCGTGGCAGGGAGCGGCGGCGCGAGCGGCGGCCGTGGCGGCGCCGGCGGAACAGGCGGCGCGAGCGGAACAGGCGGCGGCGCCGGCGGAACAGGCGGCGCTCTGCTGCCTGGCACGCCGACGGTTCAGGACTTTCACCTGACCGCGCGCCCGTGGACGCCGATCAACTTTCCGCGCGACCGTTACCTGCGCAACGCCTCCAGCGTCGCGCACGCGATGGTGAAGTACCAGGACGCGACGGGCGCGATCATAGATCCGCTCAAGATGCGTGAATGGCAGTACGGCACCCCCTTCTTCATCTACGCGGGCGCCGCGCTGATCGACACCGGTTACGCAACCGACCTGATGAACGCGACAGTGCTCGCGATGAATCACACCAGCGGTCAGATCGCGGCGGCGGCGACGGCGTCGTCGCCTGGATCCGTCATCCCCAACGATCACGGCGCCTTCTTCCTGGCGCCGCTGGCCGAAGCGTATGTGCTGCTCAAATCGCACGTGCCGACCGCGACGGCGGACACCTGGAAGAGCAACCTCGCCACGCCGATCGAGAAGGTGGGGACGCTCTACGACAACAACTGGCGCACCTACTCGATGAAGGGGCAGTGGATGCGCGCCGTCGCCGGCATCGTCACCACCGCGACGGCCCAGGAGTGGCTGGAATACAACTGGACCGGGATGAGCAGCGGCCGCTCCACCATCCCGTCGCAGCTGTCACACATCGGGCCGGCGACCCTACAGTTTTATCACGACCTCGAGGTCGTCCCGGAGACGTACGCGTACGACTGCGTCTCGCGCATGAACATCGAGTCCATTCTGGAGAGCGGCTATGCCGGCCCGTCAGCGGCGACGATGAAGACGTTCACCACCGTCGGCGGCGAGAACGCCGTCAAGACCCTGGACCCGACGGGCCAGGGCGCCGGATCCGGTCGCTCCTCTGATCACGCGTGGAACGACGTCGTCCCCGGCAACGGCTACGAACGGCTGGCGAACCGTTACAAGGCGGCGGGCGACGCCGAACGCGCCGGCCGCTACCGGCGCGCCGCCATGCTCGCGCTGCGCGGCAGCGACCGCTGGTTCCGCACGGACGGCGCCTACTCGGTGACGAAGAACCAATTCGATTACACGGCGCAGGTGCACTACGCCGACTACAGCGCGCCGACGAACTACAACGGCAGCATGATGTATCACCAGGCCGAGTCGTACTACGAGCACCAGGACGGCATCGATGAATGGCCGACGTGGACGGAGATCGGCGGCTACGCGCTGACCACCGACGACAAATTCTGGGGCGTGTTCGCGAACGCGGGCGGCATGATGGTTCAGGTCGCCTTGCGGGGCGACACGACGACGGACCACGCGCTCTACTGGACGGCGCTCGGCGTGGCGCGTTTTTCGCGCGTCGACTGGGACTCACGCCTCGGGCCGTCGGACGGCATCCGCGACCAGACGTCGAACCTCGGCCTGTCGTTCGCGCCGACGTACATGAGCAACGGCAGCTGGACGCGGCTCGCATCGATCCCCGACGTCTACGGCGCCTCGGCCACCGTCGCGTTCACTCACCCGTTGCTGGTGCACTTCAGCCTCGACTACGCGCCGCTGTCGGGGCAGACCGGACCGACGTTCCACGAGGACTGGGTGGTGACGCCGGACGGCGCGCTGACGACGCTGACGTCCAGCGCGGCGGCCGGCCAGTTCGGCGTGACCTGGCCGCTGCTGTCCAACGACGGCGCGGGTGCGCTGGTGACGAGCGCGGCGCAGAACATCGGTTCGACGCGGTTCTCGAACGGCACGGACGAGCAGAACTTCATCGCGGTCGGCGGCGGCACCGCGACGCTGGCGATGGACGGCACCGTGCGTGGCGGCTACGGCGATCTGCTGTCCATCCGCTATGTCGCGCCGGCGCAGGCCGCGACACGCACGTTCGTCTACCCGCGCAACGCCAGCGCGCCGACGGCGGCCGCGGTGCGCGACAGCTTCATGATGACGGCGACCGGGTTCAAGAGCGCGCTCGGGCGCGTCGACGGCAACACCTACGTGGGCGCGACCAGCGCCGGCGGCGAGGCGAGCGCGCTGGACATCGACGGCGACGGCGCGGCCGACGTGACCTTCAGCGCGTCGTGCAAATTCGTACTGCAGCTGGCGAACGGGCGCCCGACGGCCGTCGAAGCGGATCGCGCCGTCACCATCACGGTCGGCACGGCCGCGCCGATCTCGCTCGCGCCCTATCAGCCCGTCCGGTTGTAGGGTCGGGCCGACAGATGCCGCGGCGCCGGTCCCGGGATATATAGTGATGCTCCGTGGGCGTAGAGCTGTTCCCATCGGCCTCGGTACCTGATCCGTTCATCGGTCGGACCCTGGGCGGACGCTATGAGGTGCTGGCGCGGCTGGGCGTCGGCGGTGTCGGCGTGGTCTACCAGGGCCGGCAGGTGCAGCTCAATCGGCTGGTCGCGATCAAGGTGATGCAGCAGAGCGCGGCCGCGTCGCCCGAGTGGCGTCGCCGTTTCGAGCGCGAGGCGCGCGTGCTCTCCAAGCTGGCGCACCCCAACATCGTCACGATCACCGATTTTGGGATCGACGGCGGTGCGCCTTACCTGGTGATGGAGCTTTTGCAGGGGAAGACGCTGGCTGATCTGATCAGCGAAGGACCCGTATCGCCGGCGCGCGCTCTCGACATCGTCGGCCAGACGCTGCGCGGGCTGGGCTTCGCCCACCGCCAGGGAATCGCCCACCGCGACCTGAAGCCCGCCAACATCTTCTTGCAGGCGCTGCCCGATCACGCCGATCACGTCCGGCTGCTCGATTTCGGCATGGCGAAGTTCTTCGACGGTGCGGACTCGCCCAGCCTGGCCGAGAACCTGTCGCGCGTCGGGGTCGTCTTCGGAACGCCCTCGTACATGTCGCCCGAGCAGGCCAAGGGCGAGCGCGTGGACGCGCGGGCGGACATCTACGCGGCCGGCGTGATCCTGTTCCAGCTGCTGGCGGGACGGCTGCCGTACGCGGCCGACACCCCCGAGGGCGTCATGGAGGCGCACGTCTTCGAGCCGGTACCGTCGCTGGCCAAAGTGGCGCCCGACCTTTCGATCGCCCGCGTCGTGCAGCCGGTGATCGATCGGGCGATGGCCAAGAAACCGGCGGGGCGATACCCGCAGGCGCTGTGGATGCTGTCGGCGCTGGAAGCGTGCGGCGAGTCGCGGGCTGCGGCTCCGAGCGCCGAGCTCGCGCCGGTACCGACGCTGAAGGATCTTCCACCCGTGCGGAGCGCGCGCCCCGCCCGCGAGCCGCCGACGCTGAAGCAACTTCCACCCGTGCCCAGCCCGCACCGTGCCCCCGAGCCGCGCGCGCGCCCGTGGCGAACGGCGATCGTGGTGGTCGTGCTCGCCGCCGCGGCGACCGCCGGGGTGACGTTTCTGCGTCGTCAACGTGGCCCGCTCGTCGAGAGCGCCACGCCTGTTGCTGCGCAAGCGCCCGCACCCAATCCGCAGGCGACGCCGACACCGCCTGTCGCTGCGCCCGCGCCGCCGCCGACGCCGCCGAAGCCCGCGAGCGCCGTGGCACCGGGGCAACGCGCCCGTGATCCGTGGCAGGAAACCGTGCCCGAAGCCCTCAAGCCGATCCGCGACAGGCTGGAACGCGGGGCGCACCTGAACGAGGGGGCGCTCGGCCCGGCGTACACCTTCGCCCGCCAGAATCCAGGCGATCCGCGCCCCTGG
>Ga0209465_10000755_pt1 | contig 14794 bp, 16 predicted proteins | sample PanSoiPlot1MoBio_FD_188321 | JGI IMG/M metagenome (GOLD analysis project Ga0209465, IMG submission 188321) | Tropical forest soil microbial communities from Panama analyzed to predict greenhouse gas emissions - Panama Soil Plot 1 MoBio (SPAdes)... | ecosystem: Environmental > Terrestrial > Soil...
AGCAACTGCTCGATTTCGGCCGTCGACTCCGGCGCGTCGCCGCCCGCTGCGCCCCCCGCCCACCGCCCATTGCCCTCGGGCTGGTCTTCGAGCGCCTCTTCGATTTCCTCGGCCGTTTCCTCAGCGGCGAAGTGGTCGGCAAGCCTCACCGCCATCGCGCGCATCTTCGGGTAGTCCTCGACCGCCATCCGGACGTCGGCCAGTCCGCGCTCGAGAATTTTCAGCCCGGCTTTCAGAATGGCCTCATTCGCTTGAAGTGGCCAACTAGCCTTCCTTGGCGTTTTCTAGGGCAGGCAAGAGTCGCACTTTCCGGTCGAAGGCTCAGCCACCAGGGAAGCTAATTGCCATCCGCTATGCGACTCCAGTGATAGCGTCGTAGCGGGCGAGGATAACGGCCCTCCTCCCTAGACAGGGCCTATCCGTTAGAGCGCAACTGCCGCCCGCGTCTTCCGGTAGGTGCAGAATTGGTGAGTTGTTTGACCCGGCGTTAGGCCGTAGCCGCCGTGCGCCGCTGCTGGAAGCACTCCCGGCAGAAGACCGGCCTGCCCTGGGTTGGCTTAAAGGGAACAGTGGTTTCCTTGCCGCAACCCGAACAATTCGTCCTGGTCTCTACTTTGGAGTAATTACCTGCGGTGGTTGTAGGACCCATGGTCGCCGCCCGCTTCGCCTTACACGGTTTGCAACGTTTGGGCTCGTTCTTGAATTGCTTGTCGTGGAAGAAAAGCTGTTCACCGGCTGTAAAAACGAAATCGCTGCCACAGTCGATGCACTTGAGGACCTTATCCTGAAATTCCATGGAGGTGTTGCTCCTTCAGCCCCTGTTCCCGGCGACAGACTGGGGGCGCTAGCAGCAACTACGCATGCGAGTTTCATTCCGCGCGTTACCGCTAACCTGTCGCTCAGGCACAACCCTGGGTTCGGCCCACCATGCCCCACGCATGGTCACATCATTCCGTACTGCTCAATTGCGCTTATGAAGGTCCCCAAAACGTTCCCTGGGAAGGAAAGACACAGGGCCGCTTTTGGCGGCGGCCCTGCGGTTTGCATTAGTCCTGCTCTTTTCGAGCTTTCTTGCGGCTGCGCTTGCGAGCCAGCGCTTCTTTTACGCGCTTCTTTTCGCCCGGCTTGAGGTAAAAGGAGTGACGCTTAACCTCCTTAATAATGTCCTCTTGCTGGACCTTACGCTTGAAGCGGCGCAGGGCGTTCTCGAGAGACTCGCCCTCTTGAATCCGTACTTCCGCCAACCGGTTAACACCCCCAAACTCGTCCCAACCGGACTAATCTGTTATCCCAATGTTCCGCCGGGAAGTCAAGTAAAGACTATGACTTTGGTGCGCCGTTTAGCGGCTTTTCGGCCTGTCGAGCCTCCCCATAGTGCAGACATAAACTGTTTAGAAGCTGGCCTTTATGGAGAATTGAACCTGCCGAGGAGCGTACGAAGTGGGCATCAGGAACTTCGAATTCTGGATGAATTCCCGAAATCTTGGAATAAGTACGTTATTTTTCTGTGGCTTTACTTGGTGATCATCCGCGTTGCTGAAAACCTATAATTGCGCAGATCCATGGCAATGACTTCCAAGCCACCTGTTCTGCGCTCGGTCTCCGACACCGCGCTGTTGGTCGCCTATCACCGGGCGATGGAAACGAAGCGCCCGGACGCACTGTTTAAGGACGAGTTCGCAGTGCGGCTGAGCGAAGGACGCGGCGAGCAGATCGCCCGTAAACTCGCCCGAGGACGGGCGCTGGCTTGGACGACGATCGTGCGCACAGTATTGCTCGACGACGTTGTGCTTCGTCTGGTCGCTCAAGGCGTCGATACTGTCGTGAACCTGGCGGCAGGACTTGATGCACGGCCGTACCGTTTGCCGCTGCCACCGTCATTGCGCTGGATCGAGGTCGATCTGCCAGACCTGCTACGCGAAAAGGTGGACGCCCTAGCTGCGGATAGGCCAATATGCCGAGTGGATCGGGTATCACTCGATTTGGCGGATGGGGCCAACCGCCGCGAATTCTTTGCGAGAGTTGGAGCCGAGTCATGCAACGCCGTGATTTTGAGTGAGGGTTTGCTAGTGTATTTATCACCGGCTCTGGTAGGTGAGCTGGCTGATGACTTAAGCGGCCACAGTTCATTTCGTCATTGGGCAATTGATTTGGCGACTCCGGCCATCAAGCAGCGCGTGAATCGATGGTGGGGACGCAAGCTGAAACAGGCGCAAACGCAATACCAGTTCGCGCCGGAGGAGGGCACGGCGTTCTTCCTTCCTCACGGTTGGCGTGAAGCCGAGTTCCATGCATTGTTCGAGCATTCGATCCGTATCAACCGCACCATGCGCGGGATGTGGATTTTTAGTCTCATGAAGCGTTTCGCGCCTGGGCGCACTGCTCGGATGGCCGAAAAGTGGCGGGCGGGGGTGGTGCTGCTGCAGAGATCTCAATAGTGCGACACCGCAGACCCAAAGGCTGACCCACATTGCTGGCGCAATATCCCGTGGGCGTTGAAAAAGTCAGTTTGTGGCAGTCACGGATGATGCTAAACGTATCCCGATTTTGAGAAGAACGTTTATAGAGCATCTTCCTAGCGCGTCTTTGTTTCTAAACAAAGCCGCAATCGAGTTTTTCAACAGCCCTCGCCTATCACAAGCAATCAAGGCACCCCGAGATTAGCGCCAGAATGCTCGATGTGTTGAATCGGCTATGCCCTAAGCAAACTCCCCGCTCATGGACCTTTTTGCAAGTCCTCCGTGAGCAAGTTTGAATAACACCGTGTCATTTCAAGCGTGCTGTGGCCGAGCACTCTTTGCAGATGGAAACACGCACCCGCCGAACCTCATCCGCCCTGTGCAAGAAACCATGCTGGTACCCCACCGTGACTTTTTGATCGTGTGTCAGCAGGCCGCTAAACGCGATTGCGGGGCATTCTCGTTGTGAAAATTTCCTAATGGCCTCTCAACCACCTTGCTCGTGAACAGTATCAAACCGTTCTCTTGCCGTCGCTGGTGTAATGGGAGAGGGTTGCAACAGTGATTTCCGGTTGGCCCCGTACAATCGTCCACAATCCACCTAAAGCAGCCAGTCAAGGGCGAGGCCGACCCGAGCGTTTCAAAGCCCGGGATGTGCTCACCTGTTTCCGAACTGACCGTCCATGTTCGCGTGATCGTGGATAACCAGCCACGTCCGCACGGGGGACGTAGCTAATCAAAACTCGCATAGCAGCAATCAGGAGACGAAGGTTAGGGAAACCGTGCTTCAGGATTTGGCCACGCGCTTCGCAGGTTGCGGAAAGCTCCTGGCTTCGCTGCGGTAGCTCTGACGACTCTTGCGCTTGGCATCGGGGCGAACACGGCCATCTTTTCTGTGGTGAATTCAATTTTGTTTCGCGCGCTTCCCCTGCACCAACCTAACGCGATCGTGAGGTTGCAGGAGCTCCATCAGCATCCAGCGAACTTGACCGGAGCAACATTCCGTGATGTACAAGACCGCAACCATGTGTTCTCGCAAGTCGCTATTTATCGTATTTTTTCCCAGAACTTGAGCGACTCGCGGCAAACGGCGCCACCAGAGCAGATCGACACGGCATTCGTTTCGCAGGATTTCCTGCCACTGCTTGGGGTAACGCCGTTCGTGGGGCAGGGGTTCACCACGGAAAACTTTCGTGAAAATGCTGAAGGAGTCGTGATCCTCAGTTACGGACTCTGGCGGCATCATTTTGGATCGGATCCGGAGATCATCGGCAAAACGATTACTCTGCACGGGAAGCCTCACCTCGTGGCCGGTGTGATGCCGATGGGATTCTCTCTCCCGGAGTCGGTTCAGGCATGGGTATCGCTCACCGACGAGCAGGCGTTCCTGCAGAATCGACGGTCGCACTTATTCACCACTATTGCGCGTGTTAAGACCGGCGTTTCGATGGAAGCTGTTCACTCAGATTTACAAGCGATTTCTGAACGAGTTCAGCTGGAAAATCACGGTGTCGATCCTGGATTCACACTCCGGGCAGAGCGTCTGCAGGACAATCTCGTTTCCGCTGTTCGGCCGACTCTGTTGATATTGTTGGGCGCGGTTGTTTTCGTTTTCTTGATTGCGTGCGCGAATGTTGCCAACCTTCTTCTCTCGCGATCGGTCGTGCGCCAAAAAGAACTCGCCATATCCGCGGCGTTGGGCGCGACACGGTTCCGGCTGGCAAGCCAGTTCTTGACGGAGAGCATATTGCTGGGATTTCTTGGCGGAGCTGCAGGGTGCGTTCTCGGCTTTGTTTCAGTGAAGGCTCTCTACGCCGCATACCCTGGGGCGATGCCTCGCCTAAGCGGAGCAGCGATCAATTGGCAGGTCGTAGTCTTCGTATTCGTCGTCTCACTGCTCGCGTCGATTCTGTTCGGAAGCATTCCTGCAATGGATTCGTCGAGAGTCGACTTGCAGGCACGGCTTGTGGAGGGTGGTCGCAGCACCCTTTCGATGCGCAGTCAGCGCCTTCGTTCATTCTTGGTGATCTCCGAAGTCGCCCTCGCCATGATATTGCTCGCTGCCGCAGGCCTGCTGATCCGGAGTCTCATTCTTCTACAGCGGGTGGATCCTGGTTTCGACAGCTCACATCTCGCCGTGGTTCGTCTAACACTGCCAGACTCGCGCTATCCGGAACTTCCGAAGAGGACACAGTTTGTGGGCTCTGTTCTGGAGCGCATTCGGGGGTTACCTGGAGTCCTGTCTGTTGCCGGTGCCGGAACTTTGCCGTTCGATCCGGTCCCTGATACTGACTTGGAACTCGAGGGGCATGCCTACGAGCCCGGGAAAGAGCCAGACGCGGAGATTCTGACCGCCACCCCCGATTACTTTCGCACTATGGGGATCCCTCTGCTTGCCGGAAGAGGATTCACCCCACAGGACATTGCGGGCAAGCCGACGGTTTTGGTGATCAATCAAACCATGGCACAACGCTTCTGGCCCCATGAAAGTCCACTTGGGAAACGAGTGGTGATGAAGGATTGGGGGCCGCCATTGCCCGGCCAAATCGTGGGCGTAGTATCCGACGTTAAGCAGGACTCCTTGGAGACCGATACTCAGCCGGCAATCTACTACGCCTTTGACCAGTTTTCCCCAGGCACATTGACCACCTACCTCATCGTTCGGACCTCTCCCGACGTAGCCGGCCTCGCCGCGGCTATTCGGGAGCAGGTCTGGTCCGTTGATCGGGACCAACCAGTCAATCTCGTGCAGATGGACCAGATCGTCTCCGGATCACTCGAACGCCGTCGGTTCGTACTTACGTTGTTGGGTGCTTTCGCGGCGCTCGCTCTACTTCTGGCCATGGTTGGCATATACGGTGTCATTGCGCATTCCGTGGGCCAACGGACGCAGGAATTCGGCATACGTATGGCATTAGGCGCACAGCAGTATCAGCTTCTTCTGATGGTGTTGGGCCAAACGGTCAGCACCCTCGCGGTCGGCCTGACAGTGGGAGTTGCCGGCGCCTTGATTGCGACTCGATTGATGGGAAGCTTGCTGTTCGGAATTCGCCCGACTGATCCGCTGACGTTCTCGTCAATGGCAGCACTCCTGGCAGCAGTTGCGCTGGTTGCGAGCTACATTCCTGCTCGACGGGCAGCCAAGGTCGATCCGGTAGTTGCCCTTCGAAACGAGTAGTCAGGCTAATCAAGCCCCGCTCCAGCTGCGTGGCATAACTGTTGTGCCCATTGCCCACTCGGCCAACCACCAGCGGATCAGCCCCGTCGTCGATCGCCTTGGCAAACGTCTATCCCGCGCGGACGACCACCCGCTTGAAGATTTGGCTCAAAATCACTCTCGTCGGCGCGTCCAGAACGAGTGAAGGTCCGGGAACCGTTCAGAGGCAGTTGTGACTCGCGTCACGCGCGTGGGGTTATACGCTTCAGTAGAATGAAGGCGTCATGATCGATACATTCCTGATCCTTGAAAAAACCACCATCACCACAAAGGGTGACAGCGAGCCGCTGGATGTGAACCTCGCGGCCAATCGCGTTTTTCTAGCCACCCTCTCGATTACAAAGATTGTCGAGCAGGAGTCTTTTGAGCTTAGCTTCTTCATTTCAGCCGATGGCACAACCTGGGAGGCGAAGCCCGTCGCGTCATTGCCGCAAAAGTTCTATCCAGGCGAATATCCCTTACTGGTGGATTTGTCGCATGCGGAAAGCGCGAGGTTCCTGCGCGCTCATTGGGAGGTCAGCCGCTGGGGACGCGGCCCGGTCACCCCCAGCTTCGAAGCGAGCCTGCGGGTGCGCGAGGTTCCGGCGGAGATGCTGCAAGAAGCTCGGACCGAAGCCCCTGTACGCAGGTGACATGCTTCGCGTGCCTGGCGTTCAGACCTTAACGGGCATCACCTCTTGCTTTGCGGCCAATTTGATCGCGGCGATCTCGCGCAGCGATTCGTCCGATAACAGCCGATACTTGATGCAATGGGGATGACGCACAAAGCCGTTGGTGATCGAATCGGTGAAGAGTACGTCGACGGCGCGGAGGTCATCCTCGGTTGTAATCGGCAACTGCGAGGCCCAACCCTGAGGAGGTGGTACCGCAAGCAAGGCATTTCTCGCTGCGCTACCTTTCAGGCCCAACACACGAATGTCAATGTCGGGGGGCAGGTCCTTGCTGGTCAATTTGCTGATGACAATCTTCCCGGTTTTCGGCAAAGGCCACTCAAGCAGAAACGGGATCAACTGATGATGCCCCGAGCCGATTGATTCGGCAAATACTCCATCCATGGTTTTCATACCCGGCCCAGTAACCGAAAGCATTCCAATGATGCTGGGTTGTTTCAGGTTGCGAACGTGATCGACAAACCCGCCAAATGGGGCATATACCAGACGGGTCAGGCTGGCCTGTTGCTGTACCGGAAGAAAGTCCAGCAAGTCCGCTAGGTAAGCCGGTACCAGCAGGGCGGCGCCTTTAAGGAGCTGCGGGCGTTGCCACAGTTCTGGGATCGAATACGACAGCGCGTGCTGTCCAGTTGCCTGCCGCACCTCATATTTCAACAACTCGCCCAGTCGCGGCTCGGGCTCAACTATCAGGAAGTGGTCGGGAGGGTCAGCCGTTGCCAGCGCCTGCATGCCTGCCACGAGGTCAGCAGTCGGCAAGCCTTGGGCACGCGCCGCTTTCAACAGACGAATGATAAGGGTGTCGATGTTTTCAGTCTTGGGATCCGGTAGCGATCCTCGGGGATGAACGACGACAAAACGGGCGCCCTTTTGGCGAACCAGCCAGCGCTTGTCGGAAAGCTCACCATAGGCTCGCGATACGGTATTGGGGTTGATGCCGAGCTTCCTTGCCAGTTGGGTTCGGCTCGGCATCACAAACCCAGCCGGATACTCTCCGGTGGCGATTCCAAAAATAACTTGCTGACGGATTTGCTCGTATGCAGGGACTTCGACCTTCTTATTGATACGAATTGGCATGGCTAGCTGAGTCTCGGGTTTGAAGAGCTTACAACCAGCTAAACGGAGCTGCAACCCTCGATAGTGCCATCTTACTGGCCATTCACATAGCCTCTTAGTAGCAATCTACAGACTCCGTAGTGTGCAATATAAAAATCGATGGTTTTCGCCAGTGTGGTGGTTCAGAAACTGTCACAAACCCTATAGAGCGAACTTCGGGTGAACACTATTGTGCCCATCACAGGTGAGTGATGGCACAAGTTTTCATGTCGAGGGTTGAACCCAAGCAGCTGCCGGAAAGGTATCGCGGCGGCCGCGTGGGCTTGGTGTTTGCCCGGTCTTGGATATCGAACCCGCTGCGCGTAGGGGGCCAGCCGGCGACTGGCGCGGCTGATTACCTCGGAGATCACACCCGCCTCCGCACCCGCGCTGGAACTTGGGCCTGGTACAGGCGTGTTCACCCGTGCGTTGCTGGGCCGCGGCCTGCGCGAAGATCAATTGATCCTCGTGGAGTGTGACCCGCGTTTCGCTCGATTGCTGGAGCGCGACTATCCCGACGCCTGCGTGGTGCTGATGAACGCGGCGCACATGAGACAGGCGAACATGGTGGACCGTGATCCTGTCGGCGCGGTGGTGAGTGGACTGCCGCTGCTGTCGATGTCGATGCGCGACCGCATCGCGATTCTGAAGTTCGCCTTCCGACACCTGCGTCCTTGCGGTCGGTACTACCAGTTCACGTATGGAATGCGCTGTCCGGTGCCGCGGCTTGTCCTTGAGCGGATGGGATTGAAGGTAGTGCGGCTGGGCTCAACTTGGCTGAACGCGCCTCCGGCCACGGTGTACCGGATACGAGCGAGGCGAAAACAGACCCTTGACTATGCATGATAATCGCACGACAAACCATGACGATTGAAAGGAACCCAATTACTAAACAGGCCACTCGCCCACCTACGAGTGGCCTGCGCCAGCCTCATCTCCGAATGATGCGCCCCATTCGGAGTTCCCACAATCAGTTCAGGAGCCTTATTGCAGGGTGAAGTTGGCAGTCGCTACGGTACTGCTTGAATATCCGCCGGCTGCGGCAATGGCCCGTACCGTTACCTGTCCCGCCTGGGTGAGCTGGAATGTACCGCGATACAGCTGCGACGACAGTGTTGGCATGGAACCATCCGTCGTGAAATAGATGGTCGCGTTCATTAGGCTGTCGGTGATCGTAACGGTAAGCGGAGTCGCATACATACCGCCTGACGGCGAAATGGCGGGTACCGGCGCGGGCGTGTTGCCCATGCCGGAGCCGTAGCCTCCGCAGCCAACAGTGGTGAGCAGGATCAGGGTTGTTGCCATAAAGGGCTTCATGGGGTTGCCTCTCGGGCGGGAACGCTCCGGTCGGAATGCTCTCCGGTCCGCCATCATGGTTGACGATACGTCTTCCTAAACCCCGTGTTGTCATAGGGAAGCAAATTGAATGTCACAACCTGTTCACGGTCTACTGGGCGCAATTCGGGACGGACTGAGCGCCGATTAACGTAGTTCCCTCCCCAATTCATTAACATTCCTTTAAACTTCGTTGCGGTGGGTGATTCTTCGCCCGGGACGGAAGTAATTGATGTCTGCTGTGCAAACTGCTCCGCCTCCTGTTATCGCGAGGCCACGCCGATCGTCGCGCCGCAGGGTAATAGTGCTCGGTCTCGTGCTTCTATTGCTTGCGGTGACAGGCCACATCTGGTTTCGACCGCTGTCGGTGATGCGAAGCGCTGGAAGATTTGCCTTGTGGTGCGGCGGCATTCATGGCCACTACACACAAGTTGGGCCGTACCGTGTGCACTATTACGAAGGCGGCGAAGGGCCGCCACTGGTATTCGTGCATGGGCTTGGTGCGGAATCGCTGAACTGGGTGCCGGCCATGCTGAGTTACCGTCGCCAGTTTCACGTGTACGCCATTGATCTGCTGGGGCATGGTGAGACCGAGAAGCCCGACATCGCCTACTCCATCTCGCAGCAATCGGAGATGCTGCACCAGTTTCTAATCGAGCGGAAAGCCGTGCCCGCCGACATGGTCAGCGTTTCCATGGGTGGATGGGTAACGTTGAAATTAGCGATCGACCATCCTGAGGCAGTCAACAGGCTGGTGGTGGCCGATGCCGCCGGTTTAAAGTTTGATACGCCTCTTACGGTGAAGAACTTTCTACCCGCCACTCACGACGAGTTCGTGCGATTCATGGCCATGTTGACGCCACGGGTGCATGACATGCCCTATCCGTTGCGGCGAGACTTTCTGCACCGTCTCGCAAGCCGTGCCTGGATCACACGCCGCATCTTCGCCTCGTTTCTCACGTATCAGGACGTCCTCGACGGCGAACTGCAGCAGATCAAGGCTCCAGTACTGGTCATTTGGGGCAAAGAGGAAAACATGATTCCGATGTCGGTGGGCGAGGAGATGAAGCAGCAGCTGCCGAATTCTTCACTGCTGGTCTGTGCGGATTCAGGGCATCTCGCGATCTATGAGTGCTGGAGCCAGCTCAAGCCCAGCGTGACGGAGTTTCTCACTGCCCCACAGCCAACCGCGTCGTTTGTGCGCGAGGTGGCGATTGGCGACACTGCCATACGATAGATCGAAATATTCACCACCGAGAACACAGAGATCATGGAGGTTTTGGGTTGTCCGTGTTCTCGGTGTTTGAGTGGTGAATTCTGCCTTGCCTCAGATCACGACGGTCTCCTGATATTCACCATAGACCCGTCGCATGGCGTCGGAGATTTCGCCGACGGTGGCGCTGGCTTCAACAGCCTCGATGATGGCTGGCATCAGGTTGCCGGTTCCGCGGGCAGTGTCTTCGATCTGCTTGATGGCCGAATTCCACCTGGCTTGACCGCGCTTGGCTCGCAAGGCCTTCACGCGTTCCACTTGTTTGCGTTCCAGCGAATCGTCAATGCGCTGCAGCGGTATTTCCTTTTCTTGGTCGGCGGTGAAGGCGTTCATCCCGACCACCACAGCCTCCAGTTCATCGACTGCCTTCTGGTATTCGTATGCGGCGTTCTGTATTTCTTGCTGAATAAATCCCTTCTCGATTGCTTTCAGCGTGCCCCCGAGCGCATCGATCTTGTCGAGGTAGGCGCGAGCGCCGGCTTCGATGCGGTCGGTAAGCGTTTCGATGTAGTAGGACCCGGCGAGCGGATCGATGGTCTGCGGCGCCCCCGACTCATAGGCGATAATCTGCTGCGTGCGTAGCGCAATGCGCGCCGACTGCTCGGTCGGCAGTGCCAGCGCTTCGTCGAAGGAGTTAGTGTGCAGCGACTGAGTTCCACCCAGCACGGCCGACAGCGCTTGCAACGCCGTGCGGACGATATTGTTCTCGGGTTGCTGCGCGGTGAGGGTCGAACCGGCTGTTTGCGTATGGAAGCGCAACATGTGCGACTTGGGATTCTTTGCCTTGAAATGGTCGTGCATGATGCGTGCCCACATGCGGCGTGCGGCCCGAAATTTCGCGACCTCCTCTAGAAAATTGCTGTGGGCGTTGAAGAAGAACGACAGGCGCGGCGCGAACTTATCCACATCGAGACCCGCATTGATCGCCGCCTGCACATATGTCATGCCGTTGGCAAGGGTGAAGGCCACCTCCTGCACGGCGGTGCATCCGGCTTCGCGCATGTGATAGCCGCTGATGGAGATTGTGTTCCAGTCGGGCACGTGTTCGTTGGCATACGAAAAAATGTCGGTGATGACGCGCATCGCTTGTTGGGGCGGATAGATGTAGGTTCCGCGCGCGATGTATTCCTTCAGCACATCGTTCTGGACCGTGCCGCTGAGCTTGCTGATGTCGCGGCCCGTGCGCCGCGCAACAACGATATACAGCGCCAGCAGGATCGATGCCGTCGCGTTGATCGTCATCGAGGTCGAAATCTGTTCGAGGTTTATGCCGTCGAACAGTCTCATCATGTCTTCGATCGAGTCGATCGCCACACCCACTTTCCCGACCTCGCCGAGCGCCAGCGGGCTGTCCGAGTCGAGCCCAATCTGCGTCGGCAAATCGAACGCGATGCTCAAGCCGGTGGTGCCTTGGCTCAGCAGGTATTTGTAGCGGCGGTTCGACTCTTCGGCGTCGCCCATGCCGGCGTACTGCCGCATAGTCCACAAGCGGCCGCGATACATCGACGCCTGTACGCCGCGCGTGTAAGGGAACTGGCCCGGGTAGCCGAGTTGCTGCTGGTAATTCCAGTACTCCATGTCGGCGGGGGTGTACAGTGGCTTGACTTCAATGTGCGAGGAGGTTTGCTGGCGCTCGGCAAGCTTGCTGGGGACGGTGCGAGTTTTTGTGCCGGTTTCGGCCATAGTTAGGCGGGCCTCGAGGAGGTTTCAGCGCACAAAACGCCTGCTGTGATTATTGAGATGCACCGCTGCTCCGCGCTGTGAGGCGAGTCACAGATCCGAATGGCTGGTCGGACGGCCCATGCGTCCGGTAATGAAGGCGAAAACGATGGTGCAAACCACCAGCACAAACCAGAAGCGGGCGTGGTGCATGTATGCAATCGGATTCAGCCCGGTGGGAACTGCCTCGCCTTCTTCGGCAGCGATCTGGGCGACGCGATGTTCGCCCAGAAAAATGCCCAGAACCAACCCGATCAGTCCTCCCCAAATTGCTCTGCCCCAACTCCGCTCGCTCATGTCAGGCTCCTTGTGTTCACAGCCGAATCCTAGTTCAGTTTGGAGCGGAAGGAAAGGACCTGTGCCGGTGGAGGAGCCTTCAGGCGTCCATCATGACCGCCTCTTGATGTTTCAGCGCTTTAGCCCTGGGCTAATTGCTACTGAAGTCGTGCCCTGAAGTAAATTCTTCAGCAGCCATCAAAGCCGTGCACGATACAAACCCGCTATTGCACCGCTCAACCAGCTCAACGCCAGCCGAGCCGGCGCGCGGTCGGACCCCCGGTGAAGCGGTGCTGCATCCAGTAAAGCGAAGCGAGAATCGTCTACGAGAGTTGTTTCTTGCGCCGAGTCCGCCAGAACGAATTGAGGCCAAAGTACAGGAACAGCAGCGCGAATGCACCGGCAAGCGCTACTTTGCCCAACGAAGCTGTACCGGCCGTGTAGCGGTGATACTCGCGGACGGTCGCTCCAGCGCCGATTACCGCCAGCACCAGAAACAAGAAACCTGTCACTTCCAGCCAAAGCGCGTGTAGCACATGGCGGATACTTCCGAGAAAAGCGGTGCCGCCGCGATAGAACGCGCGCGCCCAGCGGTTTTCGCCGGTTTTTCGTCCGGCAAGGCGCAGTGCAGCGCGGCCTTGGCGGCCAAGGCTAGCTGTCGTCGGAGATTTGTTTTCGCCGGGTGCAGACATGCGGACCAAAGGCGTATTCTAGCAGTGAGATGACTGTGGCTGGGGCGCAAGCCGGCAGCAGTTTCGGGTGGCACAGTGGATGATCAGCTAAAGAAATTGATGAAGGAATTGGGCGAGGCCATCAACCAGGCGGTGGCCGAGTCTGACCGCATTTCCGAGGTCATGGGCCGCATCAAGGCCAGCGGCCACGATGTCTTTCTGGTCCTGGAGGCGACCATCGGTTTCAACCAGCGAGAAGCGGCTGCCGAACGAGCGCCAGAGAAGAATCTCAACTCGTCCGGAGAGCTCCAGATCACCTCGCAGGATTTGAAGTTTCTGCGCTCGCTGCGTATCGCCGTGAACGGCGACGACTGATTCCCGCTTCGTTTTCAGTCCTTCTGGCTCGCGGCTTGTGCTAAGATTTCGACGCTTTTAGGGCAGGGCGGATGCCGGCAGCAAGCGGCGGGTCCGTATCAACAACCAGGCGTAAACCAGCCTAGCGATTCGAAACTCAGGATAACGCCACTATGAGAGAGACTCTGGGAGTCTTGCTGGCGGGGGGAGCGGGCGAGCGGCTGTATCCCCTGACGCGTGACCGGGCCAAGCCGGCCGTCACCTTCGGCGGCATCTATCGCATCATCGACATCACGCTTTCCAACTGCATCAACTCCGACCTCCGTCACGTTTACATCCTGACGCAGTACAAGGCGCTATCGCTGAACCGCCATATCCGCGAGGGCTGGGGAAACGTTGTTGGTCACGAGCTGGGCGAGTTCATCGAGATCCTGCCGCCTATGAAGCGCGTTAGCGATAACTGGTACATGGGCACGGCTGACGCGGTGTATCAGAACATCTATTCCATCGGTTCGGAGGAGCCGAAGTACGTGCTGATCCTCTCCGGCGACCACATCTACAAGATGAACTACGACCTGATGCTGCGGCAGCACAAGGACTCGGGCGCCGACATTACGCTGGCAACGATTCTGGTTGAGCCCTCCGAAACACGGCACTTCGGCGTGGTCGAAATCGACCGAACCGGCCGGGTGGTCGGTTTTCAGGAGAAGCCGGAGCAGACCGACTTGCGCTCCCCCTACAATCCGCGCATGGTCTCGGCGTCCATGGGCATCTACATCTTCAATGCTGATGTGCTGATTCCCGCACTGTTGAAGGACGCCGAAAATCCTTCCTCGCGGCACGACTTCGGGCACGATATTCTGCCGCGCATGGCGGACAGCTACAAGGTGTATTCCTTCAATTTCGTTGACGAGAACAAGAAGGAAGCGCTGTATTGGCGCGATGTGGGCACGCTCGATGCCTTCTACGAAGCCAACATGGACCTGGTGTCAGTGGCGCCGGTCTTCAACTTGTATGACAAGGACTGGCCCATCCGCACGCACATGCGGCAATATCCTCCGGCGAAGTTCGTATTCAATGATCCGGAGCGCACCGGCCAGGCGCATGACTCGATCGTTTCGATGGGCTGTGTGATCTCGGGCGGCGTGGTGACCAGCTGCGTACTCTCGCCCGACGTGCGCATCAACTCCTACTCCGACGTGAACACCAGCATTCTGTTTTCGCACGTGGACATCGGGCGGCACTGCAAGATCCGCCGCGCCATCATCGACCGCGACGTGCACGTGCCGGAGGGGACCGTCATCGGCTACGACACCGAAGCCGATCGTCAGAAGTATCACGTAACCGACAGCGGTATTACCGTAGTCACGCGCGACTACTCGCTGTTCGAGAACCCGGTAGCAGCGAATTACTTCGATCCGGAATAGATATCGACTTTTACTTGGTCTTTCGGAGCAGTTGTGTCGGTGACCTGGACCGTGTCGATGGGTTTTCTTGATGCTTCTTCGTCAGTATCTTACCGGAACTCAGCCGTGAGGAATTGCCTCAAAAAAATACGGTTGGGAGGGTTGCCTCCTGTGGAATCTGACCTTGAATACACCGATCGGGTCCGTGCTCGCCGCTATCCGCTTTATCAACAACGCACAGTACCGAACAGGACTGCGCTGGACGATTGGCTGCAAGCGGAGGCGGAGATTCAATCTGAAAACCAGCGGACCACCGACCAG
>Ga0209465_10000757_pt1 | contig 14785 bp, 10 predicted proteins | sample PanSoiPlot1MoBio_FD_188321 | JGI IMG/M metagenome (GOLD analysis project Ga0209465, IMG submission 188321) | Tropical forest soil microbial communities from Panama analyzed to predict greenhouse gas emissions - Panama Soil Plot 1 MoBio (SPAdes)... | ecosystem: Environmental > Terrestrial > Soil...
ATTTCCAAATATAGTCGGCACCGACGACCAGGTGTTTCCCGAACGCTTGTTGCAAACCAGCGTGGAATTCGTTTCTCCAGCCGGAGACGAGCGGATCGGTGATGCAAGGATAGCCCTGCAGCGAGGCCATCAGGGCATTGATTACCGGATCGCTGCAGCCGGTGCTGGCCAGGACCAGGTTTTCGTTGAACGGCGTTTCAAGCGTCCGAGCGTAGGAAACACGAAGGACGGTATGGCTTGGCTTGATGTGGTAGGCGACGCCCAAGCGCGGCTCGGCCTGCGTCGAGTGGCTGATCCCGTTGTAAATGTCGCCGCGAATTCCCAGGTTGAATGACCAGTTCTTCCAGCTGATCGTGTCTTGGACGTATAGAGCGAGTTCCTTCACGTCGGTGTGGCCTGGGAAGAAGGCGTACGTACCGCCGGCGGTTAGGTCGAAGGGAGCGAGCGTGGTGCAGGGCGCCCGGATCGGTATGCCGGAGCTGTCGGTGCACGGACCGCCATTGCTGTCGGTGAGCGAACCGAGCAATGTCGGGTCCACGATACCGAAGTGGTCATTTTCAGTCAAAAACGTCTGGTCATACACGACTCCGACCTTGATGTTATGAATCCCCTTCACGTAGGAAAGATCTGCTTTCACGCCGGCATTGGTCAAGCGGCGGCTTTGCGCCACGCTCTCGCTTTGCAGGCCGGGAGTGAAATCGGCGAACGGATTTGGGCTCGGATAGTAGTTGTATTGATCTTGCCGGAAAAACGCCCCTGCCGTGAAGACCGTGTTTGGACTCATGACCCGCGTCCAGCTCGGCGCGACGTTGAAGCTGCCGATCTTGGAACGTTGGTCCTGCGCGCCGACCGGCAAGCCGTCAGGTCCTAGACCATCGTTCCAAGCGGTGGCGTTTTGCGCGTCGAACGAGTTCGGCGTTTGGAACCAGGAGCGGGTAGAGGAAAGATTCAAGTGCAACGCGTCCTTGTCGGAAGTCTGAAAATCGACGCGATCAAAGAAGCTTTCTTCGTTTCCCTTCGCGTGCATTACCGTAAATTCGGGCGGATCAAGAAAACGTCCGGACTGGAGGCCGTTCAGCGCGACAAAGTTCCCCCACCTGTTACCTCCAAATGCCACGTCAAAACCGGCGGTCGAAGTCCCGAAGCTGCCGTAGCTCGCGGTTATGCTGCCGGTCGGCTTGGTTACGCCGAGGCCGGAGCGCGTGGTCGCCTTGATTACCAGGCTGGTCTTGTCGCCGTACTCGGCCGGCGGCGCGCCCGAGATGATTTCCATCGACTGGATCGCATCCGACGGAAGCTGGTTCGAGAAGACCTTGCTGAACTGATCGGTGATGGGCTGCCCGTCAAGCGATATAGAGTTCTGCGCGTGGTCGCCCAAGCCGTGCATTAATCCGTTGGAATCCGCGGCGACTCCCGGCGAAACCATCGTAGTGATAGCAGTGAACGAAGACGAAGCGCTCTCCACAGGCAACCGGTCGATCAGGTTCTTGTCCACGTCGGTGTGGAACGTGGACTCGGTTTCGACCAGGTCATTTCCTCCGCCTTCGACCGTCACGGTCGTGTTGGCGCCCGCCACGTTCATCGTCACTGCGAGGCTGATCGCTACAAGTGAGCGCACTTCCGCCTCCTGTGAAAAATCTGAAAATCCAGCCGCTCTCACCTTTACGTGGTAGGGATTAAAGGGAACATTGGCGAAGCTGAACTTGCCCTCGGTGTCCGTGGTTGCAGTTCGTTGGTATTTGCTAATCGGATTTGAAATCTCAACCGTTGCGCCCGCAATCGCCCCACCGGATGGATCCTTGATGGTTCCTTCGATGGTACCGGATGCCTGCGCGGGCAAAGGACGGGCGAAGACAGCAAAACACAGGAAAAATGCCAAAAATGCAAAAGCAATGGCTCGAAAGCTGCGACTACCGTTCAACATAAAACCTTTCTCCAAGGCACGTTGCCGATGTGGGTGTGGATCAAGCCGCTGTAAGAAGCGGCGTCGCGCCGGTGGCAGAAATGCCGACCGGGCGAGCGGCTAAGACTCTGAGTTCTACGAGCGAAGATCTAAGCGGAGGGAGGGGCGCGGCCGGCGGGGTGCAGGGAAACGTCGTTTAGCGTATCCACGTGGATGGGAAACGCTTCATGCCGGCCGGCTATTTCGGGCGAAGTGACGAATAATCCGCTAGCCGTGGCAAGGGCTGGAGCATGCAGCGACTGGCAAACGTGGCAGACCGTTTCCTGCGGACCGGTATGGCGGTGGAGAAAATTTCCGCCCGCGGCAAAGTAGAACACCGCAAGCGAGAGCAGCACTGCGGCGTAACGCTCGACCCGACTACTCAGACAGGAAACCTTCTGTTCCATCCTGCATTCAGAGTACATGTACCTGGTCATGATTGGAACCTGCAATCCCCGGCCGGGTTGCCTTTGGAGCTACGCCAACGTGCCCGATCCTTGACCCGGCAACTGTCCTCCCCTAAGCTGCGTCTCACCAAGCACATGGCTGTAAAGCGGAGATAGCCACTCCGTCGGCATGGTTCAGTGCTTTTTCTGGCGGCACAAATTAATTTCCTGTCCGACCTGGATTCGAGACATCTGCAAAACACGAGGTATTGTTTCGATGAGGACACTTCTGACTGTCGTCGCGAGTTTTCTGGCTCTCGCGACCATCCTGCGGGCGCAAGATGTGGCCGCGCAGGGGCTTCCCTCGGCGCCACGGCCGCCGAACGCGTCCCAATCCGCGGCTCCGGCTTCGAGCGTCACTCTCGATGACGCGCTGCGCCTCGCGTTGCAGCACAACCATGCGTTGCTGGCGCTGCGATCGACGATCTTAGAAAGCCAGGCGCAGGAAATCACCGCGAATCTGCGGCCCAACCCGGTGCTCGTTTTGGACGCCCAATTCATCCCAATCTTCGAGCCCGATCAGTTCAGCGGCGACTACCTGGATAACCAAGCGCAGTTCGACGCGGGTGTAACTTACCTCTTTGAACGCGGCAAGAAACGCCAGCATCGCCTTCGGGCGGCAAAGGACTCCACGGCAGTCATTCGTTCGCAGGTCTCTGACTCGGAACGGCAGCTCATCTTTAGCGTCGCCCAGCAGTTCATCAATGTCCTCCTTGCCGAATCCACCCTCTCGTTTGCACAACAGGATCTCGAGGGTTTTCAAAGAACCCTCGAAATCAGCGAAACGCGTTTTCACGCCGGCAGCATCAGCGAAGGCGACCTCCTCAAAATCCAGTTGCAGCGGCTGCAATTCGAGACCGACGTCTCGGCGGCCAAGCTTGCGCGTATCCAGGCTCTGGCTGGGCTTAGACAGTCTCTTGGATTCGCGTCGGTAGAGGAAAACTACGATGTGTCCGGCACGCTTGAATATCAGGCGGTTCCGTCGACGCTCACGCAATTGGAAACCATGGCAGTGCAGTCCCGTCCCGATCTGATCGCCGCGCAGCAAGGGGTTACAGCTGCGCGCAGCCAACTGGCGCTGGCCGAAGTCAACGGTAAGCAAGATGTGACCGCAGGAGCCGCTTACACCCACACCGCTAGCGTAAGCAGCGCGACATTCACCTTCAGCATCCCTTTAGCGCTTTCCAACCGAAACCAGGGCGAAATCGCACGTACCCGCTACGCCATCACCCAGGCAGAGGAACAGCTCAGCGAAACCGCCCAGCAGGTTTCCACCGATGTCGTCGACGCTTTCGAGAATCTGCGCACCAACGATCAGATCATCCAGCTCTATCGCCGCGGCTATGTGGAACAAGCCAAGAAATCGCGCGACATCAGCGAGTACGCGTATCAGCGCGGCGCCGCGAGCCTGCTTGACTATCTCGATTCCGAGCGCACCTACCGCGCTAACCAGCTTGCCTACCGCCAGGCTTTAGCCAGCTACATGCTGGCGGTCGAACAACTGCGCGAAGCGGTAGGCTCGAGGAGTTTCTGAAAGACGCAGGCAGAGAAAAAGTTCGGAGTTCGTCTCGATTCTAAAAAGGGAGTTTGTATGAAACGGTTACTCTTGTTGCTGGCTCTTGCGTCGTTCCCGCTCGAAGCACAGCAGTCACCTCCTCCTCCCACCGCCCGCGCGCATCCCGATGACGACTCCCGCCTTCGTTTACTGGAAGAGCAGGTTCGCGTGCTCACCGACGAGGTGGCCCATCTCCGATCGCAAATGCAGTCTCTGCAACAGACAAACGCACCGGGCACAACTCCGGGGCAAGTCTTGCTCGCCAGCAGCCGCATCGAGCCCAGCTCGCTTCCTGCTTCACCGGAAGCTCCGGCCCCAGCTTCAGGAAATGTCTCGCCAGCCGGGCCGCCGCCTGCTCAGGTTGCGCAAACGCAAACCTATGGCGGAGCTAGTTCGAACGCCAAGCTGCTGAATCCCGATATCAGCCTGATTGGCGATTTCATCGGCGCCGCCGGACACAACGATGTTTCGCCCAGCAGATCGCTTGAAATGCACGAATCCGAAGTAGGAATGCAGGCCATCATCGACCCTTACGCGCGCGCCGACGCGTTTCTCTCCTTTGGAGAAGAGGGCGTCAACGTAGAGGAAGCTTACATCACATTCACGTCGCTTCCCGCCGGCTTGCTTCTGAAAGTCGGCAAGATGCGCGCCGAGTTCGGCAAGGTCAATACGATTCATAACCATGCGTTGCAGTACATCGACCGGCCACTCGCCACCAACAATCTGGTCGGGGGCGAAGACGGAATTGATGACGCGGGAATTTCTTTGACGCGTTTCCTGCCGGCGCCCAAAGGCTGGTTTGCCGAAGGTACCGCGCAAGTCTTTCGCGGCGACTCCGATGACGTGTTCACGGCAAATCGGCGGCAGGACCTAAGCGTCGTGGGCCACCTTCGCGCTTATCGCGATTTGAACGAATCCACCAACCTCGACCTCGGCTTCTCGTATGCCCGCGGCCACAATAACGCTGGCCTTCTTACGTCCGATCCCTCCGCATTCCTAACCAATCTCTATGCCGCCGATGCCACACTTCGCTGGAAGCCACTGCGGCGCGCCATTTACAATTCGTTCCTTTTCCGCACCGAATTTTTCTGGAGCGCGCGCGACCAACGCTCCGCGCTCAACGCGTTCGAGACCCAGCACGCCTTCGGCATGTACGCTCATTCCGAATACCGACTGAACCGTCGCTGGACGATCGGCGGCCGCTTCGACCGCAGCGGCCGCGCCGATAACGCCGCTCTCACCGACACCGGCTTTTCCGGTATTCTCACCTACTGGCCCAGCGAGTTCAGCCAGATTCGCGGCCAATACCGCTACGGACATTTGTTTGATACGGCCACCTCGCGCTACGACAACGCCAACGAGTTTCTGTTTCAGTTTCTCTTCGTGATGGGCGCGCACGGCGCCCATCCGTTCTGACCTTTAGGAGGACCAGCATGCCGCGCAAGACCTTGCTCACACGTTTCACAGCCGCTGTTGCTACTTTCACTCTTCTGGCGTCGGTTTCGATTTCGCCAGCCGCCGCTGCCGGCAAACTCCAGGTCATGACCGCCACGACCGACCTGGCAGCCCTTGCCCAGGAAATTGGTGGCGACAGGGTGGACGTCGAATCGGTCGCGAAAGGCTATCAGGATCCTCATTTCGTCGAAGCGAAACCCAGTTTCCTGTTAAAACTTCGCCGCGCGGACCTTCTGATCGTGGTCGGATTGGAACTCGAAATCGGCTGGCTGCCGCCGCTCATCACACAATCGACAAACCCAAAGATTCAAGTCGGGGCTCCCGGCTATTTCGACGCGTCGCGCTTCGCCAGAATTTTGGAAATCCCTACCGGTGCCGTCACCCGGGCCGAAGGCGACGTTCATCCGCAGGGCAATCCTCACTACTGGCTCGATCCGGAAAACGGGTTGCGCATTGCGAAAGCCATTGCCGATAAGTTTAGCGAAATGCGCCCTGGCGACGCGGCATACTTTGCCGAGCGTTACTCCGCGTTCGAACAAAGACTCAAACAAGCGGACCAGCAATGGCAGGCGCAGATGAAGCCTTACGCCGGCCGCAAAATCGTCACTTACCACCGCTCCTGGCCGAACTTCGCCGAACACTTCGGCTTGAACGTCGTTGGCTACGTCGAACCGCGGCCCGGCATTCCGCCGAGTCCGCAGCACACGGTGGAGCTGATCGGCCAAATGAAGCGCGACAACGTGAAAGTGATCGTCGTCGAGCCCTATTTCGACCTGAAAACACCAAATAGCATTGCGCGTGAAACAGGCGGCACGGTCCTCGTGCTGATGCCGAGCGTAGGCGGCGAGAAAGAAATCACCGATTATTTCAAACTCTTCGAGTACGATATCGCGAAACTCAAGCAGGCGTTTGATGCGACGAAATAAGATTTCGTGGCGGCTTCGGCTGGCGCCAAGGCTTTACTGGCAGCATGCAAAGGGGACTGAACTTTCATGGAAATTCTGGCATTCCTGATACTCCCGTTTATCGCCAGCTTAATTCTGACCGGCATCCACGCCTATTTGGGCGTTCACGTGGTGGAACGTGGCGTAATCTTTGTTGATCTCGCCTTGGCGCAGATCGCCGCTCTCGGCGCGACCGTCGCGGTCGTGGCCGGAATGGATCCGCATGGCCGCGCCGCGTATTGGATCAGCCTTGCATTCACATTTTTGGGGGCCGGCATTTTCGCCGTCGCGCGCACCAGCCGGGGCCACATTCCGCAGGAAGCCTTCATTGGAATCGCCTACGCGGTTGCCTCGGCCACTGCGATTCTCCTGATGAGCAAAGCCACCGGCGAAACTGAACACCTGAAGGACATGCTCGTCGGCAATATTCTTGCCGTATCGCGTCCCGAAGTAACCAAAACCGCGCTGCTTTACTCTGCCGTCGGCGTCTTCCATTTTCTTTTCCGCAAGAAATTTCTCCTGATTTCCATGAATCACACGAAAGCCTCTCAGCTCGGCCTAAACGTGCGCTTCTGGGACTTTCTCTTTTATGCTTCATTCGGCTTCGTGGTTACGTCGTCGGTCGCCATTGCAGGCGTGCTACTGGTTTTTTGCTACCTGATCGTGCCTAGCGTCGGTGCAATGCTTTTCGCCGACAAGATCGGCCCGCGCCTGGCCATCGGCTGGAGCATGGGTACCATCGTCTCCGCCCTCGGTTGTTACCTCAGCGTGCAGCTCGACACCCCGACCGGCGCAACCATCGTCGTCACCTTCGGAATCATCCTGGTCCTGATGTTCTTCTTACATCTGATTGTGCATCATGGGCGGAACGGCGATCTTGCCGGCGCTCATGCAGCGCAGCGCGAACTCGAGCAAGAGGGTGCTCCGCGCCATTAGTGGGTATTTCCAGGTACAAAGAAATCTATAATGGCCGCGGTGAACGCGACCGCACAGCCTCGATTTCCGCTTGCCAGCTTGCAGTTTTCCCTGACGGTTTTCCTCGGCGCCTTTCTGCTCTTCTGGACCCAGCTCATTCTTGGAAAATTCATCCTGCCCTGGTTTGGCGGTACTCCCGCCGTGTGGACCACCTGCATGCTCTTCTTTCAGGTGCTTCTCCTCGCGGGTTACGTTTACAGCCATATCCTCGCAAGCCGTCTAAGCGGTTGGACGCAAGCGCTCACCCACTCGGCGGTTCTGTCGCTATCGGTCGCCGCGCTTTTCTACCTCGCAATAACCTGGGACTCACCCCTTACGCCCGCCGCGTTCTGGAAGCCAGAACCAAACACCGACCCTGTGCTTGGCATCCTCGCGGTTCTGGCAATCGCAGTCGGCCTGCCGTACTTCGCTCTTTCCACCACAGGCCCCCTGCTGCAAACGTGGTATCAGCGCGTCGAACAGACCAGATCGCCCTACCGCCTCTATGCCGTTTCGAATCTTGGTTCGTTCCTAGTGCTATTTGCATTTCCGATCGTTCTGGAACCTCACCTGCCGCTCGAAGTACAGGGCCGCCTTTGGACTGCCGGCTACATCCTGTTTGCTGTGAGTTGTTGTGCCAGCGCTTTTCTCGCCGCCCGTGCCAAGGCCCAGGGCGCCACTCAGCTGCAGGCGGGTTCGGAGCTCGGTAGAGAGTCGTCCGGAGGCAGCACGGGTCCACCCAGTGCTGCCAATTTCGCGCTGTGGTTCGCACTCGCCGCAACCGCATCGGTCGTTTTCCTCGCCACCACGAACCAGCTTTGTCAGGACATCGCCGTTGTTCCGCTACTTTGGATTCCGCCGCTCGCGATTTACTTGCTTTCCTTTATCCTCTGCTTCGAACACCCCCGCTGGTACGCCCGCAACTGGTTCCACGCCACCTTTCCTCTGGCGCTCTGCGCAGCATGTTTCGTGCTCTACAATGGCGCCCTCGGCAGCATCCCGACCCAGGTCGGCATCTACCTCGTGGTTCTTTTCTCTGTGTGCATGGTCGCCCACGGCGAGCTCGCGCGCTTGAAACCCTGGCCTCGCCACCTGACGGCGTTCTACCTAGCCGTAGCCGCCGGCGGGGCATTCGGTGGAATCTTTGTGGGCTGGATAGCGCCGCGCCTGTTCACCGGTTTTTGGGAATACCAGCTTGGTTTGCTCTGCGCGGCGGGTCTGCTCTTGCTGAACCTTTCGCTTGACCGCAAATCGTCACTCTACGAAACACCCCTACCGGTTCCCGTATTGCTCCTTGCCATGGCCGCATTGCTCCCAGAAGCGGTCGCTCTGGCCGTATTGCCGGCAAACCGCATTTCCAACCACTTCGCACTGTTCTTAGCGGCGGTTCTTTTCATCCTGGTATTCTTCAATCGCAGACGCGCCGCTCCCGAGGCCGCGCGCAGCAAAGCTGCGCCCGTCTGTGCGCTGGCTGCGCTCGCGGTTGCCGCGGTAGTCTTCACGGGCACTGGCTTTGCCCGGGCGCAAAAACCGCTTGCCCGCTTCCGCAATTTCTACGGCACGCTCTCGGTGCTCCCGCGCGGCGGAGGCGTTCAAGCCGCCGCGCTAACCCTCGCTCACGGCCGCGTTGTTCATGGCTTTCAATTGCAAGACGCTGCCTACAAACGCATACCGACTGCTTACTATGCCGCCGGCAGCGGGTTCGATCAGGCATTCCAACGGGCGATAGCGGCCGCGCTCACCGGTCATCGCACCGCTGTGCACATCGGCGCGGTCGGCCTCGGTATCGGAACCGTCGCCGCCTATGCCCGCCCCGGAGACACAATTCGTTTTTATGAAATCAATCCGCAGGTGATTGCCCTGGCCTCTAACCCTGCCTACTTCACATATCTTTCCGATTCACCCGCTCAAATTGAGATAGTTCCGGGCGACGGCCGTCTCTCTCTCGAACGCGAAGCCGACCGCCTGGATCCACAAACATTCGACCTGCTCGTCCTCGATGCCTTCAGCGGCGATTCCGTTCCGGTACATCTCCTCACACGAGAGGCCTTTGCTGCCTACCTTCGTCGCCTGCACAAAGGGACGGGCATTGTCGCCATTCATATCACCAACACCTATCTCGATCTGCGACCGGTAGTCGTCGCTGCAGCCGAATACTACGGCCTTCACTCCACGTGGATTCACGCAACTGGGGACGACCGCATCTCGAGCGACTCCGAATGGATGCTTCTCTCCTACGGCGAGCTGCCAAAATCTTCCACTGACCTCTCGACCGTGCGTCCGGTGCGCCTCTGGACCGACGATTACAGCAATCTGCTCCAGATCCTCCGGAAATAATTCGCAAGGCCTTGTCCGCCGGCTTCTTGCGTATAATCGTCGGAGTCTTGAAACCCGCGAGGATTTTGTCCATGTCCGAACCAACTTACGAAGAATTGAAAGCACAGCTTGCCGCGCTGCAGAAACAATCCGGCCAGAAACGCAGCGGCACTCTCGATTTTCGTGTCGGTGAAAAAGGCGGAGTCAGCGTCTACGGCCTCGGCCGTTTTCCGGTTACGCTTTATTACGAACAATGGATTCGCTTGCTCGGCGCGGCTGACGAGTTGAAGAAATTTCTGGAAGAGCAAAAATCCGAAGGCAAGCTCAAACTAAAAGAAAGCTGAGCGAGCGACCGGCCCGGAAGCGCCCTTCTGCGTTCGGCCGGCAGCCTACTTTGCTGCCGCCATTGAAGTTTTGCTCCGCGCCGGTTCCACCACCAGCACCGACTCCATGGTAGACGCATGAATCGCCAGTAACTGCCTCATCGCGGCATCAGCGCCCGCTTCGCTCCCGGTTTCACGGTTTGCCCGCACCAGCAAATCCAGCGAAAACGCGTCGGCGCTAGTCTGTTCCAGTTCTGCCATCGCCTCTCTAAATTTCCTCTGTGCCATCAGCAATGCCCCACGCAGCGCGTGCATCTGGGTCCCGATCAATTCATTGTCCGTACGCTGGTAGCGCTCCTCCAGCACGTGCAGGCAAACTTCCGCCATCGGCACATTTCCCGCGCGCAGCGAACGCACGCCGCGCCAGCGCCGGATTGTAGCCATGTGTTCGTCGCGCGTCACTGCCGCCAGGTCTCCGTCCTCGCGAATCGCTGTTTCCGCTGCATCCAGATGGCGCAACGCCACCAAGTCGTCTGTCTGGTACATGGCCATCGCTTCGTCGAATCCTGCTTCCAGGTCCGCGAATTTTTTCGCGTGGGCTTCCGCTACCAGTTCCGTGTATTCGCGGTCGGCAAACCCGAGCATGTTCTCGCGCACATAACTCAGCGCAATCGAACCGCGGTACTCCAGATTCCGCCGCGCGTTCGCCGCCAGCTTGGCCGACTTCCCATAAGCTTCGCGCGCGGCTGCCTGATTGCCCAGCATGGCGAATACGTCGCCCAGCTCGTGCTGTGAAGGCCCAAACGTCGGCTCCTTTTTCAGCGCCAGCTCAAAGTGTTCCTTGGCCTCCTGATAACGCCCGGCCTTGAAAAGAATGTCGCCATAGGAGTCTTCGGGATTGGGGTCCGCCGGCATCGCCGCAACGTAGCGTTGCATCAGGGCCTCGGCTCGCGCCATGTCTCCCATCGCCGCATAGGAATAGCCCAGCCGATTCAGCACCGGAGTAAATGCCGGATCGAGCTCCAGCACCTTTTCGAACAGAGGAATCGCCCGCCCCGCGTCGTGCTGGTCGACAAACCAGCGGCCAGCCAGGTACAGGACGTACTTGTCCTCAGACTCTCTGTGGACCAGATCGTTCAAATCGGAAATCGCCGCCAGCTGATCATTTTTCTTTAATGCCGTCAGCCACCGTACAAACAGCATTTCGCTCGGCGAAATTTTTCCAGCCAGGCTCTGCGCCCGTGCCAGTGCTTCGGCCGACTCGCGCGCATCGGTCGCAAGATAGGAAAGCAAAGCCCAGCCCGACGCAAAACTGGCATCTTCCGTAGTTGCTGTGCGCAAACTCTTCAGGCATTCGTCCAGTCTGTAATTTCCGCTGAACAAAACGGCTTGTCCAAACAGCTCACGCGCGTGGTCGGACTGCGTGGTCAGCCGCATGGGTTCGGCTGTCTTCTTCACCGCTGCCACCTTGGTGGGCGCGGTTTTCTGAGCGACCGTGAGAGGCGTCGCGGCGGCAGCGCTCAGTGTGATCAGTGTGAGTACAGCAAACGTGCTGGGCACACGCATTTAGCCAAATCTCCTAGCTAAGTACTCCCCGATGCTAGCACCGGCCTTTCTCCGCGCGACCTGTCCCTCCGTACAGCTGCCACGCATCAGTCATGGCCCCGGCGATGAGATTCGTCGCTAGTTCCTGCTGCGATCAGAAAGGCGGTTGTGATCGCGCAGGATTTTTCGCAGCTGGTCCTGCGGAATCGCGTAAGAACGCCAATAGTCGGCGCCGGTCATGGTTTCGGCCGCGACCAGCGCATTGATGACTGCTTCCTCGGTGGCTTGGATAGTTGCCAGAAAAAGGGCATCGATCCGGTCACCCTTCAAACGCTGCGTGGTGGAAACGGCTGGCTGGCCGCTTCCAGAGCTGTTGCCTTCGTCGGCGCCACAATTCGCGGTCGAGAAGGCCAGAAAGATGTCCCCCGAGCCGTTGGCTTCTATTGCGCCTACGCGACCGAGGCCAAGACTCACGCGTCTGGCCATACGCTTCAATTGATCGGGTTGCAACGGAGCGTCGGTGGCGACGACAACAATAATGGAACCTTGCTCCTTCTCCTCGGGAAAAAGAACCCGAGCGGAAGGCTGCGCAGCACAAACCGGAGCAGGCTGGCCGTTTCCTAGAACTGCCGGCGGATCCTGAACTTTTGCCACGCAGGGCTCGTAACCCTTGATTTCGCGCCCAACCGGAACTCCGGCGATGCGAACCTCAGAACGGCTGCCGTAGTTGCACTGAACCAGGACGCCGACCGTGAATCCACCCTGATCGGCGGGAAGTTTCCTCGAAGAAGTCCCCGTGCCGCCTTTGAAGCCGTTGCAATTCATCCCGGTACCGCCTCCGACATTGCCCTCCAAAATCCGACCGCCGCGGGCAGAGTCGAGAGCCTGAAAGGCGTGCTCCTTTTTGACATGCTGGCCCTTCATGTCGTTGAGGCGCGCATCGGCGGTCTCGGCGACAACCGGATACCAGAACGGCCCCGCGTGATCATGTTTAACCATCCATTCGACAACAGCGTCGCGAACCACTCCGACGCTGAGCGTATTGGTGATGAGAATCGGTGTTTCCAAAACTCCGTTCTCGTCGACCCAGTGTGTGCCGGTCATGTCGCCGTTGCCATTTCCGGAATAAAAGGCCGCGAAGACAGCTTCGCTCGAAGCTTTTCCGCGCGGAAAGATCGCGGTCACGCCGGTTCGCACCGGGCCTTGCCCGACAATGCGCTTGCCTTCGCCTGAAATCAGAGTTGCGTAGCCGACTTCTACGCCCGCGACATCTGTGACGGAGTTGAGAGGCCCGGAAACGCCATCGAAGGGAATGCCCAAATCGCGGGCGCGCGGCTTAGGATTGAGCGTGGAAGCGGACTCTTGGGCGACAAGAAACGGCGTCACCGCGAAAAGGAGAAGGCCCCCTACGACACTTGTCACTCGCCCCAGGCCCCCAAAAACGTTCATATCCGTCACCTCCTCTAAGTCGCCTCGCAAAGTGTCGGTTGCCGATCTCGCGAAACCCGGGCCATGTTAACACCGGTCGATCCGCGCCTTCTGGCCCCATGCCGCAAACCGTTCGGGCGGCACAAACAGCGTTTTGCCGGGATGTTGGTTCTGGTGGAATGCTGACTGCCTGCGCAGCTTTCTGCTTGCTCTTTACCCTGTGTTAGCCTGTTCTCCCCTTAAGGAGGCCCGTCTTGCGTTACCGCACCTTCGGCCGTACCAACTGGCAAGTCAGCGAAATCGGATATGGCATGTGGGGCTTGGCCGGCTGGACCGGCTCCGACGACGCCGAATCGCTCGCCTCGCTCCAGCGCTCGATCGATCTCGGCTGCAATTTTTTTGACACTGCCTGGGCCTACGGTGACGGCCACAGCGAAGTGCTCCTCGGCCAAGCGCTTCGCGCCAATCCGTCAAAAAAACTCTACGCGGCTAGCAAAGTCCCGCCCAAAAATCGCTGCTGGCCCTCGCAGCGCGAATTCTCTCTCGACGTTTCCTACCCGCCCGATTACGTCTTCGAATACGTCGACAAGAGCTTGCAGAACATCGGCGTCGAAACACTCGACCTCATCCAGTACCACACCTGGGAAGACCACTGGCTCGATGACGACCGCACCATTCGCACCATCGAACAACTTCGCGCCAGCGGCAAGGTTCAGGCCGTCGGCATCAGCATGAATCGCTGGGAACCCCAGAACGGCATCCGCGCCGTCAAATCCGGTCTCATCGACGCCGTTCAGGTCATTTACAACATCTTCGACCAGAACCCGGAAGACGAACTCTTCCCCGCTTGTCGCGCCCACAATGTGGGCGTCGTCGCCCGCGTTCCCTTCGATGAAGGCTCGCTCACTGGCACCCTAACCTTGCAATCCACCTGGCCCGTCGATGATTGGCGCAGTACTTATTTCGTTCCGGAAAATCTCCGCTCCAGCGTCGAACACGCCGACGCCCTCAAACCGCTCGTTCCCGACGGCTCGACCATGGCCGAAATGGCCCTGCGTTTCATCCTCAACAACCACGACGTCGCCACCATCATTCCCGGCATGCGCAAACTCAAAAACGTCGAAGCCAACGTCGCTTCTAGTGACAAAGGCCCGTTGCCCTCTCTACTCCACTCCGAGCTCCGCAAACATCGCTGGGTCCGCCAACCTACTTCCTGGAGCCAATAATTCCCTTCGGGGCTTTTCTCCAGCCTCGGGCTGCCGGCTGCGGCAGCCTTTCTGTGGACCCGGATTTACCGGTTCGCGACGCTTGCCTGGCGATTTTGCAAAAACCGGCGCACTGCCGAATCGCGTTCCAATCCGATCGCCATCTTGTACGCTTCGTTTGCAGGCGCGTACGCGCCGGTCTTTGCTAGCAGGTCCGCTCGCGCCGCCCAGTACGGCTGATATTGTTTCACGCCTGCGTCCGCTTGAATCTCTTGCAACGCTTTCAATCCCGCGCCCGGTCCACGCAATTCGCCGATGGCAACGGCTCGATTGATCGCCACCACCGGCGATCCGGAAATGGCGAACAAAGCTTCGTACAGCTTGACCACATCCGCCCAGTTGGCGCGGCCGGTCATCCGCCGATATACATGCGCCGACTGCAACGCCGCTTCCAATTGAAACCGACCCATTCTTCCCAACGCGCCCGCCCGCAACAGAACCTGTTCCGCTTCCCGAATTAGGCGCGAGTCCCAACGCGCCACGTCCTGCTCGGCCAGAGGTACATACTCTCCGCTCGCACTGCGCCGCGCTTCGCTCCGTGCCTCTGCATGCAGCATTAGCGCCAGCAACCCTAACGCCTCGGGCTCTTCCGGCAGCAACTCAACTACCACG
>Ga0209465_10000764_pt1 | contig 14737 bp, 14 predicted proteins | sample PanSoiPlot1MoBio_FD_188321 | JGI IMG/M metagenome (GOLD analysis project Ga0209465, IMG submission 188321) | Tropical forest soil microbial communities from Panama analyzed to predict greenhouse gas emissions - Panama Soil Plot 1 MoBio (SPAdes)... | ecosystem: Environmental > Terrestrial > Soil...
CGGCGGCCTAGGCCTTGCGCGTCTCGGCGAACACCGCCTGGGCGGCGGCGACGCCCGCGCCCGGCCGGATGCCGTAGCCCAGGTCGGAGAGCGTCATCTCGAGGCCCGAGATCGCGGTGATGATGTCGAACTCGCTGAAGTAACCGATGTGCGCGATGCGCACGATCTTGCCCTTGAGGTGGTCCTGACCGCCCGCGATGGTGATGCCGTACTTGATGCGCATGTTCTTGACCACCGCCGAGCCGTCCACGCCGTTGGGCACGCGGATGCCCGTGACCGAGTTCACCGGGGACGACGAGAAGAGCTCGAGGCCCAGGCCGCCGGCGGCCGCGCGCGTGGCCTTGGCCAGGCGTTCGTGGCGGCCCCAGACGCCCTCCAGGGTCTCCTCCTTCAGCATGTGCAGCGCCTCGTTGAGGCCGACCACCAGCGTGACTGCCGGAGTGAAGGCGGTCTCGCCCTTCTCCTGGCTCTTTCGCTCGCGCGTCAGGTCCAGATAGAAGCGCGGCAGGTTCGATCGCTCGGCCGCCTTCCAGCCCTTGTCGGAGACCGCGACGATCGCGAGGCCCGGCGGCAGCATCAGCGCCTTCTGCGAGCCGACGACCACCACGTCCAGCCCCCATTCGTCGACCGGGACGTCGTAAACGCCGACGGCCGTGACGGCATCGACGCAGATGATGACGTCGTCCTTGCCCTTCACGACCTTCCCGAGCGCCTCGACATCGTGCTTGGTCGCGGTCGAGGTCTCGGAGGCCGTGGCGTAGACGGCGCGCACGCCCGGGTTGTCCTCGATCGCCTTGGCCACCACCTTCGGATCGACGCCCTTGCCCCACTCGACGTCGATGAACACGCACTCGATGCCGTAGGCCTGGCAGATCTTGCCCCAGCGCTCGCCGAACTTGCCGCCGCGGATGACGATCGCCTTGTCGCCCGCGCGCAGGAAGTTGCAGACGGCGGCGTCCATCCCGACCGTGCCCGACCCGGTCAGCAGCATCGGCAGCTGCTTGGTCTGCATCAGCCAGCGCAGGCTGTCCTGCACCTCGCGCAGGCACTCGGTGAACGGCGGCGACCGGTGGTAGAGCATCGGCCGCGCCATCGCCTGCAGCACCCTTTCCGGGACCGGAGTGGGGCCTGCAGTCAGCAAATACTCTTTCATGGCACGCGCTTGTCGCCTGGACGGCGGCTCGTGTTCTATTACAACTGAGCCTCCGCGACAACGATGTCTTTGGCGCAATTCTCCGACGCGAGCTTCGCGTATCCGGGCACCGAGATCCTGACCGGCGCCTCGATGCTGATCCGTCCGGGCGACCGGCTGGCGCTGCTGGCGCCGAACGGCGCCGGCAAGTCGACCGTGCTGCGCCTGCTGGCCGGGGACATCCAGGCCGACGCGGGCGACGTCCGCGTGCTCGGGCGCGCCAGCGTCGCCTACCTGCGCCAGTCGCAGGAGCTGTCAGGCGCCGGCACGCTGCTCGACGCGCTGCTCGAACCGTTCGCCGACCTGCAGCGGCTGCACGAGCAGCTGCTCGCGACAGAGGCCGAGCTGCACACGGGCGACGCTGCCGCGCTGGCGCGGTACGGCGAGATGCAGGAACGTTACCAGCACCAGGGCGGCTACGAGCTGGAGGCGCGCGTCAAGCGCCTGATGACCGACGTCGGCTTCGCCGAGTCCGACCTGGCCCGCTCGGTCGACACGCTGTCGGGCGGCGAGCGCGGGCGGCTCGAGCTGGCCAAGGTGCTGGTTCAGAAGCCGGATCTCCTGCTGCTCGACGAGCCGACCAATCACCTGGACCTCGCCGCCATCGAACGCCTGGAAAGTTTCCTCTCCGAGTACGCCGGCGCGTTCCTACTCGTGTCGCACGATCGCGCCTTCATCCGCGCGGTCTGCCGCGAGATCGTCGACCTCGAAGACGGAAAGTTCGTTCGCTATCCGTTCGGCTACGACAAGTACCTCGTCGAGCGCGACGCGCGCCTGGACCGCGCGCGCGCCGCCTACGAGCGCCAGAAGGAACACGTCGAGAAGACGGAAGACTTCATCCGCCGCAACCTGGCCGGACAGAAGACGAAGCAGGCCCAGTCCCGCCGCAAGATGCTCGAGAAGCTGGAACGGCTGGAACGGCCCGACGACGAATGGGAGCACGCCGGCAAGATCGCGCTCTCGTTTCAGACGGGCGCCGATCTCGGCAGCAAGGAGACGATCCGCGCGCCGAAGCTGACCGTCGGATACCCGGACGCCCCGCCGATCCTCCGCGACGTCACCGCCAACATCTACCGCGGCGACAAGGTCGGCATCGTCGGACCCAACGGCAGCGGCAAGTCGACGCTGGTGAAGACGCTGATCGGCGAGCTGGCGCCGATCGCCGGCAAGGTGGAGATCGGCACCGGCGTCCGCATCGGCTACTTCGATCAGAAGCTGGGCACGCTGGACGAGGACCTGTCGCTGATCGACGAGATTCGATCGGTGCGCGCCGATCTGTCACCCGAGGTCATTCGCCAGTACCTCGCCAAGTTCCGCTTCTTCGGCGACGACCCGTTCCGGACCGTGCGCGGCCTGTCGGGCGGCGAGCGCAGCCGGCTGGCGATGGCGAAGATCATGCTGTTCCCGCGCAACGTGCTGGTGCTCGACGAGCCGACCAACCACCTCGACATCCCGGCGCGCGAGACGCTGGAGGACGCGCTGGGCGGCTATGAAGGGACGTTGCTCGTCGTCAGCCACGACCGTTACTTTTTGGACCGTGTCTGCACGCGCCTGTTGGTAATTGACGGCGATCGGCTGGAGGCGCACATCGGCAACTACAGCGACTGGCGCCGGCGGGTGCACGACAGCCGGCGCGCGGAGCCCCGACCTGTTGCGCAACCGGCGCCGAAACAGCCCTCGGCCGCCGCCGTCGCCCGCGAGGCCGACAAGGATCGCGAACGGGAGCGCCGCCGCTTGGCGCGCCGTGTGGAGACACTGGAGGCGGATGTAAGCAAGCTGGAGGCTGAACTGGCCGGCGTCCGCGCGGAACTTGCCGCAGATCACGGGGGCGATTGGCAAAAGCTGCACACCCTGGCCGACCGGGAGCGGGAGCTCGACGCCCTGCTCGCCAAGCGGATGGCGGAATGGGAAGCCGCCAGCGCCGCCGTCCTCAATCAGTCGGCACCATCCACCGATTGATTGCATCGTAAGCAAACCACTACCCGACGCTCGCCGCGCGATTTCGGCGGTTGCGCGACGCCCGCCGGGCCCTATTTTGATCGTGTAGAATCGGGTGACAGCGCCGGGAGGTTCTCGTCCGGATGCGTTCTGGCTTCGTCGGCTTTTTCAGGGTTGCTCTCGCGATGGCGTCAATCGGAAGCGCCGCGGGATGCGTCGCCCGCCGACAGGCCACCGCGAATGCCGGCTCAGCCGCCGCAGGTCCTCAGGTCTCGGGGGTCTGGGACGCAGTCACGTCGGCGACGATCGACGAGGGTGTCGCGGCCGGCGACGTCCGGATCGAGAAACAGGAGTGGCACCTGTCGCAGTCCGGCTCGGCCATCCATGGTTACTACATCGCCGCGCTGACGTTCGTTTCTGGTGACGGCCGCCCGTACGTCTGCAGCCGACAGCCGCAGTTTTCCGCCTTCCAGCGTTTCGAGGTCGCGGGCCGTGTGCAAGCGGGCGCGATCGAGATTCAGGAGCTCGTGCAGGCGGAGAACCCGAAGGAAAACCGCTGCGACCCTGGCATGCGCCAGCTCGCGCGCTACCGGGGCCTGCTGGATGGCGACGTGCTGACGCTGGTCAGCGGTCGGCAGCAGACGCGGCTCTACCGGATCCACGCCAGCCTGCCGGCGATGGCATCAGGCGAGCTGGCCGAAGCGACCGCCCCGCACATCGCCGATCGCGATCGGAGCGGCGACGACGCGCAGACGGTCGCGGTGGCACGGCCGGCGCTGGCGCCGATGACGCCGGGGCTCGCCAACGCCGACGTCAGCGGGATGTGGGTCTGGGAGCATCAGGGCAGCATCCCCGGCGGCGACCAGAAGCAGGAGCGCGAGGAGTGGCACGTCGAGCAGAACGGCTCGAAGATCTCCGGTTACTACGATCGGATCGTCCACCAGGTGTCGACCGACGGGCACGCCTACCGCTGCAGCATGGCGCTCGAGTTCCAGATCGCGACGCGCTACCAGTTCAGCGGCGACGTCAGCGGCGACGACGTCCGCATCATCGAGAGCTCGTACGAGGTCCTGTCGCCGAGCGCGTGCGACAACGGCAAGCGCCGCCTCGACGTCTATCAGGGCAAGGCGTCGACCGACGAGATCCGGCTGATCTGGGGCGTCGGCGGACAGATCCTGCGCCGGCCGCGCCCCGACGTCCCGACCCAGCGGTTCTAGATCTCTGGCGGTCGGCGGCCGGGCTGCCGTCAGTGGTGCCCGCCGGGACCGTGGACGTGCCCGTGCGTGCGTTCCTCGGCGGTGGCGTCGCGCACCTCCACCACCTTCACCTCGAAGTGCAGCGTCATCCCCGCGAGCGGGTGGTTACCATCGATCGTGACGTAGTCGCCCTCCACCGCGGTGACGGCCACGATCATCGGACCGTGATCCGTCTGCAGGCGCAGGCGCATGCCCGGCGCGATCTTCCCTTCCGGTAGCCGGCGCCGGGGAACCTTGCGGATGTTCTCCTCGTCGCGCTCGCCGTATCCGTCTGCCGGGGCGATCTTCACCTTCAGCTCGTCGCCGACCTGCTTGCCGTCCAGCGCCTTCTCCAGCCCCGGCACGATGTTGCCCGCGCCGTGGAGGTACGTCAGGCCCTCTCGCCCCTCCGAGCTGTCCAGCACCTCTCCGGCGTCGTCCCGGAGCGTGTAGTGGATGGTGACCGCCTTGTCGGCGCCGACCTCCATCGCCTAGCCCTTCGCCTTCAGCTCGGCGTCAATGGCGCTCTTGAACTTCTCGAACGGCTGGGCGCCCACCAGGATCGTGCCGTTGATGAAGAACGTCGGCGTGCCGGTGGCGCCGACCGCGGCGCCCTCCTTCGCGTCGGAGTCGACCTTGTTCTTGAACTTGCCGGAGTCGAGGGCCGCCTTGAACTTGCTCATGTTCAGGCCCAGCTCCTCGGCGTACTTCTCCAGCGACGGCCGATCCAGCGCTTGCTGGTTGGCGAACAGCTTGTCGTGGTACTGCCAGAACTTGCCCTGCTCGTTGGCGGCCAGCGCTGCCTCCGCCGCCAGGTGCGCCTTGTCGTGGAAGGGCAGCGGCATCTGCTTGAACGCGATCCGGATCTTGCCCTTGTACTCGTCCTCGACCTGCTTCAGCGTCGGCACGGCGCGCGAGCAGAACGGGCACTGGAAGTCGCTGAACGCCACCAGCGTCACCTTCGCGTTGGTCGGCCCTTTGACGGGCGCGTCGCCCAGCTTGACGTCTTGCTTGCCGGCCGGCGCGGCGGGCTCGCCGGCCGCGGGCGGCGGCGCCGCGAGCGCCGCCTCCTCGATCCGCTTCTTGTAGACGTCCTTGAGCGGCGTCCCCTTCTTGATCAGCTCGTCGGCCTTCTTGATCTCGTCGTCGATCACCTTCTCGAACGCGTCGGCCGGCTGCGCCCCGACCACCTCGCGGCCGTTGATCAGGAACGTCGGCGTGCCGTTGGCGCCCGCCGCGGTCGCGACCTTCTGATCCTGCGCGACCTCGTCCTTGATCTTGGGGTCGTCCCAGTCCTTCTTGAACTTGGCGACGTTCAGCTGGACCTCGTTCGCGTACTTCTCGATGTCAGCGCGGGTGAGCGCGGTGTTGTTCTCGTACATCTTGTCGTGCAGCTGCCAGGCCTTGTCGTGGCTCTGGCGTGCGGCGGCCTGGAACGCGGTGGCCGCGTCCATCGCGTGGTCGTGGAACGGCAACGGCTGGTTGATCCAGACCAGCGCCACGTCCTTGCCGTACTTGTCGAGCAGCCCCTTGACCGTCGGCTCGGCCCGCTTGCAGAACGGGCACTGGAAGTCGCTGAACTCGACGATCGTCACCTTGGTGGCGGAGGCGCCGCGGCGCAGATCGTGCGCCATCGGAACGACCTTCTTCGAGCCGCCCGCGGCGGGCTCTGACGGCTTGGAAGGCGACCCGCCCGACGGCTTCTGCTTGTCGTCGATGGCCGCGAGGATCTCGCCCAGGCCCTTGCCCTGCTTGACCAGGTCGATGGCCGCGCGCGCCAGGTTGGGGCTGCGCGGGCAGTTCGGATCCTTCTTGATGCAGCCGGCGATCTTGCCCATGCCGCAGCCGCACTCGCAGTCGCGCTCGTTGAGCGCCTGCATGACCGTGGTCTTCTGGGCCGCCGTCAGGTCCGTCATGCTGATCGTGTTGACGGACGCGAGATCGGCCGACTTGGTCCAGCCCTCCGGAAACTCGCTCTCGGACTTGTAAATCTTCGCCGGCATCTTGGTGCCGGCTGGCGCCTTGCCCGCCACGGCGACGGTCTCGCTCCCGCCCCCTCCGCCCTCCCAGTGCCGCCTCTCGATCTCTTTACCGATAAGGAAGCCGATCGCGAGCCCGGTCAGAAGCGGCCAGAGCTTGTCGATCCAAGCGGACCCACGCGAAGAAGACGAATCGTTTTGCGCCATGCGGGGCGGTTTACCACAAGTGGACGCGCGACGCGTTGTCGCGTCACGCCCGCCCCGCTTCGCTTATTCCTCTTCTTCGTCGTCGTGCGCGCGGCTCTTCCGCGTCTCGCCGTCGCCGAAGTCGAGCTCGCCGGCGAACATGTCGTCGATCATGCTGTCGACCGACTCGAAGTAACCGTCGCGGCGCAGCTCTTCACGCTCGAACTCCTCGAAGGTCCGGTAAATCCTCTGATCGGTGAAACGTCCCATGGGCGTCCTCCTTTTCGGTTTGGCGGATGGCGTAACCGACATGTAGGTTCAAATATTACCTAGCCACACATGCCGTCAAATTTTTCGCCAATTCGGGGACTTGGGAGAGCATCGAGGAATCGCGGTTGAGACCGTCGGTCAATGCGTGTTACCAACGAACCAGCCCGGAACTTTCATGGGTAGGGTCATCGCGGTAGCGAATCAGAAGGGCGGCGTGGGCAAGACCACCACGGCGGTCAACCTCGCCGCGTCGCTGGCGGCTGCCGAGAAGCGCGTGCTGCTGGTCGACGTCGACCCGCAGGGGAACGCCAGCTCCGGGCTCGGCCACGCGCGCGGCGCAAGCGATCAGGCCAGCGTCTACGACCTCCTGATCGGCGGCGCCGGCCTGGGCGACGTCATCCGCAAGACCGAGCTGCCCCACCTCGACCTGGTCCCGGCCAACGCCGACCTGGCAGGCGCCGAGATCGAGCTGGTCGCCATCGACAACCGCGAGCGCCGCCTGCACGCGCCGCTGCGCGAGGCGGCCGCCCGCTACGATTACGTCATCGTCGACACCCCGCCCTCGCTGGGGCTGCTGACGCTGAACGCGCTGACCGCGGCGGACGCCGTGCTGGTGCCGATGCAGTGCGAGTACTACGCGCTGGAAGGACTGTCCGACCTGCAGCGCACCATCCGTCTGGTGTCGGATTCGCTGAACCCGGGGCTGGACATCGAGGGCATCGTCCTTTGCATGGTCGACCCGCGCCAGAACCTGACCCAGCAGGTGACCAGCGAGGTGCGCGAGCACTTCGAGGGCAAGGTCTACGAGACGACCGTGCCGCGCAACGTGCGCCTGTCCGAGGCGCCGTCGTTCGGCAAGCCGATCCTGCTCTACGACGTCGCGTCGAAGGGGGCGCGCAGCTACCTGGACCTGGCGCGCGAGTTCCTGGCCCGGCAGCCGGACGAACGATCCACGGCGGTGGGCGCTCGATGAGCGCGCCCAAGCGGCGGGCGCTGGGGCGGGGTCTGGCGGCGCTGATCCCGGGCGCGCCGGCGCCGGTGTCGTCGCTGGCGGTCGGGCCGGCGATCGCGCGGGCCTCGGGCAGCGCGGGCGACGGCACGCGCACCATCGCCATCGAGGACGTGCACCCGTCGATGGCGCAGCCGCGCAAGACCTTCGACGGCGAGCGGCTGGAAGAGCTGGCGGCGTCGATCCGGACGCAAGGGATCATCCAGCCGCTGATCGTGCGCGTGCGCCCGGCGGGCGGCTACGAGCTGATCGCCGGCGAGCGGCGCTGGCGGGCGGCGCAGCGCGCCGGCCTTCACGAGGTGCCGGCGGTGATCCGCGACGTCGCGCCGGCGCAGGCGTTCGAGATGGCGCTGGTCGAGAACCTGCAGCGCGAGGATCTGAATCCGATCGAGGAGGCGGCCGGCTACGAGCGCCTGGTGGCGGAGTTCGGTTACACGCAGGAGAAGCTGGCCGATCGTGTCGGCAAGGAACGGAGCACGGTCGCCAACGCGCTCCGGCTCTTGCGCCTGCCCGACGGCGTGCGCGCGCTGGTCGCCGACGGGCGTCTGTCGATGGGGCACGCGCGCGCGCTGCTGGGCCTGGAATCGCCGGCGGCGATGGAGAAGCTCGCGCGCCGCACGGTCGCGCAGGACCTTTCGGTGCGCAAGGTCGAGGACCTGGTGCGGCGCGACCGGCCCGACGGCGGCGGCGCCGCCGCCCGTCCGGGCAGCGCGAAGATGCGCCCCTCCCCCAACGCCCGCGATCTGGGCATGCGGCTCGCGCGGGCGCTCGGTACGCGGGTGGACGTGAACGAGGCCGGTCCCGGACGCGGCCACGTCGCCATCCACTACCAGTCGCTCGACCAGCTGGACGCCTTGATAGAACGCATCGTTTCGCCGAGATAAGGGAAATGGCGAATGAGCGGACGAACGGCAGCGGGAACGGGTGGCCGACCGAGCCGCGCGAGCCGACATGGGATCCGACGCCGCCCGTGCGGCCGCCGCTGGGCGTCGAGCTGACGTATCGATCCGAGGCGGCTTTGCTGGTCGCGTACTCGACCCATCTCGTGAAGGGCCAGCTGCCAATCGAGACGCCGTCGCCGTTCGGCGTCGGGACGCCGCTGGCGATCCGCCTGGTAGCGCCGTCGACGACGATCAACATGGCGGGCGTGGTGGCCTGGTCGCGCGATCAAGCGCAAGGACCCGGGCAGCCGGCGGGGATGGGCATCACGCTGGCCGCTTCCGCCGAGCGGATTGGCGCCGCCATCGACAAGCTCGCGTTCGAGTTCCACGGCATCAAGGCGCTGGTCGCCGCGTCGCAGGCGGCGCCGCGCGCGCTCTTGATCCGCTACCTGCGATCGATCATCAGCTGCAGCGTCATCGAGGTGGCCGAGAGCAAGCTGGCGGAGCCGGGCGCGCTGCCCAACGTCGATCTGACCGTCATCGATCTGGATTCGGCGGGACCGGCCGGCTACGAGCTGTACGCTCACTTGCGCCAGCACCCGGAGGCCGGCTCGGCGCCCGTGCTCGCCGTCGCACAGTTGGAACGCGACCGCGCGCGGGCCGCGTCGCTCGGGTTCGACGAGGCGCTGGCGAACCCGCCCGCCTTCGCGGACCTGGAGGCGGCGGCGCTGCGGTGTTTAGCGAAGCCGACCGGCGTGAAGATCAGCTAGCGGCGCGCAGCTTTGCCGCCGTCACCGTGTTCGCGAGCAGCATCGCGATCGTCATCGGCCCGACGCCGCCCGGGACGGGCGTGATGGCGGCGGCGCGAGCGGCGGCGGCGGCGAATTCGACGTCGCCGAGCAGCTTGCCCTCGGGCGTCCGGTTGATCCCGACGTCGATGACGACCGCGCCCGGTTTGATCCAGTCGCCGCGGACCATCTCCGGACGGCCGACGGCGGCGACCAGCAGGTCCGCGCGCCCGACCGTCGCCGCCAGATCGCGCGTCTTCGAATGGCAGACGGTGACGGTCGCGTCGGCGGCGAGCAGCAGCGCCGCCATCGGCTTGCCGACCATGTTCGAGCGGCCGACCACGACGGCCTGCGCGCCCGCCAGCGGCAGCTGCGCCTCTTCGATCAGCTTCATCACGCCGAACGGCGTGCAAGCGACGAAGCGCGGCTCGCCCATCAGGAGGCGCCCGACGTTCTCAGGGTGAATGCCGTCCACGTCCTTGCGCGGATCCACCGAGAACAGCACGCGCCGCGCGTCGATCCCGGACGGCAGCGGCAGCTGGATCAAGATGCCGTCGACGCGCGCGTCGGCGTTCAGGGTCGCGACCAGCCGCAGGAGCTCGTCGGTCGACGTCGTCGCCGGCAGCCGGTGATCGAAGGTCTTGATGCCGGCCTGCGCGCAGGCCGTGGTCTTGTTGCGGACGTAGATCTGCGACGCGGGATCTTCCCCGACCAGGACGACGGCCAGGCCGGGCGTGATCCCCGCGGCCGCCAGACGCTCGGTTTCGAGCTGGAGCTCCGCGCGGATGCGCGCCGCCAGCGCCTTTCCGTCCAGAACCGTCGCAGGCATCGCGCGTTCCTATAACACACCGGAAGGGACGATTTCCGGCGGGCGCGTCCGGCAGGCGGCTGCGCCGCGACCAACCCAGGGACACGCCTGCGGGCAAACGCCCGCCGCGCGCCGGCACATCGGTTGCTGTATCGCCGCGCATGCAACCCGCGCCAGTCCGATGCATTCGACGCCTGCCGAGCGCCTTGCTCGGGGCGGCGCTGGCGATCGGCGGCGCGCGACCGCTGCACGCGGCGACGGCGGAGCGAATCACCGGGCTCGCCGCCGGCGCCAGCCGCCTCTACGCCCTGCGCGCCAATCGGGTCGTGGCGTTCGACGCCGCCGGGCGCGAGCTGGGCGGCTGTCCGCGGTTCGAGGCACCGCCGCCCGAACGACCCCACCCGTCCGCCGCGCCCGCCGTCGACGCCGACGAGGCGCTGCGCCTGGCCGGCCTGCCGGACGACGACCCCGACAGCGACGAGGCGGAGGACGTGCTCGAGGACGAAGGGCTGGCGCCGCGGCGCCGGCGGCGCACGCCGGACCAGCCGGGCGTGGTGGCGCGCGCGATCGCGGCGTCGCCCGACCGGGACGACGTCTGGATCGCGACGTCGGCCGGCATCTATCGCGGGCGCGACGGCGCGTGCCGGCGATTCGCCCTGCCCGGCCGCGACGCCGTCGCGGTGGCCGCCGGCAACGGTGGGGTGGCGGCCGCGACGGAGGACCTGCTCTGGCGCTCCGACGGCGACGGTGCGCTGCGCGTGGTGGCCGGCCTGGCGGCGCGACCGCGCGCGCTCGCGATCATCGACGCCGAGCACACGCTGGTCGCCAGCGCCGACGACGTCGTCGAGATCGGCCCGTTCGGCGTCGTCTGGTCCGTCCTCGATCGCGGCAGCGACGCGCTCGCCGTCTGCGGGGGGACCGCGCTGGCGCTGACCGGCGACGGCGTCTGGACCTGGCAGGGCGACGCGCCGGCGGGGCGCGCCGGCGATCGGCCGCCCGTCCGTACCGTGTCCTGCGGCGATGCCGCCCACGCGCGGTTCATCGGCGCCGGCGGCGGACTCTACACGTCGCCCGACGGCGCGGCCTGGCGCGAGGAGGGCGTGCCCGGCGACCGATTGGCGGGCGACGCCGCGCAGCTGGCCGGCCAGATCTGGGTCGCCGTCGGCGACCGCGTCGTGCCGCTGGACGACGTCCGCGCGCCCTCTCCGGCGTTCTGGCCTGGCCCTCCGGCGCTGCCGCCGCTTCCGCCCCTCGCCACGGATCGCCTGGCGAGCCCCCTGTTTCCGTGGCCGCAGCTGACGGTCGTGTTCGTGGAGCAGCGAACGCCGTTGCGCGACGGCTGGTCAGTCGTCTTGCTGCTCGGCTTTCGCTTCGGCCGCGCGGCGGTGGCCGGCGCGGACCGCGGGCAGCTGGCGGCGGAGCTGGTGCGGCGCGACGCCGCGCTCGCGGACGAGGAGCAACGACTTTCGATTCCGACCGACGACGATCCGTCCCGCAACGCGCGCCTGCGCGCGATCCGACAAGAGAGAGAGGCGCTCCGATGATCGATCCCCATTGTCTCGGCCTGCTGGCCCTGTTGATTGCGCAACCCGAGGCGCCGCTACCCGAGCTGCCCCCGCGCGAGCCCGGCGCCCCGTCCGAGCCGGCCGGACGCCGGGGCGACGATGCCCTCCGCTCGGGCCGGCGCGGGCGCGACCGCCGCGTCGACCCCACCCTGCTCCGCGCGCTGGCCGCGGCCGATCCGCCCGTCGACGCGCTCCGTGCCGCCGCCAGCGCGCTCGCGCTGGTGGAGCCCGATCGGGCCCGGTCGCTGGTCAGCCGCGCCCGCTTCGCCGGCTGGCTCCCCGAGGTCCGGGCGCGGGTGGACCGCCGGTTCAATCGCGCCGAATCGGTGGACCTCGGATCATCGGCGGGGACGCCCCTGGCGCCGGTCGGAATTGACAGCAATAACGACGTGCGTTACGAGTTGAGAGCCATCTGGGATCTCTCCAGGATCGCATTCAATCCCGATGAGTTGGGCGCTCAGTTCCAAGCCCTGCGGACGGCCGACGCCCGCCGGGAGATCGAGTCGCTGGTGATACGCCTCTACTTCGAACGACGCCGACTCAAGGCGGAGCTACTCGCTGCCGATGCGATAGTTATGCCACCTGGGGGCGTGCCGCTGTCAGGCATGGCGCTCGAGTTGCGCGTGGATGAAATCGAAGCCGAGCTCGACGCGCTGACGGGCGGCGCGTTCAGTCGGCTCTCTCGCCGCGGCCGTGGCGAGGCGGCGGCAGGCGACCCATGACAAAGGAGTACCCCAAGCGCCGGCAGCACCCCCGCGTCAGCGTCGACCTCCAGGTCGCCGTCTCGGTGGCGGATGTGAAGCTGGCGGCGCGAACGCGGGACCTGTCGCGCGCCGGCCTCTGCCTGATCGCCGACCAGCCGATCGCCGAGGACACGGAGATCAGCCTCGAGATGGTGCTGACGTTCGGCGACGCCGGGTCGACCGAGCCGCTGCAGATGGACGGCCGGGTTGCCTGGTGCACCGCCCTTTTCGGGTCGTACCAGATCGGCGTGAAGTACGTGAAGATGGACAGCGAGCGCGAGCGTTATCTGGACATGTTCGTCGGGTTCCTCGACGGCACACTGGCGCCCGGCGATCTTTTCTCCGCCGAGGATGAACCGCGCGCCGCCGATCCGGACGATCCGTTCGCAGCGTAATCAATGTCGCCCAGACCACCCGATCCAGCCGCACCCCGTCGCCAGCACGAGCGTCGCGATCTGCGCATGTCCGCGGAGATCCGAACGGCGCGCGCGACGTTCACCGCCACCACGCGCGATCTCTCCGAGGGCGGCGCCGGACTCAATTGCGACCGCCTCGTCGTGGAAGGCGAGGAGGTCACGCTCGGCCTGTTCCTGGTGCTCGACGACGTCGAGACGGATACGCCGCCACTGTGGGTCAAGGGACACGTCGCCTGGGTGCGTCCGAGCCAGGACCAGCGCTGCGCGGCCGGCGTCCGCTTCGAGGTGATCACCGACGAGCAGCGCAAGTGGCTCCGGCAGGTGCTGACCGAGATCGGACCCGGCGAGCCGAGCGTGCCGGTTTCGGTCTAGCCGCGGGCCCGTCGTTCAGCCAGCAGCCAGCACCTGAGAGGCGACGCGCGTGCCGTCGAGGGCCGCGCTGACGATCCCGCCCGCGTGGCCGGCTCCCTCGCCGCACGGATAGAGGCCCTCCAGCGACGGCGACATCAAGGTCCGGGCGTCGCGCAGCAGGCGGACCGGCGCGCTGGTGCGCGTCTCGGCCGCGACCAGCACCGCGTCGGGCAGCAGGAATCCGGGCAGGCGCGCGCCGATCTGACGAAGCCCCGCGCGCAGGGCCTGCGCCACGAAGCCGGGCAGCACCTGCGCGAGGTCGCCGGGTGCCAGCCCGGGACGATAGCTGGTTTCGGCGACCTCGCTGCTCGGGCGGCCGTCGAGGAAATCGCCCAGCCGCTGCGCGGGCGCGCGAAACCGCCCGCCGCCGGCGCGGAACGCGGCCTGCTCGACCTTCCGCTGCAGCTCGACGCCCGCGAGCGGTCCCGCCGCCGCCGGCCCGAAATCGTCGGCGGCGATCGTGACGACCAGCCCCGCGTTCGCGAACGGCGAATCGCGGCGCGACAGGCTCATGCCGTTGACGACCACGCCGTCGGCCTCGGTCGCCGCCGGAACGATCCAGCCGCCCGGGCACATGCAGAAGCTGTAGACGCCGCGGTCGGCGCCGGTGCCGGTCAGCTCGTAGAACGCGGGCGGCAGCTTCGGATGCCCGGCGGCGTCGCCGTACTGGATCTCGTCGATCAGCCGCTGCGGGTGTTCGATCCGGACGCCGAGCGCGAACGGCTTGCGTTCGATGGCGATGCCGTCCGCCGCGGCCCACGCGTACACCGGACGCGCGGAATGACCGACGGCCAGCACCACGACGTCGGCGGGCAGCTCGTCGCCGCCCGCCAGCCGGACGGCGCGAACGCGGCCGCCCGCCGCGCGCAGCCCCGCGACCGTCGTCTCGAAACGATAGTCGACGCCGCTTTCGGACAGGTGCGCGCGCAGCGCCTGCAGCACGCGCGGCAGCCGGTTCGATCCGACGTGCGGGCGCGCGTCGACGGCGATGTCGTCGGGCGCGCCGAATCGGACCAGATCGGCCAGCACCTCGCCGACGCCCTCGCGATCCTTCGCGCGCGTGTAGAGCTTGCCGTCGGAATATGTCCCGGCGCCGCCCTCGCCGAAGCAATAGTTCGAGCTCGCGCTCAGCTCGCCGCGCGTCAGCAGCGCCAGATCGCGGCGCCGCGGCTGCACCGGTTTGCCCTGTTCGACGATGGTGACCGGCACGCCGGCCTCGGCCAGCCGCAGCGCCGCCCAGGAGCCCGCCGGTCCCGACCCGACCACCACCACCTTTGGCGCCGGGCGCCCCTGCGGCCAGCGCGGCGGCGTCGCCG
>Ga0209465_10000765_pt1 | contig 14709 bp, 10 predicted proteins | sample PanSoiPlot1MoBio_FD_188321 | JGI IMG/M metagenome (GOLD analysis project Ga0209465, IMG submission 188321) | Tropical forest soil microbial communities from Panama analyzed to predict greenhouse gas emissions - Panama Soil Plot 1 MoBio (SPAdes)... | ecosystem: Environmental > Terrestrial > Soil...
CACCGCCTCCTCGAGCTTGCGCTGGGCGACGTAGTCGAGCTGGAGCATGGACAGGGGGCGGTTGGCGCTGGTGGTGAGGAGAGCGAAGTTGCCGATGTTCCGCGCCGCGCCCACGAAGGTGATCATGCCCACCGCGAGGAGCGTCGGCGCCATGAGGCGGAGCACGATGCGGCGATAGGTCGTCCACCACGAAGCGCCGGCGGTGCGCGAGGCTTCCTCGAGCTCGCCCCCGAGCTGGCCGAGCCCGCTCTTGATGATCTGGACGCCCAGCGGCATACCCGCGATGACCCCCGCGATGACGAGCAGCGCGGTGGTGCCGTAGAGCGGGCGCAGGAACCCGACGCCGAGGAAGAGCCAGAGGAGGGCCAAACCCAGGATGATGCCCGGCACGGTGAAGGGAAGCCAGGAGATGACGTCGAGGAAGCGGCGACCCGCGTAGCGCGTGCGCACCACGATGTAGGCGATGAGGGAGTGGACCACGATGGTCGCCACGGCGGTGCTCGTGGCGAGGACCACGGTGTTGTGGAGGGAGCGGAGGAAGGTCTCGTCGCCCAGCACGTTGGTCCAGTTCGCGAAAGTCCAGGGATCGGCGATCTGGAAGAAGCCGAAGAGCTTCATGAAGGTGCCGAGGAGGGCGAAGACGACGGGCACCCCGAGCACGATGACGACGAAGGCCGCGGCGAGGCCGAGGGCGGGAAGGCGCCAAGCGCCCAGTCGGTGCACGCGGCTCTGGAACTGGCCGGTGATCGTGGTGTAGCGCCGGCCGCGCGTCAGCCACTGCTGGGCGAGCACGAGCGGCAGCATGGCGGCGAGGACGAGCACGGCCAGCGCGGTGGCCGCGTCGTAACGTGGCACGCGGGTGACGAGGAGGTCGTAGATCGTCGTGCTGAAGACGAAGAAGCGGAAGGGCAGCCCCAGCACCTGCTCCACCTCGAAGGTCTGCAGGGACACCATGGTGCCGAGCAGGAGCACGGAGAGGATGGCGGGGGCCATCACGGGTACCGTGATGCGCAGCGCGGTGCGGAGACCGCTCGCCCCCGCCACGCGCGAGGCCTCCTCGAAGGAGGCGTTCATGTTGCGGAAGGCGGGGGTGAGGAGGATCACCTTCACGGTGAGCGAGCCCGTGATGACGTGGACCCACACGATGCCCCAGAAGGAGTAGATGTTGAACGGGCGCACGCCCACGAGGCCGGCGAGCCAGGTGTTGAGGAGGCCGTACTCGGGATCGAGGAGGAGGATCCAGCTCAGTGTCACCGTGAAGGGCGGGAGGAAGAAGGCGGCCCAGAAGGCGAACTCGAACCAATGGCGCCCGGGCAGGTCGGTGCGGGCGAGGAGCCAGGCGAGGAGGACGGCCAGAGGCAGCGAGAGGAGCTGACGCACGAAGGTCACCGTGAAGGTGTTGACGAGAGCGGTGCGGAGGCCGGGCTCGCCGAGGGCGGCCCGCCAACCGTCGAGGCCATAGCGGACGGGTTGCCCGGGGGGCGCGACCTGGAAGCTCTGCAGGGCCACGAGCACCAGCGGGAATACCACGACGAGGGCGACCAGGGCGAGGACGAGGGTGCAGAGCACGCCTTGCAGCTCGAGGCGCCGCGCCCGGGGGACTTCGATGGCCTCGGTCAGGCCGGCCACACGCTCACCATCTCCGGCGGGAAGCCGAGCTGGAGCTGCTCCCCCTCGCGCCACTCGCGCGCGCGCGGGAGGAAGAGCACGACGCGGTGCTCGCCCAGGCTCACCCTCGCCTCGTAGCGGTCGCCCACGAAGGAGAGCGTGTCGATGATGCCGGGAAGCTGGTTCGCTTGCTGTGATGGCGATCCCAGGGGGCTGACCTCGATATCCTCCGGGCGGATGGAGAGATGGGCGACGGCGCCGGTCTCGAGGGCCACGCTCGCGGCCAGGCGACCGCTGAGGATGCGTCCGCTCAGGGAGCCGTTCAGCTCCACGGCGACCCGCGGGGCCTCTCCGCTCGCGGGGCCCACGCGTCCCTGGAGGATCACCGTCTGGCCGAGAAAGTCGCGCACGAAGGCCGAGGCGGGCTTCTCGTACAGGCAGCGTGGAGGCCCGACCTGCTCGATGCGTCCGCCGTGCACCACCGCGATGCGGTCGGAGAGGCTGAGCGCTTCGACCTGATCATGGGTGACGAAGAGCACGGTGATGCCGAGACGGCGCTGGAGTAATTTGACCTCCCCGCGCATCTGCTCGCGGAGCTTGGCGTCCAGGTTGCTGAAGGGCTCGTCGAGGAGGAGCAGGTCCGGCTCGTAGACGAGGGCGCGGCACAGGGCGAGGCGCTGCATCTGCCCACCGCTCAGCAGGGTGCCCGGCCGCTCGCTGAGCCCGCCGAGCCCGACCAGGTCGAGGACGCGGGCGACCTTGTCGCGAATCACCGCGCGCGAAACGCGGCGGAGCTGGAGCGGGTAGGCCACGTTCTCGAAGACCGTCATGTGCGGCCATACTGCATACGACTGGAAGACCATGCCAAGGTTGCGACGGTTCGGAGGCAGGAAGAGCCGGCGGCGCGCAGAGGCGACCACGCGGTCGCGGAGGATGATCTCGCCCTCGTCGGGATGCTCGAGCCCGGCGACCAGCCGGAGGGTGGTGGTCTTGCCGCAGCCGCTCGGTCCGAGGAGGGTGAACACCTCGCCGCGCTTGATGGAGAGGCTGACGTCGTCTACCGCCCTCGCTGTCCCGAAGAGCTTGGTGACGCGGTCGAGCGAGAGAACCGTCTCGGTGGTGCCGGGCTCCGCGCCCACGCTCGTCCCGCTACTTGATGACCGCCTTGGCGATGTCCTGCGTCTTGACGACCTCGGGCAGGTTTTCCTCCGCGTCCACCTGGAGGAGCTTGGCCCCGCGGGGCACCGCGAAGGTCGGATTGCCCGGCTCCACGCCCACGCGGCGGCTGTTCGTCTCCACCTCGCGCGCCCACACGACCTGGGCATCCTTGGTCAGGAGCCAGTTGATGAAGACCTTGGCCGCGTTGGGATGCGGGGCGCGGTTGATCAGCCACACCGTGCTGCTGCTCGAGTTCACGGTGTCCATCTCGGGGAAGTGATACGTCTTGAGGTTCTTGCCCAGGCCCTGCTTCTGGAACTGGCTCAGGAGGAGCGGGTTGACGCCGAGGGCGATGGGATAGCGTCCGCGCACCATGAACTCCGCGATCTGCCGCGTGTCACGGCTCAGCGCCGGCTCCTGGTCCACGAAAAGCTTCTTAATGATGTCGTCGCCCAGGTTGAGGCGCGCGCTCGTCATGGACCAGAAGGAGTCGCCCATGGTCCGCACGTCGGGCAGCAGGAGCTTGCCCTTCCAGCGCGGGTTGAGCAGATCGTTGAGGCCCTTGATCTCCTCCTTGACCATGTCCGTATTCACGGTGATGCCGGCGCCGCGCACGGCCGCGAAGCCGTAGCAGAGGGCGCGGTCCTTCACGAGGGCGAAGCCGCGCTCGAAGCCGGCATCCCACGCGGCGTCGTCCATCGCCTCGGGCAGCACGATGGCCGGCCGCACGGGATCCCACACGCCGGCGGGGCGCAGGACCTGGAGCGCGGTGCTGGTGGGAATGGTCGTCACGTCCCACGTGAAGAGATTGGCCTGCCGCTCCTGGAGAATACGCGGAGCGAAGTCCTGCGAATGGAGGCCGGTGTGCTCGAGCTTGACGTCGGGATAGGCCTGGGTGAAGGCCTTGAGGGCACGCTTGTAGCCGTCGCCCGGGAAGGTGTTGACGACGACCTTGCCTTCCTTCTTGGCCGCCGCCGTCACCTGCGACCAGTCGGCGGGGGGTGACGCGGCGTCGACCACGGTGACATAGCGCCCAAGTCCCGTGGCGGCGCCGGCGGCGAGGGTGGCCTGAAGGAGCCGGCGGCGTGTGATCCGCATGGCTACCCGCTCAGCCGGCCACGGGCGGCGTGGAAGCGACCCCGCGTGTCCGCATGTGCTCCTGGAGGTAGCGCACGGACACGCGCTCCAGCGGCACCGCGTCGGGGGAGAGATCGTCGGGGTTCCGGTACTCGAAGGGCGCCGTGCGCCCGCCGAAGTGACGGGTGACCACGAGCCGTCGCCACTGGATCACCTCGGCGTCGGTGGACGACAGCTTCTCCGGCGTGTCGTAGCGCTGATTGATCATCACGCGCTCGTCCTGGCGGGAGAAGTTGTACTCGATGATCCACCGATGCACGGCCGCGTAGCTGATTCGGTCCCACAGGCGGCCGAGAGCGGAGCTGGGCCGCGTGCAGTGGTAGTACCAGACGCGCGTCCGGTGCTCCTCGACGGGGACGCACATGCGCGTGTAGAGATCCCAGCCGAACTCCGCGCGGAACATGCCGGGCAGGTGATGGCCGCCGCACCACTTGGCCGACCGCGGAGGTGGGATGCGCCGCCGGGCGCGATCGGCGAGGGGGCGGGTGAGCCACGTCCAGTAGCGGCGATAGGTGGTCCTGGGCCACTTGCGGCCGTCCGCGTAGACGTCCTGGAGGGGGTTCTTGCGCATGTAGTTGCTCTCGGCCACGTCGCCGCCGAAACCGTTGCCCACGAAGATCGGATGCTCGCCCTGGGCGCCGCGGGCGATGAAGCCACTGCGCGCCACCACCACCGCGTTACGGTGCACGTAGTTCACGTGCGAATCCATGGAGTTCTCGAGGGCGACCTCCCAGTTGCACCGCCACTCGACCTGACCGACGAGGACGAGGGTGTCGTCGTCGAAGAACTCCTCGGGCACGTCCTCCTCGATGGGCGCGGGCGCGTCGTCCCCGATCCAGACGAAGACGAGGCCCTTGAGGGTGCGCGTGGGATAGACCTTGGCCTCCGTGCCCGCCTTGCCGCACACGCCCGAGTTTGGGCCCTCGGAGAGGACCATGGTGTTCTTGCCCGACTCGTCGTAGACCCAGCCGTGATACGGGCAGGCCACCGTGCCCTTGTAGTGGCAGTCACCCTCGCTGAGACGCGCGCCGCGGTGCGGGCAGACATCTTGGATGGCGACCACGTCGCCCTGCGCGCCCCGGAAGAGGCAGATCTCTTCGCCGAGCAGAGAGACCTGGACCGGCTTGCGATGCCCGACCTTGCCATCGAGGATGGCCGGGTACCAGTAATTGCGCAGGCCGAGCTTGGGGATCAGATAGCGGATGTCGCCGGAGAGCTTGGGCACCGCCCCGTTGGAACGTGTGTCTGCGACGTGCAGCCGAGGCGGTGGCGAAGCGGATGTCGACACGACGGCCTCCTCCGGCCCTCAGGGCTCGAACAGCGCGAAGCACTTGTTGGAGTTGAACGACCACGTCTCGATGAAGTCGCACTGATCGGGCTTGCGGCCGAGCTCCTCCATGGCGCCGACCAGCATGTACCAATTGAGCATCTCCTGCTGCCCCGAGCTCTCGATGGCCTCCAAGGGCCGCGTGCGCCATGTCTCGTAGTCGCCGACGCGCAGGGCCTCGTAGAGGCGGCGGTCCTCCTCGATGTCGGGATAGAGCTGGTAGTTCTTGTCGGTGAGGAAGGCGTGCGACCAGCTCGAGGAGGCGATGAGCGCCGTGCGCCACGGGCTGTCCCGCATCACCCGCGCGGTGGCCGCCCCGACCTCCATGCAGCGCCGCGGGCTCGGCGACGGCGGATCGAGCGCGTCGCCGGCGACGGGATTGGCGAGGCTCCCGCGGCCTCCGCGCTGAGAGATGACGCGGCGGCCGTAGCAATTGACCTGGAAGGGGACGACCGGATACGGGAAGCCGACGCGATCGTAGTCGAGGAACATGATCGTGTTGAGGAAGGCATGGGCCAGCCCCGGGAAATGGAGCGGCTTGTAGGCGTAGGCCATGTCCACCCCCTGCTCGAGGAGGCCCGAGGCCAGGTACTTGCCCGCCGCGCGGTGGCCCGCGATCTTGAACGTCGTCTCCGGCGACTCGGACCACACGTTGGGCGCCACGCCGGGCTTCTGCCACGGACGCGCCTCAATGTCGTCGTAGGCGAGCACGCAGAAGGGCGGGATCACGTCATCGGTGAAGTTCTCGTGCTGGTCGTCGCCCCACATGATGACGACGTCAGGCTGGAACTCATCGAGACGACGGCGCGCTTTCCGGAAGTGTCGAAGGAGGGTGTCCCGGTGGGCCGCGGCGCTCGCCGTCCCGCCGTCGGCGCCGTACTCGCGCCGCATCGACTCGGGCCAGCCCGTCGGATTGCGATAACGCTCGGGCAGGCCGGGATCCTTGAGCACGCGGCGGAGGATGGTCGCCATGTCCTCGTCGCGACCGGTGAGGGGCGGGTAGTGTGTCATGCCGAGGCCGAGAATCTCACCCATGAGACGGTTCCTCCCACGTCTGCGTGCAAGCGCTTGCGCAACCCTAGTCTGGGCGCCCGGAGTTGTCAAGCACATCGCCGTCGCCGCGCCCTTTGCTATACTGCCCGCGCTGCATGCGATCCGTACACCGGCGCTCCCCGCGGTCATCAGGTCGTCGCCGTGCGCCCGTCGCCATCACGCAGGACGACGTGGCGCGAGCGGCGCGGGTCGCCGTCTCCACCGTCTCGCGTGCCCTCACGGGCGATGCACGCATCTCCCGGGCCACGCGCCTGCGCGTGGAGCGGGCGGCGAGGCGGCTTGGCTACGCGCCGAACGCGCTGGCCCGCGGGCTCGCCGGAGGCGGAGCGGACGTGGTGGCGGTGGTGATCCCGCGCACGGCTGAGTACACTTTCACGAGCCCTTTCCACTTGGCCGCCCTCAAGGGCATCAGCCGCGTGCTCCAGGACGCCTCGCACCTGATGCTGCTGTCCTTCCTCGAGGAGCGCGACTTCGTCGCCCTCTACCGGAGCGGGCTCTGCCGGGGCGTCATCGTGCTGATGTTCCGCCACGGCGACCGCCGCATCTCCGACCTCGCCCGGCATCGCGTGCCCACCGTGCTGATCCCCGGCGATCCCTTGCTGCCGGGCGTCACCTCGCTCACCTTCGACGCCATTGCGGGCACCCGCACGGCCACGCGGCATCTCCTCGCCCTGGGTCACCGGCGAATCGGCTTCATCGGCGGGGTGCCGAGCTCGCCGCTCCAGCGCAATCGGCTGGCCGCTTTCCACGAGGCGCTCGTCGCGGCGGGCGTCCCGGCGGATCCCTCGCTCGAGACGGAGACCAACTTCACGGCGGAGGAGGCCTACGAGCGAGCCCTCGACCTCCTGCGCCGCGACGGCCGTCCCACTGCGCTCCTCTGCAGCAACGACGTCATGGCCCAGGCGGCCCACGCGGCGGCGCAGAAGCTCGGCCTGCGGGTGCCCACCGATCTGTCTATCGCGGGCCTCGCCGGTCTTCCCGGACCGCGGCTCGCCGCGCCGGCGCTCGCCACCGTCATCGTCGACTTCGAGCAGGTGGGCGCGACGGCGGCGACGCTGCTCCTGAAGCTCCTCGCGGATCGGCCGCCGCAGGGGGCCTCCGTCCTCCTCCCTGTCGAGTTCGACGCGGGCGGGTCGACGGCACCGCCTCCCTCGGACATGCGCGAGGTCTCGTGAGCGACGCCATCGACGTCCACACCCACATCTTCGCCTCCGGCTGGCCGGACTTCGCGGCCACCTTCGGGGGCGACCGCTGGCCGCGTCTCGAGGGCGATCCCGCCACCGGCTGCAAGCTCTTCCTGGGGACGACGTTCAATCGAAACCTGACGCCGCATGCCTTCGATCCCGTGCGGCGGGTGGAGGACATGGACCGCACGGGGGTGTCGGTTCAGCTCCTCTCTCCGGCGCCGCCGACCTTCTGCTACTGGGCGCCGCCCGCGGCGGCCGCGGAGTGGCACCGCATGCAGAACGACGTCATCGCGGGGCTCGTGGCGCGAGACCCCACGCGCTTCCGTGGCGCGGCTGGTCTTCCGCTGCAGGCGCCGGACCTGGCGGTGAAGGAGCTGGACCGCGCGGTGACGACTCTCGGCTTCGCGGCCATCGAGGTGGGCGCCAACGTGGACGGCCGCGATCTCGACGACGCGAGCCTGGCCCCCGTGTGGACGGCGGCCGCCGCGCTGAACGTCGCGGTGTTCGTGCATCCCCAAGCACCGATCCTGGGTGACGCGCGCTTCCGGAGGGACAATCTGACCCAGATCGCCGGTTTTCCCCTCGAGACCGCGCTCTGCATGACTCGCGTGATCTTCGGCGGCGTGCTCGACCGCTGGCCAGGCATTCGCTGGTGCTTCGCCCACGGCGGTGGCGCCTTCCCATACATCCTGCCGCGGCTCGACAAGGGCTGGGAGGTCGCCGACGCGGCACGCGCGGCCATCCCCGAGCCGCCCAGTCGCTATATACGCCGCGTGTGGATCGACTCATTGACCCATTCGCCGCACGTGCTGCGCTTCGCCCTGGAGACCTTCGGCACGGAGCGTGTGGTTTTGGGCAGCGACTATCCGTTCCGGCTGGGAGTCGACGACCCGGTGGCCGCGCTCGATCCTCTCACCCTCGATCAGGTCGCCCTCCGGCGCCTCCGTCACGACAACGCCCGAGAGCTCCTCCGGCTGCCACCGCATCCCTGAGTAAGGTCACGCCTCGTGGCGAGGCGTGCCTCCGGGCGGGTGTCATTTCATGATTCATCGGAAAGCGCGACGTTTTTACACGGTCGCGGCTTCCCACCTTGCCGTTTTGCGCGGACGAACGTCGACCGCTCTCCAAGGTTTTGAGGGCTCGTGGAAGCCGTGACCTCCCGGCATCGGATTTGCCTCTTCGGCCCTCGGACACGAGTGTCCAGAGCCACGTTTGTGCAACCCAGAGGAGTGCATGCCCCGACACTGGCCCGGAGCGCAGGAGTGAAGGACTCGCGGGGCTCCCGGGAGTCGCGGGCTTCGCTGCTCGCGGAGGTGACGTCTCTGATCGGCTCCGGCTTGGAGCAGGGGCAGCTCTTCTCACGGCTTACCCACCTTGTTGTCCCCGCCCTGGGCGATCTCTGCGCCATCGATGTCGTCTACGAGCCCGACGTGATCTCTCGGGTCGCTTACGCCCACGTGGACGCGGCCAAGGAGCCGCTGGTGGGGGAGGTACGGGCTGCGCACGGCTTCAATGCCGAGTCGCCCCACGGCGTACCCGCGGCCCTGCGCACGCGCCGGTCGATCGTCATCCCCCGGGTGACGGGCGCGCACCTCGAGGCAGAGGCGCGCAACGGCGAGCAGCTCGCCGTCCTCCGCCGCATCGGTCCCAAGTCGTGGATGGTGGTGCCCATGGTGGGGCGTCGCCAGGTATTGGGCGCCATGACCCTCGCCGTCACGGAATCGCCGCGCCGCTACGGCCGCGCCGACCTCGGCCTCGCCGAGCTCGTGGCGGGCCAGCTCGTGGTTGCCCTCGAGAACGCGCGAGCCCAGCGCGCAACGGAGAAGGCGCGCGCGGCCGCGGAGATGGCCAACCGTGCGAAGGACGAGTTCCTCTCGCGCCTGTCGCACGAGCTGCGCAATCCGCTCAACGCGGTGGTGGGATGGGCGCGAATGCTGGAGGACGGAAGGCTCAGCGAGGAGCAGACCCGGCGCGCCGTCCAGGTCATCCTCCGCAACACGGCGGCCCAGACACGCCTGCTCGATGATCTCCTCGACCTCGAGGTGGTGGAGAGCGGGAAGGTCCCGCTCGCCTCCCACCCCGTGGATCTCCCGCAGCTCGTGACGGCGGCCCTCGAGGACATCCGCCCCGTAGCCGCCGCCAAGGACGTGAGTCTGCGCGACGTCGTCGCCACGCTCGACGCTCGGGTGAGCGGCGACGCAGGACGACTGCAGCAGGTGCTCGGCAATCTCCTGAGCAACGCGGTGAAATTTACCCCGCGCGGCGGCTCCATCGAGGTCAGCCTGCGGCAGGAGGGGTCACATGCCGAAATCGTGATCAGCGATACGGGCGAGGGCATCCCCGCACATCGGCTGCCCCACATCTTCGACCGGGGCCGGCCGGCTGAGAACGCGGTGAGACCGTCACCGCACGGCTTGGGGGTGGGTCTCGCCCTCGTCCGGCATCTCGTCGAGCAGCACGGGGGCACGGTGTTCGCGGAGAGCGCGGGCCCCGGACGGGGCTCGACCTTCGTGGTGGAGCTGCCGCTCGGCGTCGCCTCCGCGCCGGCCCGACACGTGGCCCTCGAGCGAGCCGCTCCCGAGCCGCCGGCCACGCTCCGCGACATGCGTGTCCTTCTCGTGGACGACGACCCCTTGATCATCCAGGTCGTCGGGGAAGCGCTGGCCCACGCGGGCGCCGATGTGAGAGGATGCGAATCGGTCGGAGCCGCCCTGGACGCGCTCGCCGGGTGGCAGCCCGACGTGATCGTGTCGGACATCGAGATGCCGGGCGACGACGGCTACGCGCTCGTGCGCGCGGTGCGCGCGCTCCCTCCGGAGCAGGGAGGGCGCACGCCGGCCCTCGCGCTGACCGCGCTCAATCGCACGGCGGACCGGATCCGGAGCCTCATGGCCGGATTCAACATGCACGTGCCCAAGCCGGTGGATCCCGCGGAGCTCACGGCCATCGTGGCCAGCCTCGCGCGGCTCCCGAGGTAGAGAGCGGCGTGGGCCATTCACCGACGGACCCGAAAGGACGAGGCATCATGGACGCGGGATCACCGAGTGAGGGAAGTCCCGAATCGCTCCCCGATCCCGGCCCGCGACGGCCAATCATCGCGGTGTTCAACTCCAGCAACGACACGGTGGATCTCCTTCGCACGGTATTGGAAGCCGAGGGGTTCCATACCGTGGTGGGCCACATCCCCGACGTGAAGAGCGGCGAGCTCGATCTGATCAGCTTCATCGAGCATCACGCGCCCGCCGTGATCGTGTACGACATCTCGCCGCCCTACGAGGCGAACTGGACCTTTCTCCGTCTCGTGCGCAGCCTCGAGCCGGTGAAGGGCCGGCGCTTCGTCCTCACCACCACCAACAAGCCCGCGCTCGATAAGCTGGTGGGCGAGACGGACGCCCTCGAGATCATCGGCAAGCCCTACGATCTGCAACTCGTGGTCGACGCCGTCCGCGGCGCGGTGACCTGAGGCGCCGGCCATCGCCTCGATGTGGCGGTCGCTCGAGTAGGAGAGCGCCGGCACCGTGGCCATGATGTCTTCGTCAGCGTGAGGGAGTGAGCAGCCCGAGCCCGCCCGCCACGGCGGTCGCCGTCTCGTCTGGCGAGCCCTCCGAGTTGTCGACGACGAGCCAGCCCTCGGTGTGCGGCCCTTCCAGCATCGCGTGGAGCTCCGCGAGAACGCTCTCGTCGACCGTCCAGATCGACCGCTCTCGGTTCCGACGCAGGGCCACGTCGAGCCGGGGGCGCAAGGCGACGAAGCGGCAGTCGAGACCGGTGAGCGCCGCGCTCGAGAGGCGCGGGCCGGACGGCGCGATGCTATAGTCTCCCGGTGACCCTGATCGCTCCTCCTCGATCCCTCCGCGCGCATCGCCCCCGCCGAGCCTGCTCGTGACAACCTCCTGGCGTCTGGGCTTCGACATCGGCGGCACCTTCACGGACTTCGTTCTTCAGGACGTCGCCACCGGCGCGGTCTTCGTAGGCAAGGAGCTGACCACCCCGCGCGATCCGTCCGAAGGCGTGATGCGTGGCCTCGCCGCGCTCCTCGACGCGGCCCGCGTGCGGCTCGCCGAGGTCGAGCAGATCGTCCACGGGACGACCCTCGGGGCCAATCTCGTCATCGAGCGCCGCGGTGCGCGGACCTTCCTCGTGACCACCCGCGGCTTTCGCGACCTCCTCGAAATCCAGCGCCAGTTCCGCTACAACCTGAACGACTTCTTCCTTGACAAGCACCCGCCGTTGATCTCGCGAGACCAGGTGGTGGAGGTGACGGAGCGCGTGCTGGCCGACGGGGGCGTGCACGTGCCGCTGGACGAGGCGGAGGCGCGCGCCGCGCTCGCGGCGTGCCGAGCGGGCGGGGCGGAGGCGGTTGCCGTGGCCTTCCTGCATTCCTACGCCAATCCCGCGCACGAGAGGGCGATCCAGAAGCTGGCCTCCGAAATCCTTCCCCTCGTGCCCGTGGTTCTCTCCTCCGACGTCTCGCCCCAGTACCGCGAGTACGAACGGACCAACACCACGGTGGTCAACGCCTACATCACGCCGCGCTTCTCGCAGTACCTCCACGCCCTGCGCGCGCGGCTCGAGGAGGGCGGCTTTTCCCGGCGTCTCTACGTGATGCAGAACAACGGCGGCATCGCCACCGCGGAGACGGCCGCCACCTTCCCCGTGCGCTCGCTCGACTCGGGACCGGCGGCGGGCGCCATCCTCGCCGCGCACATCGGACGGCTCACCGGGCACCAGGACCTCATCGCCTTCGACATGGGCGGCACCACGGCCAAGGCCGCGCTGGTTGAGAAGGCCGTCCCCGCGAGCACGGACCAGCTCGAGATCGACCTGATCGGGATGCGCAAGGGCAGCGGCCTGCCCGTGCAGGTTCCGAGTGTGGACCTCGTCGAGATCGGCGCGGGGGGCGGCAGCCGGGCGAGGATCGAACGCGGCCTCCTCCGCGTGGGACCGGACAGCGCAGGCGCGGATCCCGGGCCGGCGTGCTACGGCTTGGGCGGCCTCGCGCCCACGGTCACCGACGCCAATCTCGTGCTGGGCTATCTCGACGCGGACTTCTTCCTGGGCGGCGCGCGTCGACTCGACGTGGCCGCGGCCACCGCCGCCATCGAGACGCACGTGGCCAAGCCGCTCGGCGTGAGCGTGGTGGAGGCGGCGTGGGGCATCCACCAGCTCGTAACCCTCAACATGGAAGGCGCCATCCGCGTGGTCTCGATCGGGCGCGGCAAGGACCCGCGTAGCCTCGCCTGCGTCACCTTCGGCGGCGCCGGCCCCATCCACGGAGCGCGGCTGGCGCGGAGCCTCGGCGTCGCTCGCGTCATCGTGCCCTTCGCGGCCGGTGTTGCCTCGGCTCTGGGTCTGCTCACCGCGGACGCCCGCTTCGATCTCGCGCGCACCTTCGTGGCCGCTCTCGGCGCCGCCCCCTGGGAGGAGATCAACGCTCTCTACGAGACGATGGAGGCCGACGGCGCCGCCCAGATCGCGGCCACGGGCCTGGCCGGCCAGTGGCGCACGCGCCGGCTCGCCGAGGTGCGCTACGCGGGGCAAGGGCACGAGCTGAGCGTGGAGATCCCCGCGGGCCGCCTCGGTCCGGAGTGCCTTGCCGCCATCGAACGCGCGCACGCCGCCGTCTATGCCGAGCGCTACGGCTACGCGGAGGCACCGGGAACACCGCTCGAGGCGACCAATTGGAAGCTCGAGATCAGCTGCGTCGTGCCCGCGGTGGCCATGGCGCGGGCTGTGCCCGTGGCCAGCGGGAACGCGGCCAAGACGCCGCGGCCCGTGTACTTTCCCGAGGGCGGCGGCTTCATCGAGTGTCCCGTCCACGACCGCTACCATCTTGCGCCCGGCGTGTCCGTGACGGGGCCCGCGGTGATCGAAGAGCGCGAGACCACGGTGATCCTCCTACCCGACGACCAGGCCATCGTCGACCGCCACGGGAATCTGATCATCGCGATCGGCGGTTCGGCGTGAGCGTGGCGGCCGTACGCGTCGATCCCATCACGCGCGCCGTGGTCTGGGCGGCGCTCCAGTCCATCGCCGACGAGGCGGGAACAGCCCTCCGCCAGACCGCATACTCGCAGGCGGTGCGCGAGGGGCGCGACTTCTCCGCCGCGCTCTTCAACGCTCGTGGCGAGATGATCGCTCAAGGCGACTTCAGCCCCGGCCACCTGGGCGCCATGCCCTCGATCGTGCGTCACGTGATGCGGGAGTATCCCGTCGAGGTCATGGAGCCGGGGGACGCCATTGTCCTCAACGACCTCTTCATGGGCTCGGGGCACCTGCCGGACTTCTTCATCACCGCCCCCGTGTTCCACAACCGGCGGCTCGTGGGCTTCGTGGTCGACTGCGCGCATCAGGTCGACGTGGGTGGGGCAGCCGCGGGCTCCCAGGCGGTCGAGGGCATGACGGAGTTCTACCAGGAGGGGATCCGCATCCTTCCCACGCGCCTGTGGCGGGGCGGAGAGGTGAACCGCGAGATCATGCGGCTCATCACGGGCAACGTGCGCGTGCCCGACATCGTGGAAGGTGACCTCAAAGCCATGCGCAACGCCGCGCGCGTGGGCGAGCTGCGCCTGCTCGAGCTCTTCGGCCGCTACGGGAGCGAGACGGTGCTGGCGGCCTGGGACGACATCCTCGAGCACTCGGAGCGTGAGATGCGCGCGGCCATTCGCGAGCTGCCGCCGGGCCGCTATTCGGCCGAAGACTTCTACGACGACTGCGGCCGGGACAGCGGGCCGCTCCGGGTGCACGTCACCGTCATCGTGGAGGGCGACGAGGTCACGGTGGACTTCGAGGGCTCGAGCCCGCAGACGCGCTCCGGCATGAACAGCGCCTTCAACTACACCCTCTCCTACACCTGGCACACCGTGAAGTCGGCCCTCGTCCAGCAGACCATTCCGCAGAATGCGGGGACCATGCGCCCCATCAAGGCGCGCGCCCCCGAGGGCTCGCTCTTCAATCCGCGCCCGCCCGCGGCGGCCGGCGGGCGCGCCGTCATGCAGCAGCGCATCGTGGACGTGATCTTGGCCGCCCTCGCCCAGGCGGTGCCGGATCGGGTCATCGCTGCCTCCTCACACTGGGCCAATCCCATCTTCGAGGGCGGGGACCCGCGCCGGGGCAAGCGCTTCGTCTACTACGACATCGTGGTGGGGGGTATGGGCGGCCGGCCGCACAAGGATGGCGCGGAGGCGGTGTGCGGATCCTTCAACCTCGAGAACATCCCCGTCGAGGTGAACGAGAGCA
>Ga0209465_10000766_pt1 | contig 14706 bp, 29 predicted proteins | sample PanSoiPlot1MoBio_FD_188321 | JGI IMG/M metagenome (GOLD analysis project Ga0209465, IMG submission 188321) | Tropical forest soil microbial communities from Panama analyzed to predict greenhouse gas emissions - Panama Soil Plot 1 MoBio (SPAdes)... | ecosystem: Environmental > Terrestrial > Soil...
AGCCACCAGGCGTACCTCGCGCCGATGCTGCTCATCGGACGATGCCCCGCCGTTTCATGTGCTCGAGGATCTCGTCGGCCTCCTGGTCACGCTGCCTTCTGCATGCATCGCACTGGCACTTGCCAGCGTGCGCGGCGTTCGAGCCCGAGCCGAACGTCACGCGCGTCACGTGCCCCTGCTGGCGGGTTTCGAACCAGGACTCGGTGTGCCAGGCGCTCACGACTTCGGGCGCTCCTCGTCGGCCCACTCGCTCCCCCTTGGCTGCTCTTCCGGACGGCGAAGAAACGGCGGCCTCCCGCCGACGTGCGCCCACGTGTCCTCGTCGCGCTCCTTTCGCTCGAGCTCGTCCATGTCCTGATCGGAGGTGAGCGACGGGGGCGGCCCCGTGCGCGGCTGGTCGTCGAGCTCGATGGTGTCGGGCCCGAGCTTACGGAGCCGGTAGCCGTTCGCGTGAAGCAGGCCGAGGAGCTTGGCGAGCGCTTCCGGGTCGACCACGCATCGAGGCTAGCCCCTGCGCAAGGGCCCCGACCGCTCGCTATGGTCATAGTCTGTCGGGGCCGGCGGCCCGGGCTCGGTCGAATTTGCTTTCCACCGTCGACTGACAGTGGCACTATGACGCCTGTCAGTGGGTGTGGCGATGGATGCGAAGACGCTCGAAGCGTTGCAGGGCGAGGTGGAGTCGTTGGCGGAACAGCTTGCGGCCATGGGGGCGTCGTGAGCCTGGACATTCCGACCGATGCCGAGATCCACCGCGCCGTCTCCGCCATTCGCGACACCGCGTGTCTTTACGGACAAGTCCGCGGCATTGCACCGCCGATCATGTGCTCAGTCCTCATCTCGGCCGCGCTCGAGGTTTTGAGCAGCATGGCCAAAGAGAATCCCGAGGCGGCCCGCAAATATTGCACCGAAGTCGAGATCCTCATCGCGGAGGGCCTCAACGTGATCTTCCCCGAGCGAGCCAGGAGCGCGCATTGAACCGGCATGAACGACGGAGGGCGCGGGCCGTGGCGGATGAGCCGCCCCCCGGATATGCGCAACTGGCGGCAGCCGTCCTTGTCACGTTGCAAGCTTGGCTAAAGGACCATGAGCTGCCGCGGTTTCGCTTCCTTTCGGCGGATATCACGTTCGGCGCAGACGTGGCGCAGGTCGGGCATCGGCTTGCGGTCAATCAATCGGCGCATGACCTGGTCGATGCGTGGATTCGGCTCACGGGTTCGGCGCCGGTGCTCACCGAGTATGCCACCGTGACGATGATGCAAGCCGCCCTCGAGATTGCGAAGGTTCCTTGGGATGTATGCTCATTGGCCGATCTGGGACTGGAACTCATAGGCGGCAGCGGAGGATGGCAATGACGGCGACGAAGCCGACCCCGATCGGCCACGGCGCCGGCAAGTACGACGATATCGCGACCTTCGCGCGCGAGAAGACGAACGCGCGCGGGGTTGTCCTGCTCATCGTCGGCGGCAAGCTCGGCCAAGGGTTCAGCGTGCAAGCCACCGATCCGGGGTTTCTCATGGCGTTGCCGAGCTTGCTGCGCGAAGTGGCCGACCAGGTCGAGGCCGACCGCGCGAATCTTCTCATCGAGGCTGCGGCGAAGACGGGCGGCGGCAAAGCATGAAGACCAAGGAACGCCTGGCCGAGGCGCTTAAGGCCGAGGGTCTCACCGAATGAGGTAATTACATGCAACGTCGAACATCTCAGCAAACGGAGCCCGTCTCGGTCGTCGTGGAACTTTCGGCGCGTACGGCCGAGTTACTCAGTTTGCTTGGTGACCCTGCCGAGGTCCTCGCCGAGCTCGCCGACCACGCGCAGCAGGGCGTCTACCGGCCGGGATCGTGGGAGCGCGGCTGGCTCGTGCAGGCCTTCGGCGAAGGCTTCACCTCGAAGCTCGAAGAGGACCCGGAGGCGCCTTACTTTCAGCGGCCGAAGGCCGACCCGACATGAGCGCGCGCAAAAAGGCGTACCCGGCCGAGCTCTGGGTGCGCTGGCCGATGCTGCGCGTTTGGCATGCCGCTCGAACCGACGGGCACACGGTCTGCGGCCTACCGTTCGACTCCGCGAACGTGATTCTCGGCTGGGCGGCGCCGGCTACTTGGAAGGCTGCGGAAGGCAAGTGCCGAAGCTGCGAGAGGATGAGAGGCGCCGAGACGGTGCAGCGTCCGAAAGGAGAGGTCTGGAATGAGAGGCTTCAAGCCAAACCACAAGATTTGGAAGCGCGTCAACAACGCCATCATGGGCGAGAACGCGGCCGATGTGCTCGTCACACTCATCAGCGGCATGTGCTCGCTTCTCATCGACGCTGGCGTTGCGAGCGACGAGGCGCATGCGCGCGCGCATCTTGCGGCCGTACTGATCTCACCTGAGGACGTGCCAGAAGCGGGTTCGCTCTTGCCGCAGTTGCACATCGAACTCGCGAAGCTTCGCGCCGGCCAAGGAAAGTGGATCACGTGAGCGACAAGATGATCCTATCCTAAGTAGGCCCTACCTAGACCCTACCTAAGTCCCTAGATCCCAATCGTCGTCCTCGGCCGTCCTCAAAAACCCGCGCCGCTCCTCCTTCTCCTCGCGCTCTTCCTCCCGCTCCACAATCTCGCGCCACGCCTCCGGGCTGTCCTTCTCGGGCGCCGGGTCGACCTCCACATCGCCGCCCATCTGCCAGGCCGCGAGCACGAGAGCCGAGACGAGGTCGCCATGGCCGCCCCCCGAGCGCGGCAAGAGGATCGAGATGGCCCCGTTCGGCGTCGGCCGCCACATCACGTTCTTCAGCTGGCCGAGGAGACGCGCGTGTTCCGGCAGGTCCACGCGCCCGCCGTTCAGGAGCACCCGAAAGCGCACGTAGGGCTCGGACACCACCAAGGGCGCCGAGAGGAAATTAAGACCGAATTCCTCGAAATGCTCGAAAACCGACGCCTTGTAATGCCCGTCGGCCATCATCGACTCGACCCCGTGCCGCACGAGATCGCGCGCGAACCCTTTGATGACCTCCCCGGGCTTGAGCGGTGCGCCCGGTGTCGGCCGGTGCTCGAGGATGTCGCCCACCCGAAAGCGCGCCGGCGCCTTCTTCGATGCCGGGATGTGGTGCCCGACGACGAGCGCCGCCGAGTCATTGATGAAGCCGAGGTCGCCTCCCGCTGTTTTCACGGTGCCCGGCTCCGCGCGCGCCGGGAGCTTGAGAGACGGCCGGATGGCCGCCTTGATGGCCTCGTGCGAGAACCAAAGCTGCGTCCCGCTCGACATCGGGACGGCGCCATATTCGCGGAGGCGCGTGGCTTCGTCGGGCTCGAGCTCCTTCGTGTCCTCTTCGCTGATCGTGGGGTTCGCCTCCCAGGTCGGGGCGTGGGCGACCATCTGTTGGTCGGTGTCGCCCAGGTCGAAGGCCTCCGCGTGCGCGTCGAGCGTCGACCAGGGCGAGGACGACAGGATCTCCTTGGCGTTTCTTTGCGTGGCCATCGTCGGCCGCACGCTCTTCAAGACCTCGCGCGCAGGGTTGGCGCCGGTGTCCTTGTCCTTCCACTTGGCCACCTCGTCACCGAGAAAGCCGATGGCGGTGAAGCCCGACACGCCCGCGATGGTGGCCGGGTAGACCTTGAAGCCGACGTTGCGGCCTTCTATGACGATGCCGAAGTCGACCGGGCGATAGGCGATGCCGAGGACACCGAGCAGGGCCTTGATGGTGGTCAGGCGGGCGGCCGCCTCTTCCTTCGAGACCGAGACGATGGCGAAGTAGCCGATGTCGCCCGGGGGCACGTCGTGCTGGCCGAAGAGCGTCTCGACCGCGGCCACCCGGCAGAAGGTCGAGCTTTTGCCGCCCCGCCGTCCTACCCGCCAGACCGAGCGGCGCTTGCCTGAACGGTACAGGCGCTCGAGCGAGGAGCGCCACCAGGGCGAGAGGCGGGGCCACCCGGAGCGTGCGAGGGCATCGTCGAGCTCGAGGAGCTTGGCGAATAGGTCTACGGGCGGCGCCTTCTTCGCGCGGCGGGCGAGCGTGGCAATGAGGGCTTCATGATCCATTGGATGCTACTGCCTTCGGTGGCCCTTCCGAGGCGTCGACATGGCGCTGCTTTTGGCGAAGCGCCCAGAGGACGACGTCGAGATGGATGGCCAGCTCGAGCAGGGGCCGGCGAGGGTCACACCAGAGGGTGGCGTAGTAGGGCGCCCCCGCGATGGGGACCTCTAGGGTGAGACGGAAGTAGCCTTCCGAGAGGCTTTTCAGAGTGGCCGAGCCGCCGAGCCGTTTGCCCTCCTCGCGCGCGGCCTGCCAGAGGAAATGCATGGCGATGAGGCGGCGCCACATCATGGGCCGTCCCGCGCTGGCCCGATTTTCCGCCACTGAGGTTCGCTGGTCGCCGGGTCGATCGAGACCAGCTCATAGCCGGGATAGAGATTTGGGCCCGAGATGTCGAGCATTCTGAAGCGCGAGAACTCAGCGCGCTCCGCTGCCAGCCGCATCGCCGCTAGCCGCTCGTCCCACGCGTGGCAGATGGCGAGCAGGCACCAGGGCAAGATGCCGAGGCGGGCGCGGCCGGGAGCGCGCAGAAGGCCCGTCGCGGGCGGCGTCCACTCTTGCCAAAAGGACGGCTTCATGATCCTGCGCGGCTCGGCCAGACGTTTCGCCACTGCGGCTCGCCGGTGTCCGGATCGACCGCTGCCAGCTCATGGCCTCGATAGTCGAGGATCGCGTGCACCAATTGCTCTTTGGTGGCGTCGTCGACCTGGCTAGGATCGCTAATGCACTCCCCCGCCTTCTCGAGCATCTGCCAAAGTACTCGAAGGTGGCGCTTGTAGCCTTCGCGTAGCCCCGTCAATTGCCGGGTGTGCGTTGCCTCGATGTCCCGGACCCTTTGCTCGTAGACGGTCTTCCAGTTGCCGTCGACCTCCGCCTGCAGCTCCATCGCTTGTTTCTTGAGCTGCCCGCCTCGGCCAATCTCCTCGTTCAGGCGCTTTTCGAGTTTCGCGATCGTCTTCATCAATTGCGACGCTTCTGCGGGGAAGGCGAGCGCCAATCGAAGGACGCCGTTGCGATAGCTGTGCGTTTGGAGCGTCGGCTTCAGCTCTTTTTTCATCCGGTCGGCTCTCCCTCGCGCACATCGACGAGGATCTGAAACGTCGTCCTCTTCGGAAAATCCGCCAATCGCTCGATGAAGCTCCGCGCATCGGTGAGCTCGAGCTCGCCGCCCGGGTGCCGGATGCGCACGGCCACGCGGATCCACTTGCTGTCACGCTTGAAGCTCCAGCGCGATTGCCACGGCGTCCGGGGCTCGCCGCCGTCGAAGGGGAGCATTGGCATCTCGGCCTCGGGCGGGTCGACGAAGTGAGCGAGAAGGACGCGCGCGACGGTCACGGGGCCGCCATTCGAAGAAGGATTTGCCGCTGCGCCTCTTGACAGAAGCGTTCAGCATCTCGGATCCAACGCTCATCCACTTCGATGCCGATCGAAGGCTGGCCGAGCTCGGCGGCAGCCTGCAGGAAAACACCGGAGCCGCATCGAGGCCCCTGGCCATGGCGGGTCGGTGATGACGACGCACCCCTCGAGATCTAGGGTCGGCAGCACTTCGCGGCAGTCGCCATGAATGATACGCGCCAGGGTCACGGCGTCGCCCCCTTGCAAAACCGCTGGTGACCGCCTAAGGCCTGCGCGCTCGGGAAGACCCGCTTGCACTGGCAGACGTGCGCCTCCTTCGCCGGAACGGGCGTTTCGCTCGCCTTGGCGATGGCCGGCCCGAGCGGCGCGGATTCGCTGACGCGCTCTTCGGCCTGCCCCACCACGATGTTCTCGAACGGCACCCACCGGCCGTCCGGGAGCCAGACGACGCGCCGCGCCCAGTCGATGGCGTCCGCCTGGACGTGGCGCTCGCGGGCCATGCTGCCGCGAATGGCGATGGGGTGCGCCAGCTCGAGCTTCACGAAATCGTTCTCCCTTCCGTGACCCAGGAGTCGTAGGCGATTGCCCTCGCTTTGCGCCGCGCCGTCTGGCGAAGCCCCTTCAAGGCGTCGAAGGCCTGTCGGCAATGCCGGTGCTTGATGCGTCCTTCCGCCTCGGCGTCGAAAAACCGGTCGTGCAGATTGCCATCTGCGACCTGGACGTGGAGGCAACACCCCGCTCGGTTGATGAGCGGGACCAGCATCAAAGCCACTTCGCCAGCCGTCTTCAATGCCGCGCCTCCTTCGCTCCGGCCTGCTCTTCGGCCAGGGCCTGCTCGAGCAGCGTGATCCGCTCCTGTCGCGACAGGCCCGCGTACTCGTCGGTCGGCTTCGGGGGCGCATGCACGACGCCGCCCTGGGCGAGGACGCCAAAGACCTGGAGCTTGGTGCGAAGCGCCGAGACCGCGGCGCCGAGGTTCGGCCACTTGTACTCGAAGGGCTTGCCGCCGATGGCGATGACTTTGACCGTGCGGCGCGCGGTGGCGATGAGCTGGTCGAGCTCGGCGAGGGCGGAGGTCACCTCGTCGGCCCAGGCGGGGCTACGAGCCAGGCGGATGGCGCCCGCCGCCTCGCGCTCGAGCTGGACGACATCGTGCAGGCGATAGTTCCACGTCTTCGCCAGCGCCCGTCGTGAGTCGCCGCCTTTCCACTTGCCGCCGAGCATGAGGCTCGCGATCTGGTGGCGCCGGTCGTCGCGGGTCCGGAGCTCCTCTTCGGTGTAGGTGTTCATCGCGTCTGCCCCTGCCACTCTTCCCAGGCGGTGATGGCCGCCGCCGCCCATTCGCGCTCGTCCTGCCCCGGAGGGCTGAAGCCGAGGAAGTTCTCGCCGTTGCCGTCCTCCCAGGCGAGCGTGGCGGCATCCTCGAGGTACACGGCCACTGGGGCCGTTGCTTCACCACCGGCGCCCGCCGCCTCTTCGACGAGGGCCGTGCCCCACGCGACGATCGGGTGAAAGGTCGCCCCCGTCGGCCGCTCGAGCGAGTAGGGCCACTGGACGACGCGCCAGCCCGTCTGCGCGGTGGTGAGTCCAGGGTGAAGGCTGCCGGGGTTCATTCGACGAGCACCGACACGAGCGCATTCATGGCATGGCTCCGTTCGAGGCCTGCAAGGGCAGGCTGTAGCGTGCGGCGCGGCGGTGACCGCTCATCACGAGGTCGCCGGCCTTGGCCATCGCCTGAAGGTGCCGGCCGATGTCGCGCGGGTCGCCGCCCACGGCCTCGCAAAGCTCGCGTGGGCTCCAAGATGCAGGCGCGGTCTTCGCCGTGAAGTAGCCGAGCAGGATGGCGCGGATCTCGGCGCTGCCTTTGCCCGCGGTGTCGAAGAGGTCCACCTGGCGTTTCGGCTTCGCTCGAGCGCGCCTGCGAGGGGCGCGGGGCAGCCGTGGCGGAGCGGGCAGCGTGTCGCGGCGCTCGAGCGGGGCGTGCTGCTCAGCGAGCAGGGCGGCACCGACGGAGCTGCGCGAGAGGATCGTCTCCACTTCGTCGCGCGCGATGGCGCGGATGGCTTCTTCGAGGGTGATGGTCTCGTCCATGTCGGTGTTCCCCTTCCGGTCAGTTAGTCCAGTGCTGTCGCTCTTTGACGAGCTTCAGCATGTGCTCCTCGAGCTTCATAACGTCCTCGGTTGTAAGCCCATCAGCAGGCGGCAGAACGCGCATGATTTCGCGCCCGTCCTCGTAGAAGACGATCCAGCCGTCCGGCTGCTTTCTGGAGATCATCGGCCCCACCGGGCTTCGGCGAGACGCGGATTCCTTTTTGCCCGTCATCATTCGCCTCCAAGCTCCGCCGGAGCGGTCATTGAGGGGGGATGAGCAACGACAGACCCCGACAGAGCTTGCAAACGAACGATGTCAATCTCGACCGCGTACTCGCGCGGGCGCCCGCGCCTTTGCGCATAGTGCCACGTGAAACGCGGGTCATTGTCCACGACGCCGAGCCAATCGGCAATGCCGTCGCGAATGGGCTTTGCCGCCGCCTGCCATCCGTCGTCGTCGAGGCGGCGCGGGGCGATGCGCGTCAATCGGACGCAATGTTCATCCGCTGCAATCTCGCCCCAATAGACCTTGCGCGGGAAAAACTTGGCGATAAAGGCCGCCCGACACTGAGCCGACGTCCTCTGGCGGAGCTTGTGCCGCTCTTTGGATGCAATGATGCCGGCGAGACGGGAATGCCCCGTCCCGCCGTTCAGCGGGTTTCGCGTGCGGACATCGAGACGGACCTTGAGGGCCTCGCTCAATTGCCCTCACCTTCGCCGCTGCCGGACTTCTTCTTTTTGCCGCCCGCCACGTGGAAAAGCTCGGCTTGAAGCTCCGCCTTCAGGAGCGGCCGCGACTCGACGACTTCGCCCGTGTCGTCGCGAATCAGCTCCATCGTGAGCGCGATGTCGTTACGCCGTTCGTACACGCGGATCTCGCGATACTCGGTGCGGTCCCGCACGACGCGCGCGAGCGACTTGATGGCGCCTTCGACCGTCTCGAGCTTGCCCTTGAAGTCGGAGGCTTGCGCCTTGCGTTCAGTGTCGATGTCGTCCCATTTGGCGATCTGCCGCGCCAGCTCCTCGGAGCGTGAGGTGAATTCATCGTTGCTGAGCTTCACCGGCAAACTTCTGGTTTCAATGGACATTCTCCCTCTCCTTTCAAGCTGCACTTCCGCTTTTTCGAGCCGCCTTGAGCCGCTCGTGACTCGTCTGCTTTCGTTGCTCGCTGATCCAGTCGTCGAACTCCGCCGACTCGATGCGACGCAATCGCTCCATCGTGCGCATCGTCTGCCGGGCTTCGAGGGCGGCGAAGTAGCCGATGGTCGCCACGGTGAGCAAGAAGCCAATGGCCATGACGAGCATCACGACGCGGCCCTCCTCGTGCATTCGGGCCCCCGGCCGGACTCCCAGAACCAGCGGTAGTAGCGCCGCGCTCGACGATCGCCGATGGCGAGCACCTTGGCAAAGAGCCCGGGCCGGATACATGCGGCAATGCAGCGCCGCGCCGCCTCGACGCGCGCGGCGAAGACGATGCCGCCCGAGCCAGCACGGCGACCGGTGAGGCCGAGCCCGCGCACGTCGCAAAGCTCGAGGCCGTACTCGTGCGCCACCGCGGTGATGATGCTCTCGGCGCTCCCGGGCTTGGGCTTGAGCGGGTAGTGGGTCTTCCAATTGCTCATGAGGGCCTCACGAGGCGCCTTTGCACGATGCCGGGCGGCTTCGGCTTGACCGATAGCTCGAGGACGACGGCGCGTAGCCACAGGGGCCAGCGATGCCGCCGCGCAATGTGCTTTGCCGTCGTGCGCGTGGTTGCTGAAAGCGGATCGCCAGCTGTCACGGCCCCCCCTCCCCCCTACCGACACCGCGGCGAAATTGCTCGGCGCGAATGAACCGGCGAACGCGCTCGGAGGGGTAATGGGCATAATCGCCGGTCTTGCCGTCTTTGGCCCACGTGAAGGCTTCGCTCACATGACGCGGGCAGGCATAGTTGCCATAGGCGTCATAGCCAACGATGTCCTCTGGCGGCGCCTGGCACGAGCGGCAGCCATGGCCTTTGCCAAACGGGTTCGGCACGGCAATGAAACCGGCGCGCGTATTGAACTCGCCAGCGAGCAGCTCTTCGGCGAGCTCGGCGGGCATACCAAAGTCCTCAGCCTGTATTGCCATGGGAACCCCATCCAGCTTTCATCCTGGCGATCTCTTCTTCGCGCTTGCGATAAGCCTCGTTGTCGGCGCGCTCCCGGTCGCGCTCTTTGCGCTTTCGCTCGCGCTCCTCGAGCTCCGCCGTGTTGTGCGGCGCCCTGGCGTTCTGCAAATACCGGCGCAACCGGGTTTGCCGTGCTTGAACGGTTTCGCCTTGCACCGTGTCGGCCGCGGCGTCGGCCACGGCTTGCAGGTACCACGCGACCGGTTTGCGATTGCCGACGGGCATGGTCCGCATGGCCATATCCAAAGCGTCAATGCCGGCAAACTTAGGCTCATTGGCAATCGTTCTGGCGATTCTCTCGATGTCATCATCCAAAGCAGCAGCAGCAGCAGCAGGCGCCGGAGGCGCGCCCTCGCGCGCACGCGCGCCGTCCCAGACTTCTGCTGCAACTATTTTGTTTTCAGTACGGAGATTGGGATCTGGGTAGGGGATCTGGGTAGGGGCTCCCCCGGTTCGTAACCGGCTACCGGACGGTTTCTCGACCGGTTCGTAACCGCCCCTGTCACCGGCACCGTTGCCGGTTGTGTAACCGGTTACATGGCGGTCGCGAAAGTCGCGGATATTCTTGGCCTTTCTAGCCCTTCCGGCCTTGACCTTCTTCGCCGATGGGTTCCAGTCGGTGAAGTCGTGGAGCTGCCATCCGTCCTCGTGGACCTCGCAGAGTGTCACCCGGACGAGTTCGTCCCACACTTTCTCTGTCGCGATCGTGAGCGCCACCGCCCGCGGCACGAGGCCGTCGGTGAGCTTGGCCGACGACCAGCTGATGGCCCTTGCCCACGCGCCAATGGCCTCATTGCCAGCGGCCAAAATCTTTGGATGAAAACACATGCCGTCGTCCAAAGCTCCCCAAACCATAGCCCCTCTATGTGCAATCGCTGTTTGCAAAATGGCAAAGTAACGGCAATCTGGCCCCCGCTATGGTCATAATCCGCCGGGCCTCCGCATATCCGGAACGAGGTTCCGATCGAGGTTCGTCCAAAGGTGCAGGCAATACGGGTGAACGTTGACGTATTGCCGCTCATCCGGCAGCACCGACACCGCTTGGCGGTGCTTCCCGATGAAGACCTCCTTCACGCGGCGAAGGTCCTCCCAGCTCGGCAAGCGATTCGGACGCGCCAAGGAGACATGCCACCAGCGCTCACCGGCGATCTGCTCGGCCGATGCGATGATCGAGAGGCCATCATTGGAGACGAAGTGATTGCCCTCGTTGATGCGCTCCCATCCCGGCGGCAGAACGCGCGGCATGAGCTCCTCGGTGAGCTCCTCGAGCAGTTCCACGCTCATGCCGCTTTGCCCCCCTTCATTGCGCAGAGCTTTTCGAGGACCGTGATCCCGTGCGCGAGCACTTCTCGGCGAGCTGCGCGATGCGCAGCGAGCCGGTCGGCGTCGGCGTAGGCGTCGGCGTAGGCGTCGGCGGCGGCGTGGGCGGCGTGGGCGGCGTGGGCGGCGGCGTGGGCGGCGTCGGCGGCGTAGGCGGCGGCGTGGGCGGCGTGGGCGGCGGCGTGGGCGGCGTGGGCGGCGGCGCGAACCTCGCGCACGATGTCGCGCGCTCGGATCGCCGTGGCCTTGTTCGTTATCTCCGGCACGTCGCGGAGTTGCTGCGCGAGCTTCGGCTGCTTCCTCGCGTCAAGCGCGAGCGGCGCAAAGACTCGCACCGCCGCATCCGCCGCGGCGAACATCCGCCGACGCATGAGCGCCTGCGAGCCCCGCGTCCCCATGAGCTTTCGAACGATCGGCCGAAACGCTGCCGAACGGCCCTCGTCGTCATCGCCAAAGGCATCGTTGAGGCGGCGGGCAAACGCTGCGATGACCGGGTCGACACATTGTGGATTATCACTCCACGGCTCGCCCGCGAGCATCGAGACGACTTCCATGACGCACGCACCAGCCTCGGGGTGCTCGTGCTTGCCGTGTTTGATGACGAGATGGTCGATATCGATGGCCGTCGTCATTGTCCCTCCAGCCACGCGGCGACCGCCGGATCGCGCCGGCGGACTTTGCGCATGGCGCCCTGTTTGATGCGGTCGATGGTGCTCTTGCCGGTGCCGCAGAGGGCGGCGATGGTCCTGGAGTAGACGGCCACGCCCTCGATCACCGGCAAGAGGGCGAGGCGCCGGTCGAGCTCGCCGCGGCGAAGGTACGGACCGCGCCGGGCGCGGCGAGAGAATGCCAACTCTTCGCGGTCACCCGCTGGCGAGGTGGATGCTGTCCGGCGAGTGCAAGGAGAGCAGAGACCCCGCTCGCCGGGCTCCGCGAAGGCTTCCCCGATTGTGCTTTGTTTGTGCTTCGAGTGAGCGCCTAGGGTATCGAAAACAGCTTTTCGTGCCCACCAAGCAACCAGCGTGCCCCGCGCTGTTTTGGCCTTATTTCCTCGAGCCACCTTCGAGACTTGAACTCGAGACCTACGGTTTACGAAGCGGTCCGCACATGCCAAAACACCGGTGTTTTTCATGGTTCCCCAGGCGGCTGTGACAAGATTGTGCTTACGTTTGGCACGATCGAGCCCCGTGGCCCTTCAAGTTTCCGGATCGATTTGGCGACCGCGCCCATGTCAGGCTGGGCATAGACCATCTGCAGCATGCGCGTGTCGACATGCCCCATGATGGGCGCGATATCCTCGAGCGGAACACCGCTCTCCCGAAGGAGCGACGAGTGCGTGCGACGGAGGTCGTTCGGCGAGACATGCTCGATGCCGGCGCGCTTGGCGGCGAGCCTCAGCCATCGGCCGATATTGGCGCGTCGGCCAAAGAGAAGCCCCTCTTTCTGGTCGCCGAGTCCAAAGACAAGCAGGCTCCGAAAGGCCGGCGCGATGGGGATCGTGCGGGCCGCCTTCTTCGTCTTGGTGCCGCGGAGGACGACCTGCCAAAGCTTCGTGTCGTGGTCTTGGGCCTCTGTGAGGAACGACTCTTTCCTCCGCGCCGCGGTGGCAATGATCCAAGCGATGTGGCGCGCGCGCTTGAGCGAGGCCTTGGTGGGCTTTGGGTCGAGCTGGATGTACCTGCATGCGGTTGCCACCGACACGCCGAGCTCGGCGGCGATGTCCTTGACATGCACGCCTTCGGCGCGGCGCTTCTTCACCAGGGCGAGCCGTTCCGCAGGAATTCGATCGGAGCGCTCGACCAGCATGGCCGAGAGAAGCTTGGTGATTTCCGCCCAGCTGAGGCGCCGCGTCCTCGGCTTGTAGCCACGCGCAAAGCGCCCGGTCCTGGTCACATGGTCGATGTCGTGGGTGTACCAGCCTTCTTTGCGCGCGAGCTTCAGGGCGCTTCGGAGCTTCACGAGCTCGCGATGCCGAGTCGGCTGGCTCACGCCTTCGGCTTTGCGCTGCTCGAGCATGGCGCCAACCTTCGCATAGTCGATTTCCGCGAGCGGCGTGTCGAGGCCGAGGACGCGCCCGATGGTGCCAAGCTCGTCTTTCCAAATCTTGAGCGACTCGGGGGCGAGGGTGCCCCCCGTCCTGCCGGGTGCATTGGCGCGGTCGGCGAGCGCGATGTGGATCATGTCGGCGACTCTTTTCTGGCGCGCGGCGGCCTGAGCCGGATCGGCGGCCTCTCGCTCGAGTCGGGCGCGAGCGAGCCGCGCTGCCGTACGATCCGTGCAGCCAGTTGAGACACGCTCGCCCCCAATACTCGTCCACCAGATCCGGCCCCTAAGCCTGAGGCCATCTTTCGCATGACGTCTTCTCTTTTTCGATCCATCCATTCGCTGAAATCCTCGCGTGTGACTCGCAATCGACCTCCCCCGATGTTGACGGGCCTCATTTCCCTCATGAGGTCCGCCGCATGGCGACGCGAGCAGCGAAGCTCGAGCGCGATGTCGCTGCATGTGAGCATTTCAGTCATGCAGCCCCCTTGACTACAGTCTTTGCTAATTGGTCCGTCCTCATGCTCAAGGAGGAACGAACGTGAAGTTTCGGATTTTGGCGACTTTGGTTTTGACGATGGCCGGGTGTGGTGGAAGTGACGAGGGGTCGAGCGGGCCCTGCGAACCGCTCAATGGGAGCTTTCGCGTGACCTTCACCACGCGATCTGGCAATTGCGGACAGATCCCGGAGATGATCGTGCAAAGCAACGGCGGCGCAGGCGACAGCGTACCGAGCGGATGCCGGCAAGATGTTTGGACCCGCTCGGCGGACAGCTGTCGGCTCGACTACGACCAGACATGCTCGATCCCGTCGACTGGCGGAACGATCCGCGAAGTGGGCGTCAGCCACGGGTCCGTCGACGGAGCCTCGATGACCGCCACCGAGCAGATGACGGTCACCAACAGCGCCGGCGCCATTCAGTGCCTCGGCACCTACGAGCTCAGCTACACGCGCCTCTAGCCTCATGCGACCCGCTTTCCGCCGCCGAGCAGCTCCTGCGGGTCAATGCGGAGGATCCGGGCCAGCATGAGACCCTTGGAGAGGGAGGGCGAACGCCTCCCGTGGATCCAGTGGTTCACGAGGCCCTGCGAAAGCTTCATGCCTCGGTCGGCGAAAGCGCGCTCGAGGTCCACTTGCCGCAGGCCCCGTTCTTTCAAGAGATGCGAAATCACGCGCCCCACCTCTCGTGTCGCCATTGAAAAGGCAGGGTAACTGACACGTGACACGTGGTCAAGTGTCAGTAGAGGAAATCGTGTAGCTTGCAGTCGGGGCTGACTGATGTCAGAATGTAGCAACAGTGCATCCGGACCTACAGCGCCACACCCGGTCGCCGACGGCTGCTGAGTCACGCGATGCGAAATCGAGGCTGATCTACGCCGTCGGCCAGCGGGGCGTCAGCGCCTATTGGCTCGAGAAGAACGCCGGCCTCGCGAGGGGCGACGGCTGGGCCATGTTATCGACGAGCAGCCGGCGAGCGCGCGGCGCGCGCCCGGGCGCGGAGAAGCTCGGCAAGCTCGCCAAGGCCTTGCACATCGACTACCAGTGGCTCGCGATCGGCACGAGCGCCTCGGGCGTCATCTTCCTCGAGGAGCTTCGCAAGGGGCGGCGGAGCGAGCGGGAGATGGTCAACGAGGCCGTCACCGAGCAAATGCGCCAGCTCTTTGAGCGGATGGAAGAGCGGATGGAGAATCTCGAGCGGCGCGCATCCGACAGCAGCGTACCCCCCCCCCCCCCCCCCCC
>Ga0209465_10000768_pt1 | contig 14679 bp, 11 predicted proteins | sample PanSoiPlot1MoBio_FD_188321 | JGI IMG/M metagenome (GOLD analysis project Ga0209465, IMG submission 188321) | Tropical forest soil microbial communities from Panama analyzed to predict greenhouse gas emissions - Panama Soil Plot 1 MoBio (SPAdes)... | ecosystem: Environmental > Terrestrial > Soil...
GGCTGTCAAAATAATGCATCATGCCGGTCCTGACATTCGCGGCACCGACAGTCAGCCGCGGCGTCCGTCTGTCGATGATCGAGCAGTCCACCAACTCAGCGAGTGTTTCGCGGAGCGGAGCGGTCGAATAGAATCCAGCGCCATCTACCCCCAACGGGATGTGTGCGTCCGAGAATGCCTGCAGATTGGGTTTGAAAAATGCAGGGACACCACCGACAAATGTCGACCAGTACCACCACATCTCGGAAAATCCTCTCCAAGCCGGTACGAATGACCATGGGTCGGGGCGCTCGATCCTCTTCCAGAACTCGTCGAGTTTGGTGAGGCGATCCGGAGGCTCGTTGCCTGCAATGATGCCGGCGTTAATAGCACCAATCGAGGTACCGATAATCCAATCGGGCTCGACGCCCGCTTCGTGCAGCGCCTGATACACACCAACCTGGTAGGCCCCCAGGGCTCCGCCGCCCTGAAGGACGAGTACCACCTGTCCATTCGCCCTTCTGCGGAATTCATTGACCGCCGCTTGAACCGTGGCTTTGGGCATGTCACTCATCGCAACCTCCATTAGGTGGACAACTGCCTGCCGCATCGTGCGCCGGATCTGGCCCGCGCGCTCCTGATTTCAGTGCGCGGTCCAACCGCCATCGACGGACGGCTCTCCGCGCCGTACGGCCCCCCTGGCGCTTTTGCCCCAGGCCTCCATCATCCCCGAAACGCGCCGAACCGCGCAGCTCTCGGCAACGCCTTCAAGAAACGCTCGTCGCGCGGTCTTGCCGGCAGTCAGCTTGCGGCGAGTTTATCGGAACGCCGCAAATAGGACATCCGGAGTGGTAGGCATTGACCTTCGTAAAACCCGCTTCGCGAAGATCACCGATTCGATCGATCCGGTAGGCTAAAGATCGCGACCCATGCCGGACCGCTGTCGATGTGCATTGGCGGGTTAGCCATGCCGCCAGCCACAGCGATATACTGGACGCCGTCCAGCATGTAAGAGACGACGCCGCCACCGATTGGCTCGCCCATATCCATCTTCAGCAGGACATTTCCGTTGCTTGCGTCGAACGCGAGAAAGTTCCCTTTTGTGTCGCCAGTGAGAAGCAGACCGCCCGCAGTCGGAGTAACGGACGCGAGCATGGGCGTATCGGTGTCGTACTTCCACAGCACGTGGCCGCTGTCGGCGTCGACGGCAGTGATATGGCCAAACCGCTCCGCGTCATGGTCGCCAAAAGCGTTCACTGCACCGGTAAAGGGCTGGGGCGGATGGTGCTTGAGGGCTTCGGGAGGGACGAGTTTAATGGTTGATCCCCAGTCAATCGCGGGAACGAAAAGCGTGTTCAGTGGTGGCGAATACGACGGCCCGTAGAAGTTGGTTCCACCGTGCATGCCCGGCAAGAAGTGGGTGGCTTCGGCTGTCAGCGGCGCATCAGCATTCTCGATCCGCGTGACCGGCACCTGAAAGGAAAGCTCCTGCAAATCGCGGCTGAGACCATAGAGGTACCCGTTCTTGCCGGCCGCGGCGACCATCTTCCGACCGGCCCTGGACGTGAACAGGATCGGGCTTGCTGCCATATCCCAGTCGTGGAAATCGTTTTTGACGAATTGGCGGTACCCTTTGAGCTCTCCGGTCCTGGCATCAAGAATAATGACGCTGCATGTGTAAAGATTGTCGCCCGAGCGGTACTCTCTGAGGAAATCCGGGCCTGGGTTGCCGACCGGCGAGTAAAGCAGGCCGGCTTCAGGATCCAATGCATAGGACGTGTATGTCCCGCCTCCAGCTTTGAATTTGTTGGGTTCGCTCGGCCAAGTCTTGGCCGCTTCGCCGGCTGATGGCACGGTATCGAAGCTCCATAACTGCTTGCCGGTCTTCGCGTCGAATGCCTTGATATGGCCGATTCCTCCGTAGTCGCTGCCGGCATTCCCTAGGTAGACGCGTCCCTCCCACACCACAGGCGCCGCGGTGTAGAACTCGCCCGCCTTGGGATCTGCGCCGACCACGTCCCAGATCACGTCGCCGGTGCTCGCATTCATCGCCAACACGTGCCCGTCAGCCAGGCCCCGGAACACGCGACCATCGGCATAGCCCACCCCGCGGCCCAGCCTTCCGGGTCCCGGATTTTTCAAATCGTGGAGGCGCACCCATCGTTGTTGACCGGTCCGCGCGTCGATTGCGTAAGTATTGTGCAGCGTGGTCACGTACAGGGTGCCGCCGACGACGACGGGGTCGGCCTGGAAGCTCGTCGTCTCTGGAATCTTGAACCGGGCCACCTCCCGGAGGGAGCTGACGTTGTTAGTGTTGATCTGCGTGAGCGAAGAAAATCGTGTGGCGTCGTAACCTCCATTATACTGTTGCCACTCTGCGTGTGATCTCTGAGAATCGGCTTGGCCAACGGCCTTCGTAGCCAATCCGAACGTGAGACCTACGAGGGTTACGATGATGAAGCAGTCACGGACGCGGCTCATCGACGCCTTCCGAGCATCAGCGGAGTACGTACATTCCATGTTCACGGGTCTCATAGGCTCCTCCAAAGTTTGATAGACTCCTCCTTGTTTGATGGGCTCCTCCACGTTTGAAAACGCAGGTTTGAAGATGCAGGTTTTAAGATGCAGGTTTGAAGATGCAGGTTTGAAGATGCAGATTTGAAAACACAAGATTATCAGATTTTCGTGCCCATTGACAATTGGCAAACGACCAAGACCTATCAATGTGGGGCGGATCTCTGGCAACACGACGGCCTACGCCAGCCGAGCGGGCGCCGCCAGGTCAGTGAAAAAGCTGGACACTCTTGGACTGATACGACGCGTCGCCGGGTACAAGCGACGCAGATCGTAACAAAACTCGCGATAATTCATTATAGATAGAATATTTGCCCATCTAACGGAAATTTTATATATAGAATATTTGCCCATCTAGCGGAAATTTTTGTAGGCATAATTTGATAATTTCGGCAATTTTCGTATGCATAATCTCTCACGAGCTTTTGATCACCGAGTCTGTAGAAGGACGTGATATGCCTAGGGTTGCATCATTCTCGATAATGGCCGCTGTGAGAGTCCTTCCGCGTTGGCGCGCATCAATGCCGCCTCAACGAGCGGAGGGCGTAAGCAAGCAAGCGTCGTTATTTGGTTCGGCAGAATGTTGACCTCCGCAGCCGCACGCCCCGCAAGACAGAGAATTCAGACTCCGACGGGGTGCGCCGCACAGCTTGATCAAACAGGAGGATCCAATGACTCCAAGAATGATCGGAACAGGGATCGCCGCAGGTTTCGTCGCCACGGTCGTGCTGTCGGCGATGATGCTGGTGAAGCATTCCATGGGGCTAGTGCCGGAACTCGATCCAATCGAAGATATCGTGCATGTCGCGGACCACCTGACAGGCATGACCTTACCCCTTCCATTTGGGTGGATTGGCCACTTCGTCCTCGGGACAGTCGCATGGGGCATCATCTCTGCGGCGTTACAGGCAAGCCTTCCAGGCGCTCCGGTCGTCAAGGGCCTTATTTTCGGAGCTCTGGCCTGGCTCGCGATGATGATCATCTTCACGCCCTTGGCCGGCCATGGCTTATTCGCGCTGTCGCTCGGGCCTCAGGCGACCGTGGCGACGCTTGTTCTTCACCTTATCTACGGTGCGGTTCTGGGCGGGGTTTACGGCTTGCTCGACGCCAGACAAGGGTCGGCCGTCGGCTATTCCCGCTGACCGGTGCCAGGTCGCACTGCCTCAAAGATCCCGAACCATGACGCAAGGGCAGGATCGACAAGCAGATCACGCTCGCCCTCCCGGGAGGTGGCGCGCTCGGCTCGTATCGGGCCGGGGTGTACGAGGCGTTGGCCGAATGCCATTATCAGCCGGACTGGGTCGCCGGCATCTCGATCGGCGCGATCAACTGCGCGATCATCGCCGGGAACGCGCCCGAAGACTGGGGGGCACGACTTCGCCAATTCGGGGAGCATGTTTCGTCAGCGTCGGCGAATTGGCTCGATCTCCCGCAAGGAGTTCGGCAAGACGCGATGCGCCCCCGCTCTAGGATCGAAAGGAATTCATCATGGCACATCTCGACGGCAAGGTCGCCATCATCACCGGCGCCGCGAGCGGCATAGGCAAGGAGATCGCCAAGCGCTTCGCGGTCGAGGGCGCAAAAGTCGTGATCGCCGACCTGCAATTGCCGGCCGCGCAGGCGACCGCGAATGAAATCAGTCGCTGCGGCGGCGTTGCCATGGGCGTCGCGATGGACGTGAGCGACGAGTCGGCCGTCGAGGCCGGCGTTGATGCTACCGCGGAACGCTACGGCGGGGTGGACATTCTCGTTAGCAATGCCGGCATCCAGATCGTGAAGCCGATCGACGAGTTTCCGTTTGGCGAATGGAAGAAGATGCTCGCAATCCACCTGGACGGCGCGTTCCTGACCACGAAGGCCTGCCTGCGCCATATGTACAAGGGGAAGGGCGGTGCGATCATCTACATCGGCTCGGTGCACTCCAAGGAGGCCTCGCTGCTCAAAGCCCCTTACGTCACCGCGAAGCACGGCCTGGTTGGGCTCTGCAAGGTCGTCGCCAAGGAAGGTGCCAAGCACGGGGTGCGGGCGAACGTTGTCTGCCCCGGCTTCGTGCGGACGCCCCTGGTGGATAAGCAGATCCCCGAACAAGCAAAAGAGCTCGGAATTTCCGAGGACGAGGTCGTTCACAATGTGATGCTAAGGGAAACGGTCGACGGCGAATTTACGACGACCGAGGACGTCGCCGAGGCTGTGCTCTTTTTTGCCGCAGCGAAAACGAACGCGTTGACCGGCCAGTCCCTCATCGTCAGCCACGGTTGGTTCATGGAATAGCCGGCCCGTCGTAGGTCGCTCGGGCGCAGGAGGTGCATGGATGTCTGAGCCGATTCGCCCGATGACGGAAGCTGCACGGCCGCACGTGGTCATTATCGGCGGCGGCTTCGCCGGTTTGTCCGCAGCGCGTGCGCTCGCTCGGGCGCCCGTCGATGTCACGCTGATCGATCGGCACAACTATCACCTGTTCCAGCCGCTGCTTTATCAGGTGGCGACTGCCGGGCTGGCGCCGAACGCGATCGCGGCTCCGATCCGCGCGATTCTTCATACGCAAGCCAATACCACCGTGCTCATGGAGACGGTGACGGGGATTGATGTGGAGGGACGGTCGGTGTTGATGGGCGAGGAGCACGTGCGCTATGACTTCCTGGTCATCGCGACGGGTGCCCGACACGCCTATTTCGGCCATGACGAATGGGAGCGTTTCGCGCCCGGCATCAAAACGCTGGCCGACGCGCTCACCATCCGCCAGCGTGTGCTTGCGGCCTTCGAGGCGGCAGAGATTTCGCAAGAGCCGAGCGAGCGCCGTCGACTGCTCAATTTCGTGCTGGTTGGCGCCGGCCCGACAGGCGTGGAACTTGCCGGCGCCATCGCCGAACTGGCAAAGGCGTCCCTGGTCCACGATTTTCGCCGGATCAATCCTTCCGACGCGCGGATCGTGTTGATCGAGGCCGGGGCGAGAATCCTGCCCAGTTTTCCGCCGAGATTGTCTGCGGCCGCCCAGCGGGCGCTCGAGCAGCTCGGCGTGGAGGTGCGGTTGAGCAAAGCCGTCACACGGTGCGATGCCGCGGGCGTCGAGGTGGCCGGCGAGCGGATCGACGCGCGCAGCATCTTGTGGGCGGCGGGCGTCGCCGCATCGCCGGCGGCGACATGGCTGAACGCTGCCGCCGACCGTGCCGGGCGCATCGAGGTGCTTGACGATCTCTCGGTTCCGCGTTGTCCGGAAATTTTCGCTATCGGCGATACCTGCGCCTCGCGCAGCTGGGATGGAAAAGCCGCGCCCGGCATTGCTCCCGCCGCGAAGCAAATGGGGCGCTACGCCGCCGCCGTGATCCGGGCGCGGGTCGAAGGGGCCCCACTGCCGCCGCCGTTCCGCTACCGACATCAGGGCAGCCTGGCGACGATCGGACGCAACAATGCGGTGGTGGATTTCGGCTGGATGAGACTCTCGGGCCAGTTCGCTTGGCTCCTCTGGGTCTTTGCCCATATTTACTTCCTGATCGGCTTTCGCTCGCGCATCGTCGTTGCGCTCGATTGGCTGTGGGCTTATGTGACCTTCCGAAGCGGTGCGCGGATCATCCTCGCCGAGACCGGCGGCGGCGGTATGACGGAGCCCCGGCCGCAGCGGCCTTGACGAGCACGAGCGATGTCGCGAGCATTCGGCATTTTCCGGCATGCCCGATCTCACCACCAAGCAGATGTTCGAGGTCGACTGTGCGACTCAAGTTTATCGAGCCCAATGTAACCACCGGACTGGACCTCACGGGGGTGTTTTCAATGAAGTCAGCGGACGTCAAAAACCTTTCGTCGATGCCGTTGTCATCGCCGTCCTATCCGCGCGGGCCATACCGGTTCATCGATCGCGAATATCTGATCGTGACCTACGAGTCTGACCCCGATGCCATTCGCGAAGCGCTACCTGAACCACTTGAGCCAGACGGGAGCAATTATGTTTTCTATGAATTCATTCGCATGCCGGACTCAGCTGGTTTTGGCGATTACACCGAGTCCGGCCAGGTCATTCCTGCTTTACTGAATGGTGAGCATGTCAATTTTACCGCACAGATGTATCTCGATGATGAGCCGCCGATTGCGGGCGGACGAGAAATCTGGGGGTTCCCGAAAAAGCACGCCAACCCGAAGCTCTCCATCATCCACGACACGTTCACCGGCGTGCTAGAATACGCCGGTGTCATCGTGGCGGTGGCGACGATGGGATATAAGCACCAAAACCTGCTCTACGATGTCAAGGGCCGCAAGCAATGCAGCAATGAGTCGATCATCGAAAAAATGGGCAAGACGCAAGTGAATCTTAAAATCATTCCGGACATCGACGGCTCACAGGCGATTGCCCAGTTGGTCGGTTACAATCTCACTGATATTCAAGTGAAAGGCGGCTGGTCCGGTCCGGCGCGGCTGCAGCTGCATGCGCACGTCAACGCGCCGGTTGCGGATCTTCCGGTACGCAAAGTGCATGGTGCGGTGCACTTCATTGCCGACCTGACATTGCCCTACGGCCGAGTGCTCCACGACTACAATTCTGCGCCGTGACGAAGGACGAACGTCATCGATGATCGCGCGCAGACAAGATAACTGCGGTTCCGCGAAGCAAAAGCGCGGCGATCGGTGTGACGCTCGTATGATCGACGCATCGATCTTTCACTAGCCGGCCGTTTATGTGCGCGTCATGGGTGACGTGGCGCGCCGCTTACGCACCGGATTCAAAACCTTAGGGTTTTCGAGTTGAGCGTTTAGCTGTACGCCGGTGTGCACCGGCCGCGGCGTCGCGGATCGCGCTAACCGGCGCTGTGGCCGCCGTGTTTTGCGGCGATTTTCTTGTCTGCTGGCGTCAATACGGTGCGCTGGAAGGCCGGCGGCCCCAAGCTAGCCTGTGACGAGTAGCGGGTGCTTGGCCAATATCATTTGGAGTGGCCGTGTCGGGCGACCGCACCGCACATTGATAGAGCTTTTAAGCTCGAAGACCGAGGACAAACTCCCGTAGCGCCTCGCCTATCTGACCGGGCGAGTCCTCTTGCAAGTGATGCAGTCCCTTAACGGTGATTTCGCGCTGATTTGGAAGAGCTCGGCAAAACTCGCGCACGCGTCCACTCGTGCCGCCTCCCGGATCGCCATTGATGAACAGTTTTGGCAAATTCGTGCTCTTGGTCAGCCACTCTGCATTGCTCTCGACGATAGCCACAACATCAGCAGGTTCACCGTCAATCGGCAATTCGCGCGGCCAGACCAGCGTTGGCAACCGCCTATCGGGATCGCGATACGGCGAACGGTAAGCCTCCATCTCCTCTTCGCTGAGCTTTCGCATCATGCCGCCCGGCAGCACCACCTCGACGAAGAAATTCTCGTCGAGAACAAGCCGTTCTCCTTCCGGCGAGCGCAATCGTCTAAACCGGTTGTCCCGGCCGCCGGAGTAATCTTCCCAGCGGCGTGGCAGTACGATAGCCTCGAAGTAGGCAATCGCTTTGATTTGGTCCGGATATCGCCGTGCGCGATAGAAGGCGGTCGGCCCGCCCCAATCATGTCCGACCAAAGTGACGTTTTTCGTGAGGGCCAGCGCGTCGAACCAAGCATCCAAATAACGTAGTTGATCGACAAAGCGATAGGCCTTGGTTGGCGATTTGCCGGACCAACCCATTCCGACGAAGTCTGGCGCCAGACATCTTCGATAGGGGCTGAGATAGGGAATAATGTTTCGCCACTGGTACGACCAGGTAGGATTTCCGTGCAGGAAGACCACCGGCTCGCCTTCACCCGTATCGATATAGCTGATCTCGGTATCCAGCGCCTCTACGCGACGACGCGGGAGGTGGTCAGGACCATCGGACTCCGCTTTCGTGACGACGGACTGTCCGTGGGCGACCTTGATCAAGCAGGAGAAGTTCGCTGCAAGGGCACCAAGCGGAATCGTTGCGAATGTACGACGCGTGACCCACTGCCGGCCCGATCGAGCGCGCTCGCCCCGCACATCATCCCGAACAATGTTCAGACTTTGTTTCATCCTACGTCTCCAACGAACTCGCAGCCTGTGCGCTTGTGCACTCTCTGTTTTCACGCTGAAACCAGAACTCCAGGCGGATCAACCGCTCACGATCCTTATCGTTGCGCCGGAAGATGCAAGAACGGGTATATGAGGTCACTGAGCACATGGAAGTTGTCAGTGATCAGCACAATCCCGAAGGCCGCCATGATGGCGGACGATACGAAACCGGCCCAGGGCCGAATCCGATCCAGACGCTCGGTCAGCCGCGTCGCGCGCGATAGAGCGAAAGCTGCGGCCAGAAATGGTATCGCAACGCCAGCCGAAAAGGTCAGCATGATGGCCGCCCCGACAGCGGCACTTCCAACCGAACCGACATAGAGCAACAGCGTGCCGACGATCGCGCCGCCGAAGCAGGTCATGCACCCGATCGAAAACGCCGTAGCGGTCAACGCACCGCGCAGGATGCCGCCGTGATCCATGCTTTCGATCAGGCCTGGCACTGGAAGCCGGCACACCACCGGAACGCGCGAGCTGCGCGCTGTCCACACAGCCACCAGCACGATCACCGCCCCGGACATGACTGCCGCAGGCCGATTGATGGTCGCAAAGAGCATTTGAGATTGGTGGCCAAGGTGGCCAATGATGGCTCCAGCGGTTGCGTAAACTGCCGTGAACGCCGCAACGAATGCGCCGGCGAATGCGAGCAGCCGCGCGCGGTCCACCCGTCCTGCTTCACGCCCCAAACCCATGCCGGCGATGGCCGCGAAAAATACGACGACGAGCTGCAGAAGGCACGGCGTCAACACCGCCGACAACAGGCCGGCGGACAGCGACATGACGAGCGCAAAGCTCCACATGCCATTAATGGACGTTCCCGGCGGATAGGTGATCGGCAAATCCCACGACGCTGCTCGCACGGAGGACCGGCCGCCGTCCCAGGAGGACTGGAGGCGCAGTTCAAGTTTTTTGGACGAGCTTGTCGGAAGCGGCTGCCCGGAAGAATGGATCATCGGAAAGCGGATGACCGAGGTTCGATGATGTTGTACGCCGCTTGGCCCATTGATGTCCGCCGACGCAATGGCTTGTCCATCAATCAGCAGCGTTCCGCCTGGCGGCTGGGCCGGCAAGGCTTCAATGTGAGTCGTCTCGGTCACGAAGAAAACGAGATATTGGCCGGGCTGATACTTTCGTGCCGCGCCCTGCGGGTCTATCAGGTCCAGGTACTCGGTGGTGGCAAAGAGCGCGTCGACATCGGCGTCGCCTGGTCCGTCAGCTGTCCTGAGCAACAGCCGGGCCGTTGCGGTCGAGCGGCTCATTCGCTCTGCCTGAATGGCAAATCCGACATCACCAAGAAGGCGGCGTCCGTTCATCAGATACGGAAAGGCGAGCCACGCGAGCGCCAACACGATTGCAAGCGCGACCCAGAGCGTGCCGCCGATCACAGCGCGCAGTCTCCCCCGCCGTGGGTCTACAGCTGTTCGTAGAGCGATGAATGTCATTTGCGCGATCCTCGATTACGGCAGTCCGTGCAATCGAGTGCTACTGCTGCTTCGGAATGACCTTAGGTTGCGGCGGCGGAACATAGGGCTTCGCAGTTCTCGTGACCTCAATCGTCAAGGGATCACCCTTGATCCGGCAGTCGCCGCACGCAATCGTAAACGTCCCCTCGCTTTGGGGCGCCGTCCACACGATGGCGGCGGAGTCGCGACCCGCAATTTTGATGGGCGCCGCCTCAATGCCATCGCTACGGATGGTGCCAGGTTCGATTCCGGTGTTCTCGATCACCAGCTGGACGGCGGTGCCGGGATAGACCACGACCTTTTCCGGGACGAACTGGCCGCGCTTGAGCAGCGTCTTGACCAACAAATGCTGGCCCATCCACTCGGTGTAGGCGGCTACTTTCTTGATATCATCGTCGGCCAATTGGTCGCGCAGAAACTGCATTGGGGCGATCTTGGCCAGGGCTTCCCTGATCGTGGCTTCATTCACGCCACGGTTGGTCGGTCCAACCTTTCCCTCGCCGAAGGCGCCGTGACAAGTCTTGCAGCCGACCCCGCCTGCGGTCTCAAAGATTTGCTTGCCTTGCTCAACCAGCACCATGTTGGACGGATCCTGAGCGCCGGCCGAGAGAACTGCGAGCATAAGTAAGCCGGCGGCCAATGTGGATTCACTCGCAGCTGCGGCCTCAGCTTTGATTTTTCTGGTCATGCTTGAGAGTTCCCATAGATCAAAAGGCAACGTTCCAGCCCTGCGATGTGCCGACGTTTATCAGGCGCGCGCAGCATCGCGCGCATACCTTACTTGACGGCCAGCAAGTCTCGCTTGGTTTTGAGCGCAGCGCCATGGAGGCCGTTCTGGTCCGAGAGCACGTCGCCTGACCAGCCGTTATAGCGGACGAAGGCGCCGGAATGAGAGCTGCCACCGTTCGGCATGGGAATGCGCTTGGTAACCTCCTTGCGATCGAGATCGAAAACGACGACTTCGAAACTCGAATTGCAGCTGATCCACAATTCATTCGCATCGGGATCGGGATGTAGCGTGCCGTGGTCGCCGCGAATGCAATTTGTGACGTACTGGTCGATCGGCCGGTCCGACTTCTCCATCAGCGTGGCGTCCACAATTCCCAGCACCTTGCCGCGGTTATGCGATGCCTCGCCTTTCCCAATGACATAGAGATCCTTGTCGTTCCATCCGAAATGGACCCCATAGGGCCCTTCGACTCCCGCTCTTGCCACGCCAACAATCTTCTCGGCCTTGCGGTCATATTTGTGCACGCGGCTGAAGCCGGCGCCGGTGAAGTAGGCGTAGCGGTTGTCGGAGCTGAAGGCGACCCAGACCGGATTGGAATCCTTCAACGGAATCTTGCCGGTCACCGTCCAGTCCCTGGTGCTGATCCGCACCATGGCATTGTCGATATTGTCTCGCTCTGCACCGTCGCCGCGGTGGCGGGCCGACGCGATGATCTCTTCACCATCGGGGGAGGCGAAAAACAGATACCCCTCCATGCCCATGTCCTTGTAGTCGACACCGCCAACCACTTTGTTGTCCTGCGCCGGATCAAGGACGAACAGCGGGTGTCCGAAGCCATAGGCCATCACCAAATGGCGTCCGTCCGGTGTGTTGAGCACCTTGGCGTGATGCGGGTTCCCGTACTGGAGGCGCAGAACCTTGTCGAGTTTGAGCGTTCGCGCGTTGATGATCAGCAGGCGCCCCACGCGCTCCGAACCGAATGTCCCTTCCCCGGTGGGCAGGTAAATCCACTTGCCATCTTGCGAAATGCCGACGCCGTGATCCTCGAACACGTTTTTCCAACCCCAGGCCAGCACGTCGTAGTGCTGGGAAACGACCGGCTCGCGCCTATCGGCATCAATGATCGCGACTCCGGGCAACGTGACGCCGCTGAGCAGGCCGCCATAGCCCGGCCCCTCGGTGGAATAGAACACCAGCGGATGTTTCTTCGGGTCCCAGGCATCCGGGCCGCGCGAATCGAAACTTTGCTCAAGCGACACCCCGAGCTTGGTTGCGAGGGGCGTTGTCCAAGTGTCCTGCGCCAACGCCGGTGCGCGCGTTAGCAACAGCGAAAGACAGCTCGCTATGAAAGCCGCAGTCACGATGCGCGGCAGGCGGACAGATGATCGCATGTTGACTCCCCCTGATAGACCGTTTGTATTTTGCGTTGCGAATATCCCGATGATCTTCACCGCTAGTTGTGACAAATGTCAAAACTGCGGGCCATGATGGCGGCGAGCGGCTCATGCCCAACGTCAATCGTTTTCATGAGCTGCCGTTTTTGCAGATCGATCACGGCGACCTGATGCGTTCCCTCCAAAGCGAGGTAGAGCTTTGTCCCTTCCGGAGTGACCGCGCCGGGACCTGGGATGCCCTGCAGCGAAACCTCGCCACCATTTGCCAGTTGATCGAGATCGTAGATGAGAAGCTTGCGCTCGCTGCGGCTTGGCACCAAAGCAAGCGTGTCAAACCAGCCGCTGTAGACGGTGGTCATCTCCGCCGCCCCCGTGAGCATTGCAGCGATCGACATCGATGAGTTGGCAATGACCGTGACCGTCCTTTCCAGATTGTCGGGCACGACCAGGTATCCGCCGAAGCCGGTCGGAAAAACCTTGGTGGCGGCGCGCGCAACGTCGACTTGCCGAACCGGCCGGAAGTTGCTCAGGTCAAGAACGCTGATCGCGCGGCCGTCGCGGGATTTGGCGTAGCCCAACCGGCCGCTGGGCGAACGAGTCAGGCCGGAAACGTCGCCCGGGGCGGTGCCGTAGGTGGGGATCTCCTCGACCAGCCTGCCGCGCGCGATATCTACGACCCCTATGCCGTTGAGGCCCTCGGCCGCCACGTAGAGGAATGCTCCATCCGCCCCAAACAACAAATCTCGAATTGCCGGCAGTCCCGCGATCCGGGACACTTCCCGCTCACGAACCAATTCAATGAACGCGACCGTCCCGCCAGCGAGGTCGGCGGCAGCAACCAGATTGCCATCGGCACTATTGAGCAGCCGCTGCGGCACAAAGTTGAGATCGACGCCGCTTTTCGTCCCGCTCTTGAGGTCGACAATCGAAATACGACGGGAAGAGGCGTCGATAGCGACAAGTTTTCCCGCGGATTCGGAGACGACGACCTGTGTTGGAACAACACCCGACTCAAGCGTGCCGACAACCTTGTCGCCGTCCTTCTCGATCACCGCAACGGCGGTCGTGCTCCGGCTCGGTACGAAAATGTACCGCTGGGCCGCGCTGAAATCCTGGATCGCAGCCGACGCAGGTCGTGCCGCCGGGTCATGAGGCAACTCGACCACCACAACCGCGGCTGTCGCGACAAAGATCGCCAACAGACCACCGGCTTTCTTGATACAAGCGGCTTCAGTTCTGCCCATTGGCCTGATCCGCAGATTTGACCGCTCCCGTGCCTTGGTTTGCTCGTCGTTTCGTGTCTCACCGGCGATGCTTGCCGGGCGTCCATCCGCCTCCGGCGAGATATTTTTCACCGGCGGCAAGCGGCGCGTCTTCGAGCGGCGTTCCCATTGTATCGTTCCAGCGATTGAGGAAACCGAACACCGCGATCACGCCGACGATCTCGACGATCTGCTCGTCGGTCCAACGTCTGCACATATCGGCAAACATGCCATCGGTGACGGCATTGGGGACTGCACTGGCCGCCACAGCAACGTCAAGGGCGACGCGCTCGGCTTCGCTGAAAAGTGGGCTTGTTTGGTAATCCCAAACGGCGGAAACCTTGCGTTCGTCGACGCCGAAGTGCATGGCGCCTTCGATCGTGTGTGCCATACAATATTGGCACCCGGCGGCGCGGCTGGCGACGTGGGCAATGAGGCGCTTGAAGCCGCGATCGACCTTGCTCTCTGGGTCCCACACGGCGGCCGACATCTGCGCCCAAGCCTTCACCATCTTGGGCTTGCGCTGCATGATAAGCAGGCTGTTAGGAATGAAGCCGAGTGATTTCCGAGCCGCCTCGAACGGCTCGCTGAGCTCTGGATCAGGCGGTAGCGGCGCGATCCGTAGCGATGGTATCACGCGCTGGTCCATGCCTCTCTCCTTCGCCGATCTCGATCCACCAGAACCGCCGGCAGAAAGCCTTTTATTCGACATTCTGTAACGTTTGTTGCACAATGTCAATCAGCCGAAACTACGCGGCCGGACCCTTCGATCGGTAGGACCTGAAGCATGGCGAGACCTCTGGGATTTGACGAAGAGCTTGCGCTCGATGCGGCGATCGAATGCTTTCGGCTTCGCGGCTATACCGCGACTTCGGTTCGCGATCTCACGACATCCATGGGGATCGGCGGAACCAGCCTTTACAACAGTTTCGGCGGCAAGCGCGCGCTCTTCATCAAGGCGCTTGAGCGCTATGTCGAATGTTCGGTGCGAGCGCGGCTACACCGATTGGAGAGCTCGCTCCCGCCAAAACGGGCAATACACACCTTGATCGAGGATGTCATCGAGCGGTCGCTGACCGACCGGACCCGGGGAGGCTGTCTGCTCATCAACTCGGCGCTCGAAATTGCGCCGCATGATCCTGAACTCGCCGCAGAAATTGCGGAGCGTCTGGGCGAAATCGAGGCGTTCTTCCGCCGCTCGATTGTCGCTGCGCAAGCTCAAGGCACGATC
>Ga0209465_10000769_pt1 | contig 14655 bp, 11 predicted proteins | sample PanSoiPlot1MoBio_FD_188321 | JGI IMG/M metagenome (GOLD analysis project Ga0209465, IMG submission 188321) | Tropical forest soil microbial communities from Panama analyzed to predict greenhouse gas emissions - Panama Soil Plot 1 MoBio (SPAdes)... | ecosystem: Environmental > Terrestrial > Soil...
TCTGCCCTTCGGCCACAGTCCAGCCATCTGGCGTCCGATCGCCAATTCTCCGATGTGGTAGGAGTTGTGATCAGCGATGACCAGACAACATCGAAAGAAAGTGTGCTTGCCGGCACTGTTGGGCACCGTCGCGAAGAGATTGCGAGCCGGATCCCGGAGGAGCTCGATGATGGCTTCCCGATCCTTGTGGAACTGCGCGAGAGACTGTCGCCACTGGGCTGCCGTCGCGCGCGTGCCCTTTCCCGGCCAGTAGCCCTGGGGAAAGGGGGGCTCCTCATACGACGTGCTTACCATGTAGTCGAGCATGTCCTTCTGCGCCAGACGTATGTGCTCAACGAGATGCCAAAAGCTGTAGGGAACCTTGGGAAGACGCGAATTGATCGCCGACGTGGGGAACGCTTTGGTCGCCTCGGCAAACGCCATGTGGGCGTCCCCGCTCTCGAGGGTCGACGCCAGCTTGGTCCGAATCTCCTCGTCAGCCTCGACCCGATTCACGGCCATTGCCGTAGCCTCCTCTTGAACCACACCATGACGCGGTTGCTTAGCTTCCCCTGTGCGGGACGAGCCAGTGTAGGCGCACGCGGTGCTGCGCGTTCGTTCGCCAGTCTGGTGGAATCGTACACCCGGCCCACCGGCGAGACGACACAGCGAGCCCAATCAAGCCCGCGAACGCTCACGCGCTCGTCGCGTTCATCGTCACCGTGGCCGACGTCACGATCGCGAACGTCGGCGCTCCCTTCTCGGGCCTCGTCTTCGTCTTTGCCGTCGGCTGCCGGAGCTCCGGGGTGACGAGCCTCCGCCCCTGAATCAGTTCAAGTCGTCGAGTGAGTGGAGCATCGTGCGGGCCCGCGGCACCTCCACGAGCTCCCAGCGGGAGCGATCGGTTGGGGCAGGCTCATCGATGACGCCCTGAAGCTCCTGTCGCGCTTCGGCGATGCGTCCCTGCTTGATGTAAAGCTTGGCGAGCTCGATGCGCGCGCCGGAGAGATGCGGAGCGAGCCGTTTCGCGGTCTTGAAGTACTCCTCCGCTTTCTCTTTGTCTCCACCCATAATGGCGGGGATCTCCCGCTGGAGGCTTCCGGCCATGATGTTCGCCTCGACGTTGTTGGGATCCAGACGCAGCACGGTGTCCACCTCGCGACGGATCGTCCCGAGCGTGATCAGCGAGCGGAAGAGTCCCTTCACTTGCGCCCAGCTGCCAAGGTTGATGGCGTACCACAGGTGCGCCTCCGGATCGTCGGGCGAGCGGGCAATGGCGCGCTCGGCCGCGGCCCGGCCCTTCTCGTACGCGGCGAGACGTGCCTCCTCCGTCTTCGTGCGGTTCTCCGCGTAGAGGAACCATGCGCGCGCGAGCAGCACGAGCGTCCGGACGTCGGCAGTCTCTTTTCCGGCTACGGCGGTCTCCAAGAGATCACGCGCACGATCGATCCGCGTCACGTCCTCCCGGTAGCTATTCAGAAGGGTACGGGCCTCCTCTGAAGGCGTCTGCGCGGACACGGCGGTCGCCCCAACGAGCATCACGGTAAGCAGGGCTGGGACGCACAGCCCACGCGACGCCCGAGCGCGGCGGAACGTTCTTGTGACGATACTTCTCATTCCTGCAGAGACCAATTGGTGGAATTCGTTGCGCTCTTGCCCTCGCCTCAGCCTAGCATATGCGCGAGCGCGCTAAGCCGCAGTGTGCAACGATTCGGTGCAGAACTAGATTTCCGTCATTGGCACCACCGGAGTGTCGCGGCCACCACGGGACAACACGGGTGGACCAACCATACCAACCGTGAATCGTCGGGAAGACAAACCGTATCGCGCCTGAGATACTTGTCCGCATGCCACAGCTTTACAATGGCCGACGCAACACCTGACACAGGATAAGAGACATGGACATCTCCCCGCTCGCCGGCAAGCCCGCTGACCTATCGTTACTGATCGACGTGCCCCGGCTGGTGACCGCGTACTACGCGAGGCGGCCGGATCCGTCCGTACCTGCACAGCGCGTCCGATTTGGAACCTCCGGGCATCGCGGCTCCGCCCTCGATAACGCGTTCAACGAGGCACACATCCTCGCCATCACGCAGGCGATTTGCCTATATCGGAAGGAGCACCGCATCGACGGACCGCTCTATATCGGCAGGGATACGCACGCGCTGTCGGAGCCGGCCTTTGTCAGCGCGCTGGAGGTGCTCGCCGCGAATGGCGTCGACGTGATGGTCGATGCCGACAACGGTTACACGCCGACGCCGGTCATTTCACACGCGATTCTCACCTACAACCGGGGGCGCACGCGCGGGCTCGCGGACGGCATCGTCATCACGCCATCGCACAACCCGCCGCGGTTCGGTGGCTTCAAGTACGATCCGCCACAGGGCGGACCGGCGGACACTCACGTCACGGACTGGATCGAACGGCAGGCCAATGCCTTCATTGCCGACGATCTGCGGGGGGTGGCCAGAGTACCGTTTGAACGAGCCCAGCACGCTTCGACCACGCATCCCCACCCGTACCTCGCGTCCTATGTGGGGGATCTCTCGTCGGTAGTCGACCTAGAGGCCATCCGCGAGAGCAAGGTTCACATCGGTGTGGATCCATTGGGCGGCGCCAGTGTGGCCTACTGGGATGCCATTGGCGAGCGCTATGGGCTCACCCTCGAGGTCGTGAATCGCGTCATCGATCCTACCTTCCGCTTCATGAGCGTCGATTGGGACGGCCAAATCCGCATGGACCCCTCGTCGGTGTATGCGATGGCTCGGATGGTCGGACTCAGGGAGCGATTCGACGTGGCCTTTGCCAGTGACACCGATGCCGATCGGCACGGCATCGTGAGCCGCAGCCATGGGCTGCTCGATCCCAATCACTATCTCGCCGTCGCCGTCTCCTACCTGTTCGCCAACCGTCCGCAGTGGTCGCCCGCGGTCGCCGTCGGAAAGACCGTGGTGAGCAGCAGCATGATCGATCGTGTGGTGCAGAAGCTTGGCCGACGGCTGGTCGAAGTGCCGGTGGGGTTCAAGTGGTTCGTGGAGGGGTTCATCGACGGCTCGCTCGGTTTCGGTGGTGAGGAAAGCTCGGGGGCGACATTCTTGCGGCGGGACGGCACGGTCTGGACCACGGATAAGGACGGGCTTATCCCGAATCTGCTGGCGGCCGAGATCACGGCTCACACGGGCCGAGACCCGGGCGTGCACTATGAGGAGCTGACCGCCGAGTTCGGACGACCGTACTACACACGGATCGACGCGCCGGCGACACCGGAGCAGAAAAGGAAGCTGGAGGCATTGTCACCGGAGGCGGTGGCGGCTCCGACGCTCGCCGGCGAGCCCATCCGGAAGACGCTTACCACGGCCCCTGGAAACGACGCACCCATCGGCGGTCTCAAGGTTGTGGCGGACCGCGGGTGGTTTGCCGCCCGGCCTTCCGGAACCGAGGACATCTACAAGATCTATGCGGAGAGCTTCAAGGATCAGACCCATTTGGATGCGATCGTGAGTGAGGCTCAGGAGATCGTGAACGCCGCACTGAAATCGTGAAGGCCGCACCGACATCGTCTCGGGCAGCAGGTCCCTCGTGGACGGCAGGCCGATGACTGACAACGCGCGTCCGACAGGTGTTCCACCGGTTCCGCTGAGAGAGCGGGGCGCGGGCGTGCTTCTGCATGTGACGTCGTTGCCCTCGCCCTACGGGGTTGGTGACGTTGGGCCGGCGGCCTTCTCGTGGATCGACCGGCTCCATGCTGCCGGCCAGAGCTGGTGGCAGGCACTGCCGATGGGTCCCACCGGATATGGCAACTCGCCGTATCAATCCCTATCGTCCTTTGCGGGCAATGGACTCCTGATCAGTCCGGATGGTCTGATCGAGGACGGCCTGCTCCGGACAAGCGACTGCCAAGGCCCTGCCTTCTCCGCGGCCGCCGTCGACTACGCAGTGGTCATCCCGTTCAAGCATCGCCTCCTTGAAGTGGCATGGAATCGCTTCCACGGCAGGGAGCGCCCGGACTTGCAGCTCGCCTTCGAGCAGTTCTGCCATGACCAAGCGCACTGGCTGGATGACTATGCCCTCTTCCGCGCTCTCAAGATCCAGTACAACAACACCTACTACCTCGAGTGGCCGGCGGAGATCGTGAAACGTAAGCCGGCCGCCCTGGCTCGCGCCCGCCGAGACTTGGCGCGTGGGATCGATCAGGTTCGCCTCGCCCAATTCCTGTTGTTCCGTCAAGGGGAACGACTCAAAGCTCATGCCCGTGCCCGGGGCGTCAGGCTGATCGGCGACCTGCCCTTCTTCGTGGCTCCCGACTCGAGCGATGTGTGGGCTCACCCCGAGCTCTTCTTGCTCGACGAGGCGCTCCGGCCGCGCGTCGTCGCCGGTGTGCCTCCCGACTACTTCAGCAGCGACGGACAGCTGTGGGGCAATCCCATCTACGACTGGGACGCTCTACGCCGCGACGGGTTTCGCTGGTCCATTGCCCGGCTACGCGCCCTGCTGGCACACGTGGACGTCGTCCGGCTGGACCATTTCCTGGCTTTCTCGGCGGCCTGGCACATACCCGCCGGGGCGCCAACGGCCCGCGCCGGTCACTGGGTGTCGGGTCCCGGTGCCGAGTTCTTCAGCACGCTCCAGCGAGAGTTGGGAGCCCTTCCCTTCATCGCCGAGGATCTGGGGGTGGTCACGCCTGAAGTGCGTGCGCTCCGTGATCAATTTCATATCCCGGGGACTCGGGTGTTGCAGTTCGCTTTTGATGGCGCCGCCGACAACCCGCACCTACCGACCAACTATGTTCCCAACACGGTGGTGTACACAGGTACTCATGACAACGCCACGACGCGAGGCTGGTTCGAAGGGTTGCCCGATGCCGAGCAGCAGCACGTGTGGAGCTACCTGAAGCGGCCGACAGGAAGGACTGACGAGGCTTCCTGGGAACTCATCGGTTTGGCGTGGGCCTCTCGGGCAGCCCTGGCGATGGTTCCCCTTCAGGATGTGCTCAACCTGGGCGCGGAGGCGCGCATGAACGTGCCGGGGCATGCCGAAGGGAACTGGAGCTGGCGCTGCACCGAAGGCATGTTGGACTCCCACGCGTTCCAACGGTTGCGGGAGCTAACGACGGCATCACACAGACATCCTCCGCTCGCGAGCCTCGCGTAACATGATGCGGCCATGACCCGCGTGGCGCGCCTTCACGTCTCGCTAACCCGCCTGCACACTCGCGATGGAGTCCCGCTCGACGGCGTGATCCGGGAGCCCACGCGCCGGCGGCGGGCGGCGCTGATCTGGGTCCACGGTCTCGGGTCGACGTTCGCGTCTGGGCAGCCGCTCATCGAGGTGCTATCGCGGCGACTCAACCGAGTGGGCGTTGCCTATCTCAAGTTCAACAACCGTGGGCACGACATTGTCGTACGCGGAGGGAGGCGCCTCCAAGGCTCGGCATTCGAGCGCTTCACGGAGTGCGTCGAGGACATCCGTACCACGATCGCGTTTGCCCGCCGGGCCGGCTACCGTACGATCATCCTGGCCGGGCACTCGACCGGCGCCAACAAGGTCCTCCACTATGCGGCCCGGACCCGCGACCGTCGGGTGCGCGGACTGATCCTGCTCGGTCCCGTCTCCGACATCGCCGGGGAGATGAAGGAGATCGGCCCCGCCGAGCTCCGGCGGCGCGTCACCATCGCCGAGCGCCTCGCGGCGCGCGATCCGGACGGGTTGGTCCCCACAGCATTCGGCTTCCGGAGCGCCCGGCGCTACCTCAGCCTCTATCGAGCCGGGGAAGCCGAGGACCTCTTCCCCTACTACCGGTCCAACGGTCGCTGGACGGCGCTCCGACGAATCCGAATTCCCATCGCGGTCGTCGTCGGGAGCCGCGACGAATACCTCGACCGGCCCGTCGCGGCACTGATCGAGGCATTTGAAAAGAACGCGACGAAGACCCGATCGTTCACCGCGGTCGTCATCCCCGGCGCCCTCCACGGATTCTCCGGACACGAGAGCACCCTCTCACGCGAGCTCGCTCGATGGATCGAGACGAGGTGTCTCTCCACGTGACGCCGCCCTCGACGTTTCGTCCTGCGCGCGGGACGCGGGGCCGCCGTCGCAGCAACATCTATTAGGGCATAGACTCCGGGGCATCCTCCCTTCCGCCTCGCCGTGCGAAGACTCGGCGAAGGGCGAATGTCGCCGGGCAGGAACCAGCGGCATACCTCCAACACGCACTGTCGCATCCGTATGCCAGAGGGTCGGAATGTGGCGGAAATGCCCGTCCCCGCGTCTCTCGAGCCATCGATGTCCTCGTGGCGAAGAAAGAAGAACGCGGAAGAGTTTCCTGCACTGGGAAGTCGAAGTTTCGCAGAGGGTAAATGATGCCTGCCTGGCTACAAAGCCTGCTCACCAGCAGCTCCAAGAGGGCGAATAGCCATTCCATGCCGAGCATCACGGGTGACAGCAGATCCGGAGTGAATCCGACGCCCGCGACATTCGCGGCGGATAGCGGGTAGCCGACATGAACGCTGGCCAGTGATCGCGGGGCGGAATATTGGTATCGGCAGCTTCTTCACCGAATTCGCGGTGTGGCATCTCCTGTGCTTGATACAGCCGGGAGGGATGCTCCCAATCCGGAGATTCCGGGCATGCATCCCGCCGGAACGCCACCCACAGAAGGAGGCATTCACTATGACAAGGGGGAAGAGAATACTCGGCAGGTCACTCATGAGCCTTGCCGCTCTCGCCGTCTGCGCCGCCCTGGCGGGATCGGCCGCGGCCCAGCTCGAGCTGGGCGGCCGCGCGACGCCGCAAGTCGTCACGCCGCCGCTCCCCGGTTCGTCCTCGATGGTCGTGACCTCTCCGACACTACAGGCCGACAAGATCACAGCTCAGGAAGTGCGCGCCAACACCATCTATGCGAATCGCATCGATGCAGACCGGATTCAGGGCGTCGTCTATCAGACGGGCGGCGTGACGATGAACTCGGCCAACTCGATCGGTGACATTCAGGCGCCGCAGGTGACCGCCTCTGTGATTTACGCAGATCAAATCCGGGCAGGCGACGTCAGCGCCGATACTATCTACGTGCGGAATCTCAGGCAGCGCTGATCGGCGCCGGCAAGGATGCGTGACGCCGGAGGCCTCGAGGTCTCCGGCGTCGCGCTGTCCCAGCCATCAGCTGTCCCAGCCATCAACAGAAGCTAGGGGCGGACCTCGCGTCCGAGATATTCCACGGCGGCCTCGAGGCCGCCGCGTCCGTGCGGGATGGCGAGCGCCTCGAGCGCCATCTCGATCGCTCCGAGCACCCCGAACACCATCGGTGCGTTGACGTGGCCCATGTGCGCGACCCGGAACGCGCGGCCCTGCAGGTCGCCAATGCCGCGACCGAGGACGACGCCGCACTTCTCGCGACAATAGTCGCTGAGCACGCTCGGCTCGCCGCCCGGCACGAGCACCGTGGTCACCGAGTTCGCGCGCTCCTCGGCGCGGACGATGTTGAAGGCGAGCGCGCCCGCCTCCGCCCACCGGCTCACGGCGCGGCGCGTGGCCTCGGCGAGGAGGGCGTGGCGGCGGATCGCCGCGTCGAGGCCTTCCTCAAAGAGCATGTCGAGCGCCTTGCGCAAGCCGAAGAGCAGGTGCTCCGGCGGCGTGCCCCCGTACTTCTGGTAGTGCGCCTCGCCGTTACGGAATGTCCAGTCCCAGTAGCGTGTGCGGAGGTCCGCGTGCTCATGGGCGGCGTGCGCCCGCTCGTTGGCGGCGACGAACGCGAGACCGGGCGGGGTCATCAACCCCTTCTGCGAGCCCGCCATCGCGACGTCGATGCCCCACTCATCCATCTCGAAGGCCATGCAACCGAGCGACGCGACGCCATCCACCATCAGCAACGCGGGGTGCCTGACCGACGCGATCGCTCGATGGATCGCCGCGAGGTCGTTCACCACGCCCGATGCGGTGTCGATCTGGACGACGAGAATGGCTTTGATCTCCTGCGCCGTATCGGCGGCGAGGCGTTGCCCCAGGGCCACGGGATCGACGGCGCGTCGCGGGTCGCCCTTCAAGACCTCGACCTTGACGCCCATCATCCGGGCCATGTCGCCCCACCCGAGGGCGAACAGGCCGCTCTCGAGCACCAGCACGGTCTCGCCCCGCGACAACACGTTGGTGAGCGCGGCCTCCCAGCCGCCGTGGCCGTTCGCCGCGTAGATGTAGGTGCGCCCCGTCGTCCGGAAGACCTTCGGCAGATCTTCGAGCAGGCTGTGCGTGACCGCGAGCATGTCGCCAGCGTAGATGTCGATGGCCGGTCGATGCATCGCGGCGAGCACCGCGTCGGGAATGTTCGTGGGTCCCGGAATGCTGAGGAACTCGCGCCCCCTGGAGACGGTCATGGCGTAGATTCTAAACCGACTCGGTGCACCGGTGCGAACGTTGTAGACTGCCGCGCATGAACCAGCCAGCGCAGGCAGCCACCGTCACGATCATCGGCGCGGGTCTGGGCGGCATCGCCCTCGTGGCCAACCTGGGGCTACTTGGCTATCGTCTCCGCCTGCATGATCGCGACGAGGCGCGCATCGCCAAGGTGCGGGAGCGCGGCGGGCTCGACGTCGAAGGCCTGGCCACAGGGTTCGCGCCGCTCGAGCTCGTGACGCCCCAGCTCGCGCCGGCGGTGGAGGGCGCCGACGTCATCATCGTCGTCACCGGCAGTCACTTCCACGGCGACGTCGCGCGCGGCCTGGCCGGCGTGCTCCGCGACGGCCAGTCGATCCTGCTCATCCAAGGCGGCACCGGCGGCTCGCTCCTCGTGCGCGGAGAGCTGCGCGCGGCCGGCTGTCGCGCCGCGGTCGACGTGAGCGAGATGGACAACTACCCCTACTCGCTCGGCTGGCCCGAGCCCACGCGCGTGAAGCTGACGATCGTGAAGCGTTTCCTGCAGGTCGCGTCGCTGCCGGCCTCGCGTGTCGAGAAGGTCCTGGACCCGCTGCGCGCCGCGTTCCCGCAGGTGGTGGCCGCGCCGAGCATTCTCACCACCGGACTCACCAACATGAACGCGACCCTGCACGTCGTCAACATGGTGGGCAATATCGGCCGCCTCGAGGGCAGCGGCAACGGGTATCGGTTTTACGCCGAGGGGTACACGCCGAGCCTCATCACGCTGCTGGAAGCGCTCGATGCCGAGCGGCTGGCCGTGGCCAGGGCGTACGGCGCGCAGGTACCCGGCATCCACCAGTGGCTGCTGACCACCTACGGACTCGGCGGTGACTCGCTCCACGAGACCTTCCATCGTCTGACTCGCGAGCCCACGGGACCCTATCAGTGGACGCCGACGCCGCCGTCGCTCCAGCACAAGTACGTGATCGAGGACGTGCCGTGCGGGCTCGTCGCGATGTCGGAGCTGGGCCGGGCCGCCCGCGTAGCGACGCCGGTCATCGACGGCCTCATTACGCTGACCTCGACGATGCTCCGGCGCGATTTCCGTTCGGAGGGACGGAATCTCGCGCAGCTAGGCTTGGCCGGCAAGACCGTAAGCGAGATTCGCTCGATCGTGGACACAGGACCGACGGGCTGATCCGCCTGCGCTATCGCACCGTGAGTGAAGAATGGTTGCGACCCGCCCTGCGGGCGCATCGATTCGATGTAGTGCACCATCGCGCTGCCGTCCGAGCGCCTTGACCGCGTGTACCATCCGGACTAAGCTCCGTTCACCTTTCTGAGCGCCGGTACCGGGAGGTCCGAGGTGGCACCATGAGCGAACTGACGCGCTACGCTCAGAGCGGTGACATCAGCATTGCGTACCAGGTGGCCGGCGAAGGTGCTCTCGACGTCGTGCTCGTGCCCGGTGGCTCCCCGCATCTCGAGCACGGGCCGCTCGGGCCGCTCGAGGGTCCGGTCCGACCGGTTTCGCGCTTGTCGAAGGTGATCAGTCGATCGACGCCCTGAAAGGAGGATTCGCGATGGACGCACGAGCCATCGTGGTGCCACCAGGCGGCGGGCCGGTGTTGAGTATGGCGCCCGGCCGATCGGCCGCGCTCAAGCTGCTGAGCGGCGACACCGGCGAGAGCGTGATGGCGTTCGAGGAGACCGCGCCGCCCGGCACCGAGACGACGTTTCATCTTCACCACGATAGCGACGAGGTCGCCTACGTGCTGAGCGGTGAGGTCACCTTCAAGATCGGCGACCGGGTCGTGGTCGGCGGGCCCGGCGCCTGTGCCTTCATGCCGCGCGGCGTGGCGCATGCGTGGAAGAACGCGAGCGCCGAAGACTGCCGGGTGCTGTTCCTCTACACGCCGGCGCCGGCTGGGAAGTTCTTCGAGGAGCTGCTGACGCGTCCGCCTGGAGAGATCAACGGAGACGAGGCCAACGAGATCCGGCGGCGCCACGGCTGGGAGGTGGTCGGCCCGCCGCCTTTGTAGGTCAACCCGGACCCCGGGTGCCAAGGCCCTCGTGAATCCGGGCCTTGGTCGGAGAAGCTCGAGCGTCGATGAATCCAGACGTTTCATCCACGCTCAGGCGCTCGGCGCCTTCGCGGCGGCCTGGGCCGCGCTCGCGTCCGGACCGCTCCAGCCGCCGCCGAGCGCCTTGTACAGGCCCACCGCGGCCTGCAGCCGGCTAAGCTGAATCTGTGCCAGCTGATCCTGCGCGGCGAAGAGCGTGCGCTGGGCGTCGAGCACCGTGAGCAGATCGTCGGCGCCGTCGCGATAGCGGATTTCGGCCAGGCGTTGCGCCTCCCGCGCCTGCGTCTGCACATCCTCCTGCAGCTGCTCCTGCTGGCCCAGGTGCGACGTGGCGGCCAGCGACTGCTCGACGTCGGCGAAGGACGAGAGGATCGCCTTGCGATAGGTCTCGACCAACTCGCGCTCCTTCGACTCGGCAATGGCCTTCTGACCGCTCAGGCGGCCGCCGTCGAATATCGGTTGCAGAAGCGAGACGGCGAGCCCGGCGGCCGCCGTCGCGCCGGCGGTGGGCAGCGACGTCAGGGCCGCGCTCGCCAGGCCGGCGGTGCCCGTCAGGGTGATGCTCGGCAGCATGGCGGCGCGCGCGGCGGCGACGTTGGCGTTCGCGGCGGCCAGCTGGGCCTCGGCGCTCGCCAGGTCCGGACGACGAACCAGCAAGGTCGAGGGCAGCCCAGGATCGATCGACGGCACAATGAGATCGTCGATGCCCGTGGCCTTGACGTCGAAGCCTTCCGGCGGGCGGCCCAACAGGACGGCCAGCGCCGCGAGCGTCTGGCGCTCCTGTTGCTCGAGCGGCACCAGCGCCGCCTTCTGCGAGTCGACCGTGCCCTGCTGGCGGGAGACGTCGAGCGCCGAGGCCGCGCCGTCGCGGGCGCGCGCCGACACGACGTCCATCACCTTCTGCGCGATGTCGAGGTTCTCGCGCGCGATGGCCAAGCGCGTGCGCAGGGCCAGCACGTCGAAGTAGCTGGTGGCGACGCCCGAGACGAGAGTCAGCTGCGCGGTGTCGCGATCGAAGCGCGAGGCGGCCGCCGACGACTCCGCCGCCCGCACGCCAGCGCGGTTCTTCCCCCACAGGTCCAGCTCGTAGCTCGCCGTGAGCTCGATGGAGCTCGCGCTGTCGGTCAGCGCGGGCACCGCGCCGGTAGTGTTGCCGCTCCGATGCGCCGAGGCGCCGCCGTCGAGGTTGAGCTGGGGAAAGAGCGAGGCGCCGGCGACGCGCACCTCGGCCTCGGCTTGCTTGACCCGCTCGGTGGCGACGGCCAGATCGGGGCTGCCGGCCAGCGCCTCCGTGACCAGCGAGGCCAGCTCCGGCGAGTTGAAGCTCGTCCACCAGGTCGGGGTCACCCCCACCGCATCGGCCGGCGCCGACTCGTTCCAGCTCCCGGCCACCGGGACTTCGGGCTCGAGGCGTGGACTCACGATCGCACAGCCGGAGAGGCTCACCGCCAACGTCAGGGCGATCACACGTGGAAATAAGATCTTCATTGTCGTCACTCCGAGGCCAGCGCTACGACCGGGTCGAGCGCCGCCGCTTTGCGAGCAGGGAGATAGCCGAACACGAGGCCCGTGAGAAACGCACACCCGAAGGCCAGCAGGATCGGACCGGTCGAGATCTTCACGGCGGTCCCAAAAAGCTGGATCACCAGCGCGCTGGCCAGCCCGCCCGCCACGCCGATCAAGCCACCCAGGCCAGACACGGCGACCGCCTCCGTCAGGAACTGCTGCATGATGTCGCGCACGCGCGCGCCGGTCGCCATCCGCACGCCGATCTCGCGCGTCCGCTCCGTCACGTTGACCAGCATGATGTTCATCACGCCGATGCCCCCGACGAGCAGCGAGATGGCGGCGATCGAGCCCAGGAGGATCGTCAGCGTGTTCTGGGTCTGGGTCGCCGTGTCGATCAGCGAGGCCATGTTGCGGATCTGGAAATCTTCCTTGCCGTGACGCTCGGTCAGGAGCCGACTCACCGCCGCCTGCGTCTCGTCGATCCGCGTGACATCGTCCACCGCGACCGTGATGTCGCGCAGGTAGCGCTGGCCGAACAGGCGCAGGCTGCCCGTGGTGTAGGGCACGAACACCGTGTCGTCCTGATCCTGACCCGTCGGCGAGGCGCCGCGCGGGCTCATGACGCCGATCACCTGGAACAGGACGTTGTTGAGCACCACGTGCTCGCCGATCGGGTCGCGCCCGTCGGGGAAGACGTTGGCGACCACCGTCTGGCCCAGCACCACCACCGGCGCGTAGCTCCGCACGTCAGCTCGAGAGAAGAATGTCCCGCGCGCGGTCGGCCAGTTGCGCGCTACCGTGAAATCCGCGCCGGTCGCCGTTGCCTGCGTCTGGTAGTCGAGATTGCCGAAGCGTGCGGTGACGTTGCCCCCCAGCTCCGGTACCGCAGCGAGCACGTTGGGGAGCGCGGCCAACGCGTCTGCGTCCTCAGGGGTCATCGTCGCGGTTCCGCCGCCCCCCGGGCCGCGGCTCGACGTGGTGGGTCGCACGAGCAGGAGATTGGTGCCCATGCCACTGATGCGGTCCAGGACCGCCTGGCGCGCGCCATTGCCCACGGCCAGCATCGCGATGACGGAGGCCACGCCGATGACGATGCCGAGCAGGGTCAGCCCCGTGCGGAACAGGTTCGAGCCCAGCGCGCGCCCCGCGGCCTTCACGGCCTCGAGCCAATCCAGCAACCGCGCGCCCGCCCGCTTCGATCCGGGTCGCCACGCCGCGCCGGCCGCCGGCTGCGGGCCGGGATCACCCACCACCCGGCCGTCCCGGATCTCGATCACTCGTTGCGCGTGGGCCGCGACCTCCGCCGAGTGAGTGATGACAATGACGGTGTGGCCCCGGCGCGAGAGATCCTCGAGGAGCGCCAGCACCTCGGCGCCGCTCTTGCTGTCGAGGGCGCCCGTGGGCTCATCGGCCAGGATGATCTGGCCACCGTTCATGAGCGCCCGCGCAATCGACACCCGCTGTTGCTGGCCGCCCGAGAGCTGCGTCGGCTTGTGCTCGAGCCGATCGCCGAGGCCGAGCGTCGCCAGCAGGGCGCGGGCGCGCTCCTGGCGCTCCACGGGTGGCATGCCCGCGTAGACGGCGGGCACCTCGACGTTCTCGGTGGCGGTGGCGGCGCCGATCAGGTTGTAACTCTGGAAGACGAAGCCGAAGGCCTCGCGGCGCACTCGTGCCAGCTCGTCGCGCTCGAAGCCCGAGACGTCCTCGCCGCGGAATCGATACGATCCGGACGTCGGGCGATCGAGGCAGCCGAGAATGTTCATCAAGGTCGACTTGCCTGAGCCCGAGGCGCCGACGATCGCGACGAACTCCCCGGGATAGATCGCCAGATCGATCCCGTGCAGCACCTCGGCGGCCAGCTCGCCGCGGCGGTACGTCTTGGTGACGCCGGCCAGCTCGATGAGGGGCGTGCCCTCGGCCGCCGCGCGCTCCCTGATGCTCATGACCGTGTCCTCCTTCCGGGTCGTCGTCATCGTGGCCATGGCGTCACACCCTCGGCGTCATCAGGGAAGGCATCTGGGGTCGGTTGCCGGTGGCCGGCTTTGCCGTCGACGCCGGAGCGGCTGCGCGCTGCCCGACCACGATCCGGTCGCCGGGCTCGAGGCCCGAGACGATCTGCGCCGTGACCCGGCTCACGATGCCCACGCGCACCTCGCGGTTCTCGATCGTTCCGTCGCTCTTCACCACCCGCACCACCGCGGGGCCGTTCGCCAGGCTCGTGCGTGAATCCACGGCCACGACATCGGCGGTACGATCGCCGCGGCGGCGGGGACCGGCCTGGGTTCCGGCCGGGCGCAGCGCGCCCACGGGCGCCAGGACCGCGTTCTTGGCTTCGCCGCTCACGAAGAACACCTGGGCCGTCATCTGGGTCATCAGCGCGCCGTCCCGGTTGTCCACGTCGAAGAGGGCGTCGTAGAGCACGACGTTGTTGACCGTCTCCGGCGTGGGGTTGATCTGGCGCAGGGTGCCGGACCAGCGCTTGCTGGCATCGCCCAGCGTCGTGAAATAGACTGGCATGCCCGGCTTGAGGCTCGCCACGTCCGCCTCGGAGACCTGCGCCTGCACGGTCATCGTCGTGAGGTCGGCGATGCGGACAATGACGGGCGCCTGCTGGTTGGCGTTCAGGGTCTGCCCCTGTTTGGCGCTCTGGGCCACCACCGTGCCCGACATCGGCGCGTAGATCTTCGTGTAGCTGAGGTTCGCCTGGTCGCCGCGGAGCGTGGACTGCGTCTGCTCG
>Ga0209465_10000772_pt1 | contig 14620 bp, 16 predicted proteins | sample PanSoiPlot1MoBio_FD_188321 | JGI IMG/M metagenome (GOLD analysis project Ga0209465, IMG submission 188321) | Tropical forest soil microbial communities from Panama analyzed to predict greenhouse gas emissions - Panama Soil Plot 1 MoBio (SPAdes)... | ecosystem: Environmental > Terrestrial > Soil...
TTTGACGTGGCTGCTGGAAAGTCCCGAGGGCCGAGTTGAATCGCAGGCGCGAAACAACCACGGGAGCTGGTATGACGTGCAAATCGCGTCTTTTGCACTGTTCGTTGATAAAAAAGATCTGGCGCGAAAAATTCTCGGCGAATTCGGGACCAAACGAATCGCCGAACAGATCGAACCCGACGGCCGCCAGCCTCGAGAGTTAGAGCGCACGCAATCCTGGAATTATTCCCTGTTCAATCTTGAAGCTCTTTTCGATGCAGCCTCTTTGGGAAACAACATAGAGCTGGATCTGTGGAACTTCGAAACGCCCGACAAGCGCAGCGTTCGCAAGGCATTGGATTGGCTGCTGCCATTCGCGATCGGCGCAAAAAAATGGAGCTACGAACAGATCTCAAGTTGGCAGCCGGAGAAACTTGCGCCATTTTTGAGACGCGCGGCTTTACGTTACCACGAGCTATCCTACGAGAGGACAATCAGCAAGCTTTCGGGAGTCACAGGCGGCGAGCGAATGCAGTTGCTCTATCCAAAATGACCGATTTCAGTTCAACCACTCTTGAACGTTCCCCTCCATAATCACATCGAGAATTTCTTTACAGTCTTTGATCGCGGTCGCCATGATTTTCGGATCGTCTTTGTGCGACACACCTTGTTTCACCGCGGCGTGCAGGGCGCGCACGACTTCGAGCAAGTGCTCGTCCAATTTTTCCGTGTTCGGTGCTGTTTGTGGCATAGAGTCTCCTTTATCAGTCACAGGTAACGACGACCCTGGTTAGGATCGGGAATCTTCAAACCCATTTGCGTGAGGATCGGACCGACCTCGTTCATGTAATCTTGCCTTGCTTGCTCATTGGACCGCCGCTTGAGTCCCCAGTAACGATAACGCTCGGAACGCTTCGAACCTGTGTGGCCGAACATATCGAGCGCGCGGACATACCAATAGTCCACCACCTTTTGCGCTTTCGCCTTTTCCTCATCCCCGGACTGAACAAGCTCCAACGTTTTATTGTAGCCATACTCGATGTGGCCTAGCTCTTCCGTAACGATGTCCGGCAGAATGCGCTGCAACGGCAGATAACTACAATCGTAAAACTCTTCCAACTGATACCGTCCCACGCGATCGATGAGAAACCCAAAAACCGCGTTGTCCTCCCAGGTGGTAATCAATCCCCGAAACGTGTCGACGAAACGCTGTTGATTAGGCTGGCTTAGAACAAAAGAAACGTCCACGCCGATGTCTCCGGCCACTCGGGCGATTTTGCGGAAATGATCGATTTCTTCCGCCGCAGTGCGAGCGACAATGAGCTGATCGAGCTTAGTCGGCGCGGCAGGCAGCATGGTCTCCACATAAAGGTGCGGACCGCCGATCTCGCAATCCGCTTGGATCGTTAAAACATGCCCCAAAAGCTCCTTGTACTCCGGGTCCATCTTATCGAAGTCCTTGAGTTCGATTTTATCGGTGAACATTCCATCCTCCATTCCGGATCTGATTCGTCCTTTACAAAACTGACTTGTTTTATGAGCAAGACGGATGCCAGCAATTGGCAACTGCCTCCAAGGGGAACTTGGCAAAACCTTTGTGCTATTTCTTACGAGTGAGAGAAACGCGGTCTTCCGTTCTTATGCGTGAGAAAATCGAACTGCGCCGAAGTTGAAATGTGTGTGAATAGTGAGGACGCTGGGAAAGGATGCGAGCGAAGTTACAAATGCGGCGGGACAAGTAGCAGCGCGCCGTCCGCCGTATCGCCTGAGACACTGGTAATCGTATTCAAGGCGAATACTATCCCGATTAGGTTCTCCGAACAGTAAGCCCTTTTACCCTGTCGCTCCTGAATACCAAGCGTAGGCCGAGAGAGTTCTTAGTAGTTTCCGCCGCTTGTTTTGCTACCTCTGTTGCTACTTGATCTGCCAGATGACCTAACGATATTGGACCAAGGGCGCTGCCACGAAGCGCAGGGTCGGACTGAATTTCTTTGAATTGTTCATAACACTCAACGTCTTTTAGATACACCAAAGCCACGATGTTTTGGCGATTTTCGAGCTTATCCACATCCGATGTAACGAACGTCTCGTTGCCCTTGCGCATCACCAGCGCCGTCTCCGGTCGCAGAAAAGAACGGATCCCACGGATCAAAAGAAACGTTTGTATAGATGCAGAGACTTGAATCCTCAATGTGTCATCTTTCTTCCCCGCCCGCTTACCTCGCCCTCGGAAGAGAAGTTTGCCTATTCCCACGGTAGCTCCTAGGCCCAAACTCTGGCTTTTACTCCGTATGACCTAATCACGCGCTAACTCTTATCTGACTCGGAAGTCTTAGTAAAGCGCTTTGGGGAAAAATATTGTTACGGGCATGGGGTAGACTGAGCCGCAATCGGATTGGTTACCGGCAGAAAGTTAAAGTTGAACTTGAGCTTTAGGTGTGGCCACCTCGTCAGCGGTACAGCACCAGCGACTCGCGCTCTTTGAGCCAGGTGGCTTCCTCCGTTGCGGCGGTGGATTCGAGATCGGCGAGGGTGGCCGCGGGATCATCCACCCAGTGGCGCAAGAAATCGCCGCCGTTGATAAGATCGATGGCAAGGCGCTCGTGCTCGTATTCGTAAGGGAAGTCGCGCCAGAGATCATAATCCGGTCGGAGCGAGCGCAAGGACTTGAGCGCAAGGGCGATCAAGCGCCACGGCCGGAAGTTATCGTGATCATAGGTCCGATCCTCGACATGGATTTGGACTCCCGCACAGAGTTCGCCCGCGTGCTTATGAAAGGTCGGCTCAAACCAACATTCCCGCAGCCGGCAGCCGTTCATCCATTGCGGCGCCAGGGATTCCATCTTTGAGAGTAATCTGGGCGTTTCAAGATCCGGCGCGCCAAAGAGCTCCAATGGGTGCGTGGTGCCGCGGCCCTCGGAAAGCGTAGTGCCCTCCAACATAACGGTTCCACCGTAGCAGCGCGCCATCCACAGGTTGGACGCGTTCGGGCTTGGATTGACCCATGCGCGTTCGCCGAGTGGCCATCCATACCCTGGCGCGCTTCCCGGCTTCCAGCCATCCATCATTACGACCTCGCACTCTAGATCGAGAGGCAGCGTGCGCACGAACCATTTCGCCATCTCACCCAACGTGAGCCCGTGACGCATCGGTAGAGGCCCGGCACCGACAAAGCTTTCCCAACCCGGCTTGAGCAGGAATCCCTCCACCGGACGGCCAACTGGATTGGGCCGGTCGAGCACCCAAACCGCCTTGCGGTGTTGCGCTGCAGCCTCGAGAACATAACGGAGCGTCGTAATGAACGTATAAACACGGCAGCCAATGTCCTGTAGATCGATGAGCAGAACATCGAAGCTGTCCATCATCTCCTTTGTGGGGCGGCGTACTTCGCCGTACAGACTGAAAACCGGAATTCCATGGACAGGATCATTGAAATCCTGCGTCTCGATCATGTTGTCTTGCTTATCGCCCCGGAGCCCGTGCTGCGGCCCGAAGGCGGCAACCAGCTTGATGTCCTTGAGCGTGGCAATCGCATCCAATGAATGAACCAAGTTTCGAGTCACTGACGCGGGGTGAGCGAGCAGCGCCACGCGGCGGCCCGCCAGAGGTTTTCTGAGAGCGGGCTCTTCCAGTAGACGGTCGATGCCGAACTTCATCGTTCACTCTTAAGGATACCCAGGGATAAACGAGTAAATTCGAAGCACGAAACCTGTCCTGAGCCAAGTCGAAGGATTCGAAGTTCGAAACAATATCAAATGACAAAAGGCCCCAATGTTCCAAACAGCTTCGATTCCGAATTGCGTTTTGGATTTCAGGAGTTCGAATTTTGAAATTGTTTCGGATTTCGACATTCGAATTTGGAATTTAGGAAACAATCCCTCCCTCGAGGTCTGCTGGCTCAAGCTCTAGCGTGAAGCTATCTGGATGATGAAAGTCGGGCTTCCCGGCCGGATGCCTGAGCGCCCAATAAGAGAGCATGCCGCTATTCTCTTCGATTACGGCAGAAAGCGCGAGCTTCAGCGATGCGCGTGGCTGTATTAAAGGCAGATGATCCAGGCGAACGATGGCATCGAGCTCCAGACTATTCTCGTCGCTTCGCATAGTTATTTCGGGAGCCCGTTCTTTACCGACAAGCGGCACGCTCTCACGATAACCACGAAATGCGTAAACCGCCCACTCGCCTGAAGGCGCCAGATTAAACTCACAATACTCCGATTTGCCCATCACGCCGACAAACGCTTCGAAGCAGGTGTGCTCCCAGAGCCGATCTGCGTGGCGGGGTTTTCGGGGCAGCGGAATCCGAAGACGGGTAAGATCTCCTGTGAGAACGTAAGCAATAGCAAGCCCTCCATCATCGGCCCAGCACAAGCGGGCTTTGATGCCGTCGATCGCCTCGCTGTATGTTTCCGGATGCCACGTTAGCACGGCAGTATGTGGAATCTGTGACGTTTTCATGGGGCGCGGTTGGACTATTGTACTTCATGTTAGTGACGGACGACTAGCAGTAGCTCTAATCCACAGAGAACTCAGGTTGAACCAATCTCGCTATCGGCTCAAGCAACGGGGGGTTAAGGGTGGGCACTCCGTGTAAGCCCTTACGAGTCACTATCAAGAATAAGCTGGATCTTTCTCGCAGGCGCCACACATTCGCTTCGCTTCGATGCGGTACCCATCAAGATCCGAGACGCTGCCTGCCCTTGAACCGAGTGGATTCCACTCCGCAAGAACCGCCGCCAGCTTCGAAATTTGCACTTCGTCCAAGTATCGTCTCCTCGACCTTTAACGCGATGCCGCTGAGCCGCCAATAAAATACGGCTCATTCATCCACGAACCCCCCGCGTCGGCTCAAACGGCGGTTAGACGCTACGATCTTAGTCCAGTCGGCTTCCATACACGTACTTAACGGGAATAGACGTTAGATCGAGACCTTCTAGGCACCGCACATTAACACCCCAAAGTTCTGGAGCTGTACGCGGACGACGAAAAGGTAAAATTCCGCAGCTAGGACAGAAATAGTCTTTGGCAGTTTTGGTATGCCATTGATATAGGGAAAGCTCTTTGATTGGCGTTAGCAGATGAAAACATTTCTCTTCGACACGATGGATCAGGGCACCTCTTCGACGACAGATTGAACAATCACACACTCGGACGTGATCGAGATCAGCGTCAACCTCAAACTGAACTTTACCGCAGTGACACGAACCTTTGTATGTCTGTTTCATAACGTATAACGCGATGCCGCTGAGCCGCTAATGCGAAATAAAATCACTTCACCACCGAATCTCGCCGTCGGCTCAGCGGCGGGTTAGGCGGCTCTACCCGCAAGCGTCCATCCCATCAAATCCCTCTGACGTAACAGAATTGAGTATCCAACCCGTCTGACCACGACTGTTCTTCACTTTCACCCACCATTCAGTGATCGGAAGGCTCCGGACACGTCGCGGGTATCCCAATGTCGGCTCCGAGACCACGTCCGCGTATAACTCTCCCGATAACGCCCGCCCTCGATACCAAAAGAAATCAGATCCCTCGCCTTCAAAATGAAGGATGTAAACTACCGCCCCCTGTGGGATCGTCACGTCACCGAACGTCTGTGTTTCCGTAATCTCTACGACTCCGGGCTTTCGAGTTACAACAACACCCGTTAGTGCCTCGACAACTTCACCTTGGCGGATGCGAAATGCAACCGGCGAACGATTGTCACGGTTGCGTCGTGCGTTCAGGACAGCGCGGCTCGTCCATTTTCGATAAGTGCAGCACTCAAATGGACATGCACCCCAGTGTTCATACGGAAGGCGCAGCACCTCGGCTGCTTTTGAGTCAGCTAACGTGAGCAACAACACAAAGGCAAAGACAAATCGCCATATGGGTGGTTTGGTCGCAGACCGCATAACGAATCAGGCTGAGAGGCGAGACCAGCGCGGGCAGCGAGCGGGTTCGAAGATCCTCCTCAAGCCGCTGGTTAGGCGCTCACCGACTCCAGCCAAGATGAACTTGTTCGATCATTCAATGACCTGATCCGCCCGCGCCAGGAGCTCGGCCGGCATCGCCAGTCCAAGAGCCCGTGCTGTCTTCCTATTCACGATCAGTTCGAATTTCGGCGGTCCCTCCATCGGCAGATCGCCTGGTCTGGCACCTTTTAGAATCGTCTCGACGTATCCCGCGGCACGGCGGTACATATCGGCGCCATCCGGACCATAAGCAAGCAAACCTCCCGCGCGGGCGTACACGGAGGAACCGATCGTCGGGAGCTGGTGCTTCGTCGCTAGTTCGGCGATCTGCGCGCCGAGAGGATTTAGCAGTGATGAATTAGGAACGACTACGGCATGCACACGTCGCTGGTCTAGCGCTGCAAACGCCCGATGAAGATCGTTAGCCTCGCGGACGGTGACCCGGTGGATCTCAAGCCCAAGCGACCGCGCAGCGCTGTCTTCTTTTTGCTGCAAGGCAGCCGCGGTTTCCGCCTGCTCAATGCCGGGTACATCGAGCATGCCGATACGCGAGGCGTTGGGCACGAGCTGCTTCAAAAGCTCGAACCATTTCACCGTTGTCTCGAACTCCTGGAGAACCAAGCCGGTTATGTTTCCTCCGGGTCGAGAAAGACTCGCGACCAAACCGTTTCCGATTGGGTCACCAATGACCGCTATGACGATGGGAATGGTAGCTGTCACTTGCTTCGCTGCTCGCGAACCGGGCGTCCCATGGGTCACGATTATATCGACCTTCAAAGCAACAAGCTCATCCGCCAAAACTGGCAAACGGTCGAGCTTCCGTTCCGCCCACCGATACTCGAAAGCCGCATTCCTGCCTTCTTCGTATCCCAGCTCGCGAAGGCCTTGCCGTAGCGCGCCAGTCTGTCGCGATAAATCCGCGGCCGATGTCTGCCCGAGAAAACCGATTTTGCATATTCGTGTGACCGTATCTGCGGCGGTTTCTGTGGTGCAAGTAACTAGTCCAACGAATACGAACGTAAGTATGCGAAGGGCTGTTGTGTCGCACAATCGATCGCAAATGCGCATATCACTTTCTCCTAGTTGCCCGCACAGTTCGGGTGACGTCTAACGCTTCGAGTGAGCCGCGCGAGCTTTGCGAGCGTCGGGCTCGAATCGGTTGTTAGGCAACGTATCCTTTTGTCCTCTGGGCACTTATCTTCACTCGGACCATAGGCTTCGAAATTGTGTGGCGACAACCTGCTCGTACGGAACCGGAGACGAGAGCAGTCCCACAGCTGTGGCAAAGCGATTAATCTCTTTAATGGCCTCCGTCGGGATGGAAGCCTGATAGAACTCCGCATCGCGTGCCACGATCTTGTTCATCTGGCCGGCTTCGAGCGCCGGAAATAACTTCGCCGCTAGCTCCGTTGCACGCAATGGATCCCGTCGTAAGATAGACTGCGCCCGAACTACGGCCCTGATTACTGCCTCAATACGCTCCGATTCTGTTTCGATGTTCGATTCGGTAGTGGCTACCGCGATGAAAGAGTAATTCCGTGCCCCCGGCGGACCGTCGCCAATCCTCGTATCGACAATTACGGAGCCAGCCCCCAGGTGAACCGCAACCTCGCAGCCCAACACGTTGGCCCAGATCCCATCCACTTTTCCCTCGGCAAGCGCTTTCGCGGCGGCGACGCCGAAGGAAATGCCAGGCTGGTCCGCCTCCCGCAGCGGGCCAACTTCCACTCGGTCCCTCTCCATATCGATGCCTGCCTCGCGAAGCAAATGTTTGAAGACGAGATCAGGGCCAGCATTCGCGGCAATGCGCCGGCCTTTGACTGCCGCAATCTCGCCACGCTTCGCCAGACCCGCTTTCATGACCAGCATCCACGGCGTCCCTTGCGAGACCGCCGCCACGAGCTTTACCCCGCGCCACTCAGGAAAGAACATCATCGGGGCGTGTGCCGGACCGGCGGAAAAATCAACGGCTCCGTCGCGGAGAGATTTCACAGCTCCCAACGCGTTGGAAAGTACTATCTCGACGTCCTCTCCTTCTTCCTCAAAGATTCCCAGCGCCTTGGCTGCTATCAGGGGAAAAAACGTACTCGACACAAAATCAGGCACGGCGATACGCATGACATCTTCCCTGTGTTACTTTTTTATCGTTCCTCTTCGGTCAGGCATCTCGCCTAACTTCAGAGTATACAGGTCTCTCATTGACCATTGTTAAAATTCATAAGGGCGGACGGATTCTCTTGGGTTTTCAGACGCTTGTCAAGCATTATTAAACTTGCCTATGGGTAGTGGTTCAGTCTGAGCTATAGGGAAAGATTTTTCATGTTGCCACGACTCGCCGTATGCGTTAGTTTTACGGTATGCAAAGGCGAGCAAGCAAGACAGGAAAGAAGCGCGATTTTACCCAAATCGCAAAAGAGGTCATCAATATCACCACTGGCGATACGGTTCTAGTCGAGGAAGTTGATACACGCAATCCTCACGCGGTAGAATTAAGCAAACTCGGAGCAAGCAAGGGTGGTAAGGCCAGAGCAAGAAAGCTCACGGCCAAAAAAAGAAGAGAAATCGCCAGAAAAGCGGCTAAGGCGCGATGGAAAGATTAGGTTGACATGGAACTTGCTAACTCTATAGGATTGATTTCTCAAGGGGGAGAGGCATGGCTGAGGAAACCAAACCGCCGCGAGAAATAGAGTTTTTCTTTGAACATGATAAAGATTACCAAATTGTCGCAGCGAACGGCGCCTGGGTCGGCAATACTAGTAGGGGAGACATAACTATAGATTTTTTCGTCGAGCGCTTGGGAGTACCCGAAAAGGTACGAAATGCTATAACGCAAGATGGCCGACTAGGGGAGGAAATTGGTCCTACACGCGAAAAACGATTTACGCGACAATTACAGGTCGGTGTTCTAATATCAGCGGAAGTCGCCGAAAATCTGGTTGATTTACTAAAAAGCCGGGTTGAAAACATAAAAAAGATAAAAGAGGCGAAGTAATGGCCGATTTGAATGCGCAGATATCGAGCGGAACTTCCACATTCTCGCTGCAAATAGCCGACGCAGCGGGAAGCGTCGGCTATGACTTTTTTGACGAGGTGCAAGTTATGGCTTCTGGTTTTGGCCGGATATTTTGGGAATTTGAAGAGGATATCCCAACACAGTCCGAAATAGAATTTCAGGAACAAAAAAGAATGTTCGAAGATATTCCGCCGCTGCTTCTGTTAAACGATTATCCAGGTCAATTTGTCATATCGAGAAATGGTAGGATCGCAGATTCGGACTATGATTTAGACACTCTCGTGGAGCGGTTTTTTGCTGATCATGGCGATGTTCCGGTTTATATGACGAAGATTGGCGGCGAAATCGAAGAGTTGATCGACACTCCATTCTTTGACGAATAATCCAAGTGCCAGGTCCGTTCGAATATTTATCCATAGCCACAATCCCAACCTCGGGATTTGAACAAAAATTTGGTTCCCCCGCGCCGGTCTCAGACGCCATCATTTCTGCCGGACCTAGCGGGAATCTGGAAACAATACCAGCGTTATTGGATTCCGGCTCTTCCCGAACATTATTCCTCACAGGCTTGCGATAGACTTAAATCTGCGGTTGTTAAATGAAAGAGCTAAGATTACGACTGCGGACGGCAATTCGGATTACAGACCGATGTATCGTGCGGACATTCGGTTTGGAGGCATGTTTTTCCCTAACCGATCTGTCATCTCAATAGTAAAGCGGCACCATGTGCTAATAGGCCGTGACATTTTAAACCGCGTTATTACAACCCTCGACGGTCCGAATCGTCATTTTTCGATAGAATAATCGTCTGCTTACAAAATCGCGTGTTTTCGTACTTAACAATGCTTGCACGAGTAAGTATATTGTTCAGTATGAAACAATTGACCACGGCGCAACGGTGCGAGATTCTAAAAGGTTTGGTCGAGGGCGTCGGTATCAATGCCACTTGCCGGCTTCGCTAAGAATACCGTCTTGAAGCTCCTGAAAGATATTGGCGAGGCCTGCGACCGCTATCACAATGAGCACGTTAGAAATCTGAAATCGAAGCGCGTCCAGTGCGATGAGATTTGGTCCTTTGTTCACGCCAAGGATAAAAACCTATCAGAATAACAAAAAACGCTTTGGCGTCGGAAGCGTTTGGACATGGACCGCGATCGATGCCGACTCGAAGCTTTTGATTTCTTACCTCGTAGGATTGCGGGATGCCGGTTATGCTTGCGAGTTCATGCAAGACGTAGCGTCAAGGCTTTCAAATAGAGTTCAATTAACGAGCGATGGACATCGCGCCTATTTAGATGCGGTAGAAAACATATTTGGACTTGATATTGATTACGCGCAACTCGTGAAAATCTACGGGACCGAACAACCAACCGGAGAGACGCGATATAGCCCGCCAAAATGTCTTGGCGCTCGACCGCAAGCTATCACTGGCAACCCTGATCCTGAACATATTAGTACGAGCTACGTTGAACGTAGCAATTTGACCCTGCGGCTAATGAATCGCCGCTTCACGCGCTTGACCCTTGGTTTCAGCCAAACAGATCGAAAACCACGTTCACGCGCTGGCGCTCTATACTTTGCACTATAACTTCTGCAAAATTCATGAGACGCTGCGCTGTACGCCGGCAATGGAAAGCGGAGTAACCGGAAAGCTTTGGGAGTTGAAAGATATCGTTGATTTGCTTGGCTAGATTCCAGACTGAACCACTACCTGCCTATGTCTTTCATATACAGGTCTGCGAAAACCTAATATACCCGACCGGGGCGAGACACGTTTCCATCGGCAGCGGTTTCAAGGCTAAGCAAATCGGACCAAGAGAATCAGCGACGCGATGGCCATGAACAATCCGGCGATTTCATAATAGTTCAGGGATTCCTGAAAGAATACAACGCCGATAGCGGTCAGCAGCAACACCATGGATACGGAATACACGACACCAATGGTGGCTAGTTTCAGGTGCTTCATTACGTAGACCCAACCAAAAGCAGTCGAAGCGTAGACGGCGAAGCCGACATAAAACCATATGGTCCTTAACGAATTCTCATTTGCGCTTGCGAGCTTGAGAAAATAATCACCCAGTACGCCCAACAAACTGAACCCAACGGTGACAACAACAGCAAATAAATTCTTGTCCATCAGCGATCTGGAACTCCTGAAATCTACGCTCCAGGCGAAACGCGGGATAGTGGAAATCGCTTTTCAGGCGTCATCTGAATGAGTCGATTCTTATTTGATCAATAAATCGATTTCAATCGAGCCCGTGTTCGCAATATCCGCAACCGAAACTTGACAGTCTCGCGCGCGGCTAATAAATTCGCGTCCATGATCATCGACAGCGCAACCATTCGTTTAGGAGGTCTTGATGTCACAAAGTCAAACCCCGGCGCCGGCGTTGGATTCCACCAAACTGAAAGAGCTGAAAGAAAAACTCATTACCGCGTGCCATATTCTTGATCACGAAGGTGTAACCGATGGTTACGGCCACGTCAGCGTGCGGGTCCCCGGCGCAGATGCCTTTATCACCATCGCCAACGTCAGCCCAGGCAACGTGACCTCGGATCGGCTGATCATGCAAGATTTGGACGGCAATTACCTCGGAGGCGCGAAGACGCCCCCAAATGAGTGGCCCATCCATGCTTGTATCTTGAAGGCGCGCCCGGACGTTATGGCCGTGAGCCACACGCACTCGAAGTGGAGCACGATTTTTAGCGTGCTGCCTGTCAAACTCAAGCCCATGCACCACTATGGCAAGTTTCTCTCGGCCGACGGCCCGCCGGTGTATCAAGGAATCGGACTGGTACGAACAGTGGAGCGAGGAAATGACCTAGCAAAGGCGTTGGGCGACGGCCCTGTGGTTCTGATGCGCGCTCACGGCGATGCCGTGGTCGGCGCGAGCGTTGAACAAGTGATAGAACGTACCACGCGCCTCGCGATGCTCGGCGAGTGGAACCATTTGGCCCTGCTGCACGGCCAACCGCGATATTTAACCGACGAGGAACTGAAAGTTTACAACGAAGACCAGCGCTTCCCCATGCGCGGCTGGGAGTATTACGTGAGCCGACTGAAAAAAAGAATGGAATAATGGAGTAGTGGAATGATGGAGTAGTGCGTCCCCAAATTCCTTATTCTGCGAGATTAAGCTCTTACGGAGGAAAGAAGATGGAAAATCAGCCCGCAGTAATGTCGTCCGCTGAATTCGTTCGCCAACTCAAAAAAGATATCCAAGCCTTTCCCAAGATCCGCATCAAGCATCCGTTCCTGAAGGGGGTATGCAACGGCACCGCGACCATGGATCAAATTCGCGCCTGGGCGATTCAAGACTATCAATTTCGCGCCGCCGTACCGCGCATTGCGATGCTGCGCTACTTGGCTTGCAGCGATCCGGAAATCGCTCAGAAACTCTGGGGCGTCGTGGAAGAAGAGACGCGCGGTATGGACACTGGGAGCGCAGGGCACAATGAGCTCGCTATTCGTTTCGCCGAGTCCATTGGCCTCACACGCAGCCAGCTCGAAAATGCCGAGCTGAGACCGTCCACCGCCGCGCATCTGTATTACGTGGAATTGATCATTCACACGTTGCCGTGGTTCGTCGTGATGTCGATTCAGATCGGCGCCGAAGGAACTTTCGGCCCTGCGGCGGCGGCGTTGGGTCATGGGTTCATCAAACAATACAATATGAAGCCCGACGATGTCCGGTTTTTCACCGTCCACTCGGAAGCGGACGAAGAGCACGGCAGCTTGGCCGAAGAAATAGCCGAGCGCTACATCACTTCCCCGCATCTCCAGGACCTGACGCGCAAACACACATTCCGGCGCATGGAATTGCTCTACGATATCTGGTCCATCGACGGATTCTAGATCCGGCTTTACCGCAAAGGACTTAGAGATCGCAAAGGTTTCCTATTAAACCAGGCCCGCTTAAAGAATCCTTTCTGCCCTTCTTTGCGGTTGCCGGTGAAAGATGTCGAAGCTAACGCTAGCCTTTATTTCAGCCTTCAATGAGCGGGTGGAGCCGCTCATGAACGGGACGGTTCAAGCGGAGGGAATCGAATTGATTCCGACGTATTCTCATCCCGCTGAAACCTTTTGGCGCCAACTCAAATTCGGTGAATTTGAAGTGGCGGAGATGTCGATGTCGTCTTTTTTGATCGCCCGCGCGCAAGGCGCCGACATGATCGCGCTGCCGGTCTTCCCAAGCCGTCGATTATTTCAAACCGAGCTCTCATACCACATCGACTCGAGTATCACCCGACCGGAAGACCTCGCCGGCAAACGGCTCGGCGTCGCCGAGTATCAACAGACCGCGGCCCTTTGGATTCGCGGCATTCTCGAACACGACTTCGGCGTATCCCAGTATAAGATCCACTGGTACATGGAACGAAGCGAAGAAATGAGCCACGGCAGCGCCACCGGCTTCAAACCACCGCCCGGGATTTCCTTCAACCGTATCGCGCAAGACAAGAGCTTGGCCTCGACGCTCCTGGAAAATGAATTGGATGTCGCCCATGTCGCTAGCCCGTGGGTGCTGCAGGCCAACGCTTTAGACCGCTCGAGCCGCATCGGCGGCAAAGGAGATTGGAGCAGGATTAAAGCGCTGTTTCCTGATCGCATGGCGGAGGGCGCGCGCTTCTACAAACAGCATGGATTCTTACCGGTCAACCACGCGTACATCATTCGCGGCGACGTTTATCGGAAGTATCCCTGGGTTGCGTTCAATCTTTACAGCGGATTTGTCAAAGCCAAAGCCATCGCCACAGAGAAACTGCTCGAGCGCATTCCCGCGGCGCTTTTCTTCGGCCCCGAATATGCCGCAATGACGCGGCAGATGATTGGGGAGGAACCTTTTCCCTATGGCGTTAAAGCCAACGAAGCCATGCTCGACACCATCACAGAGTATTCTTACGAGCAGGGACTGACGCCGCGTAAAATGAAAGTGGAAGAATTGTTCGCTGAGGAAACCCTGGACTCTTGATGCCCTATGTTATGGGGTAGGGACACGGCATGCCGTGTCCCTACCAACCGAACGTCATAATCTCGCCAAAAGGAGTTAACGAAATGCCTAAACTAAGATTGAGTTTCATTTCCGCGTTCAACGAACGCGTCGATCCGCTGATGAAGGGAATTGTTCAGGCCGAAGGAATCGAAATTGTTCCGACCTATTCTCATCCGTCCGAGACTTTCTGGCGCCAGCTCAAGTTCCAGGAGTTCGAGGTAGGCGAGATGTCGATGTCATCGTATCTGATCGCCCGAGAGCGCGGCTTCGATATCATCGCGCTACCGGTGTTTCCAAGCCGGCGCCTTTTTCATACCGAGCTTTCCTATCATACCGACTCCGGCATTAAGGAGCCTCGCGATCTCATCGGTAAACGCATCGGCGTCGGCGAATATCAGCAGACCGCCGCGCTATGGCAGCGCGGCATCCTCGAACACGACTTCGGCGTGTCGCAGTATAAAGTCCACTGGTATATGGAGCGCACGGAGGAACTCAGCCACGGCGGCGCCACCGGGTTCACTCCTCCCCCCGGAATTTCATTTCAACGCATTCCGCCGGACAAGAGCATGGCATCGATGCTGGTCAATAACGAGCTAGACGTGGCGGCGATCAACAGTCCCTGGAAAGATATGCCCAACGTTATCGGCAGGTCGCATCAGATTCCGGGAGCGGGTGGCGACTGG
>Ga0209465_10000774_pt1 | contig 14613 bp, 7 predicted proteins | sample PanSoiPlot1MoBio_FD_188321 | JGI IMG/M metagenome (GOLD analysis project Ga0209465, IMG submission 188321) | Tropical forest soil microbial communities from Panama analyzed to predict greenhouse gas emissions - Panama Soil Plot 1 MoBio (SPAdes)... | ecosystem: Environmental > Terrestrial > Soil...
CCTTCTCGGCGTACATCTGTTCGAGCTTTTGCCAGATGGCGGCGCGGATTTCGTCGCGCTCCAGGTTGTTCAGATCGACGCCGGCCTCGTTCAAATCGAGTCCGAATTGAAACGCGATCTGGACCTTGAGTCCCTGCAAGTCCCATTCTTCGGGCATCTGCTCGAGGTTCATGTGCTGGTCGAGCAGGTAGTCGATGAGGTTCTGGGCGATGGACTGGATCTCGCCGCGCTGGTCGGTCTGCTCGAGCAATTGACGACGCAGCGTGTAAATCGTCGCGCGCTGTTTGTTCATCACGTCGTCATATTCGAGCAGGTGTTTGCGGATCGAGAAGTTTTGCGACTCGACGTTCTTCTGCGCGGCCTCGATCCGTTTGGAGACCATCTTCGATTCGATGGAGACGCCCTCTTCCATTCCGAGCCGCTGCATAATCGCTTTGACGCGGTCGCCGGCGAAGATGCGCATCAGGTCGTCTTCGAGCGAGAGGTAGAAGCGCGAAGAGCCGGGGTCGCCCTGGCGTCCGGAGCGCCCGCGCAACTGGTTGTCGATGCGGCGCGACTCGTGCCGCTCGGTGCCGAGGATGTGCAACCCTCCCAGAGCGACCACTTCTTCATGCTCGGCATCGATCTGCGGCCTGACCTTTTGAATCGCCCCTTCGATCTGCTCGGGCGTGGCTTCGTCGGGATTGACCTCCTGTTTCTTGAGCAACTCGCGCCCGAGGAATTCGGCGTTGCCGCCGAGCAGGATGTCGGTCCCGCGTCCAGCCATGTTGGTCGCGATCGTGACCGCGCCTTTGCGTCCGGCCTGGGCGACGATCTCGGCCTCGCGCCCGGCGTTCTCGGGCTTGGCGTTCAGCACGTTGTATTTGATGCCGAACTTCCTGAGCCGGTCCGCGATCAGTTCGGAGTTTTCAACCGAAACGGTGCCGATCAGAACCGGCTGCCCTTTCTCGTGGAGTTGCTTGATCGATTCGACCACGGCCTCCCACTTCTCTTTCAGCGTGCGGTAGATCACGTCGGGATTATCGACGCGGATCATCGGGCGGTGGGTCGGGACGCTGTGGACTTCGAGGTTGTAGATCTTCGCGAATTCGACCGATTCGGTCTCGGCGGTGCCGGTCATCCCGGCCAGCTTATCGTACATTCGGAAATAGTTCTGCAGCGTGATCGTGGCGAGCGTCTGGGTCTCGCGCTCGATCTTGACGCCCTCCTTCGCCTCGACCGCCTGGTGCAGGCCGTCGGACCAGCGGCGGCCTTCCATGACGCGCCCGGTGAATTCGTCGACGATCTTAACCTCGCCGTCCAGCACGATGTAATTCTTGTCGCGGTGATAGAGCGTGTGCGCCACCAGCGCCTGGTTCAGGCAGTGCAATATCTCCATGTTCGACGGGTCGAAGAGGTTGCCCTGGCCGAGTATCCGCTCCGCCTTCTCGATGCCCGACTCGGTCAGCGTCGCGCGGTGCTGCTTTTCGTCGACCTGGTAGTCGGCCTCGCGGGTCAGGTTCGGGATCACCACGTCGGCCTCGTAATATTTGCTGGTCGAATCGTCCGACGCGCCCGAGATGATCAGGGGCGTCCGCGCCTCGTCGATCAGGATCGAATCGACCTCGTCGACGATGGCGTAATAATGGGCGCGCTGCACGCAGGTCGCCAGCTCGAACTTCATGTTGTCGCGCAGGTAATCGAAGCCGAATTCGTTGTTCGTGCCGTAGGTGATGTCGCACCCGTAGGCCTCCTGGCGTTCGAAATCGTCCAGGTCGTTTTGGATGACCCCGACGGTCATTCCGAGGAACTTGTAGATTTTGCCCATCCATTCGGCGTCGCGCCTGGCCAGGTAATCGTTGACCGTGATGACGTGAACGCCGCGGACCGCCAGCGCGTTAAGGTAGACGGGCAGGGTGGCCACCAGCGTCTTGCCCTCGCCGGTGCGCATCTCGGCGATCATTCCCCGGTGCAGGATCATCCCGCCGATTAATTGCACGTCGAAGTGGCGCATGCCCGTCGAGCGGACCGAAGCTTCGCGCACGCAGGCGAAGGCTTCCGGCAGAATCTCGTCGAGGGCCTCCCGCTCCAACTGTTTGCGCGCTTCGGGCGAGAGCTCCTCCGAGCCTTCGAGCCGCCGCGCCAAACGCGCTTTGAATTCTTCCGTCTTTGCCCGCAGCCCTTCGTCGGAGAGACGGCTGACCTCCTGCTCCAACGAGTTAATGCGGGCGACAACCGGCCACAATTTTTTAAGCAGGCGCTCATTAGCCGAGCCGAAGACTTTAGTGAGCGCTTTTTCGATGGCGTTCATGGTTTATTTACGACCTCAAAATTGGCGTCATCCATAGCGCACGGCCGCGCTTGGCGCGCTGACATTTGTTGATACGGGCATAGCGATAACGAAGTTGCGCACGTGACGAAAAATTCTAGTTGACGGTATGGGGAGCGTCAAGCAGCGCGTCTTTGACGCCCCTTCATCACTATGGCACAATGCCCTCCTGCTTCAAATGCGACTCACTCTCAATATCAATTCAGGAGCTACAAAATTTGATGAGCGAAATCACGAACACCGAGAACGCTGACGTTCAAAAAGGAGCGCCGGCGGAGGCGTCTCAGGAAGAGATTTCCTACCACGCGGTTGAGAAGGACGGGAAGATAACGGCCATCTGGGAGATGCGCGGGCGCAAACACGTTCGCACGATCGACCCGCGCAGCCACGAGGGCCGCCATTTGCTGGGCCACACGGATAATCAAGAGAGCGCGCAGACAGCTCAAGCTTAGTGGTTAGTGGGCAGTGGCTAGTGGGCAGTGATAATCCCGCTGCCCACTAACCACTGCCCACTGCTTAATCTCCCGCCTTGCGAATCACTAGAGTCGAGCTCAAGAACATCAAGAACCACGCCGAAGGGGAATGGGCGTTCCAACCGGGAGTCGTCGCCATCTGCGGCCCCAACGGCGCGGGCAAGACCACGATTCTTGAAGCCATCGCCTGGGCGTTGTTCGATCACCTAGATTACAAACGCGACGATTTCGTCAAACGGGGTACCAAACGCGGCCATGTCGCGGTCGCCTTCATTTCCGACCTGGACGGGCGCGAATACGTCGTCACGCGCGACACCGGAGGCGGTTATCACGTTTACGACCCGGAGACCAAGGTTCGTCTGGTGGAGCAGAAGAATCAGGTCACGCCGTGGCTCTGCCGCCATCTCGGTGTAGACGCGGGGACCGATCTGGCCGCGCTCTTCAAAACCACGATCGGCGTGCCGCAGGGCGCGTTCACTTATGATTTCACGCTCCCGCCGTCCAACCGCAAGGGCGTCTTCGACCAGATTCTGAAGGTCGAGGAGTACCGCCAGGCGTCGGACAATTTGCGCGACACGCTGCGCCACCTGGATAACCTGATCTCCGAAGCCAACCGGAAACTCGCCGAGGCCGAGGGCGAGCTGAAATCTTACGACGAAACGAAACAGCTGTGCGACGAGGCCGGGGCGCGCCTTCAATCGCTCGAAAGCGAGCGGGCGGAGACGATCGCCGAGCGTGAACGCGTCGCGCGGGAGGCGCGCCTCCTCGACGAGCTTTTGCGGAATATCGAAGCCGAGCGGCGCGCGATCGAGCAACTGCGCGTGAAGCTAGATGTCAAACGCGATTCGATGGCCACGGCGCGCGAGGGCGTCGAACAGGCCGCCGCGGCTTCCGCGATCGTCGCCGCCGCGCGAACGGGCTACGAAAACTATCTGAAGGCGTCAAGCCGTCTGGCCGAACTCGAGAAGCGTCGCGAGGCTCGCAACGAACTGCGCGCGAGGCTCGCCGCGGTCGAACACGACCTGATCGAGGCGCGAAGTCAGTCGAGGCTCTTCGAAGAGCGTTTGGGCGAGATTGCCGGCGCGCGGGCCGAGCTTGCGGAGTTGGCGGCCAAGGTCGAGCGGCAAAATTCGATTGAAGCGGAGATCGCCAGGCTTCGCGAGTGGCGAGGCGAGGCGCAGAGCCTCAAACGGTCTCTGGCCGCGTCGGACCAGGAACTGGAGAGATTGCGCCGCCGCTACGCCGATTTTTCGCGCCAGATCGAAGAGGCCGTGGCGCAAGCGCCGTCGGCGGCGACCGCCGGATCGCTCGAAGCCGAGCGCGCCTGGCTCGACGCCGAAATCAACCGGGCGGAGATGGCGCTCAACAACTCCAGGCTCAAACGCGATCACCTCGAAACGCTGCGGAAAGATCAAGGGCGATTGGCCGGGGAGTTGGAGAAGACCAGGAAGGAGATCGCGAGGCTCGAGCCGATGGCCCCAGTCGCCGGGAGGCTCGTCGAGGCCGAGGCCGAGCGGCGGCAGGGGGCCGAAGAGCTTGCGCGAATGCGCGCCGAAGTCGCGCGCGACGAAGAGATGGTCCGCGCCCTCGACCAGGGCGGCGTCTGCCCGTTGCTCACTGAAAAGTGTCTGAACCTGAAGCCGGGCGAATCGATCGACTCCCGCTTCCGCGCCGGGCTGGACGCGCGCCGCGTCGAGATCGCGAGCTTGCAGTCGGCCATGACCGCGCTAGACGAGGAATTGATGCGGTCGCGCGGCGCGGCGGTCGAGATCGCGCGGCTGCCCGGCCTGCAATCCGATTCCGCGCGGCTCGCCGACGATCTGGAATCGAAGCGGAGCCGGGTGGCCGAGATCGAGGAAGAGATTTCGCAGGCCGCGGGCTTCGACGAAGCGGAGATTCGACAGTTGAAGATCAAACGATCCGGGCTTGAGATTCGACTCCGCCAGGCGCGCGAGGCCGAACGAATCTACGGCCAGGCCGAGATTCTTCGCCCCGAACTCGCCCAGGTGACCGCAGAAGGCGAGGCGAAAAAGCGGGAGCGCGACGACATTGCGCGGCGCGTCGAAAAACTCGGCGACGTCGAAAAACGCCTGGCCGAGGCCGAGGCCGCGTTGCAGTCGCTCGACGACCCTCGCGGCCGCGCCGCCGCGCTCAACCATGCTGTCGAGCGCGAAGGCGAATTGAGGGGCAAGTTGGAAGAGGCCGAAATCAGGGTCGCGCGGGTCAACGCCGATCTGGAACTGGCCAACGTGGAGATGCGGGCTTACGACGCGCTCGACGGCGAGACGGCGTTGGCCGGCCGGACGCGCGCCGAGAGCGAACGCGACTACCATGCCTTCATCGCCAACGAGAAGATCGCGGCGACGCTCGCCGCCAGGGAGCAGGAGATGGAGGCGCTCTCGACCGAAATCCGGCAGGCGGACGAGGCCAACGCCCGCGCGGCCGACTCGCTCAACGATTTGGAAGGACGCTACGACCCCGAACGCCACAGCCGCGCGGCAGGCGACCTGGACGGGCTGCGCGAACGCGTCGGGCGCCTCGCGACGCAAATCGAACACACGGGCGAGCAATATTCGAGACTGCGTGAGCGCTTGGCTTATCTCAACGAAGTGCGCGAGCGGGCCGGGGCGCAGGTCGCCGAAAGGGAGAGGGCCGAGCGGCTGCGCGGGACTTCCGATTTCATCCGCGACGTCTTGCAGAAGGCCGCGCCTTACATCACCGAATCCTACCTCTTCTCGATTTCGATCGAGGCCAATCACCTTTTCCGCGAGATCACGGGCCGCCACGACGTGACGCTGCAATGGACCAAGGATTACGAGATCACGCTCGAGGAAGAAGGGCGCGAGCGCCCTTTCCTGAACCTGTCGGGCGGGGAGCAGATGGCCGCCGCGCTGGCGGTGCGGCTGGCGCTGCTGAAAGAGCTTTCCGAAGTCAACATAGCGTTCTTCGACGAGCCGACGACTAACATGGACGAGGAGAGAAGGCGGAATCTGGCCCAACAGATCGGCCGCATCAAGGATTTCCATCAACTCTTCGTCATCAGCCACGATGACAGTTTCGAAGGGTATACGGATCAAATCATTTCCCTCGGCTGGCCGAGGGAAAGTTGAAGTCTCCGAAACCGCCGCCGAGTCTGACAGGAGGATATTCCCCTGTTCGCGCATCGCTTCCAGCGCGCAGTCGTGCTGTGGGAGCGATAACGAGCAATAGCTCGCCGCGCGCTGGAAGCGATGCGCGAACAGGGGGCGCTTCTCGATTTTATGCGCAAAATCCCCCTTACAAGCCGACCTCCGATCAGGGGTCGGAGGCCGGGGGTGGTTAAGATATTGATTCTGGAATTCCGGCCGACTTACGGCGCCTTTATCTTTACGGGCGGCCTATGACCATCCTCAGGCGTGGTGAAAAAAATCTTGAGCTCCGACTGCTCGTTGTTCGCCGCATTGGCGTTGGGCGTATACACTTCTTCTGTCGGATGGATGAATTGGTTGAGCACCAGGGAGTTCAATTTTGCGCCTTCGCGGAAAATCTGCAGCTTCTGTTTACCAGTCTTCGGATCGGTGAACACCCGCGCATTCCATTTTGAGCCCTTTTTGATTTTGATGACGGTCGTGTAATGGTCGGATGTGGTCACCTCCCATTGCGCGTCTTGACTGTCAATCATAATGCATAACCCCATCACCTCCTCCTCGCCAGGTTTTGTGTAAACGCCGGGTACGATATCAATTGGTTCGTCAGGCATAAGGTACGCTCCTTGTTGTCTTCGGTTTAATTCTGGTTGTTGCGAATTAGCTCATTGAGTTGCTCATATAGCTTTTTGATGTCCGGGCGAAGACGGTAGAGGGCAAAAAAGTTTTCGCCCATTTTACTTCGTAAACTGGCCAGGATCAGGTTTGCTTGCGACGCCTGGTTGTATGCCAACTGCCGTCTCCCCAAACGTTGGTTGGCCAGCGCCGCCAACAAGCCTGCCCGCCATTCCGACTCCAACTGGCCCAACCTGTGAAAATCGGCTTGGACCTGTAAGGCAATTTTGGCAGCCTCTTCTGCGGCGCCACTCGCAAGTTCCGCCTGAGCCGTCGCCAGTCGCGCATCCAAAAGCAGCCTTTTCTCAGCGTCTTTTTCCGCAAGAGCCACCGCGTCTCTGCATTGTGAGATGCCAGCACGCGGTGTGCCAGAAATTACTTGTGCGATGCAGATGATGCGCTTGGCCTTAATCTGTATCTCAGATAGTTGCGGGTTTGAAAGCGCAATTGCTTGTCTGCTCTTAGCCAACGCCGCCTCAGGCCGGAGTTGGCTCAACGCCTTCTGGGCTTCGAACAGTAAGAGGTCCATCGCCAGGGCGCCGTTATTTAAATTGGATTGCTCGGCGAGAGATCTGGCGTCCTTGAGATCGGCTTCGGCCTTCTGGTAATCCCCGAGTTGTGACAGCAGATCAGCGCGATAGAGCAGGGAGATGACTCTGAATTTTTGATTGAGCGACAGGCTGAGTTTGTAGCGCTCATCCATTTGGTTGAGCGCTTCCTGGTATCGCCCCTGATCGGCAAGCAACCGTCCGTATTCGAGGAGAGCTATTGCTTCCATCGACCGGTCGCCTAGTCTGATCGAGATGGGAATCGCGTCCTGAAAGGCTCGCTCCGCCGGATCCAAATTCCCCAGTTTGCGGTTGACGCGCGCGATGACAAGAAGCGCGCCCAACTCTTCTTGGCGATAACCGCCCGACTTGAAAATTTCACGCGCCTTTTCCGCCTCTTGAATGGTTTCATCGGGGCGAATGCCTTGTTGAGCATACAGGCTGCTGAGATTGCTCCCGGCCAGGGCGATGTTATATAGGCCGTTATAGCTCTGTGCGATGTCTTTCGCCTGCTTGTAGTATTTTTCGGCTTGATTGTAGTCGCTCTGATGTTTGGAGATCAGGCCGAGATAGATCAAGCCCTTGACGGACAGGTCATTCATCTTTTCCGCGCGCGCCAGATTCACTCCCTCTTCGGCTTCCTGTTGCGCCAGCGCGTATTTTTCCAGGAAGAGAGAATTAACGCTCAAATGCAACAGCGTGTTGATGTGCTGGTATTTATTGAAGAGCAGTTTCGATTGGTCGCGAGCCTGTTCCAACTGCTCCCGCCCTTTCGCAAGTTGGCCCAACACTCCATACATCATCCCACGTTGAAAATAGACCTCCGCCACGCCTTCAAGGCTGGTCAAACTGCGATAGAGCCGTTCAGCTTCGCCAAATGAAGTCTCGGCCTTCGCCTGATTCTTCAGCCTGACCCCGTAAAGAATCCCGAGCCGCAGGTGCGCCGCCGCCGATTGCGGATCGAGTCTGGTTACTGTCGAGAACTCTTCAATCGCCTTGTCCGTCTCGTCGTTCTTTTCGTAAGCGCGACCGAGGTCGAAATGCGCGTATGCCGCGTCTTTGTCGGGCGCGAGCGACGCCAGCCGGCTGTAGTTTTTGATGGCCTCCGGGAATTTGCGCGCGACGACGTTCAGAATGGCTTCGAGATAGAGCTCTTCATCTTCCGGCAACGCCGAGCGGTTGGGCACGGCCAAGATAACTTCATTCAGTTGCTTTTGCGCTAAGTCGTTGTAATCGAGCTCGGTCAAAGCCTCGGCCAGCCTCGCGCGCGCTAGTACGTACTTGCCGTCGGCGTCAACCGCCATCTTCAATGTCTGGCTCGCCTGATAGTAATCTCCGTCGCGTATGGACTGGACGCCCTTGTCATACCACCTCGCCGCGGCGGGGGAAGGTTGATACGCCGAGGGACGGAAAAGGCGCCAACTCTTTGTCCACGCCAATCCGAGATATGCGCAGGCGAGCGCAATCAAAATAATCAACGCCGTCAGCCGAGACCGTCTCAACCATTCAAACGACATCTCGATCCATCTGCTTTTATCGGAGATTTTCGGCCCGCCTTTGATCTGAACGGATTGTGCGCTAACGCCGCCCTGCCGCGGCGGGATCGCCAGCGATTCCCGTAAATCGTCGAGTAACTCGTCGGCCGTTTGGTAACGCTCGTCAGGCTTTTTAGCCAGCGCTTTGAGCGCGATGCGGTCCAGTTGGCCCGACACTTGCGGGTTGAAATAGGAGGGCGACGGCGGATTGACGTGTAGCACTTCGGTGCATACTTCGATGACCGTTTTTCCGTTGAAGGGCGGGCGTCCCGCCAGGCATTCATAAAGCACCGCGCCTAGCGAGAAGATGTCGCTGCGCGCGTCGGCTTCGGCGGACGCGCCGCGCGCCTGTTCGGGCGACATGTAATGCGGCGTGCCCAACACCAGCCCGGCGCGGGTCGGCGAATCGGACATCGTCGGGGCAAAGAGGTCAATCTCTTCGGGCGCCGCCTTTTTGAACTGCTTGGCCAAACCGAAGTCGAGGACTTTGACCTCGCCGTTCTCGTTGATGAGGATGTTTGAGGGTTTGATGTCGCGGTGGATGACGCCGCGGCGATGCGCTTCGCCGAGGGCGTCGGCGATGTCGGCGATAATTTCCAATCGCCGCTCCGGCGCCAGGTCTCTGTCGCGAAGGCGTTCGCTCAATTTCCTCCCCTGGACCAGTTCCATGACGAGGAACAGGAGTCCGTCTTCGGTTTCGCCGAAATCGTAGACGGTCGCGATGTTTCGGTGGTTGAGCGATGCGGCCAGACGCGCCTCGCGCTGGAACCGCGCGCGGAATTCCTGGTCGTCGCGCGCCTGGTCGGCGAATTTTATGGCGACTCGCCGCGCCAAGCTGGTATCTTCGGCGAGATAAACGGCGCCCATTGCGCCTTTGCCGAGTTCTTCCAGAATCTGGTAATGCGAAATGATTCTGTTGATCATCGCAAATAAAATGGCCTGTATTTTGCGTGATGCCCGGTGTGACTTCAAGGCTGCGGCGCTCCCGTCACGTCTATTTTTTCAGACGAGATTTCAGGTTCAGATTGCGGATCAGCCGGTAGAGATTGTTCGGATGCAGGCCGAGCAGTTTGGCCGCTTCGACATAATTGCCGGAGGCCTGTTCGATGGCGTTGATGATGATCGCTTTCTTCGCCTCTTTGACGGCGTCGTGATACTTCGGCGTAGCGGCGATGACCGCCGTGATTATCTTCTGATCGTCCGGGGCGGGCGTCGCGGGCGCGTCGGCGTCGGTCGCTTCGCTTTCGAGCGCGTCGTCGGGCAAATCTTCGGGCATAATGAATTCGGTCGCCGACATCACTACGGCTCGCTGGATGGCGCTTTCCAATTCGCGCACGTTGCCCGGCCAATCATAACGTTCCAGACAGGAGCGCGCGGCGGCTGTAACGCCTTTAATCCGGCGCTGACATTTCGCGGCGTATTTCGTGACGAAGTAATCGGCGAGCAGCGGAATGTCTTCGCGCCGGAGGCGCAGCGGCGGCATAGTCAGCGTCAGAACGTTGAGCCGGAAGAAGAGGTCTTCGCGGAACTCCCGCGATTGAATTGCGGCCTCCAGATCCTTGTTGGTCGCGGCGATCAGGCGGGCGTTGAGTTTGATCGGGCGCAGGCCGCCGACGCGCTCGAACTCGTTCTCCTGTAAGACTCGCAGCAGTTTTGCCTGGAGCCTTGGCGCGAGCTCGCCGATCTCGTCCAGAAAGACGGTTCCGCCCTCGGCCAATTCGAACTTGCCCTTCTTTTGGGCTATGGCGCCGGTGAACGCGCCTTTCTCGTGGCCGAAGAGCTCGCTTTCGATCAGGTTTTCCGGCAACACGGCGCAGTTGATGGCGATGAACGGGAGCTTCGCTCGCGGGCTGTTGAGGTGGATTGCGCGGGCGACCATCTCCTTACCCGTCCCGCTCTCGCCGCGAATCAGCACTGTCGAATCGGTGGGCGCGACTTTTGCAATGAACGCCCGAACTTCTTTCATAGGCGCGCTTTCGCCGATCATCGCGCGGTCGAAATTAAGCTCGTCCTGCAGCCGCTTCGTCTCGTTGCTCAATCGTTCGACGTAACGCGCCGTGTCGAGAGCGACGGCGGCCAGATTGGAGATGGCCGTGACGAGTTGCAGATGATCCGAATCGAAGCCGGCCGAAGGACCGGTCATTTCCAGGTAGACGACGCCGAAGACTTCGGCGGAAGTGATGAGCGGCGCGGCGAGCGCCGATTGCGCGGCCACGGCCTGGGCGCTTTGGAGCGAGGAGTCGTCGGCGACGCCGGCGCTCAAGACTCCCATGCCTTCGCGCATCGCGCGTTGCGCGATTGAACGGCTGACGCTCACCGATTTCTCCGGCCGCCCCGAACGATGTAGGCCGAAGACGGACGCGAAATCTTCGGCGCCGGAGTCGACCAGGAGAATCGCGCCTCGTTCGGCGGGTGTCACTGTAAAGATCAATTCCAGCAACCGGCGTTGGAGCGTCTCCAGATCGCGTATCGCGTTGATCTCTAGCCCGATCTGAAGCAGCGCGCGGAAGTTTCGCGCCGTACGCGCGGTCGGCGGCAAATCGGTCTGCCCTTTCAGAGGGTTGAAATATAGCGAGTCTTCGCGGCGGAGGAAGATTGTCGATTGCATGGCCGGATCATCATCGGCGAATCGCACGCGACCGGGGTCCGCGCCCGAGCCCGGGCCGGACTCCGATTCAGACTCTTCGTGGCAAATGAACAGTAGGATCGAATCACCGGTCTTGATCAGATCGCGGTGCGCGATCGCCTGGTTCTTGATCGGCACGCCGTTGACGAAGGTCCCGTTAAAGCTCCCCAGATCGTGCAGGTTGAACACGGAGCCTTCTCTGGTGATGCGGCAATGTTGCCGCGATAGCAGCGGGTCGGCGATGCAGATCGAATTGGAAGGCCCGCGGCCGATGGTGACATCGGCGTCAGTTATGGAGAAGATCGTTCCTTCCAACGGTCCCGAGATGGAGATGAGTTTGGGAATCATCGGATTGTGGCGCCTGATCAACGTTAAAATACCGCCCTGACCTTTGAGCGCGAATGTCATCGAGACCGGGCTTCGACCTTAGCGTTAGCAAGACCTGCCACAATCAAAATTGATAGTAAGCCAATCACTATTGATTGCGCGCTATCAAAATTGATTGTGGAACGGCGCCGGAGCCGGTTGGGGGACCGATGATCTCTCTTTCCCGCAACCGCATCTTAATCAAGTTGTTTTATGACCTCAATCCCAGAATGGCCCCGAATGTCTGGCTAATGTTTTGCCCATGTTTGGTGGGCGGCTGGCGCAGCCGCGGCCTGGCATAGAGATTGAGAATAAGATTGGAGTTGATGGCCCCGAATGTGAAACGGGATCGCGTGTCCCCGATGCCGAATTTTGATTGGTTACACTCAGCCGACACCGGCAGACGTCCTCAGTCACAGATGATCCCAGGCCGTGTGGGTTCGGCTTGGGATCATCGCATTTAGTCCCACCGCAAAACGGCGGATTCACTTATTTTCGGGCTACCAGTTCGGCGGCCTCCCGACCGGGTATTGCTCCAGGTCGAGCACGGAGCCTGTGATAAGCTCGCTCTCGTCGCCGGCGAAATAGAGCGCGGCCATCGCTATGTCGCGCGGCGAAAGCAATCGTCCCCAGGGGCGCGTCTTGACCGCCTCTTCGAGCCAATCCTCTCCCCGGCCTTCCTCGACAGTTTTCACACGACGCTCATTGGGCGTCAAGGTCCAGCCGACGTTGAGTTGATTCACGCGAATCCGGTACCGGTTCAAATAGCTCGCGGTGTTTTTGGTGAGCGTCATCATCGCGCCCTTCGTCGCCGAATAAGCCATCAGCTTCGGCTCGCCGATGTAGGCGTTGACCGAGCCGATGTTGATGATCGAACCCTGACGGCGCTCTTTCATATATTTGACGGCCTGCTGCATGCAAATGAAGGCGCTGCGGACGTTGGTCGCGAAGAGTTTGTCCCACAATTCGACGGTCGTGTCTTCGATCGTGCCCCGCGTGCTGAGGCCGACGTTGTTGACCAACACGTCGATCACGCCGTAATGCTCGACGGTCCGGTCTATCAACGCGCGACATTCGGCTTCGACCGTGACGTCGGCGCGAACGAAGACGGCCTGGGCGCCCTGCGCCACAATCTTCGAGGCCACCGCCTCGCCCTTTTCTTCGTCCCGACCCGAAACGACCACGCGGGCGCCTTCTTCGGCGAACAACCGGACGACGCCTTCGCCCATTCCCGCGCCCGAACCGGTGACGACTGCTACTTTGTCTTTTAAGCGATTCATTTCATCCATCTCAATCAAAATGCTCGGCGATCTTTGCGCGCAGAAATCTGACCGATTCGCGCAACTCTTCCATACCGTTCTCGCCGTCCTCAATCGAAATCCAGCCGTCGAACCCCCCTTTTCGCAGGGTCGAGAAGATCGCGTCGTAATCGTTCAATCCTTTGCCGATCACGCCATGCTTCAGGTTTTTCGCATAGCCCGTCGAGCCGTCCTGGTCCTTCAAATCTTCGATCGTTCCGCTGATCAAATAGCGGTCCGACGCGTGCATCGTGACGACGCGACTCTTGACGGCGGCCAACACTCCCAGCGGATCTTCGCCGCAGACGATCGCGTTCGACGGGTCAAAATTTACCCCGAACCACGGCGAATCAATTTGGTTGATGACTTCGAGGAAGACGTCCAGGCGCTGCGCGAATTCGGGGTATTTCCAGTAGCCGTCCTTGTAATGATTCTCCATATTCAGGACGACGTTCCGTTCGGCGGCGTAGGGAATGACTTCTTTTATGCATTCGACCGTGTAGCGCACGCCGTCTTCGCGCGACACGTCTTCGCGCCGCTGGCCCGACAACACGCGGCAATATCGCCCGCCGAGTCGCGCTGTAAGCTCAATCCAAAATTTCTCTTTTTCGACCTCTTCCGCGCGCGCCGCCGCGCCGTGTTGCGTAAAATCGGGCGAACAGCACATCATCGGAATTTCGAGCCCCTTCGCCTCCGCATGACTTTTCACTTCCGCCACATACTCCGGCTCGAAGCTGGCGAAGAAGCCCGGATACATTTCAACGCCGTCCACGCCCAGCGTCGCGGCGAGGTCAATCCAATCGAAGAGCGTCATCGAGCGCGTGACGCAGAGGTCGTCCATGTAACATTTCGGGAAAGCGCTTAGTTTAGGCATGATTATTCTTCCACTATTCTTTGCTTTGCTAAATCGGAACGGCCAGCGTTGGCGCATTCGGTTTAACTGCAACCGCTATAATTTCGCTGGATGCGCCGATCCACTTACTTGTCACTCAAATCCGCCTTGTTGCTGCGGTAAGGTTGAAAATCGCGCCCCCAATCCACGCCGATCACTTCCAGCGAGAATCGGTCGCCGTCCACTTTTACCAACACGTAATGATAAGCGCCCTGGCCAGGCTCGTACGCGGGTTTGGCGATGCGGTCGAGCGTGATCTTCTGGTCGGCGTTGTCCTTGATGTAATCGCGCGTGTCGGGGTCGCCGGAGTAAGCGTAAAGCGGCGCTCCGCCCCCGCCCGTGACGACCTGATCGAGCCGGTGTTCGCCGGCCTCGTCATCGTAATGCTCCACCCAATGCTCGAAGATATGTTCGTGGCCCGCGAAGAAGATTCTGACGTGATGTTTGTGGAAGAGCGGCATGTATTTTTGCCGGATGATCGCGGTCGACGATTCGACCTTCGCCCCGCCGTGAGGCCCCGAAGAGAACGCCGGGTGGTGGCTATAAACGATCACATGCCGATACCGGCTGCGGTCAAGCCCTTCAAGTTGCGATTTGATCCACTCGAACTGTTTGACGTCGCCCGCGATGTTTGAATCGAAGGCGATGAAAAAGGTGTGGCCGTAGCCGAAAGAAAAAGTTGGATAGCCAGCCAGCCGCCGCGGCGAGCCTTCGGGCGGAATCAATTCGGCGTTGGCCGAAAAGAAGTTCTTCAACCCTGGCTGCCG
>Ga0209465_10000776_pt1 | contig 14598 bp, 11 predicted proteins | sample PanSoiPlot1MoBio_FD_188321 | JGI IMG/M metagenome (GOLD analysis project Ga0209465, IMG submission 188321) | Tropical forest soil microbial communities from Panama analyzed to predict greenhouse gas emissions - Panama Soil Plot 1 MoBio (SPAdes)... | ecosystem: Environmental > Terrestrial > Soil...
CGCTTGGTCATGCTCCTCGGATTCGAACGCCGCCGCGACGAACGTCATGCCCGGCCGCAAAACCTCAAGTCCATCCCCGGTTACGGCGATCACCGTGGACTCCAGGCCCACTTCACAAGGTCCGCCGTCCAACAGAAACGGCGTCTCATGGCCAAAAGCCTCGCGCACGTGCTCTGCGGTCGTGGGTGAAAGCTGGGTGAAGCGATTGGCGCTTGGCGCTGCAATCGGAACGTCCGCCGCCCTGAGCAGCGCCAGCGCTACGGGGTGTCTCGGAACGCGCAGTCCCACCGTGGGCAAGCCTGCGGTCACCTCGTCGGGAATGACACGCTTTTTGGGAACAACGAGAGTCAGCGGGCCGGGCCAGTATTGCCGCGCAAGCTGCTCCGCTCCTTCGGGCCACTCCGCTGCCAATTCGCGCGCGCGGTCGGTGTTGGCCACGTGGACGATCAGCGGACTCGAGGCGGGTCGGCCCTTCAGCTCAAAAATCTTGCGCACCGCTCGAGGATCAATCGCGTTGGCGCCAAGTCCATACACGGTTTCCGTCGGGAACACCACAAGACCCCCGGACCGGATGATGAGCGCTGCTTTCTGAATCGGGTCTTCCTTCGCCAATCCTATGCCCAGAAAAGATGAGGTATGCGCGTTGGACCGTCGTGATGGCCGACGAGATTTTTCTCGAGTCCTTCGCGGGATGGCGCAATCGCTTGCCGCATGCGCTCCATATCCGCCGGGGGAAACGCCTTGAAGGTGCGCGCGATCTCGACGTTGTGTTCAAGCATCGCGATTTGAGGCATCCCAACGACAGCCGTCGTAACGGGCAGGCTCATGGAATAGCGCAGCAGGGAATCAATGTCACTTTTGCCATTGGCATTGCCAAGCAAAAACTCCTGCCCCGTCACCTTCATGGCAATGACGCCGAGATTTTTTTTGCCGGCTGCGGGCAGGGCCAGGGCCTCAAACCGCCCGTTGCCCGAAGCGTTGAGGGCCATCTGCACGCAATCGAGATCGTTGTGCTCGATCGCGCGCGCCATTACCTCGCCATTGGTATGGCTGGTCATGCCGATGAACCGGGCCAGCTTCTGTTCGCGGGCCTCAAGCAAACCCTTCATCGCGCCGCCGGGACCCTCGATCTTTGCGAGGTCCTCGCTCTGGCCAAGGCTATGGATGTGCACGAGGTCGACTTGGTCGACTTCGAGTCGTTTCAGGCTGTCTTCGAGGCGGCGAAGGAAAGCGTCACGAGTGCGGTCGGGAATCTTGGTGGCCAGCCAGACCTCTTTGCGCCGCTTGGCCATGACCTTACCCACACGCGTCTCGCTTTTCCCGTCGCCGTACGCGTAGGCGGTGTCGAGGTAGGTGATGCCCAGGTCAAGGGCGTGGTTCAGCGCCGCCAGGGCCTTCTCCTCGTCTTCATACATCAGGAAGCGGCTGCCGCAGCCAAATGCCAGGATCGAAACGTGTGCGCCGGTGCGGCCCAAAACGCGCGTCGGCAGCGCGCTCGGAGGGGCTTGGCGCCCCTCGGCGAATTGCGGCAACAGAGACAGGCCCAGGCCGGCGGCAGTGCCCAAGCCGAGTTGTTCGAGGAATTTGCGGCGGGAGAGGTTATCGTCCATCGGATCACCTCGGGGAGCGTCGCCCTATTGTACTCCGGTTCATCCCCTAATGTGCGTTTGCCCACCGGGCGGGGCTTCAAAAACAGGCTTGTAAAAACAATGTTAGGCGGCGAGCGATTCTGCCGAGGAGCTGGCGTGAGGATCCTTTCCGGGCCTGCGGTGGCCGGGAGCACCGATTCGCCGCCTGCCAATGTGGAGCTGGCAAGCGATCAAAATTCGAAGAAACATTCTTGTGCGCTCTAGCGTATATCAAGCAACACCGGGAGGCGCGTCCATGAAACGACCCATTCTAGCGATGGCTCTGACTGCCCTGGCGGCCCTGGCCCTGACGGCTAGCACGAAAGACGTTGTTCTGACGGGAAAGTCTCACATGGAGTTCAACTGCCCAACGAATGCCCAGCTGCGTCTGCACGTGCGTTCCGGCGAGATTATGATCGTGGGCACCGACGACAATAAAATTACGGTCGACCTGGCCGGCAAGAATGTCGACAAAATACAGGACGTGAAGGGGAGGCTCTCCGTCGCCAACAATGTCGCCGAACTGCATCTCACGGGCGGCCCCCGCAACGAACTCCAGATCATCATCCACGTGCCGCGGAATTCCGACCTGATGGCGCGGGTTTTTGCGGGCGATGTCAGCGTGCAGGATGTGATAGGCAACAAGGACGTCGAGCTGCACGCGGGCCAACTCACCATTTCCGTAGAGAAGCCGGAGGATTATGGCCGCGTGGACATGTCCGTTGGCGCGGGACAGGTGGATGCGGAAGTTTTCGGTGATTCGAAGGGTGGGCTGTTCCGCTCGGTCTCGAAAGAATCGGAGGGGAAATACCGCTTGCATGCGCACGTTGGGACCGGGCAACTGAGCGTTCGTTAAGCACCTCGGCCGGGTTACTGATCCGACTTTGTCAAATAACGGGGAGGAATCGGGTTGTCGGGACTTTCGCCCTGCCAGTAGACCGTGACCACCCACCACCTTGAGCCGTCGTTGAGCAGGAGAATGCTGTTGATGCCGCGCTCGAAAGGCTTGCCGTCGGCGGTTTCGCGCGACTCGTAGGTACTGAAGACTTGAGCGATGTTGCCGAATGATTCGAGCTTGCGGGAGACTTCGCGCTCAAAGAAGCCGTGTTCCTTGAAGTACTTGTCCGCGCCATCGATGTAGCCCTGGACGCTCATGGCTTTGTAGCCGATGCTAGCGTCCTTCTTCTTGAAAGCGGCGATAAGTTGCGCTTCGGGAATGAACAGGCGACGGAAACGATCCCAGTCCCGCGTGCCAGCCGGACCAGAAATGGATTCGTAGAGAGCCCGGACGATGGCGTCGCGACTTGCCACGTCGGCCGCGTGGGCCGGTGCGGCCGCGACAGGAGGTTTGCCGGACTGGTTTTGCGCCCACGACAGAGCCACCGCGCAGGCCATGGCCACAAGAACGGCATGTGCGCGGACAATGTTCCTTTGCATTCCTACCCCCTTCGACCGAGAAGATGTCAAGAGGCAGGATTATATCCGAGCAAGCTACTGTCGAGGACTAATTGATGCCATGAATCCGCAGACTTACCAGTTGATCGATGGTCAGGTTTTGCATGCCGCGCGCCCTCAGATCCGAGATGTATTCGGGCGTTACTCCATGAATGCGCATGGCGACAAGTTGCTCCGGCTCCGGATGCTTGTAGCCGAGGCCCTGAATCTTTTCGATGAATTCGGGAGAGACGCCGTGGATGCGGAAGGCAATCAGTTCCTCGAGGTCGACTCCGCCATAGCCTTCCTTTTCCAACGCCTCGATCCATTCCGGCGTTGCGCCATGGATGCGCATCGCGATCAAGGTGTCTTCGTTCGGGTGATAACCGGCCCGATGCAGAAAGCGCACCATCTCGGGCGTCACGCCGTGAATGCGAAAGGCCACCAGCTTGTCGCAGTCGGTGACGTTCAGACCGGCGTCGCGTAATTCCTGGATGAATTTGGAATTCACGTTGAAGATGCGAAAAGCGATCAACTTGTCGGTATCCAGGCCCTCGAGGTGCTCGCCCTTCATTTCCCTGGCGAAATCGAGACCGACATCGAGAACCGCCATCGAGAATTGCTTTTCCGCGTCAATGCCCTGAAATCCCAGGGCGCTCATTTCCGAGGGAAACCGGGCGTCGGCCGTAAAGTGGAACACGCCCGCGCCTTCCCCGTTGTCGACGTAACCCTCGCAGTCAAACCGGCCCGCATCGCGATTGATTGTGAATTTTACCTCCTGCTTGCCGGGCTTCGAGAGAACGAGGCCAGCAAACGCAGTGACCGGCCACGCGGACTCGTGACTCGAGGAGTGTCCATGTTGGTGATGAATCAAGGCAAATTCCACTTTGCCCGGCTCCGCCGAGCGGGCGATCGTCCAGCTCCCGCTGAGCGTTTCCGCGGCGCGCGAGATCAGGCCGCCAAGCAAAGCGCAGACCACCAGAACGTAAGAGATCATTGCGTCTCGGCGATTCATGGGATTCTCCTCCTGGCTATCTTTCGGGATCGAGCACGCCGGTCCGTTTCAGACTGATGAGCTGATCGAGTGTCAAATCCTTGAAGCCGTGGCTGCGCGCTTTCTGTATAAATTCCGGGGTGACGCCCTGGACCTTCGCGCCTATGGCTTCATCGATGTTTACTTTGAAGCCGGCAGACTCGAATGCTTTCAGATAGTCCGCGGTGATGCCCTGCACCTTCAAGCTCACAAGTTCGTCGGCAGTGGGGTCGAAGCCAAGGGCGCGTATGCTTTTGACGTAGTCGGGTGTGATGCCTTGCACTTTCATTGAGATCAGCTCGTCGGAGTCGACTCTCAAATTCAGGCTGCGCATCTCGCGAATGTATTCTGGCGTTACGCCTTGCACCTTCATCCCGATGATCTCGTCCGCATCCGCCTTCAGTCCCAGGTCGCGTACTTGTTTGATATAGTCCGGTGTCACTCCTTGAACCTTCAGGCCGATCAGATCGTCTGCTTCGAGTGATTGGCCCGCGGCAGTCCGCATTTCAGCCACGTAGTTTGGGGTGACGCCCTGCACTTTCATCCCAATCAGCGTATCGGGATCAATTTTCAGGCCAAGATCTTTCATCGATTTTACGTACTCGGGGGTGATCCCCTGCACCTTCATCGCGACGAGTTGGTCGACGGTGAGATTTGTGAGCCCCGCGGCCTTCATCGCGTCGATGTAACTGACCTTGCCGGAGGGTTCGGCCTGCGGGGTTGGCGGAGGCGCTGGGTTGGTCTGCTGTAAGGGGTGGGCCTTCGGTGCGACCACAAGAACAGCGGTGTCCGGAACTGGCCGGAGACGGGGCTCGCCGAGAAGCGCCGTCGGCGAAGGAATTGCCGAAGACAATTGCGTCATTGCCGGCGAGGGCGATTGCGCCTGGACGTTGTGCGCACTGCCAACGAACGCGCTGCCGGCGAGCAGCGCGGCGGACAGGCACAGGGCACCCGCGGAAAGACTCGCGCGGCGAAATGTCCCGGCGCTCTCGTTGGCTCCCAGAAGACGCGCGACACGCGCAGCGAGCGGGGCGTGATTGGCGGCCATCGCCAGGCGCGGAGCCGCCTGCCACGCCGCCATGTGCGCCAAGGCTTTGGCATAGTTGACCGGGCTGCCGCAAAGGGCCACGGCCGCGTCGTCGCAACAATTCTCGCGTTCGGCGCGGATTTGCCTTCCAAGCCACCACACGGCCGGATGGTAGAACAGCAGCGTTTCGACCGCGATCTGGAAAAGATTCACGAAGGCGTCGAAGCGCCGGATGTGCGCCAGCTCGTGCGCGATGACCGCTTCGAGTTGAGCCGCGCTCAAACCAGTCAGCGCGGTCATCGGCAGAAACACCACCGGCCGAATCCAGCCGGCGACCGCCGGTGCGTCGAGGTGGACGCAGTGACAGTAGCGCACCACGCGTGTCAGGCCCATCCGTCGTTGCAAGGAGAGGCACAGTTCCAGTAGTTCTTTTTCGAGCGGTGTCGATTCTTTGCGGCGAAGCCGTTCCACCGCCAAGAAGCCGCCCGCCGAGCGCAAACTCAGCAGCATCACGCCGGCAAACCACGCCTCGACCAGCCATAAGAAATAGGCAGGAGTCGCCTCATGCGATGTCGATTCGTGAATCGCGGCCCCGGGTGCGAACGAGGCCGTGTGAGCGGATGATGGGACGACTGTGTCCCGCGCCCCTGGCGGTGTTCCTGCTGGCTTTTCTGCCACGAGCACGAAGAACGTGCCGACCGGTGCGCTGACCATCAGGATCATCGCGGCTACAGCAACCGCATAGCGAGTGGCGGCACTGCGGCACAGTGCCATGAGCGCGTAGGCGAGCGCCGCGAGCGCCGCGCCCTGCCAGAAGAAATGCAGAAGGGCGAGTGCGAGCGGACGCAACGTCGCCGGTGACGGCCAATCCGCGAAGTGAGTCATCGCAATTTCCTTTCATAATCGTTCAGCAAGCGGCGCAATTCATCGACTTCCTCTTTGGAGGCCTTGCGGTCGGCAAGGGCGTGCATCATCAACTGACTTGCAGAGCCATCAAATACGCGCTGGAGCACGTCGAGCGCCAGCTGCCGCTTGGTTTTTTCCGCGGGCTGGACCGCCTCATAGACGTGCGCGCGCTGCTCCTCATTCCGCCGTAGCGTGCCCTTGGCGGTCATGATCTGCATGAGCTTTAAGACGCTGGTGTAGCCAATTGGTCTTTTGTCGCTGAGGGCCTGGTGCACTTCGCGGACGGTAGAAGGGCCGCGTTCCCAGAGAACGTGCAGGATCTCGAGTTCGGAAGCCGTCGGTTTCGGAGAATGAGTCAGCATGGAGGGAGGCTACTACGAAGGCATTCGTAGTGTCAACGAAAATCTTCGTAGTTTGCGGATGCACAAGCCCCCGACTGTGCGGAGGCAAGCGCAGGGCCCGAATCGGTCCGGCATGCCGCAATCCCGAAGCTGCGGTGCGCTTGCGCCGCAGCGCGTGTGTGCCCCTATGCTCAGGGTGCCACGATGTCTTTGAATTGTGGCTTGACGTGAACCGCCTGCAGGCTGGCAGCATCCCAGCCACCGCCGAGCGCCTTGACGAGCAGGACGCTGGTAACCAGGCGCTGTCCCTGAATGATGGCCGCTTCCTGTTCATTCGAAAGCAGGATCTGCTGAGCACTCACAACGTCGAGATAGCTGACGAGTCCTCCCACATAACGGGATGTGGCGATATCCAACTGCCGGTGTGCGGAATCGACGGCGTCGGCCTGCGACTGGCGGGCGGCCGCGAGCACTTCGAGTCCGGTGATATTGTCCTGGACTTCGCGAAAGGCGTTGAGCACCGTTGCGCGATAGCTCGCGACCGATGCCCCGTAGCCGGCTTCGGAGAATTGGACCTGCGCGCGACGCGCGCCGCCCGTAAAGATCTCCTGCGCGACATTGGCGCCGACCGCCCAAAAGCCGCTTTCCGCACTCAAAAGCTGCGACAGATTCGCCGAGTTCCAGCCGCCTTGGCCATACAGCACCAGTGAAGGATAGTAGGCGGCCTTGGCGATGCCGATCTGCGCGTTGGTCACCGCCATCTGCCGCTCGGATTCCGCGATATCGGGGCGCCGCTCGAGAAGGTCGCTCGGAAGGGAAGAATCGATATTCGGGGGTTCAGCCGCAAGTTCGCGATCGGGGACATGAAAGCCGGGCGCCGGTTTTCCGACGAGCACCGCGACGGCATCTTCAAATTGTTTGCGCTGCTGGCGCAGCAGCGTGGCCTGCGTACGCGTCGTGTTCAGCAGCGTTTCCTCCTGTGCCACATCAAGGCCCGAAGCGACTCCGCCCCTGTGGCGCGAGTTGACCAGGTCCAGGCCCTTTTGCAAGGCTTCCACGGTGCGGTTGAGTATCCCAATTTCCGAATCAAGCTGGCGTAGCGTGAAGTAATCCGCCGCAAGCTCAGCGGTCAGCACCAGGCGCACGTTTTCAAGATCGGCGGCATTCGCCTGATAGGAAGCTTGAGCCGCCTCAATGGTCCGTCGCCGCTTGCCCCAGAGGTCCACCTCGTAACTCACGTTGAAGGGAATCGAGTAGTTACCCTCTGTGACAGGGCCGGTCAGAGGAAAACTTGAGCCCGTCGCCCGCGTTCCCGAGAAGCGCTCCCGCGCGGCGGCAGGATCGACCGACAGTGTCGGAAAAAGCGTGGCGTTCTGGACGGCGGCGGACGCGCGCGCCTGGTCGAGATGCGCGAAAGCGACCTTAAGGTCCTGGTTCGCCGCGAGCAGATCGGTTTCGAGCGCATTCAGCTCGTCATCATGAAATACCGCCCACCAGGACGTTTTGGGGACCGAATCTTTGGGTTGCGCCTCGCGCCACGGCTCTGCCACTTCCCAGGTGGCGGGTACCGGCGCGGTTACCCGCTTGTAATTCGGGCCAACCGTGCATCCGCCGAGCGCTAGAAGCGCGGCACACGCGAGGGCACGCGCAAGCGAGCGGTCTAGCGCGCCTGGTAGAACCCTCATCAGGGTTTTTTCTCCGCCGCAGCGGGTGAACTGGCGGGTTGGGCGGGGGCCGGTGTTGATGACGCGGCCGGAGGCTGGTTGACGGGATTACTGACTTGCTTAACGTGGACCTCCTGGCCATCCTCGAGCGAGTCGGGAGGATTCAGCACGATCCAGTCATCCGCATTGAGGCCGCTCAGGACCTCGAGCGTATTGCCATAATCGCGGCCGATCACAATCGGCTGGAGATGCGCGCGATGATTCGAGTCGATCAGCACCGCGCGCAAGCCCTCCGCGCGAAACAGGAGCGCGTTCACCGGAACCTGCACGCGTTGGCCGCTAACTTTCACTAGCAAGTGGACCTGCGCAAAGCCGCCGGGCAACAACTCCCCCGGTCTATTAGGAACATCCACTTCCGTGAGCAGTGTGCGCGTCGAAAGATCAATCGCTTCCGCGTTCCGCACCACATTGCCCTCGAATTTCCGTCCGGGGTATTGCGTAAGCACGAGATAGGCCCCGAGACCCGCATGAATCGAAGCGGCATACATCTCGGGCACATTTATGTATACGCGAATGGGGTCGGTTTGCGCCAGGATGAAGAGCAGCTGCGAGGCTCCGCCATTACCGGCGTTGACCAGCGTTCCGATGTCGACGTTGCGGCGCGTAATTACGCCGCTGAATGGAGCGTAAATGCGCTTGAACGATTCGAGTTCTTCAAGCCGCCGGACATTTGCCTGGAAGGATTCCACCGTCGCGCGCTTCGCTTCCAGATCGCCGATGGCGTTATCGACCTCCTGCTTCGAGACACCGTCGGTTTTCAACAACTCGGAATAGCGCGAAGCGGTGATTTGCGAGAGATTGGCATTGGCTTCGGCCGTATTCAGGTCTGCGCGAGCTTGCGAGAGCTGCTGATCCACTTCCGGCGTGTCGATGTCGGCCAGCAGCTCGCCCTTGTTCACGCGGCTGCCAATGTCGTGATACCACTTTTTGAGATAGCCATTCGTGCGGGCAAAAACCGGCGATTCAACAAAGGCTTGCAGCGTTCCGGGAAGCACGAGATCCTCGTTCCCCGACTCCGCGGTCGGGTGGATCACGGCCACGGTGGGAACAGCAAGGGCTTCCGTATTGCTGGCGAGCGCCTGATACTCGGAACGGCGTTGAAACATCAGAACAGCCCCGGCGACGACGAGGGCAATAACGATGGCCAGGAACACCAGGAAGAGCGGGTTCTTCCGCCGCGAAGGTCCACCGGGGTCGTTAAGCGGCTGTGTTCGTTCGTCAGTCATAATCTGTTACTCCCGGCAAACGGAGTCCCCTCACGTCATTGCGCCGGCGCGCTTTGGTGCGTGGCCTGGTAGCGCTTGCGTTCGAGCCGCCCGTGAATAATCGAGAAGACGCAGGGAACAAAAAATAGCGTGGCGACGGTGGCGAAGAGTAGCCCGCCAATCACGGCGCGTCCGAGCGGCGCATTTTGCTCACCGCCCTCGCCGAGGCCGATGGCCATCGGCACCATGCCGATGATCATCGCCAAGGCGGTCATGATCACAGGTCGGATTCTCACAAAACCGGCCTCGAGCGCCGCATCGAGGGCACTCTTTCCTTCGTTCATCTGTTCGCGCGCGAAGGACACCATCAGAATACTGTTGGCCGTGGCCACACCCATACACATAATAGCGCCGGTCAGGGATGGAACGCTCAAGGTTGTATGGGTGAACAGAAGCATCCAGCAGATGCCCGCAAGCGCCCCGGGCAGCGCGGTAATGATGATGAAGGGATCGAGCCAGGACTGGAAGTTCACAACAATGAGGAGATAAGCAAGAACAATCGCGCCAAGCAGTCCAATGCCCAGGCCTACGAAGGAAGTGGACATCGTCTGAACCTGACCGCGAATGAAGATGCGGCTGCCCCGAGGCAACTCTTTTTCAACGTCGTGGACGAGCTGTGCGACTCGCGTCGAAACGGAACCAAGATCGCGCCCGGAGACCGAGGCGTAGACATTAATCATGGGTTGCACGTCGTAGTGAGAAATGGAAGCCGGGCGGGCCACGGTCGAGCTGGACACGAGGTTTCCGAGAATTTGCGGCTGCGCCCCGGGCGCGCTCGCGGTCACGGGCGTATTCTGCAGCGCCTGATAGTTGTCCACGCGATACTGCGGCGTCTGGACCGCAACCTGGTAACTCACGCCGTTCCGTGGATCCAGCCAGAAATTTGGAGCCGTCTGAAAACTCGAAGAGAGCGAGACAAGGACGTTTTGCGCAACATCGCGTGCCTCCATGCCCACAAACTGTGCCCGTGTCCGGTCAATGTTCATGAACAACGTCGGCGCATCGAACGCCTGCTGGACGTGAACATCCACGGCGCCGGGAATGTGACGAACTTCGTTCGCCAGCTTCAGACCGACGGCATAATTCGCGGGCTGGTTTGCGCCCCGGATCTGAACATCGATCGGTGCAGGCGTGCCGAAATTAAGAATCTGGGTGACGATATCGGCCGGCTGAAAGAAAAACTGGACGCCGGGGAACTCTGACGGCAGGCGCTTGCGCAGTTCGCTGATGTAGGAATACGTCGAGCGTTCGCGTTCGGGTTTGAGTTGCACCAGGATTTCGCCGTCCGCGGTGCCGATGGTGCCGGAGTTGCTGTAGGTCAAGTTGATGCCGGAGTACGGAACGCCAATATTGTCGAGCACCGTCAGCAGATCTCTTTCCGGAATCGTCCGGCGGATTACCCCGTTGATCTGGTCCGCCAGCCGAGCCGACTCCTCGATGCGCAGCCCGGTGCGCGCCCGCATGTGGAGTCGAATCTGGCCCGCATCCACGCTGGGAAAAAAATCGCGGCCAAGGAAGAAGTACAGTCCGGCCGATAGCACGCAGAAGGTCAGAAAGCACGCCGCGAAGAGTCTTGGACGACCGAGTGCCGCTGCTAGCGCGCTGCGATAGCCCGTGCGGAAGCGCTCGAAGGTGTGTTCAAACCCCTGCTGATAGCGCCGCAAGAAACCCATCCTCTCGCCGACGTGCTCATCGGCGCGATATTCGTCTTCCGAACTTAGCAGGTACATGGCCAGGGTCGGAACGATGGTGCGCGACCACATGTACGATGCCAGCATCGCGAAGATCACGGCTTCGGCCAGTGGCACGAACAGATATTTCGCCACGCCGGAGAGGAAGAACATGGGGATGAAGACGATGCAGATGCACAGCGTCGAAACAAAGGCGGGCACGGCAATTTGCTGGGCGCCATCAAGAATGGCCTGAACCGTTTCCTTCCCGAGAGCCAGATTGCGGTTGATGTTTTCGATCTCGACCGTGGCGTCGTCAACGAGGATACCGACGGCGAGCGCCAGTCCGCCGAGCGTCATGATGTTGATGGTCTCGCCGAGCGCGCTGAGGCAGATGATGCTTACGAGAATCGAGAGAGGGATGGAAATCGCGATGATCAGCGTGCTTTTCCAGTTTCCGAGGAACAAGAGAATCATGATCGCCGTCAGACAGGCCGCGATGAGCGCTTCGCGCAAAACACCTTGAATGGCCGCGCGGACGAAGAGGGATTGATCAAAGAACGTGGTGAGGTTCAAGCCCTCGGGAAGGGACGGCTGATACTCCTTCAGCGTCTGCTTGACGCGGTCGACAATGGAGAGCGTAGAAGCGCTGCCGGTCTTGTAAACACTCATCAGAACGCCCCGCTGGCCATTGGCGAGCACAATGTTGGTCTGAGGAGAGAAGCCGTCCCGAACGTGGGCCACATCGCGCATGTAGACGGTAGAGCCGTTGACGGTTTTGACGGGGAGGTCGTTGAGTTCGGCGATCACGCGAGGGCTGCCGTTCAGTTCAACCTGGTACTCGAGCGCCCCCATCTTGGCGGTGCCCGTCGGCAAAATAAGGTTTTGCGCATTGACAGCACTAACGATATCGACCGGCGAGAGTCCTCGGGCCTGCAGCGCCCTGGAATCGATATCGACCGACACGAGCCGCTGCTTCCCGCCGTAAGGAAACGGCATCGCGGCGCCTTGCACGGTAGCCAGTTGCGTTCGAATGAAATTGTTGCCGTAGTCGAATAGCTGCTGCTCGCTCAAGCGGTCGCTGGTCAGCCCGATCTGCAGTACCGGCACGGTCGAGGCGGAGTAGATGATGACCAGCGGGGGTGTGGTTCCTTGCGGGAGGGTGCGCAGGAAGGTCTGCGAAATGGCGGTAACCTGGGCCATCGCGGTTTGGATGTTGACGCCCGGATGGAAGAAGATTTTCACAATCGCAATCCCGTTAAGCGACTGGGACTCGATGTGTTCAATATCGTTGACCAGTACGGTGATGCCGCGCTCCACGTTGGTGGTGATGCGCTGCTCCATCTCCTGCGGTTGCAGGCCGGTGTAGGTCCAAACCTGCGCGATTACCGGAATGTTGATGTCCGGGAATATGTCGGTGGGAGTGCGCATGAGGACTACGGGAGTTAAGAGGATCACGACCAGCGCCATAACGACAAACGTGTATGGCCTGGATAAAGCTAATCGGACTATCCACATAAGCCGAAACGTTACCTTGAATTCAAAGAACGCACCCCGACTTTGCCGACCACCGGAGCGCTTAGAACTCGAATTTGGGTTGCCTTTATTAGACTACCGCCGACCCTCGTTTAGGTACATCCCCGAGGCCAGCCGAGCGCGGCGGAGCGCCGCTGCCAATCGCCCGAATTGGAGTTTCAAGCCATCGAAAATTTAGCTGGTCTCACGCTAGGAAGACGATGAAACGGCAGAGGCCCGCGCTGTGCCTTGGGCACCGCGTCGGGCGTGCGCTTGTGGGCCTACTCGCGAATTACAAAATTCATGCGCACGCCACAAATCTCGATCAGGTCGCCGTCGTTCAGTCGCACCGGGCCGGGAATGGGCGAGCCATTTACAACCGGGATTTTGGTGCCGGTGCCCAGGTAATAGCCGTCGTCGCGCTGGTTAATTTGCGCAGCCACTTGCGGCTTGAACCAACCGCGAAGCTGCACCGTCGCCATCGAGGATTTGCCAATGACCGTGAGCTTGTTGGTAAGCACGTACTCCTTCTGGTCCACTCGGCCGTTCAGCACGATGAGCGTCGGCATTTTCACGCGGCCCGGAGAGAATTGCGAGCGCTCACCCATGGCGGCGGCTTGCCGTTGCATTTCGCGGCGCATCTTGGTATCGAGAACCATGGTTTCATTGATTTTGGGCGCGGCGGCCTTGCGGCCCATGTCCCAGGGAATGGCACTATCGGCCGTGGCGTCCACTTTGATGTGGTGCTTGCCAATCCAGATGGCGTCGCCATCGTGCAGCGTTGCGCGCTCCACGCGAAGATCGTTGACGAACGTGCCGTTCAGGCTGTCCAAATCTTCGACCACAAGGCGGCTGCCTTCGAAGTAAACGCGGGCGTGGTAGTTGGAGACGGCCAGATTGTCGACGGGAAGATCATTGTCCGGGGAGCGGCCGATGGTCACCGGCCGGTTGCCGATCGGTACTTCTTTCATCAACCTCTCTTCAAACATCAGGCTAAGCTTTGCCATGCGAAGTTCCTCCACCAGGAGCTTCAATCTTTACTTGCCCGATTCCCGGCGCAGCCACGAAAACCAACCCTTGGACTCATCCTGCAACCGGGCGACGATGACGGTAACGTTATCGAGGCCACCACGTTCGTTCGCCAGATCCACGAGCTTTTGCGCTGCCTTTTCCGGATCGGTTTCCGCCTGCAGCGTGCCGGCGATTTCCGGCTCCGTAACCATGCGCGTCAGTCCGTCTGAACACAGCAGAAGAACATCACGAGGGAAAAGGTCGAACTCGTCGATGTCCACATCCACCTCAGGATGCGCTCCGAGGGCGCGAAGGAGCACGCTCTGCATTTCGCTTTCCTCGGCCTGCTGCGGAGTGATGATCCCGCGGCGAACCTGCTCGGCCACCAGGGAGTGGTCGTTGGTCAGTTGCTGCAGGTTGCCGGTGCGCAGCAGGTAAGCGCGGCTGTCGCCCACGTGAGCGAGACTAAGCTTGCTGCCGTTAATCCACCCGGCCGTGAGTGTGGCGCCCATGCCGCGCTGCTCCGGGTGTTCTTGCGATGACTGGTAGATACCAAAATTCGCCTGCAAAACAGCGTTCTCGAGAAGGCGCGTCTGCTCCGTCCAGTTTTCGCCGGACGCTCCAGCGAGCGTGACCTCCAAGTCTACTTTCGACGAGGAACATACCCTTTCGATCGTATCAACCGCCAGAGAACTGGCAATTTCGCCGTGCGCTTCGCCACCCATGCCGTCCGACAGGATGAACAAATTCAGCGGTTCCACGATCCGGAAAGAGTCCTCGTTGTTCGAACGGACGCGCCCGAGGTCCGTCACGCCACCGCTGTCGATCTGCACGGCGTCTCCTTCCAAGCTTTTCGTTGGCACGCGCGACACCCCCGCCGTGGACACCCCGGCCTTCTATTCCACGCTAGCAGAGGCTTATCGACCGCGAAAGGCTTTGCTCCCAAGTGATTACCTGTCTCGAACCACACGTCCCAAAGGCCAGTCCGCAAGGATACCCGAAATGGGGGGAATACCCCAGCCCTTCGGCGCTAAGCCGCCCGTT
>Ga0209465_10000779_pt1 | contig 14581 bp, 25 predicted proteins | sample PanSoiPlot1MoBio_FD_188321 | JGI IMG/M metagenome (GOLD analysis project Ga0209465, IMG submission 188321) | Tropical forest soil microbial communities from Panama analyzed to predict greenhouse gas emissions - Panama Soil Plot 1 MoBio (SPAdes)... | ecosystem: Environmental > Terrestrial > Soil...
CGAATGTGCTGAAAGCCAGCGGCGACACCATCACGCAAGCAGCTCACCGCTGCCATATGTCGCCGAGCACGTTCTACAACTGGTTCGTCAGCCACAGCACGACGAGCCCGCGTCACGACAGCATACAGATTTTCTATCGCGCCTACGGCCTCGAATACGGCAGTAAATCCAATCTGCGCGTGGTCGTCAGCACTGCGAAGAAAGTCGGCAAGCAGAAAGCTGCATGAGGCGACAACGCCCGCATTACGAGGTGCGGGTAGACAAAGACGACGCCAAGCAACCCTTTCACGTTGTCTCCGTGTCTCCGTATCATCGTACGGCGCGCGTGGTCGCGAGATATTCCGATCACGCGCATGCCACCACCCTGAACGATCGCCTCAACGCGCTGCTGCGCGATGCCGCTACGTGGCGCGACGCAAGGAGACGAACATGAGCGACCCGAGCAGAGCGGAATTCTCAGTCGCCGTCTGGTATGGCGAGCACTGGTTCTACGCCGGCCGCGCGCTCAGCGGCGGCGACGCTGTCCGCATGGCAAAACGTTGGACCGATCGAGCTGGCAGGCAACCGGCAATCTCTCAGGTGCTGGTTGCCGACGGCGGTGACGATACCGTTTTCATGTGGCGGCGAGGGGAAGGAATAATCTGGCCGGAGGATGTTCCCAATGCTCACCGCTGATGAAGTTCACTTGGTGATGGAAGACATCCAGCGGCTGGTGAAAGCTGGCCGCGTAGTCGAAGCAGGATGGCGTGCCACCAGCGCCCACATCCTCGATGACGCCTCGGATGGTGAAATCCAAGTCATGCGGCTGATGTACTTCAACGGCGCGCAGCATATGTTTTCGATCATGATGCGGGCGCTCGATCGGCCGGACTGCGACAGGCGAGTGCAGCGGATCGAGCAAGAGCTAGAAGCTTTCATAAAGGAGGCCAATGAGCGGGCCGATGGCATCCGGCAGCAGAACCGGAAAACGACCAACTAATAAGGCGCCCCAGGGTCGCGATCACCAGCCGGCGTGTTGACGGGGTAGAGCATCTTGCCCTACTCTGCGAGCCCATGATGACAAGCAATCAACTACGCGGGCTGATCGACCGGCTTGGTCAGACGCAAATCGGCCTCGCCGCCCTGCTGGGCGTCCACGACGTGACCATGCGGCGCTGGTGTCGCTATGGCGTCGATGGCCTGCCGGCGATCGTGCTGAAGCTGCTCGCCAACGGCAAGATCAAGCTGCGCGACATCGAGGTCTGCAGGGATTGAGGGGCCCACAAGGCGTGGGCGACGTCCCGATTGCGGGCCCCTCGAATTTTGCTGTGCGGAAAACGGAGGGTCAACCGGACAGCAAAACCACACCTTCCCAGGCAGAGTTGCGACGGTCTGGAACTTGTCAATGATTTGCCCCCTCGTCAATCGTGAAATCCAAAACCGGTTTTGAATTTGCTGCTTCACGTGAAACCACAACTGGCTGCAGTTTTTGCCGGCGAGAACCACAACCACGGCATCTCAGACGTGCCCGGCCGGAGCGGATGAAACTTCTCCAGCTGGCCAGCGAGCGAGCGTGCGAGCTGGTCGAGCCCACGCCACCATGCCAGATAATCCGCGCGCGCTTCGGCGATCGTGATCGGGCAAGGCTCCCACCGGAGCGGGCAGTACGAGCCGGTGCTGTACCAATTCCGGCCCTTGCACTCACCGACCAGCTTGTGGTTTGGACCGCGGTCAGACGGCACCGGTTGAGGTCGAGGCATTTCGCTGTGACCGCCTGGGCGCGTGCCGGCGTTGCCGTGCATCGTCACCAGCGCCGACGTGCGCAAGCTCCGCACGAGGATGACTTGACGCGGACGACCGAGCTGCAGCGTGATCTTCCGTCCCGAGCGCGCCGTCCAACCCACCGTCGTCATATCGCGCAATCGCTCAGGCGTGGCCGCTGGTGCGTTATTTTCTTTTCTAGGGTCCACCAGTGCCAGCAGCTCGTCCAACACGCTCAGCGCCTCTGCCTCCCAGTCTATGACGGCATCTGGCAGCTGGGCGACCGCCTTCTCGATCACGAGTGCATCGCGATGCGGAACACCGTGATCGTAGCGTTGAGGCCCGCGGGTTCCCAGGTCCACGGCAGCACCGAGCAGCTGCCAATCGGTGAGCTGCGCCCACACGCCCTCGGCCGAGCTGGTGACCCGCTTGCTCAGCTCTTCGCGAAACGTCCAGCGCACCAACTGCTCGATGTCTATGCCCTGCTTCACGACGGCCTCATCGCATTGCCCTGGTCGAGCGTCTCGAACCGCTTGCTGGTGCGATCGAGGCGCATACGCACCTTGCCACGCTCGCCCGTCTCCGGCGACAGCCGCACCTTCGCCACCCGCACCTCGACCATGCCGATATCGTCCATGCGCTCGATCACGATGCCGTGGTCCGGCTTGTTGTACCAGTGCGCGCTGCCATCGATGTCGTACAGGCTGAGCTGCCGCAGCTTGCCATCCCGCTGCACCACGTCCTTGGTTGGGTGTGCCACTACGATCACCACGACACCGTGCTGCTGCCCGAAGCGCTTGAGCATGCGGATAGCGCGGCCCTGATACTCGGCCAGCGTCTCGTGCTTGCCGCGCGCATGCTCCAGCTCGTTCCAGGGATCGATCACCAGCACGCGAATGCCATGGCGCCAGACCGCATCGGTCGCGCGCTCGATCACCCACTCGATCGTATGATCGTCGTCATCGTCGCGCGTGGCAGGGTCGTTGCCGATGAAGCAGATGTTGTCTTGCGTCCAGTGATCGATGTCGTCGCGCTCGCTGTGGCCGCCGCGTATGCAGCGCACGATGTCGCGCAGCGTCGGCACCACCGGCATCTCCGGCGAGAACATCGCCGCGCGCCAGCCATGGCGATCGGCGAGATTGGCGATGAGATTGAGCACGAACGTCGATTTGCCATGCCCCGGCACGCCAGTGATAACGATGAATTCGCCGGCAAACAGCATCAGATGTTGATCCAGCGTCCACCAGCCGGTGTCGTACGTCTCGAGCCGGCCGGCGAGCGGAAAGTCGCTGAGCTGATACACACCGCGCACCGGATAGGGCTGTGCGGTGTTGAGCACGTGCGTCACCGCCTCGACGCCATGCCGCATGCGCACGTCGTTGAGGTCTTTGCAGCCGGCCGGATACTTGAGAAAAAAACATCGTGCTGCTGTCAGCCGGCTGACCAGATCGGAGGCGAGCTGCCGCCCCGGCGGATCATCGTCGGTCGCGATGATGAAACCGCGCACGCGCTTGAGCTGCTCGCGCGCGTTCCACAGGTACTCGTAGCGGCCGGTGTGATCGTTGCGTGGGTCTTCGATCGCGCCGTTGCCACGCGGCGGCGGCGCACCGTCAAGCACACTCACCGTGAACGGCCAGCCGCAGTCGATTGCGGTCAGCGCGTCGATCTCGCCCTCAGTGATCACCAGCAGCGCGCCGCTGCCGACCAGCGCGGCATCGTTGAGCACGTCGGTGTTCCAGAAAACTTTCTTGCCGCCCTTGCGCTGCCAGAACACCTTCGGCGGCGCCCGGTATTTCTCCGACACTACGATGCTGTTTTCGAAATACGGAAACGCGATTACACGACCGGCGACCGACGGCACCACGCTGCCGCCGTCGCGCCGCTCACCGGTATACACTCCGTACCGCACCGCCGTTTCGATATTGATGGCGCGATCTTCGATGAACTTCATGCCGATCGGACCCAGCGCGTTCATACACGTCACCTCCATGCCAGCCACAGTGATTACAAAACCAGCGCACGCCGACGTCGTCGATCGTGACTGCGAGACATCGCGCTTTCCGGTGATGATGCTTGCGGTGTCCCGAGCAGTGCGGGCACTGCGTGTAGGTCCGGCCGTGATCGATATGGCGCAGCCAGATGCCCTGCTCGTGCAGGATGTCGCTCGCAGTTTTCATAGGCGGGGGTCCAATGTCGGGCGTAGTCGGCCCTGGTTGGTGTTGCGCACCCAATTGCGCCACGTCGCATGCCAGTCGCGCTTGATCGCGCCCGCGCCAGACTTGGCGTTCCAGTAGTCGCGAAATTTTTCGGTCTCGATCGCGAGCCGATCGTAATCGAGGCCATGATCGGCGGCGAAGTTCACGTCGGCTGGATCAGGTTGCCAGTCGGCTGGAATACGTGAGCCCTTGCGGTCGTGACCATTGCTGCGCCGCCTCACCAAATCATCTTTGATTTGGTGAGTATCTCTTATCTGCTCTGCTCTGCTCTGTTCTGGTGCGTTTCGACCTCGCGTTTCAGAAACGTTTCCGGAACGTTTCATGGCGCGATGCTTGATCACCCGATCGGTCGAGCTATCACTCTGAAATTGCCGCTCTTTCCAATTGTGCAGCTCCCAGCCGCCGCCCTCCAGCGGATCGAGAAGATGGGCCCTAACCAGTCGATCAACGGTCGCCGTAGCATGGTCTAGCCTATGCCCGAGCCAAGCTGCAGCACCCTCATAAGAGGGTACATAGCCGCCTGTTGAGCAGGCCAATGAGCCCAGCCGATGCCACGCTCGATAGTCCTTGTCGGACAGCGCCATCAACTTGGGATCGTGGGCGCTTTCGACCCAGTTCCGCCACCAGCTGCGGCCCCTCATTGCCACGTCTCCGGATGGCGAACGTATTTCGAAAATTCATTTTCCTCACCATCCATAGCCGCCTCGATTTTTCGGATGGCCTCGCCGGGTGGTAGCGACCACCACAACGGATCGTTGGTGAGATCGGCGCTGATCAGCACGTAATGATCGCCGACCTCATCATCGTAGAACCACTGTTTCTTCCTACCGCCAGCCATATTCGCCTCCGCGGAGCTGGAGTTGGCGCGCAGATGGGTCGCTGCGCTGGGCGATGGCGAGGTGGCGCGGGCAGTAGCGGTCGCCGGCCACGGTCACAGCGCCGCAGTAGAAAAAGTTCCGGTCCTGCGGATCACCGATCGGCCAGCGACAGGTTGTCCCGTTGAGTTCCATTATTCCGCATGCTTTGCCGAAGCTGGTTCCTGCCGTGACGCTAGGCGGCGGCAGTGGAACTTCCTTCGGCGCTTCTGGCGGTGGCCGATGCAGTCGCTTGCGCACTGGCTTGCGCGGCGGCGGCGGTCGCCAGTGCAACCTCATGCCGATGCGCGCCACCCGGCTGATCACCGCGGAGCGGGAAATGATTGTCTGGAACTTGTCAGTCAGTGCTTTGGAAATCTGTCCGCCGGAGAACCCTCGATTCACGAGTTCCCGCAGCTCCGCAGTCCATGGCTCTGGCCAAAGTGTCTTGCCCACGTTGCCGCCCTCAACAGCACGCACACAAGCAGCCCGCGGCACCGAAGTGCCGCGGGAGCTGCAGCCATCAGGCGACGATCGAGAAGTCCTGAGGGTTGAGCTTCACGCCCCTCTTGCGCGCGAGGCGCAGCAGGGCCGCGTGATGCTTGTAGGGGATGTAGCCGCCGGTGCCCTTGAGCTTCTTCTCGCTCTGCCAGCGATACGGAGCGCTGGTGCAGACACCAGACGACTCGGCGACCACTTCGGCGCCGCCGAGCATTCTGATGATGGTTGCCGCCGGCTCACACAGTCGCCCCGCCGGCGGTCGTCCCATTCGCTTAGCTGGTCGTCGTCTCCTTTGAGTAGACGGTCCTCGTTTCACAACGATGTTCCTTTTTTTGAACTGACAGGTGTCTTCGCTGTGCCAGACCACGTTGCCCAACTTGTCCGATTTAACGAGTATGTCAACCAGATTACATAGTGGCAAAAATTTCTCATCAGGTTCAACGAGATGTCGGCATGACGAAATTGCCGGCGCGCGCGCTCTCGACTCAGTGGGGTAAGGCTACTTTATTACCTGTGTCAAAACCGGAAAAGTCATAAAGTCACAGAGCTAATAATGACGGGCTTTTGAGATACCCTTTTCCGGAGAAACAGGAAAAGGTTTTCCGGTTTTGCCGGAGTTATAGCACCACAAGCAGTTGACCGATCACTGTGATCGGTTGAAGCATCGCACCGTGAAAACGGAGGTGATGCTACGATGGCAATCCCTGTTGTGGAACAATTCGGCCGGCGCCGGCTGGAGCCGCACACCGGCGAACCGCCGCCGCGGCAGAGCATCATCCCAGCTGAGGAAGAGGCTGCTTCCGCCCTCGCCTTCGTGTCCCGCTTGAACGACGAAGCGCGCCGGCTGCAGTCGGAGAACGCCCGGCTCCGGCAGGAGCTGGCGCTCGCCCACATGCGGGTGTCCGACCTCTCCAAGCAAGTCACCGACCAGCGTTTCTATTTGGAAGCGTACCGTCGCTACAGCGTGGCGGTGCAGACTCATCTGCAGACCGTGGTGGATGCCGCCACCCGCGCCAATCAGGCCGCGCTCGACGTCAGCGAGCCCGGCGCCATGCCGGCCGAGTTGGCCGAGCAAGTCATCGCCGACACCGAAGCTCAGCTGCGCGCCGAAGCCACCGCCGGCTTGTCGGTCGAGAGCATCGCGAAGAAGTACGGCGCCAACAACAGGGAGCCTAATGATGGACATCGGGTGCACGACGATTAGTGGCGCGGCGGAACAGGTAGCAGTGCCGCCGCAGTCGATGCCGGCAGCGTTGCCACTTACGCCGCGGTCCATGCTCGACCGCGCCCTTGAGCGGGGTGCCGGCATCGATGTCGTTGATAAATTGATGGGGCTCTACGAGCGCTGGGAGCAGGAGGAAGCGCGCAAGGCTTTCTATCGCGCCATGGCCCGAGCTTCCGCCGAGCTGCCCGTCATCGGCAAGAGCAAGCAGGTTGGCTTCGATGCCAAGGCCGGCGGGCGCGCTACCAGCTACAAGTACGAAGACCTCGCCGACGTGGTCAGCGCGGTCAAGCCGATCCTGTCCAAGTATGGCCTGACGCACCACTGGCTGACCGACGACGTCACCATTGCTCCCAGCATCATCGTGACCTGCATCATCACGCACGAGGATGGTTACAGTAAGGAAACCTCGCTGAGCGCAGCGCCGGACACCACCGGCAACAAGAACAGCATCCAAGCTAGAACATCGACCGTCACCTATCTGGAACGGACTACGCTGAAGGCGCTGCTGGGATTGGCCGCGGGCGAGGACACCGACGGAGTCACGCCTATCGATACGACGCCGATCAACGCCGATCAGGCGTTGCGGCTCAGCGATAAGATCACAGAAGCTGGCATGACGTTCGAGCGGTTCAAGAAAGTCTACAACATCGAGAAGCTCGCCAGCCTGCCCGCGGCGCTGCTGGACGACGCCTACGAACGCCTCGCCGCATTCAAGATCGAGAAAGCGAAAGCTGAGAAAGCGAAAACGGAGGACCGGAAATGAAGTGCTTCATCTGCAGGGAAGAGATTGAGCCGGTTGGCAGCTGGACGCAGGGCAACAACGCTGCGCCAATCGGCAGCAACGAGCGCTGCTGTAACGAGTGCAACAGCGAGGTGGTGGTGCCGGCGCGGATACTGATCTTCAAGCGTCTCGACAACCTCGCCGCGCTGAAGAAAGCCTCGTAATGGACGAGCAGCACGCCATCGATCGCATCGGCAAGCTCACCGCCAGCATGTTCCATCTGGCGGTGGCGGAGACGAGGACTGGCTGGAGCGCGTCGCGCGAAAAGTATCTCAGCGAGCTGGTGATCGAGCGGTTCAATCGAGTGCCGACCGAGCGCTATCAGTCGCCGGAGATGCGCAGGGGCACCGAGCTGGAGCCCCAGGCGCGCGACGCTTACAGCTTCATGCGCGATGTTGATATCCAGCTCTGCGGTTTCGTCCCGCATCCCACCATCCCGCTGACCGGGTGCTCGCCGGACGGATTGATCGGCGACGATGGCTTGGTGGAATTCAAGTGCCCGTCGAGTCACACCCACATGCGGACGTTGCGCGGCGCCAAGCCGCCGGGCGAATACCTGATGCAGTGCATGTGGCAGCTCGCCTGCACCGGGCGCGATTGGTGCGACCTCGTGTCGTTCGATCCGCGCTGGCCGATCCGGATGCAGCTCCACATCACCCGCATCGGCAGATCGGATATCGCTATCAAAAAAATGGAAGAGCAAGCCAAGCAGTTCCTGATGGAGGTCGCCCTCGAACAGGAGGCGCTTCGCCAGCAGTATCTGCAGGAGGCGGCATGAGTTACTGCCGCGGGGTTACTCCTTTCGTGGGCAGCGCGCGGCTCGCGACGAAAGGTGACCTCCGTTCCCGCGGCGGGAGCGGCATGTACACGGTCAAGGTCACCGACGTGCGCACCTTTCTTGCCCACTGCCGTTGGGAGTGCTGTCAGGAAAATGGTTTTTGCTGCGGCTGCTGCAGCAAAGGAACCGAGCTATGTCAGCCCCGCTGATGTATCGCTGGGATGGGGAAGCGATGCGGCCGCTGCCGTATTTCCGCAAGCTCGCGCTCGTTCAGTTCAAGCCGGAAGAGACTTATCGACTGGGCGAAATCAGCGACCGGTCGATGAACAGCCATCGGCATTTCTTCGCCTGCGTCTACGAAGCCTGGGCGAACCTGCGTGAAGACGAGGCCGATCAATTCCCCTCCGCCGATCACCTTCGCAAGTGGGCGCTGACGTACACGCAGTTTTGCGACGTCTACTACTACAACGCCGCCAGCTCAGCGGAGGTGGTCCGCATTATCGATTACCTGAAGAAGCGCAGCGACGTCTCCCGCATCGACGTCGATCTGCAAAGTAAGCGAGTGATCGAGTATGTGCCGCACAGTCAGGCGCTGGCGGCGATGCCCAACAATCGGATTTTCCAAGCCAGCAAGACCGCCGTGCTGGATGTGCTGGCAAAGAAGTTGGGGGTGAGCATCGAGCAAATCGAGAAGGCAGCAAGGAGAGCAGCATGAGTGGCGACAACGTGATTGCAATGCCCACGCCCTTGGGTGCGCTGGCCCAGCGCATTCGTGATGGGCATGGGCGAGCGACCCGCGGCGACTACGAATGGGCGGAGGGCATTCTTGTGATTGCCGCGGCGATGTTCGAGGCGCGCAAGCAGTTCGATGAGGACGATCGCCGCTTCGGTCACTGGATCATCGATAACAAGCTTAACTTCCACAACAACAAGGATCGTACGGCCCTCGTCAGGATCGGCGAGCATGCCGACATCGCCAAGCAAATTCTTCACGAAACCAAACGTAGATCACTGCAACACATCTGGAACGTAGAGATCAGGCCGCGCATCTCCGCTCACGTGAGCGGAGATAGGAAAGTCATCCGAATGTCCGATCACATCGCCGCCACCACCGCGCCCGAGCGGAAGCCGCCGAAGCCGGCGAAGAAGAAGAAGGCGGCGCTCCCGCCGCTGCCCAATGGCCATACGCTCATGACGGATACCGTCCGCGCCGGCATCGCGCTGGAGCGCGACGGCAGGCCGGCGGAGGAAGCCTACGCCAGCAGCGGCCTCAGCAGGCACGGCTACATCGTCGCCAGGGACGTCGTCCTGCTGTCCGAGCGTTCCGACCTCGGTGACGGGGATGCGGCTATTGCGCGGAAAGCATTCGCTCTGCTGAACGATCAGCGTCAGGTCAGCCCGGTGCGGGAGATGATCAAGCCGCTGGTCGCCAAGGTGTGGGGCCGCAAGGGCCACCGCTTCAAGAGCGATAAGAACCGCTCCAGCCAATTCTGCGACAGCGTCTCGTTCGTAGTCAGCACCTGCCACGCCGTCACCGGCTCCGACATTCCGGTGCTGGATCAGGAGCGCCGCAAGGAGCTGCAGAAGGGACTGAAGGAAGCCATCGAAGCTTTGCGCAATCTGCGGCGCAAGCTCAGCTAGAAGGATGCGACGTCATGACGAAGCTGTCATCCAAGGACTACAGGCTTGAATGGATACCCGTTCGCAATCTCGCCGTCGTGTGGCCGGAAGCGCAGCGACCATACAAGGAGGCATGGGCCAAGGAGATTGCTGACAACTTCGATCCCGACAAGTTCGACCCGGTGAAGGTGACGCTGCCGAATGGCAACGGCATCTACCACATCTGCGAGGGCCAGCATCGCAAAAATGCGGTCGAGCTGCTGTGGGGGCCGAATGAGATGGTGCCCTGCATCATCGCTGAGGAAGCCGACCCGGCGCGAGCTGCTGAAATCTTCCTTGGCATCAATGCCGACGGCCGCAACTACGTCACCAAGGTCGAGAAGTTCAAGGTCGCCGTGGTTGCGCACCGGCAGATCGAGACGGCGATCGATAAGATCGTCCGCCATAACGGCTACCGCGTCGAGAATTCCCACGCTCAGGAGACGATTGGCGCGGTCGATGCGCTGAAGTTCGCCTTCAACAAGAGCCCGAAGATACTCGAATACACCTTGCGAGTGCTGCGCGACACTTGGGGCGGCGATCCCGCCGCGGTCAGCGCGGTGCTGATCAAGGGCTACTCGACCTTGATCTGCGAGTTCTTCGCCGACATCGATTACAGCCGCTTGCGCGACAGCGTGGTGAAGGCGAGGTATTCACCCAACCAGCTCGCAGTCGAAGCCAAGGGCGTGAAGGAAACCCTGCACATCACTTCGGTAGCGGCGGTCGTCCACATTCTGCTGCGCGTCTATAACGGACGTGGTTGCCGCCGACCGCTCAAGCGCAAGGGCACATGACGATGCGGACGGAGGAAAAGCGTTTCAACGGGTTTGGCAACGGGCCCAGGGGCGGCTGGCAGATTATCTGCCACCGCTGTGGCAGCGCCTCTAAAAACTACGCCGGCAAGAGCACCAGCTTGCCGCCCAAGGTCGTGCTCAACAAGCTGCGGCAAGCCGGCTGGGAGGTTGGCAAGAGCGCCCTGCACGACGTCTGTCCTGAGTGTGCGCGCAAGCCGATCGCGTCGCATGCCGCGGTGGCCAGCAAGGCCGTTCATGAGCTGATGGCACCGATGGTCAAGCTCGATGAGCACCGCAGCGTCCACTTCAGCGAGCTGGTCGCCGCGGTGCCCAAGCTCGATCCCGAGCAAGCCAGGGAGCTGATCAAGCTGCTGCGCGAGCGGCTCCCGCGGCCGCAGCCCAGGCAACCCAGGCCGACGGTCGAGCGCGAGCCCGAGGACGAGTACATGAAATGGTTGGAGACGCTGTGACCGTCACCAAGGACGATAGGCTGGCTTCGACGCTGCTCGCGCTGGGCGACATTCCCTACGAAGACGCCAAGGAGATGTCGTCGGCGCATATCATCTCTCTGTACCAGTGGGACCATCATCCGCACCGCAAAGCAGATGGCGGGCCCGATGAGGCGTGGAACCTGACCCCACGCTTCATCGGCGCCCACCGCTGGAAAACGGCGAAGATTGATCAGCCGGCGATGGCCAAGGATCGGCGCATCAAAGCCAAGTGGGCCTTGCACAATCTAAGGATGGCAGCGAAGTGAGAAACGGGTTCCCCTGTCCCAACTGCGGCGGGCGCAGCGAGGTGCGTGATAGCAGGTACACGCCCTACACCGCGGTCCACAAAGGCAAGAACATGATTCCGTCGGTGCCGGCGATCAAACGGCGACGACAGTGCGTGCGCTGCTTCGTCAAGTGGACGACCTGGGAAGTTCGCATGGAGCCGGCGAGCAAAGCTGTGGCCGTGCAGCTCGTGCGTGGGGGAGCAATCAATGAATGATCACCTGACCAAGCTGCCGAATGTCCCGAGCCGCAGGGATGTGATCCCAGGCATGGCACACTTCAGCGGCACCGGGCCCGCGGGCGAGACGTGCGGAACCTGCGAGCACCTCGGCTACTATCGCGAGACGAAAAAGGGCAAGTGGGATGAGCGGCTCAAGACCTACGTGACGAAGAGCTACAAATGGAAGGGCTGCGCCATGTTCCGCAAGTTGACCGGCAGCGATGGCCCGACGCTGGAGGACTGGCACCCGAGCTGCAAATATTTCGAACGGAGGAAGACGACATGAGAAACGAGAGAATGGCCTACGATTTGTTGATGAAATTTGCCGACGACCTCGCCAAGGCATCGGCGCATTTCGCCGAAATGACGGACGTTGCGCGCATTCCGAAGCGCGAGCAGCAGGCAATGCTGGTGGCGGTCGTCGCCGACCTGTTCCTGCACCTTTGCAAGAGCTTTTGTCGCGTCTCGCCGTACGAGGTGCTCCGGCAATACGAGGGGCACAAATCTGGCTTCGCCGACGTGGCGCTGGGGTCGAAAAAGCCAGCAAAACCGAGCACCTAGAGCATTTGACACTAGTGCTTTTTGCTCTATAATGAGGGCCATGGAAAGCCGTGGACACCGAGCTGCACACTTTTTCGGAGGCCTGCCGGAAGCTCAAGGTCAGTCGCAATTGGCTGGCGCGATTTCTGGCTTCGCATCCGTACTACCGCAGCGTCGGTCGCAAGCGTCTTTTCAGCGATAGCGACCTCACTCTCATCATAGGAGCAATGTCATGTTCTACATCCAACCCAGCCGCCGCCCCAAAACGCCGTATGCGTACATCCGCGGCAGCGCCGGCCACATCAACATCGACAAAATTTTCCCCGGCGGCATCTCTACGCGCATCACTGACGACAGCGAAAAAAATCGGGCGCGAATAGAGGCGCTGCGCGTCAGCTGGGAAGAGGCGGCGTGCGCCGGCCGCGCGACATTCTTCCACCGGATCGGTCGCGCCGATCCCGACATCGAAATCGCAGCTCCGGTTGCAGCGATCACGATCGATATGGCGCTGACTGCGCAGTACGGCAGCAAGCCGGTGAGCTTCATCGCGCTGCTCAAGACCAAGTACGGCAAGCTCGATGCCCGCGCATTCGCTGCCAGCGCCAGCAGGGAGCTGCCGCGCATCGCAATCGAGCTGCACGGTGCGCAGCCGACCGACGACGCCGCGCAGAAGCGTCGCTGGGCGGCGACCGTCAATCGTCAGGTCTACACGCCGATCATCGCCGCCCTGCGCGCGCAAGAGATCGCCGTCTGCGTCAAGCGGCCGGCCAAGCACGACAGCTACCGTCACGACAGCCACCTGACGGAGGAAGAGCTGCCGCTGGTGCTCGCTGCCTGTTATCGTGACGATCGCGAGTACGGTCTGTTCTGTTCTTTGCTCGCCACGTCGCCGACACGCGAGGGTGAGGTCCGGCAGCTGCGCCGTCACTGGATCGACCTTGGCCGGCGCACGATCACCGTGCCGGGCGACTGCAGGAAGAACGGCAAGCCGCTGACGTTCCCGATCCACGCCGAGCTGTTCGCGCAGCTCGCCACGCTCTGCCAGGGCAAGGCGGCGGTTGACTTCGTGTTCCGCTTCCACGCCCGCCAGGGCGGCACGTGGACCGGCAAGTTCAAGGCGGCGCTGGCGGCAGCTGGCTGCGACCGCTTCGGGTTCCGCCACAGCTCCTACCACTTGCTGCGCCACACCTACGCCACCGCGGCGGTCAAGCGTGGCCTCGACCTCGTGCGCGACACCGGCGGCTGGGATAGCAAGGCCGCGGACAGGTATAACCACCACAAGAACAACACCGCCGACGTGGTCAACACCATGGTGCTGCGGCCGGTCCCCACGCTGGTGGAACAAGCCTGAACGTGGAATAGACGTGGAACGGCAGGTTCCACAAGTTCCAAAATCCTGCTAACCCTTATTACATGCCGGTTTCTGAGATTGACGCCTCTCCCCTTCCAGGGGAGGGGCGTTTCGCTTTGTGCCGAAGAAAGCAAGTGTTTTCAATGATCGTTCGCACAGCATCGCTCATGATCGCGCATCATCGCACAGCTTCCCACGTGGAATAGACGTGGAGTGAAAAAAGAAAAAACCCGCCCAGGCCGAAGCCGGGGCGGGGCTCTATCACGACAGTTGGGAAGTTGTCAGTCTGCTTCGCTTAGCATGGCGCAGCCGCGCAGGGAAGCCCGCTGGTGAGTCGGAAACCCTCCTAGGGCATCTTGTCACCTGTCACGATCGTATGCTCTCCTGCGGCCTTCTAAAACGGAGGTGATATCATGCCAACGGGAGTGTACGAGCGGCCGCCCAAGGGTGAGCCGAAAAAGCGCGACTACAAGGCTGAATGGGCGCGGCGAAAGGCCGGCAAGCCAAAGCGTGGTCAGCACTGGGCCAAGGGCACGAAATGGACCGCCGCCCGCAAGAAGAAATTTCAAGCGACGATGAAACGCAAGCGGGTCGCGCGCGAGGCCCACAAGGCCGATCTGGCGCTCAACCGCCTGGGCAAGCAGCAGCTGCTCAATGGCGGGCCGCGCCCGGTGGGGCGTCCCAAGGGCAGCGGCCGCGCTCCCACGGTCACCGTGCTGCAGGATGATGGCACGCTGGCCACCTACGTGCTCACTACCGTGCAGGCTTACGTCAGGCAACCGTGATCAGTTGGTCTTGCTCTCGCACTTGACCATCATCTCCATCATGGCGGCCTGGTTCTTGTAGATTTGATCGACCTCGCGCTGCCGCGTCTCGTGCGCGGTCTTAGCGATGTAGAATATCAGCGCCAGCAGCGCGATGTTCATGATCACGAGCGCGAGCGTGAGCGGCTGAGTTTTCAGCGCATCGACAATGCCGCCAACCGCCTTGGTGCCTTCCTGCAGTGTCATGGCTCACCTCCTTCAGTGAGGCCCGGTGCCGCAAAAGCGCGTGAGCATGTCGCTGACCTGTGTCCGGTAATCGCTGGCGAGCTGCAGCTCCTGCTTTCGAATATCGTGCAACAGGTATAGCAACACGATGATGATA
>Ga0209465_10000781_pt1 | contig 14568 bp, 10 predicted proteins | sample PanSoiPlot1MoBio_FD_188321 | JGI IMG/M metagenome (GOLD analysis project Ga0209465, IMG submission 188321) | Tropical forest soil microbial communities from Panama analyzed to predict greenhouse gas emissions - Panama Soil Plot 1 MoBio (SPAdes)... | ecosystem: Environmental > Terrestrial > Soil...
CACCCAGCACGAACGTCGCGACCATGCCGCCGTAGTACATGAGGTTGTTGCGGGCGCGGGCACCCAGGCTTGCGATCCCGCACGTAAAGCTGGACGCCAGCAGATACCCCGTCTCCAGCGCGACGACGGGTATATTGAACACGTCTACTCCGCGCGGACCGTCAGCCGTCATGTTCTCGAGGACCACGTAGGTTGCGAAGAACGCCGAGAACATGACGACGTCGGTCAGCAGGAAGACCCAGAAGCCGAAGGCCGTAACGATGCGCCTGGACGCAAGGCTGCGCTCGGCGTGCACGGGAGCCGGCACATCCGCGACCGCGCCGCCGGCAATGGCGAAATCGGTTCCCTGGATGCTCATTCCGCGGCTCCCAGGGAAGCAAGCGCCGCGACGCGCGCGCTGCGGTTTGCGTGATCGATGCGGGCGACTTCTGTGGCCGGAATGCGATATTCATCCCGGTTGCGCCACGCGAAGGCGACAAATGTCAGGAAGGCGCCGATGAAAGCCAAGGCCGCCAGCCACCAGATGTGCCAGATCATGGCGAAGCCCAAGAAAAACGCGAAAAAGGCGCATACGACCCCGGTAGGACTGTTGCGCGGCACTTCGATGTCCGCGTAGGCCAGTTCAGGCCCCAGCGAGTGCGTCTCGAGGGCGCGTTGTTTTGCCATCCAATAGGCATCCCGGCTGTCGACCCGTGGAAGCACGGCGAAGTTGAAGGCAGGCGGCGGCGAGGGCGTCGACCACTCGAGCGAGCGCCCGTTCCAGGGATCGCCGGTCACATCGCGAAGCTTCTCCCGATGGCGGAAGCTCACGACGAGCTGCGTGACCTGACACGCGACGCCAATCCACACGAGGATGATGCCTGCTTCCGCCACAAGCATCCACGGATGCCAGGCAGCGACATCGTAATGCTGCAGGCGCCGCGTCGCGCCCATCAGCCCCATCGCGTAGAGCGGCATGAAGGCCAGATAGAAACCAACCAACCAGCACCAGAATCCGGCCTTGCCCCAGCTCTCGACGAGGCAAAAGCCGAAGACCTTGGGGAACCAGTAGGTGTAAGCGGCGAACGCGGCAAACACCACGCCGGCGATGATGACGTTATGGAAGTGCGCGATCAGGAACAGGCTGTTGTGCACCATGAAGTCCGCCGGGGGGACCGCCAGCATGACGCCGGTCATGCCGCCGATCGTGAAGGTGACCATAAAGCCGAGCGACCACAGCATCGGCGTCTTGTAGACAATGCGGCCGCGGTACATGGTGAACAGCCAGTTGAACATTTTAACGCCGGTCGGCACGGCGATGATCATCGTCGTGATGCCGAAGAATGCGTTCACGTCCCCACCGGCGCCCATGGTGAAGAAATGATGCAGCCACACCAGGAGGGCGAGAACGCCGATGGCCATCGCAGCGACCACCATGGAGCGGTAACCGAAGAGCGGCTTGCCCGAGAAGGTTTGAACCACCTCGGAGTAAATCCCATACGCCGGCATGACCAGGATGTAGACCTCCGGATGCCCCCAGGCCCAGATGAGATTCATGAACATCATCTGGTTGCCGCCGGCTTCATTGGTGAAGAAGTGAAAGCCGAGGTAGCGATCCAGGATCAGCATCGCCAGAGTCGCGGTAAAGATGGGGAAGACGGCGACGACCAGCAGGACGGCGACGAGGGAGCACCAGGTGAACATCGTCATGCGCATGAGGGTCATGCCGGGGGCGCGCAGCTTCAGAATCGTGGTGATGAAATTGATCCCGGTCAGCAACGTGCCGACGCCTGCAATCTGCACTGCCCACAGGTAGTAGTCCACGCCGACGCCCGGCGAGTAAGTAAGTTCGCTCAGCGGCGGATAGGGGAGCCAGCCGGTCTTGGCGAACTCGCCGATCAGAAGCGAGAGGTTGATGAGCAGCGCGCCGGTCGCCGTCAGCCAGAAGCTGACCGAGTTGAGCGTCGGGAAGGCGACGTCGCGGACGCCAAGCTGCAGCGGCAGGGCGATGTTCATGAGGCCGATCATGAAGGGCATGGCCATGAACAAGATCATGATTGTGCCGTGGGCGGAGAAGATCTGATCGTAATGATCCGGTGGCAGATATCCCGGCGCGTTGTAGGCCACCGCCAGCTGCGACCGCATCATGATCGCGTCGGTCAGGCCGCGCAGGATCATGACCCCGGCGAGAAATACATACATCACGCCGATACGCTTGTGATCGCAGCTGGTGATCCATTCTCGCCAAAGATACGGCGCGTAGCCCTTGAAAATGACAAACAGGACCACGGCTCCGACAATGCCGAAGGCCCCGAAGCCCGCGAAAAGCGGAATCGGATGCGACCACGGGATCGCGTCCCAGGTGAGTTTGCCAAACATGCTAAAACCCTCCCCTGGTTGACGGTCCGGGACCTGGAGGCAGCTTCTGCGTTACGATCTTGTCGAACAGGCCCGGCTCGACGGACGAGTAGGTGAAAGGAGCGACCTTCGTGCTCTGCACGGATAGATCCTTGTAGGCCTGCGAGCTCAACGTCGGGCCACCGCCGTTGCTGGTTGCCTTAGTCCAGGCGTCGAAACCGGCTTTCGGCACCGCTTCGGTCGTGAAATGCATGTCGGCGAAGCCGTTGCCGCTGAACATCGCGGAGAGGCCCATGAGCGCACCGGGTCCATTGGCTTTCAAGTTGAGCTGCGTCGCCATGCCGTTCATCGTGTAGATCATGCTGCCGAGCTGTGGGACGAAGAAGGCGTTCATCACGCTCGCCGAAGTCAGGGTGAAGTGGATCGGAACCCCGGCGGGAATGACGAGACGGTTCACGCTCGCGACGTTTTGGTCGGGGTAGATGAACAGCCATTTCCAGTCGAGCGACACGCCCTGGACGTTGAGCGGCTCGTCGTTTGACGGCAGCGGCTTCGCTGGATCAAGATCGTGCGACCCGATCCAGGCTACGCTTCCGAGGAGCATGATCGTCAGTAGCGGAATGGACCAGGTGAGGAGTTCGATCTTGCCGGACTCAATGAAGCTCGGCTCGTAGTAAGCCCGCCTGTTGGACGATCGGTACCACCATCCGAATATGAGCGCGGCGAGGATCGTAGGAACGACGATCGGGAGCATGATGATGAACGCGCCGATCAGGAGCGACGTCGTCCCCTCGCTGACAACACCTTTGGGATCGAGGACGATCAGCTGCTGGCAGCCCGCCAGCGCGAGCAATGCGAGCATGGCTCCACAGCGGAGAGCGACCGCGGCCGTCGATCGACCTTTGAACCGGGGGCGCGACCTAAGCGCCTTGCCCGCGAAGCACTCGAACGGACTAGCCATCTTGCGGAACTCCCAACCACGAAGCAAATCTTGTCGGTAGACGTCTCGCTCGCGGCTTGTTGTGGCCGCCTCGCTCGTCCGCATGCTTTGCGTCAAGTGTCTGGACCGCGGCGGCTGATGATGCGCTGCCTGTGATCGTCGACTCGCGCCGGTAGACCGGGTTGCCTGTCACCCAGACGCACGCCTCGATCGTCGCGAGCCAAGCGGCGTGTCCAATAACGAATGCAAATTGCAGTCGCGATAGAAAAACCGGATCTAGGTCCATTGTTTCTCTCCGGTCACAAGGGAAGCACTTGATTGCACTGATCACGTCGTCGCTTCGCCGATGGTGCGAGCTGTCTGGCAAGCGTGCCGCCACCGGCGCCACTTCGCGCCCTCCTGCCCGATGCGGTCGATGTTCGGCGTTTCGCCCACCATCAGTCCTTGGTGGTAGATGCTCGGCCGCATCCAGCCGATGTCGTCGCCCATGATGAAGAGGATGTTAGGCTTCCGCTGTTGCTGGGCGACCGCTGGCGCGCTCGCCGCCGTCAAGGCGGCAAAGGATGCCAGCACCGCGAGCGCGACTGTTCTGATTGCGCTCATGTTGTTGGTCTCCCTGAATAGACGCTCTGTACTTCCGCGGCGGCGCGCTTGGGCCTCCAGCCTCAACCGCTCCACGATACAAGCTTGACAACTGGCGCGGCCGACAACATCAAGATCCTGCAAACGACTCGAAACACCGCCGCAGTGCCAGAAAGCGCCAATTATCATGCGCTTAGCCGCCCAACGCGCTATAAAAAGGGATCGTGCCTGGCGCTCAGAGGCGGTTCTGTGTAGGGCTCAACGTCCCGCAATAATGCCATTTGCCACGGAGCGCATTGTGCCGCTTTCTTTCGTATGTATCCGAGGGCAATTCCTGAAACCAGGTTCGGTAGTCCCTGGCAAATTGACCCATGTGCCAGAAACCCCATTTGTTTGCGATGTCGGCAATCTTTGTTTGGGGTTCCTGTTCTCGACACAAATCGTCACGCACACGATTTAGTCGCCACGCTTTCATGTAATGCGCGGGCGGCAGCCGAAAACGCTCGGTGAACGCATAATGCAGCGTGCGCTCACCTGTTCTGGCGATCCGACAAAGATCAGCGACGGTGAGAACGTCTTCGGGCCGGTCATGGATCGCCGCGAGCGCGGCCTTGAGTACCCGCGCCCTCTCACCGTTACCGACTGATCGGGTGGCAGGAAGGGGGGCGGCTGCACATTCCAATAGGCCGTAAAGGAGGTGTTCCGACTTACTGCGTGCCCGTCTAGTGGCTTGCTCATTGAATGGTCGCATGGCCGCCTCACGAAGGATAGCACCAAATGTAGCGCGGAGCATCGCAGCCTTGCTCTGCTCCAGACCAGCAACCAAGCTCCTCGGCGAACGGGCCAACCTTGTCCATCCCAAGTGATCCAAGGTTTCTTGAACGAGTTCCAGCGGGAAGGACGCGGTGGCTAAACCATAACCTGGCTGGGAGACCAGATCGATCTCAGTCCCACTTGTGACAATCAGCAGGTCGTCAGCCTCAAACTGTTGGTCCAGCCAGAGGGCTGGGACCCGCGCCGTCCCCATCGCGAAAGTTATTTTGTCCCGCGGGGGCTCACCGGAATGAACCAAGGCTCGCGAGTACTGTGCAGCGCTTAACAGTGTTCCTGCCAGTCGAGTCTGCACGGCGTCAGCGACGAATGGCCCCTTGTCGATTTGCATAAGTCTCAAGCGATAACCGCGCAGCATCTGGACGAATTCATCGGCATCTTCCGCGTGTATCAATGTGGCCGAAAACGAGTAGCGCGGAGCATCTGCGACGCTTGCAGAATTTTGATGCGCCCGCTTTCCAAAAAAAAGCATGACCGGCATCGCGGCGCCATGCCGGAGCTGCGTTGCCGGAGACGCCGCGCCACTTGAGGGGCGAGGCTGCGCTAGACGCACCATCTCCGGCTGTAGAGCGCCTGCATCTTTGCCCAAGCCTCTGGATAGGTGTTCGCGTACGCGACCGCCCGCCATCCTGAGCCCCAGGGGCCGTTCACGTCGTTACGCCAAATCTTGCAGTCGCCGTATGCCCAGCGGACGACAACCCACGGGGGCTGCACAACCCGGGCATTCGCCGACGGCATTACGGCGAAGGCTAACAACAGCGTGGCAAGGCCGAGCAGCCCGCGTCGAACGACTAGGCTAGTCGGCTTCGGAAACGTCATCATGGCTCGCCTCCAGTGATCCCTGACTGCAGCAAGTCCTATTTGCACCAAAAGTGCATCAGCTTTTACCGGCTGCAGTCCTAACGCCAACCCGGAGCAGGGCATATTGCCCTTAGGTGCAGAATGACCTGTTTGTAAAGTGGTCATGATAAAACACAAACTATTCGCTCATTTGTAGCTAGCTTCCTGCAAGAAGAAAACATCGCGTACTCTTCATTATTGATAGCCTTTGATCCCTTGTCGACGGTATCGCTGATCTCGAAGTCTTTAGCGCGCGACTAAAGGACCGGTTGATCATCATTGATCCCTCAAATCCCAAGCACTTTCCGTCGCTTAACTTTTGTCAATTACAATCCGACGATCTTTGCTTCTATCTTTCCAACGAAATCGACCACGAAAGCCCGGCGATTGAGCCGTTCGCGTGACGATTTGTGTCGAGAACAGAACCCCAAACAAAGATTTCCGACATCGCAAACAAATGGAGTTTTTGGCACATGGGTCAATTTGCCAGGGACTACCGACGATGGTTTTTGGAACTGCCTTCGGACACCTACCAAAGAAAACACAGCACAGATGCGCGCCGTGCGGAATAACAATATCGGCTTGACTTGATCCTTACACAATTGAATCGTCTGAGCGGCACGCGTTAACGTACGGGATTCGCGAGAGTTTTTGGAAACCGCAAACGCGCCGCAGCCTTTGCAGGAATTTGATGTTGCCTCTCCAGGAAGATCGATAGCTTCCGTGGTCTCTTAAATCCTGGGCCGACACAAGGGGAGGCTGATGACCACCAGACACCGACGGTGTTTGTGAGAGACCTGTGTGAAGCGAGACTGAACCGGATTGAAATGCCGGGAGGACGATCATGCGTTTGCTGACAGCTGGGTTGCTCGGGATCTCCGCTATGTTTGCCGCGGCGCTGCTCGCAAGTCAGCCGGCGGCTGCGCAGCAGCAGAAGCCAAACATCCTGTTCATCATGGGTGACGACATCGGCTGGATGCAGCCGAGCATCTACCACCAAGGACTGATGGTGGGCGAAACGCCCAACATCGACCGCATCGGCCAGGAAGGCGCGAAGTTCATGGACTACGTCGCCATGCAAAGCTGCACGTCCGGACGCAACGCCTTCTTTACCGGCATGTATCCGCTGCGCACCGGCCTGATCCCGCCGGAGCTGCCGGGCAGCCCGGCCTACCTGCGACCCGGCACCCCGGCGCTTGCCAAGTTCCTGCTCGATCTCGGCTACACCACCGGCGAGTTTGGCAAGAACCACCTGGGCGACCACGCCGAGGCTCTGCCGACGGCGCACGGCTTCCAGGAGTACTGGGGCTACCTCTACCACCTCGACGCGATGCAGGCGGTGAGCTTTCCCGACATCTACAAGAACCCGACTACGCAGGCCATCGTGCCGCCGTGCAAGAACACGCCGGTCCCCGGCTTGCCTGAGGTTCCCGGCGCAGTAGACCCGAAGACGACTAATTGCCTGACCCCGCCGCGCCCGGTCATCTGGTGCAAATCCTCCGACGGCACACAGCAGAACCAGAGGTGCAGTGACGAGGGACCGCTGACGCTGGAGCGCTCGAAGACGGTGGAGGAGGAAATCTCCGCCAAAGTCATCGATTTCCTGGATCGCAACGATCCAAAGAAGACCGGCAAGCCGTTCTTTGTCTGGTACAACCCGGCGCGCATGCACGTCACGACTGTATTATCTGACAAGTACTTGGCCATGCTGGGTACAGTTGGCGGCAAAGACTGGGGCATCAACGAAGCCGGTATGAAGCAGTTGGACGATAACATCGGCTACGTGCTCAAGAAGCTTGACGACATGGGAGCGACCAATAACACCATCGTCGTGTTCACCACCGATAACGGTGCCGAGACGATAACTTTCCCCGATGGCGGCATCACGCCCTTCAGAGGCCAGAAAGGTGAGGCCTGGGAAGGCGGCTTCCGCGCACCGATGGTGATCCGCTGGCCCGGCGTCATCAGACCCGGCACCGTGAAAAACCAGTTGTTCGCCTCGCTCGACTGGATGCCCACGTTCGTCGAGATCGCCGGCGGGCCGAAGGGGAATGCCTTGAACGAGCAGATCATGGCTGGCCGATATCCTGGCATCGTCAAGACCAAGCTCGACGGCGTGAACCAGATCGATTACCTGACGGGCAAGTCGGAGCAGTCGGCACGCGACTACTTCTTCTACTACTCGGGGTCGACGCCATCGGCGGTGCGCTACAAAAACTGGAAGATGTATTACAAGATAGCATCGGGCGGGGCTGCCGGCTGGCTCAAGCCGCTCACTGATTGGCACTTCCCCCTGATCCAGAACATCAAGCGTGACCCGTTCGAGCAGAACGTTTCTCCCGACGACACGAAGTCGCTGCTGTACTTCGGCGGGTCACTGGCCGCTCCGAGCACAGCCTTCATGTATGACGGACTCGGCATCATGCCTCTCGGCCAGCAGTTGTGGCTCGGGGAGCTGGAATCATACGTGACGTATCCGCCGCTGCAGTCCGCTGAAACCTACAACCTGGGTCAGGTCTTAGAGGAGGTCAAGAAAATGCACGAGAGCCATCCGAGCGACTAGCCGCACAGACGTGAGCGACGGGCGCCCCGGTGCGGAGCGGGTCAAGGCTGCGCTCGCGGCGATCCATGACCGGTCCGAAGACGTTACCACGGGTATGAGCATCATCGCCACCGGCGCATGGCACTTGCGACGCGGTCACCACCTATCGGAAGCGCGCGCGATGTTCGCTATTTCTTGGCGTGATTTTTCCTCGAAGTGGATCGCAAACATCAATATTGATCGCAAACTGCTCAGCGCCAGCGATGGCCTATGGGCGATTTTCGTCAAGTCACTACACGACTTGGGCGAGGGGTCACGCATGTGGAAGTCATAGGCCGCTTCCAAACTTGGAGGGCCCGATGAACCAACGTCCTTCCAACAACTATCGTCCCCGCGTCGTAATCATTGGCGCGGGTTTTGGAGGCCTTTCCGCTGCCAAAGCGTTGCGGCATGCACCCTTCGAGGTAATGGTGATCGACCGGAACAATTATCACCTTTTTCAACCGCTGCTCTACCAAGTGGCGACTGCCGCCCTCTCGCCCTCCGACATCGCTTCTCCAACCCGTACAATCCTGCGCTATCAGAAGAACGCCACGGTCGTGCTGGGCCAAGTTTCGCACATCGATCTCGAGCGAAAGCAGATTGTCGCGGATGAGGCTCGTATCGAGTTCGATCATCTCATTATAGCGACCGGGGTCCAGCAATCCTACTTTGGCCATGAACAGTGGGCTGCGTATGCGCCTGCCCTCAAATCGATCGATGATGCAACGTATCTGCGGGCACGCGTCCTGCTGGCGTTCGAGAAGGCCGAGACAGAGCCGAGTGCACTCGAGCGGCGTCGGTTGCTGAACTTCGTGATCGTTGGCGGCGGCGCCACCGGCGTGGAAATGGCAGGTGCTATCGCCGAACTGGCAAAACGAGCACTGGCGAAGGATTTCCGGACGATCGACCCGAGATCCGCCCACATCATTCTGGTGGAAGCTGGTTCGCGAGTGCTGCCTGCTTTCGATCGCTCGTTGTCGGAGGCGGCAAAGCATTCGCTCAAAAATTTGGGAGTCGAGGTGCGTCTCGGTGCCGCCGTCACCCATTGTGATTCCCAAGGTGTGTCGCTGGCCGATGAGCGCATCGAGGCACGCACCGTGATTTGGGCTGCCGGAGTCAGGGCGTCGCCGGCCGGGGATTGGCTCGGCGTACAAACAGATCACGCTGGGCGGGTGAAGGTCGCTGCCGATCTCTCGGTAGATGGCCAGCCTGACATATTCGTAATTGGTGACACCGCGCTCGCTTTCGATGAGAACGGCAACCACTTGCCGGGTCTTGCTCCCGTCGCCAAACAGCAGGGCAAATATGTCGCTGATTTATTGATGGCGCGCGCGCGGGGAAACTCAGCGCCGGGCTTCCACTATCGCGACTACGGCGCATTGGCCACGATCGGCCGCAAGTGCGCTGTCGCCCAAATCGGCCGGATCAAGCTTACTGGCCTTCCAGCATGGATGTTGTGGAGCTTGGTCCACATCTACTTTCTCATTGGCTTCCGGAAACGCCTGTTCGTAGCAGCGAGCTGGTTGTGGAGCTATCTGACATTCCAGCGGGGTGCACGCCTTATCACCGGCCTCCCGTGGTCCAGGATCGAGACCATGGACCGGGATAACGACATCGCCGCAGCTACTTTGCCATACGATCGAGGATCTTGAGCCTGCGACCGCGGATGTGCGCCACGCAGACCTCCCACTCGATCAGACATGGTTTTTGGCAAACCGCCGCGGTTTGCCAAAAAGGGCTTTTGTTGTCTCCTGCATTTTTTGTTCGCTTATGCCATGCCTCAATATAAAACTTTCCGACACAAAACATGTGCTCACACAGAGCGACGATCAAACCGCCGACAACACCACAATGATCGACTTACGCAGAGTTTGGATCAGAGGAACCGGATGCGACTGGCAGGATTATTATACTGAGCCTGGAGGGTCCGATGCCGGATGCTCGGCGTCAGTTCTTTGGCCGACGGGCTTAAGATTGAACTGGATCAGGCATCATGTTGGAGCTCAATGACATCGCCGAGAAGTGCTGTCGCCGTCGCGTCAGGCCTTTCGTTCGCAATGCCGACGGGAAGCTCCAGATCGATCGCCATTTCAGAGACTTTGTTCTCTTCCGCGAATCCTCCTGCGTCCGCCTCGGTTCCGGCGCCTCGAGCCGGAAGGGTTCGGTCGGACTCATTGCCATCCTTGAAGAGCGGCTCGTTGGTGCTTGTCCGGCACACGCCGCGCACAGCGAACGGGGCGCGTTTCCGCTCTACTCAAATCCACATCCGATATCGAGAGGTCGATCATGTCGCTAAAGAATAAAGTTGCCATCGTTACCGGTGGAAACAGCGGAATTGGTCAAGCGATCGTTCTCGAATTGGCTAGCCGGGGCGCGAGTATCGTCATCGATTATGTGGCGCATCCCGACGCTGCCGAGGCGCTCGAGCAGCAGGTCGCTAAGCTCGGCGACCAATCGATCGGTGTCGATGCCGATGTGAGCAAGCTCACCGAGTTGCAGAATCTCATCGATGCAGCGGTCAAGAGGTTCGGTCGGTTGGACATAATGGTGAACAATGCGGGCATCGAAACGCGGACGTCGATCCTCGACACGACCGAGGCTCAGTACGACAAGGTGTTGGCGGTCAATCTCAAGAGCGCCTTCTTCGGCACGCAACTCGCAGCCAAGCAGATGATCAAGCAGGGCAGCGGGGGACACATCATCAACATCAGTTCCGTGCATGAGGACTGGCCGATGCCCGGCAATACCGCTTATTGCCTTGCCAAGGGCGGCGTGCGCATGCTCACCCGGACCGCCGGCGTCGAACTCGCCCACCACAATATCCTCGTCGTCGGTGTTGGCCCTGGCGCGGTGGCAACGCCGATCAATCTCAGCACGATGAAGGATCCGTACAAACTTGCGCAGTTGGATGCCGCAATACCCCTGGGGCGCATGGCACGACCGGAGGAGGTCGCCGACGTGGTTGGGTTCCTCGCCGGAGACAGCGCAAGTTATCTCACCGCGACAACTATCTTCGCCGATGGCGGGATCATGCACGGCAGCGTTGGCCTTTAGGGGACCTATATGGATAAGCGCTACGACGTCATCATCATTGGCAGCGGTGCCGGCGGCGGCACACTGGCGAGGCAACTCGCACCATCGGGAAAGACCATTGTGATCCTCGAGCGCGGCGATTGGCTCAAGCGCGAGGAAGAGAACTGGGATGCGGCCGCGGTGTTCGAGCAGAACCGCTACGTATCGTCCGAAACCTGGTACGACCGCGACGGCAAACCATTTCAGCCGCAGGTGCACTACTTCGTCGGCGGTGCGACCAAACTATTTGGCGCCGCGATGTATCGCCTGCGCCGCGAAGACTTTGGCGAGCTACATCATTACGACGGGATCTCTCCGGCCTGGCCAATCACCTATGAGGACCTCGAGCCGTACTACACGCGCGCTGAGCAGATGTATCATGTCCATGGGTTGCGCGGGCAGGATCCGACCGAGCCTCCGGCCAGTGCGCCGTATCCATGCGAACCGGTCTCCAACGAACCGCGAATTCAGGAGCTTTACGACGACCTTAAGGCGGCCGGCTGCCGTCCGTTCCCGGCTCCCTGCGGGCTCATGCTGAACGAGCGCAACATGGCGTACAGCACCTGTATCCGATGCCGGGCTTTCGACGGCTTTCCTTGCATGGTGCACGGGAAGTCCGACGCGGAGGTGGTCGCTGTACGTCCCGCCCTCGAGTTTCCCAATGTAACGCTTTTGCGCAACGCAAAGGCGCTCAAGTTGGAGACGAATGAGGGTGGCACCGTGGTGACGGAGGTCGTCGCGGAAATCGACGGCGAGCAGGAAGTCTTCCGCGGCGACATCGTCGTCGTGTCTTGTGGGGCAGCGAATAGTGCCAAGCTATTGCTGATGTCGGCCAACGACGCGCACCCAAACGGGCTTGCCAACGGGTCCGATCAGGTGGGACGCAATTACATGTTCCACAACAGCCAAGCGGTGCTCGCGCTCTCGCGTGAACCCAACCCGACCAAGTTCCAGAAGACCGTCGCTGTGAACGATTTCTACTTCGGGATGGACGGATTCGATTATCCGATGGGCAACATCCAGATGCTCGGCAAGTCTCAAGGTCCGATGTACCGAGGCGAGAAGCCGATAGAAACCGCTTTGCTACCAATGGCTGCGCTCGACGACATCGCCCGCCACGCGTTGGATTTTTGGCTCACGACCGAGGATCTTCCCAACCCGGAAAATCGCGTGATCGTTGACAGCAGCGGCAAAGTGACGCTGAGCTACACACCGAACAACCAGGTTCCCCAGCAGAAGCTCTACGAAAAGCTGAAGTCAATGCTGGGCCGGTTGGGCATGCATCCCGATTACCTAATCCCGCGCGACGTATACATGAAGACTGCGATCCCCATCGCCGGCTGCGCACACCAGGCCGGAACCTGCCGCTTTGGCAGTGATGCGAAGACCTCAGTGTTGGATCGGAACTGCAAAGCACACGAACTCGACAATCTCTATGTCGTGGACACGAGCTTCTTCGTCAGCATCGGGGCTGTGAATCCGTCGCTGACCGCGATTGCAAATGCGATCCGCATCGGCGATCACCTATTGCGGAGGCTGGCGTGAGCGGACAACCACGCCAATGACCGGCATGCGTGAACGAAGCTTTTGCTAAGTTGAGGCGATCTTACAGGCCTAATCGCAACAGCAAGGCGCTGCATATGTCGACACTGAGTATCAGTCTCGCTCTAGCGATCCGGGTGGTTCTTGTTCTCCTGTTTCTGCCATTTAGCGCGCTGGATAAGGTCCTCGACTTCCGCGGTGCTGTGGCACAGGCTCAAGAGGCGGTGCAGAATAAGGCAGCAGCAACCGCATTGATTTTGGTCGGTTTATTTGTCGAAGTGTTTATGTCGGCGGGAGTAGTTTCCGGGATTGCGGATCGTGCCTGCGCATTCGTACTCGCTGGCTACTGTGCGGTAACCGCTGTCCTTTGGAAGCAGTTCTGGCGCCCCGGCGATTTTTGGAGTTCAAGCGACGGGAAGGCACGCGCGCTGTTCTGGGATTTTTGGAAGAACTTGGCTTTGGCCGCTGGCTTTCTTCTCATCGTCTTCGGGACAGATGCGTCGTCGATCGCGCAGTTTCTCGCCCATCCGACGATTCAATCCCATCCTTACCGACTGACACAGGAGCACGTACGGCCGTGAGCGCGGAGACCTCGCCTGTCGTTCCATACTGGCACATCTGGACCGATGCCGATGGGATCAGCCACCAATCGCGGTGCGAACTGGCCGAATTTCACAAGGCACCGATCCAGCCCACAGCCGCCCCGCAATGGATCGGCGCCAAGACGAGAAATGACGCGACAGTTTTTGTGACGGTGCTGCCGGCTGGCTGGTCCGGAGATTGGCACGAAAATCCCCGGCCGCAATGGATCATTCCTTTGTCCGGACGTTGGTTCGTCGAGTCGATGGATGGCGTTCGCGTCGAAATGGGCCCAGGTGAGATTTCGTTTGGCGAGGATCAGAACACCCGCCAAGTCAACGGTAAACGGGGGCACCTATCCGGCGCGGTCGGACCGGAACCGGCGGTCCTGATGCTGGTGCAGTTCGAGATGCTACCGACGGTCGCCTCGGCTTGTCGATTCCGGTGAGCCATGGATGGTTTTGACATTCGCTCCCCACGCTTTGCGCGCTACATCCTGAGCAACGCGGCGCTAGAGACGCTGGCCACGGGCTTTCGCTGGATTGAGGGGCCGGTGTGGATGGGGGACGTCAACTGCTTGCTGTTTCAGGACCTGCCCAACGACCGCACGATGCGCTGGATCGAAGGGCTAGGCGTCTCGGTGTACCGCGCACCATCGCACTTCGCGAACGGACAAACGCGCGATCGCCAGGGCCGCTTGATTGCCTGCTCGCACCGCGGACGTTGTCTATATCGAACAGAATATGACGGTCACGTCACCACATTGGTCGATCGCCATGCCAGCAAGAGATTGAATTCGCCAAACGATGTGGTGGTGAAGTCAGACGGTTCGATCTGGTTCACCGATCCCCTCTACGGGATTTCGAACGACTATGAGGGAGAACGGCAGGCGTCGGAACAACCGCCGGCGGTCTATCGGCTTGAACCGGAAACGGGCGACATAAGAATCGTCGCGGACGATTTCGACGCCCCCAACGGGCTCGCGTTTTCGCCCGACGAAACACGATTATACATAGCCGAAACCGGAAACCATGCGGAACGATCGCCACGCCAATACATTCGCGCTTTCAATGTTGGACCTGATGGCGCGACGTTATCCGGCGGCGACATTTTCCACAAGATCGAACCGGGATACTGCGATGGCATGCGGGTTGACGACAATGGCAACATCTGGAGCAGCGCGGCCGATGGTGTCCACTGCATCAGTGCAGATGGCGAGTTGCTCGGGCGGATCTTCGTGCCACACCGGGTCTCCAACGTG
>Ga0209465_10000783_pt1 | contig 14556 bp, 25 predicted proteins | sample PanSoiPlot1MoBio_FD_188321 | JGI IMG/M metagenome (GOLD analysis project Ga0209465, IMG submission 188321) | Tropical forest soil microbial communities from Panama analyzed to predict greenhouse gas emissions - Panama Soil Plot 1 MoBio (SPAdes)... | ecosystem: Environmental > Terrestrial > Soil...
GCTCCGGGAGGCCGCGTTCCGTGGAAACCAAAGCGATCCCGTTCGAACTCGAAGAGGTGAAGGCGCGCGGCGACGAGGGCTGGTCGTTTTCCGGCTATGCCTCAACTTTCGACAACGTCGACTACGGCGGCGACGTCGTCATCCGCGGCGCCTTCACCAAATCCCTCGCACGGCGCGTGCCGAAATTGCTGTGGCAGCACGACATGTTCGAGCCGATCGGCAAGATCCTGTCGCTCAATGAGGACGACCACGGCCTGCACGGTGAGTTTCTGCTAAGCCGCACGGCCCGCGGCCATGACGCCTACCAACTGCTGAAGGACGGCGCCATCGACTCGATGTCGATCGGCTACATCCCGGAATCGGACACCAAGACGATCGACGGCGTGCGTCAGCTCAAAGCCGTCGACCTGCTCGAAATCAGCCTTGTCAGCCTGCCCATGAATGAGGAGGCCCGCGTCACCGCTGTCAAAGCTGCAGATCCGCCGCCCGTTGTTGCCGGGCCCAGTATCGCCTCCTTGCATCTGGCCATCGCTCGCAAACGCCTCGAGCGCTTGCATCTGCTGGAGCCCATCCCATGAGTTCACCCAACGGGACTGTCGACACCGTCTACAAAGCCGAGCCGCTGTTTTCCAAAGAACAGATCGGCAACATGGTCATGCCCGAGGTGCAGGCCAACATCAAGGACCAGTACGAGAAGGCGGAGGCCATCGAGCGGCGCTACGACGGGCTGATTACCGACGTCGAGGACGAGCACCAGGTCAAACGCCACCTGCTGACCGTCGACGCGCTCATGGAATACGAGGCCAAACTGAGCGAGGCGATGCAGCGCAAGGAGCGCGTGCGTGGGGGTGTTGATTCCTACTCGCGACCTGCCACGCCACACGTGCAGCCGAACGCACAGGTTCCGCAAATGCTCAGTCCAGGCGACCAGTTCATCCGCTCGGCCGAATGGAATCAGTTGCGCAAGTCAGGTCGATTCGAATCGTCACTGCACCGCAATGAGTTCGCCGTGATGCTCAGTAGTGGCACCAGTCTGATCTCGTGGCAGCGCGCGCTCGAGCAGAAGACGATTGTCAACTCGGGCAGCGGTTCGGCTGGTGCCATGGTCTTCCCGGACATTCAGCCAGGAGTCGTCAGCATCCTGCAGCGTGAGATCAACGTCCTCGACCTGATTCCGCGCCTGGCCACGGATTCCAACGTCGTCGAGTGGGTGCGTGAGACCACCTTCACCAATGCCGCGGCGCCCACGCCCGAGGCGACCGCGACCACGGGTACGACCGGCAGCAAGCCCGAATCGACGCTGCAGTATCAGGCGATGACCACCAACGTGCACACCACGGCACACTGGGTACCGGTCACGAACAATGCGCTGAACGACGCCCCGCAGATCCGCGGCATCATCAACAGCCGCCTGCTGCTCGGCCTGACGCTGACGTTGGAAACGCAGATCGTGAGCGGCGACGGCACCGGTGAGAACTTCACCGGCATCCTCAACGCCGGCATCATCAACCAGCCGCTTGGCACCGACAGCACGCTTGACGCGATCTTCAAGGCGCGCACCGCGGTGCGCGTGCAGGGCCACGCGCGACCGAATGCCATCGTCATGCATCCGAACAACTGGCAGACGGCACGGTTGTCCCGCGAAAACACCGCCTCGGCGACGCTCGGTGGCTATCTGATGGGCCCGCCCAGCATGACCGGCGCGAACACACTGTGGGGTCTACCGGTCGTTGAAAGTGAGGCCATGGCCATCGGCACGGCACTCGTGGGCGACTTCGCCATGGGCTGCACACTGTTTGACCGCGAACAGGCGAACATTCGCGTCGGCCTGGTCAACGACAACTTCATCCGCAACATGCAGACCATCCTGGCCGAGCTGCGCGCCGCCTTCATCGTGTGGCGGCCGACCGCGTTCGCGAGGGTGACAGGCGTGACATAGTGGTGAGCTACGCGACGCTGGCTGAGTTCAAGGCGGCGGTGACGATCGCCGATACGGTCGACGACATCGACATTCAGCGTGCCCTGGATGCCGCGACGGCCTGGATCGACCACTACACCGGACGCACGTTCTCGGCGGTCGATGCAAGTGCCAGCGCACGCTATTTCATGCCGTACGACGTCGATCGTCTGGACGTACCCGATCTGAGCAGCGTCAGCGCGCTGGACGTCGACAGCTCCGGCGACGAGACCTTCGCGACGAATGTGGCGCCGGCGTATATCGACCTGTACCCGCTGTATCTGGCACCCGAGATGGGCGGGTACACCCAGATTCGGCTCAAGCCGACCACGCCGCCCACGTCGTACTTCATCATCGGCGAGCAGGTGCGCGTGACCGCCATCTGGGGTTTCGGCGCGATTCCGGCGGCGGTCAGTCAGGCGTGCATCCTGGTCGCCAATCGCTGGTTCACGCGGCTGAGTGTGCCGTTCGCGGTCTGGGAAGCGCCGCAAACGGGCGAGCTGGCCACGCTCGGCGCGCGCGACCAGGACGTGGTCAATCTGCTGGCGGCATATTTGACACCAAGCGGCGCCGGCGGGGCCGGCAGCGCCACCTGGGTGCTGGTGTGAGCGTGCAGCTTGGGCCCGAATGGGAGGCCTTTCTCAGTCGGTTGCAGACGACGCCCGAGCAGATGGAACGCGACATGCGGCAGACGCTGCAGGCCTCGCTGCTGCTGATCGAAGCCGACGCACGCCAGCTCGCGCCGCAGGATACGCGGCGACTGGCCGGCAGCATCAACAATCACATCACTGGCACATATCCCAGCCTGGTGGGACAGGTCGGGCCGGATGCCGGGTATGGCCGCTACGTCGAGTTCGGCCGCCGCGCCGGCGCCAGGATGCCACCAGTGGACGCCCTCATCGGCTGGGTCCGCCGTCACTGGAATCCGGCCTTTATCGGACCGCTCAGGACTGGACAACTCCGCCCGCGGCGCGCTGCCGCTCCTGGCGTCTCGGACGCGCAGATTCGCGGGCGTGCTTTTGCCTTGGCCAGAGCCATTGCTCGGCGCGGCATTCCGCCGCGGCCGTTCATGCTGCCGGCCTATCAACGCAACGAAGCGCGCATCGTGGCCGGCTTCGCGCGTCTCGGTCTGCGCACAGTGGCCTATCTGGCGGGCAGGCCTATTGGATGAGCGTCGAACTGCTGGCCGTCGAGCCGACCATCCAGGACATCACCAACGGCTTGCAGCGCGTCTTGGCCACCATCGCGGGGCTGCGCGCGTACGCCATTGAGCCCGACAAGCCGAACTTTCCGTGCGCCTATCCGCGCCTGGTGGATTGGACCTACGACCAGCAGTACGGCGGTGGCTCGACCCGCTGGCACTTCGATATCTGGGTGCTCGTCGGCATCGAATCGCAGTTCGGCCGCGCCCAGAACGAGCTCAACGCCTACCTGGCGCCGTCAGGTAGTCAGTCGATCAAAGCTGCCATCGACGCCGACCCGCGGCTGCAGAACACGGTTTCGTATGCGACGGCGACCGGTGGTGGCGCGTATGGCCGCGTCGACATCGCCGGTCTGGCCGCGCTCGGTGCCAGCATGCGCATCGAGGTGCTCACGTGAGGCCCTGGCTGAGCGTCGTGATCCCGACCGTCGGACGCGAGACGCTTGCGCTCACGCTCCGCTCGCTGCGCGCGCAACCCGAAAGTGCCGGGCTTGAGGTCCTCGTCATCGGCGATACGCATGGCGGCCACACCACGCTGCTCGAGCAGGCCCGCGAGCGCGTGCATGCGAGCGGCTTCGACTGGCTGGAGCACGACGCCGGCCGCCACTGCGTCGGCCAGCCCCAGCGGACGTACGGCGCGAAGCAGGCGACGGCGCCGTGGGTCTGGTTTGCGCAAGACGACAACATCGCCACGCGCGATTCGCTGGCGGCCATCGAGACGGCCATCGACGCCCAGCCGCGAGCGCGACCGTTGTTCTTTCGGATTCGGTCGTACTGGGGCGAGACGATCTGGCGCTCGCAGCAGCTCACCCTCGGCAACATCGACGCCGACTGTCTCGTGTTGCCTCGTCACCTCGCGCAGCGCATCGAGTGGGGCTTGCGCTATGAAGGCGACTTCGACGCGGCAGCGCAGGCCTTCGCCTTCAGCGGCAGCGACGTCGCCTGGGTCGACGAGATGGTCAGCCTCGCGCGGCCCGAGCAGGAGGACCTCTGGTGGCGGCAATAACGGTCGGCACGGTGCGCCTGAATATCGGGTCAGGCGATCTGCCGATGCGCATGCCGGGCTGGGTCAACGTGGACGAGACGGCGTATGCCGGGGTCGACCTGGTGCTGCGCGTGCCACCATTGCCGTGGGCATCTGACAGCGTCAGCGACATCTACGCCGGCCACTTCCTCGAGCATCTTGAGCGCGAGGAGGCAGCTGAATTCTTGCGCGAGTGTTACCGCGTGCTGCAGCCGGGGGCGCGGCTGGGTGTCCTTGTGCCGGATATGGCCGAATGTTTTCGGCGGTATGTCTCGGGTGAGCCGGCACTGGCCGAGTTTCCTGCCGGTCGGCATCGCGACCTGCGCGACCTGGACGAGCTCAACGACATGATCATTTTTTCGACGGCCCAGGTCTCACGGCATCAATGGTCATACGACGCGACCACCTTGCAGCGCGCGCTCGAACGCGCCGGTTTCGTCGTCATCGGCGAATTCGATCGTTTTCGCGACCCACGCGTGGCGGTGGGCGCCTGGTATCAGTTCGGCCTGGACGCACTCAAACCGTGAAGGAGGTTTTCTGATATGGCAAACGGCAATGGCGGCAGGAGTCCGAGTTGGGATCCGACGCCGCGTGGCTCGAGTACTGGCATTCCGACGAGTTGGGACGCGGTCGCCATCCCTGGCTGGGACATGGGCGGCCGCGGCACGCCGGGACGGCGCACGTCGCAAGCAGGCCCGGCTGGTCAGGCGCCGACAGATCCGTCCGTAAGAGTATCGGGGCCACAACTGACCGATCCGAGCAGGCGCGTCAGCGGCGGCTAGTGAAGATCCTACTGGTCGGCGCGGGCGCATCCTTTTCGACCAAAGACGTCGAGCAGGGCTACCTCGGCGCGCTGCGCGTCCGGCCAGACGTGGACGTCAAGTACTACGCACTCGAGCCGCGCCTCAGCCTGGCGCACGCCTGGTTAGAGAAACTCTGGCGGGCGCGGGGAAAAGTGCCCGAGCAGCGGCCGACGTGGGCGGATACGGTGTATCGGGCCAGCATCGAAGCGCTCGAAATGGCGCTGCGCTATGACGTCGACTGGGTGCTCGTCATCTCGGGGATGTACTTCCACCCGGATGTGCTCGAAATGATGCGCAGGACGCGTCTCAGGACGTGTGTGCTGCTGACCGAGTCGCCGTACGAGGATGAGCCCCAGGCGCGTCTGGCGGCCCGCGTAGACGTCGTCTGGACCACTGAGCGCACATCGGCCGAGCGACTCGGCGCCGGCTATCTCCCGCACGCCCATGATCCCGCGCGGCATCACCCGGATGCGCTCGATCTCGAGACGCCGGCGCACGACGTCGTCTTCGTCGGCACGGCCTTCGAAGAACGCATCCAGCAACTGGCCGCCGTCGATTGGAAGGGTATCGACCTGGGACTGTACGGCAATTGGTCGCTGCTCGGCTCGAGGAATCCGCTGCGCCGCTACGTGCACGCCGGGCCGATTAGCAATGACACGGCGATACAGCTCTATCGGCGCGCCAAGATCGGTCTGAATCTGCATCGAACCTCGGTGACGTACGGCCGACACGTGCAGCACGTTGCACATGCAGAGAGTTTGAATCCGCGCGCCTATGAACTCGCCGCGTGCGGCGTCTTTCAGATCAGCGACGACCGCGCCGAGCTGCGCGAGGTCTTCGATGGCGCCGTGCCGACGTTTCACGTCGATCACCTCGAGGACGTCCTGCGCGCCTACCTCCAGGATTCTCCAGCGCGGCGGTATGCCGCACGCCAGGCGCGCGTGAGAGTGGCCCCACATACTTTTGCCGCGCGCGCGACCCAACTGCTGACCGATCTCGACGCCTACGACGATCGGTCCCTCCTGAAAGGAGCCTGATCGTTATGGCAACCAAGTATCACGGCAAGGGCGGCCTGGTGTACATGTCCACGTCTGGCACCGGGCCAGGTGTCCTGGTCGGCGGCATGCGCGCGTTCACCATCGACAACACCGCCGATAACGTCGATGTCACCGAGTTCGGCGCCACCAACCGCACTTCGGTGCTGGGCTTCCCTGGCGCCAACGGTACGATCGAGGGCTTCTGGGCCAGCGACGATACGACGCTGCGTCAGGCCGCGCAGAGCCCGGACGGCACCAACCTGGCGCTGTATCCGAGCTCGTTGGCCATGGGCAAATATCTGCAGGTACCGGCCTGGGTCGACTATAGCCTGCGGACCGCGGTCGATGCGGCCGTCACGCTGACGGCCAACTGGCGCGCGCGCGGCAACATCGTCAACGCGTTGTGATCAGGCCGAGAACGACACGCTGCCATAGCTCGAATCTGTCGAGATCTCTTTGACCGTGACGCCGTCTTTTTTGAGCGTGGCCTTCAATCGAAGGGCGTTTGGCGATTGCTTCTGGACGTTACACGAGACCGATTGGCCGCTAAATGAGACCGTCTTCGGCGTGACGCCAGTGACGCCTTTCGCTTCGGATGAGACATCCGAGGTGGTCATGCGGCACTCGCCCTGGAACGGAACGTTGGGGTCCGCACCCTGGCCAGTTGGATATGCGCCGTCCAACTGGACCTCATACGTGGCAGCAACCGGTGCCGCTGCAGGTGGCGGAGGGGTGTTCGAAAGCGGGGCAACGAAAACGAACGCGAGTGCGACGAGAAGGACTGCATTGAGCAGGATGCTCAAGACGAACAACAGGGTTTTCACGAGACATTCAGGACGATAGGGCGTGACTGCTAACGAGTTGAAAACAACACGTAAAGCACCTGTTGACGTTCGCATGCCCGTCAACACTGTGGACATCGACCTCGACGAGCTCGGCTACCCCGGCTGGGTGGTGACGATGCGTACCAACCCGCGCGCCTCGGTGTATGACGATTTCATCGCGCTCGACGATCCCGAGCGCTGGTGGTCAGCATTCGGCAAAATCGTGTTGTCGTGGAACTTCGCTGACGAGGACGGCGAGCCCTTCCCGCTGCCACGGGATACTCCATCTGACCGCGAGATCGACCTGCCGGTTGGCGTCATCGGCTTTATCTATCGCCGCTACGTCGAGGAGTTCCGCGAGCGCATCGGGCTCCCAAAAGTACCCGACGCCGACTCCGAGACTACTTCCAGGACCAACGGCGTCCACCAGGACAGCGCCTAGGTGCTGCACCTCCACGCGCGTATCTCCCGGTGCTGTTGGCCGAACGCTATGGCGGGACGCCGTTTCAATACCAGCGTGTTGGCGCCGACGAACGGGAGGTGCTGCTCGAGTTCTTGCGCGTGGAAAGCCAGGTCGCCGAGGCGTACGCGGACATGGGTCCCAACGACGAGGTCGTCTTCGTCGATGACGAATAGGCTCACCTGATGGCCACCGTTGAACAACTGCTGGTCGAGATCAAGACGGTCTTTGACCCCACGGGCGCGCGGCAGGCCCAGCAATCGGTCAACCAGCTGTCTCAGCAGCAGCAAACCGCCAATCGCCTGCTGACGGCGATGATGCAGCAACAGGCGCACACGCTCGAGAACTACAAGCGCGCCGTCGGCGGCATTCAACAGCTCGGCGGCACCGCGCCGACGCTCGGCCCCGGCGCCTTCGGCATCCAGGCCGGCGCTGCAGGCGGTGGCACCGCCACCGAAACAGCATCGATCTTGGAACGAGGAGCACGGCACGCGACCGCCTATGCCGCTGGCCTGTATGTGCTGCATCGCGCACTCCAAGCGCTCATCGATGTGACAACCAAAGCGGTCGACGCCGAACGCCTGCATCAGCGAATGATGGCCAGCACGATCCCGATGTACGGCTCCTACACCGGCGAGATCAAGAACCTCGACGGTGCGATGAATACGGCTGACCAGTCAGCCGCCAGGTTGATGGCCACCTTGGGCAAGGCAGTCGGTCCAACGGCGACGACTGGCGCCAACACCGAGAACAGCATTTTGAAGTTCATCAATAATGCCCTCGACGACATCAGCAAGAAACTGTATGAAGTCGGTCAGAATCCGGTCCTGGATAAGATCCTGACCCTGGCCAAGATCGGGGCCCTCGGCGTGCCGTTCGTGGGGATTCCGGCCGCCGCAGCCACCACGGCCCTGCAGCAACTTGGACAGACACAAGCCGCTCAGGCCGCGGACAGAACCAATCTACGGCTACGCCAGCTCAACGCGACCGAGAACACGCCGCCGGTACTGTCCGACAAGGACCGTACCGACTTGCAGGCGCGCCTCAACTGGCAGGATCAGATCACCGCCGCGGCCACGGCCCTGAACGACGCGCAGAACGTGCAGATCGGCCTGCAGCACCAGGCCGTCAACCTATCGGCGCAGGAAGCCGCCATCCGCCTGAGCATGCTGCCGACGCAGGAACGGCTGGCGGCCCTCCAGCGAGACGCCACGGAGAACCAGTTGCGCGCACGCCAGGCTGCTCTACCGGCGTCCGAAGCGCTCGAGGACGTGCAGTACATGGAACAGCGCCTGCGTTTGCAACTCCAGGCCCGCGGGCTACTCTCGCCAGAAGAGCGTGCCGGCGCCCGTCGTGAACTGCGCCAGTTGGCGCGGGCCGAGCCACGAGTTGCGCTGGGCGCCCTGGATGCCAGCCGTGGCGTGGATCTCGCCGGCCGAGTGGCCGCGCGTGCCGACATCGAGCAGCAACTCTTTCAGATCACCCAGGAGCGCACCCTCGCCCAGCTCAACGCTGCGCAGGAAACGAATGGCTGGCTGCGCCAGATCGCCGAGGCGCGCGAGCAGGGCATCCAGATCCAGATCAACCTGACCGGCGAAGGCTTCATGCGCGACGTCGAGGCCCAGATCACGTCAGTGTTTCACACGGCCAGAATGCAAGCCGAGAACACGGCCGCGCAGCAGTTGGCAGGTGGCGGCTAGATGGCGACGTATACGCCGAGCGGCGGCAGCGCGTACAGCTTCTCGCTGCTGGTCGACCCGCCCACGCGCCAGACCGCCCAGACCGTCAGCGAACGGCTCATCCCCGGTTCCAATACCGCCGTACTGGATGTCATTGGCAAGGCGGTGACCAAGATTCGCGGCGCGGCCAAGTTCACGTCTTACGCCTCGCTCAAGACCTTTGAGGGCGCCGTGGGCAGCAACGGCTCGCTGGTGTATTCGGAGGAGCCGGCAGGCGTGGCCGTGCTGTTCGTGTCGCTCGAGCGAACGCGGGTCACGCCCCAGGATATCCATCTGGCCAACGTCGAGTTCTGGGTGACCAGCTAGTGGCTATTTTGCGGCGCGTGTCGAGTTCGGCGACCTGGACCGGTGGCAGCACGGGCACGTTTTCCAACATCCTGTCCGCGCGCGCATCCTTCGGCTTCGACAAGCGGGTGAGCGAAGCCAGCATCATCACCCCGACGAAGCCCGGCCTGACATACGACGACGTCGTCACGTTGACGATGGGTGTCGTTGGTTCGAATGTCATCACCCGCTTTGTCGGCGTGGTGCGCGACTTTCGGTATTCGGACAATCCGCGTGGAGTCGAGACCGTGTGCCGCGGTCTGCTGACACGTGCCGTCGAATACGAGAACTGGGAGGATCCGCAATACTACGGTGGGCTGTTCATTTTCGATCTGCTGGGGACCCAGACCGGCACGGCGCCGGCCATCGTCCAGGCCGTATTGACGAAGGCCAACGTGCCGTACACCGCGGCCAACATTCAGGGCAGCAGCGCCGTCTACGGCTATATCGACGACGCCTTCATCTGGCACAACGGCAATTCTGACAATCCAATGATCGACTTGCAGGAAGCTGGTGAGACGGCCCTCGGCTACATCGAACGCTACGACTCGATCGACTGCACCTTCACCGCGGCGACGGGCTCAGGTGGCCGCTATCGGACGTTCGAAACCCTTGGCGGCACGGTCTACCGGTTCATGGTCGGCGGGCGACCGCGGAATACCCAGGAGTTCACCTTCACGGAAACCATCGACATTCTCGACGGCAATTTCGAGCGCTCCATCTCAGATACCCGCAACTATTTCGTGGTCACCGGCTATGACCCCGGCGACGGCACGGGGCCCGAGAGCTATGCGCTTCAGGAATCGAATACGTTTCAGCCGAGCTCATCGAAACATACGTATCGGTACTCGAGCCCGATGATCGAACGCAGCAACGAAGCCGATCCCGGCACGGGCATGTCGTGCGAGCGACTCGCGAACGTGCTGGCGCTCGAGTACAACCGCGAGATCGTCAGCGGCTGGATCGAAACCCATCGCGACGACGACCTGGGTATCGCCCAGACGCACCTGGTCCAAGCACCGGGCGGATTGCCAGGCCGGCTCGGTGTGGCGGAAAAACTCTGGGTACAAACCCTGGATATCTCTGTGAATGAGAGTGGATTCACCCAGCGCGTGAGCTACCTGGGCGGCGGCTTACCGGACGACAATCTGCCCATCCCACCAACCCGATGAACGCGCCCGCTTCGCTGATCGACGACCTGCTGGCCATCAAGCAGTGGTCGCAGCGGCCCGCTGGCCAGGACATGGCCGAGGTCGACACGATCAACGTGCTCGTGGGCGACGGCGTGAATGCGCTCGTGGCCGGTGTCGCCGCCGCCCTGCGCATCGACTTCCGCGCGCGTCTCACGGGCTACTTCCTGCAGGAATTCGACGGCACGACGGGCTCGGTCGCCTTCAACATCCACAAAGCGCAGGGTGGCGCTGCGCCGAGCTGGACGCTGATCTCGCCTACCACGCCGGTGGGCATCGCGTCTGGACGATATTTTGCCGACCAGACTTTGGGAAGCTGGTCGAACACCGATATCGCTCGCGGTGACTACCTGCGCTTTTCGGTGGCCAGCGCCGCGACCATCACGCGCGTGCTGCTGGCGTTGCGGCTGCGACGATTGGAGCCCTGAGAGCAATGCCCAGTAACTTCCCTGGCGGACCCGACACCATCCCGAACAACGTCAGCAACAGCACGCCCGAAGTTGACACGCATCCTGGCGTGCATAACCAGCTCGCCGACGCCGTCATGGCGGTCGAGAATTCGTTGCTGCCGGGTGGCTCGATGAACCTGGCAGCGCACGTGTCCGCGAGCGATCCGCACCCGGTGTATCTGACTCAGCCCGAAGGCGATGCGCGCTATGCCCTGATCGGCAGCGGTGGCGGCGGGACCATTCCGCCTGGGTCCATCACCACGACGGAAATCGCCGACGGCACGATTCAGCCAGTCGACATGGCTGCCGGCACGGCCGCGGCCAACGTCGGGACGCTAGGCGGAGCACTCACGGGGACATTGCCGAATCCAGGGCTGGCGGCCTTGCCTGCCAACTCGGTTGGCAGTTCGCAGATTATCGATGGCTCAGTGGCGGCAACCGACATGGCCGCGGGCGCCGCAGCCACGAACGTCGGAACGCTCGGTGGTGTGCTGACCGGGACCCTGCCGAATCCTGGGCTAGTGCCGATCACCTCGGCCATGATCGCCGACGGCACGATCCAGGGCGCCGACATCGCCACCGGCACCATCACCACGACACAAATTCAAGACGGCACGATCGCCACGGCCGACCTGGCCAATGCCGCGGTCACCAACGCCAAACTCGGCACCGATACGGCGCGCCTGAACCTGCTCACCAACGGTGGCTTCGAGATCTGGCAGAGAGGCAACGGGCCGTTCACGGCGGCCGGTGCCTGGACTGCTGACCGTTGGCAAACAGGCCTCGCGGGCACTGACACGCTGAGTATTCAGAGATCCACCACCACGTCAAACTCTGCGTATTCTGCGCAAGCGACTTTCACGCTGGGCACTGGCGCAGGCGGAACCTATCTCATCGAGCAACTCAGGAAAGCTGACGGCGTGATTCCCTGCGGGCAACCTGTCAGCCTTTCAATCCGTGTCAATGCTTCTGCGGCGAATGCTGTCCGGATTAGCGTGGGCAGTGATGGAACGGGTGGCGCTGGCGTCTACTCCTCATTTCATCCCGGCGGTTCGACTTGGGCAACCTTGACGGCGACCCAGACGATTCCATCTGATGCCACATTCATCAGCATCGTGATCTGGTTCGCTGCCTCCTGCACGGCCTATCTCGATAACGCCATGCTGGTGGTGGGCTCGGTGGCGGCCGACTACGCGCCGCTCCACCCGGCCGACGACCTGGCCAGATGCCTGCGGTACTACGAACGGCACGGCTTTGCGACACCCTGGCCACGCTTGATCGGCTACGCCGCGGCAGCAGGTGCCTATGCAAACGCGTGCATGCTGTTCGCTGCAGAAAAGGCTGTGACTCCAACTATGACCCTAGTCGGTACGTGGGCAATTACGAACATGGCTGCCCAGCCAGGTGCCAGTGAGGGGAACGTGGCCGGCTACAACCTGCGTGGCCAGAGCAGCGCCGTTGGTAGTTACGACTGTTATCCATCTACCAGTGCGATGGGGATCACCGCCGAAGCCAACCCGTAGGAGTGCTCATGTCAGTACGACCCATCAACTTCCTTCCCAACGGTGACGTAGAAGTCATCTACGACGAACGCGGCCACAGCGGCACCATCCCCGCCGCCGAGGTCCGCTGGACCGCCAACGTGGATGGTTCCGCGAACCATAACTTCATCGTGCTGGAGTGTCCGGACGGCTGCGGGGCAAGTTCCACCCACCCCGTCGGCGGCGGCGCGGCGCCCGTCGAGGTGCAGCAGATGTTCGTGCACAAGACCGGACTGGAGGGCTGCGCCTGCGGCAACGTGGCGGCTGCCACGAATGCCGTGCCGGAGGCGCACGTCCACCTGAACGTCGCCAGAATGGATGGTTCTGAAAGGTGGCAACTGGGATGACACAAGTCGAACCACAAGCCGGACCACCGCAACGCCCCATCGTGTACCGTCGCTCCGACCGCCTGGTGGTCGGTATCCACCCGAAAGGTGGCGTCGGCAACCAGCACAGTGTCGAGGTGATCGCCATCGAGGAGTACGACAAATTGCTCAGGACCGACCCGGCGTGGGTAACGACCGACGGCAAAATTCTGGCCACGCCACCATGACCGACGCTTACTCGGACGACCAGGCCGCACAGATCACCCTGCTCCAATCGCAGCAGGGCCTGTTCACCCAGGCGCTCAAGGCCGCGCTCGAGGGCCGCTGGACGGGCGCCGGTTCGGTGGAAGCCTTTCTGTACGCGCTCGACCCGAACATGCAGGGCGCGCTCGCGCCGGATCCGCCCGTCACTGAATCGGAGTATAACGCCGAAAACCCAAAAGCGTGACCTGGGATCCGACCTGGTTCATGCCAGCCCAGGCGTACTCCTGGACGTGCAGCGTGTGCTCGACGACCTGGGTGCTGCAGGCCACGGATACGGCGTATCAGGACGCGGATATCTACGACGCGCGCTACGCCGTCGGCACCGAGATGGGCTACCCGGCGTGTGTGAATGAAACGTACGGCCTGATGTCGCAGCAGTGCATCGTTGACGAGCTCGCGCGGCATGGCCTGGTCGCACGGCAGGCATGGTGCAGCTTCGACGAAGCGTATGCCATCGCGAGAACGAACACGGGCACGATCAATCCGCAGGGCATGTACCACTTCATGGCGCTGCGCGGCACCCAGGGCGCGGACATCGCCGTGGCGAACTCCGCGGAGGGTTATTACGGCGTGTACTCGACGCTGTCGCGCGAGCAGTTCAACGCGCTCGGGCCAGTGTCAATCGTCTATGTGGAGGGGAGAAGCTGAGCCATGCAGATAACCACCGTGGGGAGCCTGAGTGTGACAGTTGGTTGGCTGATCGCCATCGTCATCCTGATCTTGGCGATCCTGGGCCTGGTGGGCGTGCTGGCCAACACGCCGCTCATCATCTTCGGCTTGATCGCTGGGCTGGCGATCTCCCGGCTTCTTTAGCCGACTTACTAGTTCTTATGTCGGTCAAGAGCTTCGCACACGGCGCATCCGGGCTTTTCGTGGTCGTCAGCGTGTACGTGTGCATCCCGCAGCACCGCTCGCAGGAACTTCACCTCAGCCATGAGCCACTCGGCGTCCGGGCGCGTAATAGGCGCGGCGGCCCAATACGTGACGCCAGCGAGCCTGTATGTGCGTTCGATCTCATTCAGCCTGTCAATTCGTTCGATTGAGGCCGACATATCACTCCTTATGGTTGCCAAGAGCTTCGCTGGCGACTTCTCGGGCACCCCACACATCCATCGGGCCAGTAGCGATCTGCTCTAGGGCAGCCCGCAGCCGCTCGGCTTCTTTGCGCTGACGGTCATACTCCTTATGGTGTTCAAGGGCTTCGGCCGCCTTACGCTTCATCACAGGGACGTGATGGCAGGCATCGATGCACTGAACGCTCTCGATCCATTCCAGTGCCGCCCGCAGCCGCGCGTTCTCGGCGCGGAGAGCGTCACGCTCACGCACAAGCTGCGCGACAAGTTCTTCATCGGTCTGTGGATTGGCAGTCATCATGTTTGAGCCTTCTAACCATCCGTACTTGCTTGCAGACAGCGCA
>Ga0209465_10000785_pt1 | contig 14544 bp, 13 predicted proteins | sample PanSoiPlot1MoBio_FD_188321 | JGI IMG/M metagenome (GOLD analysis project Ga0209465, IMG submission 188321) | Tropical forest soil microbial communities from Panama analyzed to predict greenhouse gas emissions - Panama Soil Plot 1 MoBio (SPAdes)... | ecosystem: Environmental > Terrestrial > Soil...
GCGCGGCAAAATGAGCGAAGCTACAAAACCGCCAGAGGATTGTGTTCGCGCACGCCGCTAGCGGTCACCGAGCCGATTCTCACGTCGATGAGTTGATTGGCCGGCCGCTTCGCACTCAGTTCCACTTTCAGGAAATTGCCGGACAGCGCGCCGTCCGCGAGTGTCACCACCGAAAGCGCTCGCCCGATCATGCTCCGCCGGAATTCCAGGTTCTTCATGTTCTCTCGACAGCCGGTGCCAGCATTCTCGCTATCGGCTACCTGCTTCCGATGGTCTATTTCTTGTGGTCCCTTCGATATGGCGAGCCCGCCGGAGACAATCCCTGGAATGCGAAAGGTCTCGAGTGGATTACCGCCTCTCCGCCTCCATACGACAATTTTGAAGTCACACCCGTGGTCACCGAACCCGCGTACAACTACGAGTAAAACTTTGTTGTCTAGCTGAATCACTTTCGATCCGGCCTTCACAAAAATAAAAGGCACGGGACTGAAACCCCGTGCCCTCGCGCTAAAGAAATCGCTCCAGCTCAGTTCAAGCTTGGAGGACGCTGCTCTTTCTCTTTCTCTTTCTGCTGCCGCGACTGGTTCTGCTTTTGCTCTTGCTGCTTAGGCTGCGCTTTGGCTCGCTGCTGCTCCTGCTTCTGTTCCAGCTTTTGAGTCTGTTGCTGATGGCGCTGCTCCATTTGCTGGCTCTTTGCCTGATCAGCTCCCTGCCGCTGCATTTTCTGATGTTCCTGGTCCTGCTTTTGTTGAAGCTTCTGGCGCTGCTGCTCCTGCTTCGCTTCAAGCTGCTGCTGCCTTTGTTGGGATTTCTGATTCCCCATTGCGTTGCCGTTCATAGGTGCCGGACGCTCACGGGGAGGCAGGTCGTTAGGATGAACTGCAGTCGCCGGACGCCCGTTGTTCTCAGGTCGAGCGTTGTTCTCGGGCCGGTTGTTTTCCGGACGCGCATTGTTGTTTGCCCGCGGATTATTTTCTGGCCGAGCGTTGTTGTTCTCGGGCTGTCCTGCTGGCCTGTTTCCGCGATTCGCCGCGCGATTGGCTGGCGGATGATAGGGTGCCCCAGCCTCTTTCGCTCCTACAATGCCACGGCCTTGAAACGTATTAGGCTTGTCCGTCGCAGCGACAGAGGGCTTGCCCTGGTTCACAGATGCCCTGAGTTGCTGGACTTGGCGGGCCTGACGGACGTGCTGGACTTGCGCCTGAGCCGGAGGCAGATGCCGTGCTCTCGCTGCGGCTTCTTGAGCGGCGTTCGGACGAGCGTTCACCCCGCCGTCACCGTTGTAGCTCACACGGTTCACGACGGTCTTATGAACCACATTTTGAACGTACACGTTCTTGATCACTGTGGTATTCACGTTGGTCACTTCCCGGTTGTAGAAGAAGCGTCCTTGTTGCCAGCGACCGCCGTAGAATCCGTCGCCCGGATACCCGAAGCCGTAGTCGATGCCGCCATAAAATCCGACTTCCGGACCCCAGTAGCCGTCGTGAAACATGAAAATACCGTTCTCAAATGCCCAGTACGGAGGCGTCCAGTAATAATCGGGCTCTGGAGCCATTACCCACGTGCCCGGAACCCAGTAGTAATCGTCAATGTCGTTATCGTATGACCAGTACCCTGGCGTCCAGATGTAACCGTCCCCTGGGCAAGGTGGCTGTTCATACACAGGCAGTGCCGGGGGTGCAAACGACACCGATATGCTCACTTGTGCAGCCGATCCGACCGGTATCATCAGCATCGCGAACAGTACCGCCAGTGGAAACAGAAGTACGTGAATCCTGCTTATTTTTTTCATTGCGTCTCCAGTCGCCTCGATTCGTTTCTTCAGCTTTGCTGTGATCTCGATCGATGGCGATCTTAGTTCCAGTCCGACGAATCGGCGCTATCGTGCTACCTCCATTCGTTCGTTATGAGGGTTGGTCCCAAGGGCGGGTTGCTCTCCTCAAGGATGGACCGGACTCCGTCGCTCGAGACTGGAGCAAATGGTGTGTTTTCTAGGTCTTGGTTGGATGCCCAGGTGGGGTTCCGGATGGCTACCGTGCAGGAAATCCCCTACGCTGCCCGCAGTGGTGCTTCAATTTCTTTCGTACGTTGCCACGTGTAGAGAATTCGGTGAATGACTGTAATCGTTGATAGTACGGCGATTACCCAAAGTACGGGGGCCATCACGTTGAAAAGTGCGCCGATGATAAGAAGTACGAGCCGCTCCGGGCGTTCCATGAAACCGACCCGGCAGGTCCCGATCAGCGATTCTGCACGTGCACGCGCGTAGCTCACCATGATCGAACTAACCATGACGAACGCCGCCAGAACGACGTAAAAGAACCGGTTCCCGCGCGCATAGAAAACAAGCAGGCCGAAGAAGAGTGAGGCATCGCTGTAGCGATCCACCACAGAATCAAAAAACCCGCCAAATCGCGTCACTTTGTTCGAAGCTCGCGCCACGCGCCCATCCACCAAATCGAAAAATCCTGAGCCAATGATTACCAGTCCCGCATAAAAAAACAAACGCCGTTGGTTGGCCGCTGTGGCATAGCCAAATAGAAAAGCTGCATAGGTATTGACGACCAAGCCCATCAACGTCAGAACATTGGGATTTATACGAGCCAGCGCCAGCACGCGCACGATCGCGTCCAGAAGAACTCCGCACGCGCGACCCACACCGTTTGTCCAACTCATCTGGATCCTGTTTCACGTAGGGGTTCATTCTGGTCGTGAATCGTTGCAAGCGAAAGGATCTCCAGCTCGCGGTTCCCGTTGGGCGTGACCACCACGGCTGTGTCCCCCACCTTTTTGTTCAGGAGGGCCCGCCCGATCGGCGAGGTAGTCGAAATCTTTCCGGCGGCGACATCCGATTCCTCACTCGTCACGAGCGTGTAGGCGACTTCTTCTTCCTTCGTGTTGTCATAGACCTTCACGGTCGAGCCTAGACCAACCTTGTCTTTGGGGATGTTATTCATGTTGATCAAGGACAGGTCGGCAAGTCTTTTGCCGAGTTGCCGGATGCGCGCCTTTAAGTACTCCTGGCGCTGCTTGGCCATGTGGTATTCGGCATTCTCGCTAAGATCCCCTAGGGCGACGGCTTTCTTCAGTTCCTTGGGGATGTCATGAGCCAGCTCATACTCCAGCGCAGTCAGCTCGTCTTGCAGCTTCTTCTTGATATGCTCAGTCACCACGGCATTATAAACCGCATAAACCGACGTTGTTGGCAGCGAAACGGGCTGTCCGGCCACTGCTCTTGACCCAGGAATGCTCAGACAGTACATGCGACGAGATGCAAGGCGGATGTCCACGAGCTGCCAGTTTTGAGCGCATCGCTTTTGACAGGGCCCAAATCGTCGGAGTCGGATACAAGTTCAGCCCAGTTTCATTGCAGCGCAAGCACCTCAGCCTTAAAGACTTAAAAATTGCTATGGGAATCGGTAGAGGGAATCCCCTGGTCGATTGTCGCAAACTCATTCACTTGATTGCATTTAGCAGCCATCTAGACTAAACTAAGTGAAGTCTTCGCTGGGTCGGGTGAGGCCCCTCCATGAATTCCGACGGCGTTTTCCACATCGGCGACAAGGTCGTTTACCCCAACCACGGGGTTGGAATTATCGAACAAATCAGCAGCCGGACAATCGGAGCCACGGTAGAGCGGTTCTACCTGCTGAAGATCCATTCCAGCAGCCTGAAAGTGATGGTTCCGTTTCACAATGTCAATAGTGTTGGACTGCGCCGCGTGGTACGGAATGGGGAAGTCCAGAAAATTGTGGACTACCTTTCATCGGGTGAATGTAGCAACGCACTCGATTGGAAGGATCGTTTCAAAGAGAATTCCGACCGCATGCGCACAGGGTCGCTTCTTGACGTCGCCGCCGTTTTAAAGAGCCTTTTGATTCTCAATCAGACCAAGTCGCTCTCCTTCCGCGAAAAGAAAATGCTCGAGCGTGCCCGCTACCTGTTGGTCAGCGAGATCGCCATTTCGCGGAACTGTCAGGAACTCGAAATCGAGCAGATTCTGAGCAAAGCGCTTACGAAATGCAACCTGCGCTTCCCGGAGATCAGCGAACTCGCCTCGTAAGTTTGCGCCACTCTTCTCGCGTTCTCTACCGATCACAACGCTTGTGCCGTGTGAGAACCGTCCGCTAAAACTGCTAGAATTTCTGTTCCTTCTTCCCGAGGTTCCCGATGTCCAAGGTTCAGCGCGCCATCCTCAGTGTTACCGATAAATCCGGTCTCGTCGATTTCGCCCACAAACTAGCCGGCATGGGAGTCGAATTGGTGTCGACCGGAGGGACTGCTAAGTTGCTCCGCGACTCGGGTATCCCCGTAAGAGATATCTCCGACCTAACGGGCTTTCCCGAAATGCTCGATGGCCGCGTAAAGACTCTTCACCCCAAGGTCCATGGGGGAATTCTGCATCGCCGCGAAAACCCCGCCCATCGGGCCGCTATTTCGGATCATGCCATTCCTGCGATCGACATGGTCGTCGTCAATCTGTATGCCTTCGAGAAGACAGCGGCCAAACCCGGCGTTAACTTCGAGGAGCTGATCGAAAACATCGATATTGGGGGGCCGTCGATGATCCGTTCCGCGGCTAAGAACTTTCAGGATGTGGCAGTGGTAACCTCGCCCGCCGACTACGACGCAATCGCCGAAGAAATGGCTGGTTCGGCAGGGGCGCTCTCGAAGGAAACCAAGTGGCGGCTTGCGCAAAAGGCCTTTGCCACAACCGCTGCCTACGACTCCGCCATCGCATCAACTCTGGAGCGGGTCGCTGCCAATGGCCATTTCGAATTGTCCGCATCCGGAGGATTTCCCCAGAATCTGCGGCTCTCATTCCAGAAAGTGATGGACCTGCGCTACGGGGAGAATCCGCACCAGAAAGCCGCCATGTACACCGACGGATCGGGTTCAGGCGTAGCCAACGTCCGCCAGATCCAGGGCAAGGAACTCTCCTATAACAACATCGTCGACCTGCAGGCCGCCTGGGATCTCGCGCAGGATTTCGAAGAGACGGTTTGCGCCATCATCAAGCACACCAATCCGTGTGGCACGGCCACCGGCAAAACGCTCGCCGATGCCTACGTGCGGGCGCTTGAGTGCGATCCGGTCTCTGCCTTCGGAGGTGTAATCGGTGTGAATCGACCGGTGGATGTCGCGGCCGCTACTGAAATGGCCAAGCTGTTTCTGGAGGTGATCGCCGCGCCTTCCTTTGAGCCGGCCGCCCAGGAAATTTTCGCTTCGAAGAAAAATCTGCGACTCGTTGAAGTTCCCACTGGACAGCAGAAGTGGGTATTGAAGAATATTTCAGGGGGCATGCTCGTACAAGATGCGGACCTCCACAGACTTTTTGAATCGGACCTGAAAACCGTAACCAAACGTCCACCAACTCGCGAAGAAAAACGAGCCCTGCTTTTCGCGTGGAAGGTCTGCAAGCACGTGAAGTCGAACGCGATTCTCTATGCACGCGACGGACAAACTGTCGGCGTGGGGGCCGGTCAGATGAGCCGCGTCGATGCCTGCAAAGTCGGCGCTATGAAGGCCCAGCTTCCCCTCAAAGGTACGGTGGCCGCTTCGGATGCATTTTTTCCGTTTCCGGATGGAGTCGAGCAGATAGCGATCGCCGGCGCCACCGCGATCATTCAGCCGGGTGGTTCGGTGCGTGACCAGGAGGTCATTGATGCTGCCGACCGGCTCGGCCTGGCCATGATCTTCACTGGAGTGCGGCATTTCCGGCACTAGAAAGCCTGAGCAGACGCCCAGGCTGTGTTCACATATGTGTCCCGCCGATGGAACCTACAATTCTTTACGCAAACAACCCCTCGTGAGGCGTTAAGTGTTAGAGAGAGGCAGTTCCGATGCGTCCAGAGCTATTTTGTATCGCAACACTGCCTCTAGTCCCTGTACTTCCGGCTTTTCGCGTGCGCTTTGCTTTCTAACCGCTCTGTGTCACGTCAAGGGTAGAATAGGTGGAGACCCACTGCCGCGGTTTGGCATCCAATCTGACGGTGGCAAGATCCTAGGAATTTTAATGAAAAAACAGTATTTGCTGACTTGTTTCGTGGTTCTTAGCGGAACTCTGTTGCCGGGTCAAAATAAGCCCGCCGCTGACGCTTCGGCCGCCGCTCCGTCCCAAGATCACAAAGTGCCCGACCGCGCCGCCGCCTACTACCATTTTGCCCTCGCTCACATGTACGAGGAGCAGGTGGCGAGCTACGGCCGAAGCGAGTTGGCGAACAAGGCGATCGAAGAATACCGGCTCGCGATTGACGCGGATCCCACCTCAGAATATCTCACCTCCGGCCTCGCCGAACTGTATGCCAAGACCGGACGCATTCGTGACGCCGTGGTCGAGGCGCAGGAGATCATCAAGCGTGATCCTACGAACCTGGAAGCCCGGCGGCTCCTTGGGCGCATCTATCTGCGTTCACTCGGGGACATGCAGGCCGGCAATGGTTCGCAGAGCGTCCTGAAACTTGCCATCGAGCAGTACGAGCAGATTGTCAAACTGCAGCCCGATAGCGTTGACGATCATCTTCTGCTCGGCCGCCTCTATCGTCTCAATAATGACCTTCAAAAGGCGGAGAATGAGTTCAAAACCGCCGTGCGACTGCAGCCCAGCTCCGAAGAAGCCGTTACCACCCTGGCATATCTTTACAACGAACTCGGTGACACCTCGCGCGCGACCCAGGTTCTGAGTTCTATTCCGGATGCCGCGCGTTCTGCCAAGCTTTATTCCGCGCTTGGATATACCTACGAGCAGCAGAAACAATACAAGAACGCGATTGATGCATACCGGCATGCGGTTGAACTTGACCGCGACAATCTCGATGCCATCCGCGGCCTCGCACAGAACCTGTTGAACGATGGCCAGACCGAAGCCGCTCTCGAGCAATACAAGGTCATCGCCGACGCCAATCCAGAAGACGCTCAGACCTATCTTCGTATCGCCGAGATCTATCGCAAGCAAGGAAAGTTCGACACGGCCCTTGATTATTTGAAGAAAGCCGAGTCGATGGTGCAGGATTCGGTCGAGGTTCCCTACAACATCGCCGCCATCTATCAGGCGCAGGGACGCTTTGACGATGCTGCCCAGATCATGCGCGACCTGCTTCAGAAAACTGAGAAACCCGACGCGGCCTACTCACAGGGCGACAAGAGCAATCGCGCGGTCTTTCTCGAGCGCCTCGGCACAATTTATCGGGATGAAGGAAATAACGCCTCCGCCGTCGATACATTCAAACTGATGATTGCGCTAGGCGGGGACGACAATACCGAACGCGGCTACCAGCAGATTATCGATACCTGGCGCGAAGCGAAGGAGTGGCAGAAAGCCACAGACGCTGCTAAAGAGGCCGTCCAGAAGTTGCCCAGCAGCCGCGACCTCAAGATGGTGCTGGCCGCTCAGCAAGCCGACATGGGCGACGCCGATCACGCGCTCCAGGAAGTTCGCGCGCTGGTAAAAGGCAACGCCGACGACCGTCAGGTCTACATCACTCTGGCCCAGATGAATACCCGTCTGAAGCGCTATAGCGACGCAGAGCAAGCGCTCGATAAAGCTGAAGCTCTTTCCACCAAGCCTGACGACAAGGAATACGTGTGGTTTCTCCGCGGGTCGACTTATGAGCGGCAGAAGCGCTACTCCGACGCCGAGCAGCAGTTTAAGAAGGTGCTGGCCAGCGATCCCCAGAGCGCCATGGCGCTGAACTATCTCGGTTACATGCTTGCCGATCAGAACATGAAACTCGATGAAGCGCTGGGATACATCAAGAAGGCGGTCGATCTCGACCCCGCCAACGGCGCATATCTCGATTCCCTGGGTTGGGCCTACTTCCGACTCGGCAAGTACGAACAAGCGGAAGAGAACCTCATCAAGGCGTCTCAGAAGATCAACACCGATCCTACGGTTCACGATCACCTCGGCGACCTCTATCAAAAGACAGGTCGCCTCAAGTTGGCCGCGACTCACTGGGAGCGCGCTTTGAATGAGTGGAATCGCACGATCGCGCCTGAGATCGATCAAGACAGCATGGCGCACGTTGTCAAGAAGCTCGAGTCCGCCAAGGTCAAGCTCGCCAAAGAAGAGGGACAGAAGTAGTAGAGTAGTCGGTAGACGGTCGCCCGGAAATTACCGCGACTGACTACCGACTTCATGCTTGCTGAATACGCTGTCCGACCGGAATATTCTCGCGGACGCCGCTTTCCTGAGCCTGCTCACCGCTATCGCAGCGATTTTCAACGGGATCGTGATCGCGTTATCCACTCCCGTGCATTCCGGCGTCTCGAAGCGAAAACACAAGTTTTCAGCCCACGCTATTCCGATCACTTCCGCAATCGGCTGACCCACACCATCGAAGTCTCGCAGATTTCTCGCACCATCGCCGCCCAGCTTCACCTGAATACGGATCTGGTCGAAGCCCTCGCACTCGTGCATGACATTGGACACCCTCCTTTCGGCCATGCCGGCGAGAAATCTCTTGACGCGGCCATGCGACACCACGGATTTTCCTTCGACCATAACGTGCATGCTCTGCGTATCGTCGAGGATTTCGAGTTGCGCTATGCCGCATTCCGCGGCTTGAATCTGACTTTCGAAGTCCGCGAAGGAATCATCAAACACTCGCGGGACTACCGCTCGGACGAACATCCCGAACTGGCGGAATACCTGCTTGACCAGTGCCCGCCGCTCGAGGCTCAGCTTATTGACCTCACTGACGAGATTGGCTATGACACTGCTGATTTGGACGATGGATATGAAGCTCACCTGCTGGCAGTCGAACAGATTTCAAGTTTCGTTCCCCGCTTTGAGCAGGGTTTTCAGGATGCGCAACGTCAATTTCCTTCAGCTCCAGAGAAGCTCCTCTTCAATGAAGCGCTGAAGCAGGTCTTTGATCGTCTGGTCACTGATCTGATCGAAAACACGGCCCGCCGCGTGGATGCCGCGGGAGTTCGCTCGCTCGAAGACGTTCGCCGTCACCCCGAGCGCCTCGCGGCCTTTAGTCCCGGGGTCGAAAAAGAGCGCAAAGAGATCAAGGCATTTCTTTACGAGAATCTGTATTTCAGTCCAGCGCTGGAAGGAGAGAAGGAGGACGCTGAACGCATCATCGGCGAATTGTTCGCGCACTGGATGGAAGAGCCCGACGACCTCCCACACGCGTATCGTGAGAAGTCGGAACACGAGCCCCTGCCGCGGGTGATCTGTGACTACATCGCCGGAATGACTGACCCGTTCATCTCGCAGCAGTATGAGAAGTACTGCTGCCCGTAAAGCGCGCTACTGACACTAACTAGCCTCCAAACCTAGCCGCTCCGCGTGCCTTTGCCTTGGCAGCCTCTTCTTCGCGATTCTTCGGCGGAGCCGTGGTTTCCATCGAGCGGAGAAGCCGTTTGGACGCAGCCGCTACCTCTTCGATCGCTTCCAGGAACGCCGTCTCATTCGCTTTCGATGGCTTGGTGAACCCGCTGATCTTCCGTACAAATTGCAACGACGCGGCTTCGATCTCGTCATCCGTTACGGGCGGCTCGAAATTGAACAGCGTTTTAATATTTCTACACATGATTTGCCTCTTACTAACATAGTCTTGCGGCGGCTAGAACCCGGTCAGCGATCCTCGCCTTCATTTCGAATACGTGACCCGGTAAATGACTCCAGCCCGATCATCGCTCAGGTACATCGAACCATCAGAACCGAAGGCGATTCCGACTGGCCGTCCCATCTCGCTATTTTTCTTGCCGCCCGGTGGCAGCCAGCCCGTTATGAAATCTTCCGCTCCTCCGGCCGGCTGGCCTTTATCGTCGAGTTTCACACGAACGACTTTGTATCCGGTCGGCTGACTGCGGTTCCACGAGCCATGAAATGCAACAAAGATATTGTTGCGGTACTCCGCCGGAAACATTGTTCCTTCATAGAACGCGAGCCCGAGTGGCGCCGAGTGTGCCTGCATCTGAACTTTCGGCGGGATCACGCTCTGGCAACGATTGTCGCCGGACTTCGTAAAATTCGGATCGGGCACGCGATCGCCGTAACAATACGGCCAGCCAAAGTCTCCACCGTCGCGGCCCAGATCGTAAATGGTCTCGGGCGGTAGATTATCGCCGAGCCAGTCGCGCCCATTGACCGTGACCCAGACGGTGTCGGTCTTAGGGTTGACTGCCAATCCTACGGCGTTACGCAGCCCCTTCGCGAAGATGCGCTGCCCACTGCCATCAGGATTGAACTCCATCACCGTCGCTCGCCGAGGGTCTTTCTCGATACAGGCGTTACAACTGGATCCCGCCGAAACATACATCTTGTTGCCGAGAAACAAGAGCGTACGGGTCGAGTGTCCCCCGCGCCCAGGCAGGTCGGTCAGTGTCTTCGGGCTCGACGCCCGCAGGTTCGATTCGTCCCAGTCGTAGCTGCGAACTTTGTCGTTCTCCGCCACGTAGAGCTTTCCTTGATAGAAACCGAGCCCGTGCGGCCCTTTCAGACCGCTCAACACCACGACTGGTTTCTCAGACTTCCCCGTGTGCTTGGGATCGGGCAATGCGATCACTTTGCCATTGTCTGAATCACTCGCGAGCAACACCCCGCTCGGGCTGAACACCAACATCCGGGGAGAGTCGACCCCGGCGAAGACAGAAATGTGAAATCCCTCGGGCGCCTTGAGCCGGCTGAGATCAAGCGACGGTTCTGCAAATACCGCAGTCGCCAGTACGACAGGCAATAGGACGAATCGTGAACGGCGCATGACCGAATGGATGTCACGCGTGCGATCGGGGATGCTCAAATCACAGATGGAAGTCCTGGCTCTGGCGTTCCCTGTTCTGTTCTCAGAAGTTACTCTTCCGCCACGAGCGTCACCACGTCATACAGAATCTGCGGCGCCCGGCGTACCTCTTCTACTCGAACGCGCTCGTCGTTTCCGTGTTCGGTTGACCCTTCTTCCTCAGTTGCTGTGTAGGGAGTGAAGCCATACGCGTGAATGCCTATAGGACGATAGCGCTGGTTCTCCGTGTAGCCGCCGGTGATCCGAGGCACGACCGGCGTCCCGGCAAAGTAAGACCTAGTCACTTGCCGTATCGCGCCATACACAGCCGTATCGGTTGGCGAATAATTCGCCACCCGAAATTCCGAGGACTGAGGTTCCACGGTCACGTTCGGATCGTTCACAATCTTACGGATGGACTCGAGAAACTGCTTCGGATCCGCCCCCGGCAACAAGCGCACGTCGAGATTTGCCCATGCTTCGGGCGGGATCACGTTAGTTTGCTGCGAGCCTCCCAGCATTGTCACGGAGATGGTGTCGCGCAGCAGGAAATCAATCGACTCGTCGTTCGCGATTCTCTCTCGCACGCTTCTGTCCTGGATAGCCTTGCGGATATTCATGAACATCGATCGCCGCTCCGGAGGCTCGTAGGGTGCCATTGTTTTGAAAAATTCATCGACTACGGGCAGGACCCGCATTGGCGTTTGATAGTTGATCACGCGATTCAAGGCCCGAATCAGCCGGTTTGGAGCAGACTCCGGAAGCGGCCGCGAACCGTGCCCCGGTTCTCCATGCGCAACGATATGCAGCCACAACGGAGTCTTCTCGCCAACATCGACACCTACGTAGCGTACCTTGCCGTTCTGTAGGAGATTCTCCCCGCCTTCGTTGATGAGAAATTCAGCGTTGCGCAACAGTTCACGTTTGTTGGCAATGAACCAGTCGGTACCGGTGCCTTCCGCTTCTTCGTCTGATACCGCCAGAAAGATCACGTCTCGGCCGAGCGCCACTTTTTCGCGCTTCAGCATCACCATTACTACCAGTTGCGCTAGGCCCTCGTTCTTCATGTCCTGGGCCCCGCGTCCGTAGATCGATCCATTCACTATCTCGCCACTGAATGGCGGGACTTTCCAGTGCGCGGCATCGCTGGTGACCACATCCATGTGGTTCAACAGAACGATTGGCCGCTTCCCCGCGCCTGAGGTGTGCGGCAGGACCGCCCAAAGATCCGCCCGGCCCGGCTGATATTCGAACACCTGATTCTCGATCCCTTCCTGATCCAGGATTTTTTTGAAGAACTGGGCAGCGCGCATTTCATTGCCCGGCGGGTTGGTTGTATCGATTCGCAGGTATTGCTGCATCCAGTCCACCGCCAGATCGGAATATTCCTTCATCCGAGTCGCCGGAATATTGCTCGGGGCCAACGCCGGTTTTCGTGCGGTCTGTGCCGCCGCGGGAGGAATGCTGCTCAAAATGCCCAGAAAAAGTCCAATTCCTGCCCATATGCGCCAACCGAACCGGGTTCCCGTCAATTTGTCCTCCGTGAGCAAGTCACGTGTTACACGCAGTTTTTATATGAATTCTCGCCAAAATTACCGCTGGTTCCCGCCGTCACTACCCTTTGCGGTGTACCCAATGTAAAATATTCATGAAAATAAAGCACTTGCCAGCAATCGCGGCAGGCAGGCATTTGGCACCCAATCTGATTATGCAGAAGGCGGCCGCCCAGGAAGCGGCCAGCTTTCAGGCAGCCGACGCGTCCGGTATGCCGTTCGAGATCCGTATGTATCTGGTAGGCAAGACGCCATAAAAAATGCGCGCTCGCGCGGAGTGTCATAGCACTCCAAAACTGGAGGAAGTTCAAATGAAGAACCGCACCATCGTCGCGTTGCTGCTCGCCGGGATACTGGCTGTGCCGGCATTCGCGCAGCAGAGTTCCACCACCCAGACCCAGCCCGCGGCCCAGTCTGCGCCTGCCGATCAGGCGGCCGCTCCCAAGGCAGACACAGCTACCGGCAAGGAACCCTTGCAGCCGCAGACCAACGAGGGTTTCTGGGGCAAACTGAATCCATTCGCCCGCAAGAAATATGTGCAACGCCAGACCCAGCCGATCGCCGATCGCATCAACGAGCTTGACGAACTGACGGCCGCCAACGGCAAGCAGATTAAGGACGTCGATGCCCGCGCACAGCAGGGCATCCAACTGGCTTCCGCGAAGGCCAACGAGGCTGACCAGCACGCAATTGACGCCGGCAACAAGGCTCAGGCCGCTCAGCAGACCGCGCAGCAGGCCAGCACCCGTCTGACCACTGTTGAGCAGGTTGTTACCAACATTGATCAGTACCAGCCTGCGACCCAGACCGAAATCCGGTTCAAGCCCGGCCAGACCGTCCTGAGCAAGAACGCCAAGGACGCGCTCGATGAGATGGCGACCCCGCTGAAGAGTCAGCGTGGCTACATCATCGAGGTCCAGGGCTTCTCCTCCGGCCATGGCCAGACTGCTATCGCCAACTCGCAGAAGATGGCCGAGTCGGTCGTGCGCTACCTGGTCCTGAACCATGAGATCCCCGTCTACCGCATCTACCTCGTCGGCATGGGCAATGCCCCGACGCAGGCTGCTGCGACCGGCGACTCGAAGCCGAAGCGCATCACCGGTGGCCGCGTTGAAATCAGCTTGCTGAAGAACAACCTGGAACAGCTTGCCGGGAACAGTGCTGCTCCGGCGCCTGCCAGCCAGGATCAACAGCAGCAACCGAAGTAAGACTCGATCTAACCTCCCCTGATCGAACACAAAATAGCCTCCCGTAAGGGAGGCTTTTTTGTTGTGTTGAGCGCGCACGTTTTCCACCAGGCCCCGTGCTATCGTTTGCGGTATGGAGACGCTCGACTACGCGCGAACCGAATCACCTGCCGGTCCACTTTTCATGGCTGCTTCCGACAAGGGATTGGTGCGTCTGGAATTCGAGTCGCGTGTGATGCCGATCAAATCGAAAACGATCGAGCTTCGGCCGTCGGAGCGTGTGCTTGCTCCCTACATTCGCGAGCTCAACGAATACTTTGCCGGAAAACGCCGAGACTTTTCTTTCCCCCTCGACCTTCGCGGAACCCCCTTCCAACTTCAATGCTGGCACGCGCTCCTGGCGATTCCTTACGGGGAGACCCGCACATATGGCGACCTCGCGCGGTCCATCGGACATCCGCATGCCTTCCGCGCCGTCGGAATGGCCAACAACCGCAATCCGGTGGCGATTGTTGTTCCTTGCCATCGCGTGATTGCGTCCGACGGTTCGCTATGCGGATATGGCGGCGGTCTCGAACTCAAGCGCTGGCTGCTTGATCTCGAGCGTGGTGCGTCCGGCACCGGTGCCGACCTGTTTTCCCGCCTTCGCGAACCGGTCGGAGCCTAGTTCTCACCTCACGGCTCGAGCCGCGAATCTACCCGCGTCGCCCCGAGTTAGCTTCCTGTACACTGTCCTGCCATGTCACGGAGAATGCTCCACGGCCTGATCCTGCCCTTGGTGTTTTGGATGTGTCTGCCGGCGGCGGCCGCCCGCGTCCAGACAGGGTTCCTTGATCGAACCGTGACGATTTCAAACGTCACCTATCGCTATCAGGTCTACGTTCCCGCCAATTTCTCCAGAAGGAAGAAGTGGCCAGTCATTCTCTTCCTGCACGGCAAAGGGGAGCGCGGCACCGATGGCTTGCTCCAAACCGATGTCGGCATCGGCCATGCGATCCGGCTTAACAACGCTCGCTTTCCATTCATCGTTGTGTTGCCGCAGTGTCGGGACACGAGCATCTGGGGCGA
>Ga0209465_10000786_pt1 | contig 14532 bp, 12 predicted proteins | sample PanSoiPlot1MoBio_FD_188321 | JGI IMG/M metagenome (GOLD analysis project Ga0209465, IMG submission 188321) | Tropical forest soil microbial communities from Panama analyzed to predict greenhouse gas emissions - Panama Soil Plot 1 MoBio (SPAdes)... | ecosystem: Environmental > Terrestrial > Soil...
GCAAACGGCCGATCTTGCTCAAGCCGCTTGCTTACGCGCGCGGGGCCGTACAAGTATCTCAATATGAACCGGCGGCGATTTACTAACTTGAATGCGATTTCTATAATCGCCGGTCATTTCGTCAACGCCTGAACTCGCATCGATTATGCTGAAAAAACTATTTGCGCCTGAAAACCTCCTCAATTCGCTATTAGTCTTCGCGCCGATCGCCGTCATATTGGAATTCATGCATGCGAACCCGATTGCGATTTTCGCCGCGTCGGGGCTGGCGATCATCCCGCTGGCCGGGTGGATGGGGCGCGCGACCGAACACCTCTCGGAAAAGTTGGGCGAAGGTTTGGGGGGGCTGCTCAACGCCACCTTCGGCAACGCCGCCGAACTGATCATCGCGCTGATGGCTTTGCGAAAGGGCCTGTTCGACGTCGTCAAAGCGTCGCTCACCGGCTCGATCATCGGGAACGTCCTGCTGGTGCTGGGGCTGAGCGTGTTGTTGGGAGGGTTGAAATACCCCAAGCAGATTTTCAACAGAACCGCGGCGATGATGGGTTCGACGATGATGGGGCTGTCGGCCATCGCGCTGTTAATGCCTGCCGTGTTTCACATCATAGTCCAGGGCAAGGCGAACGCTCAGGAGCAGGATTTGAGCCTGGAGATCGCCGTCGTTTTGATCGTCACATATGTTCTGAGCCTGATCTTCACGCTCCGCACGCATTCGCACCTCTACACGGGCGGCATCGATAAAAAAGACGAACAGGAGGCGATCGGCACGCATGGCTGGAGTAAGGGGCGATCAATCGGCACACTGCTGGCCGCGACGGCGCTGGTCGCCGTGATGAGCGAGTTTCTGGTCGGCGCGGTCGAAGAGGCTTCGAAGGAGTTGGGATTGACCCAGGTCTTCGTCGGCGTGATCGTGGTCGCGATCATAGGCAACGCGGCGGAGCATTCGACGGCCGTGCTGGTCGCGCTGAAGAACAAAATGGATCTGGCGCTCAACATCGCCATCGGGTCGAGCATGCAGGTAGCCCTGTTCGTCGCGCCGGTGTTGGTTTTCGCGAGCTATCTGTTCGGGCGGCCCATGAATTTGCTCTTCACGCCGTTGGAGGTCGTGGCCATAGGCGTTTCGGTCGCCATCGTCACCTTGATCGCGCAAGACGGCGAGTCGAACTGGATGGAGGGAGTTTTGCTGCTCGCGGTCTACGCGATTTTGGGCATCACATTTTTCTCCTTGCCGGCCTGAGGAGACGGAGAGACAGAGGGACAGAGCGACGGAGGGACGGAGGGACGGAGAGAAAGGGAAAGTTTGAACGCAAATCCTACTTGTCTCTCCGTCTCTCCGTCTCTCCGTCTCTCCGTCTCTGTTGTCCCTCTATCTCTCCGCCACTCTGACGCCTTTGCCGGCGGTCAACTCGCGCCAGACGACGTATTCCATCTCTTCGGCCTGCTCCTCGAGATCTTTCAACAGCGCGTCGCGCCGGGAAAGCCTCCGGTTCATATCAGGCGCCAGGAGGTTGACTCTCCGGTTCTGGCGCTGCGAGAGCAATATCTCGTTGGTCTTCTCGACCATCTCTTCGACCTTTCTAGCGCGCTCCGGATCGGTCAGGATGTGAACGGCGTGCGCCAGTTCGTGGCCGAGCACTTCGACGTATCGCTCCTTTTTTGACAGCCCCTGGAAAGGGATGAATCCGTTATCCCGGGCGGAGCTGGGGCCGACGTGGGCCTGGTCGATGCTCGACAGGTTGAGTTTGATTGCGGCGATGTGCTTTTCGCCCTTCGGATCGAAGCGCTCGATGGCGAAACTCCCCGCAGTGCAGGACGAGATCCTAGCCGAGCGCGTGATTTCAATGAAGACTGCATGGTTGCTGGTTTCGACCCATTCCCACATATTGCGCAACTCGGGATGCAGCGGACGCCGATCGGCGCCCTCGGCAAAAACGATGCGCTCCATCTCCTTCCATAGATCAAGCTCTTTCGTTGATAAACGGGAAGTGATCAGTCCCGAAGAGGCGGCCTGCCTCGACGCGACTTCGATTTTTTTCGACTGCGTTTCCTGTCCATTGATCTTACAAACCAGCAAAGCCAACAACAACAAATGCGCTACGGTCAGTGATAGACGACGCAGCATACGTATATTTTTCCTCCTAACCGAGGGAGGTGAAGTTACTGGGGAATGGTCGGGATGGTAGCGGGATTAAATATCGGGAGTGAGGGAAACGCCGGGAATTGAATGGCCGAATTATATCCGAGAGAAGTGGAGCCGCTCAAGACGCCGTCTGTTTGGGATAGGCGCCGCAGGGCGCCGCAGGGCACAGAGGGAATTTAATGAACTCTCTGTGTTCTGCGGCGCCTAAGAGTCTTCATACGTTTGAAAATCGGCGCAGTTGGTTGACACTGGTTTTCCCGTCGTCGGATACTCGATTCTTATGATTAACAAGATCGCGCTCGGACTGGAGATTTTGCTGGCGGAAAAACTCTCGCTCATTAGCGGATCGCGTGTCGGGTTGATTTGCAACCCGGCTTCTGTAGATCACGATTTCCGGCACGCCGCAGACCTGTTTTACCGCCATCCCGGCGTTAATCTGACGGCCCTTTTCGGACCTCAGCATGGAATTCGTGGCGAGACGCAGGACAATATGATCGAATGGGAAGGCTTTCGCGACCCGCGCACGGGTGTTATCGTCTATTCACTTTACGGCGAGTTTCGCAAGCCTACCCTGGAGACGCTGCGCGACGTAGACGTGTTGGTCTTCGATCTTCAGGACGTGGGCACGCGCGTCTACACGTTCATTTACACGATGGCCCTGGCGATGGAGGCCGCGCGCGAATTCGGCAAGCGGTTCGTCGTGCTCGACCGCCCAAATCCGATCGGCGGATTAGCGGTCGAAGGCGCCGTCTTGGAGCCGGGGCATGAATCATTCGTCGGCAAGTATCCTCTCCCGATGCGGCATGGGATGACGGTCGCCGAGCTCGCGCGAATGTTTAATGAAGAATTCAAAATCGGCTGTGACCTGGAAGTGGCGCCTATGCGCGGTTACAAGCGGGAATTCTGGTTTAACGACACCGACGCGCCCTGGGTAATCCCCTCGCCCAACATTCCGACTCCCGATACGGCGAAAGTCTATCCCGGAACCGTCCTCGTCGAAGGGACTAAGGTCAGTGAAGGTCGAGGCACGACCCGGCCCTTCGAGATCAACGGCGCGCCTTACGCCGACTCACATCGGGTGGCCGAATATCTCAACAAACTCGATCTGCCCGGCGTCCGTTTCCGCCCGCACAGCTTCCTGCCGACATTTCAAAAACACGCCGGGCGCTGTTGCCACGGAGTTCAAATTCACCCGCTCGACCGAGAAACTTTCAAACCCGTCGGCGCCGGCGTCGCTTTGATCAAGGCCTTTCACGACCTCTGCCCGGACGATTTCCGGTGGCAATCGCCGCCTTATGAATACGTCCACGACCGTCTGCCGTTCGACGTGATCGCCGGGACTACGAAATTGCGCGAACAGATTGAAGGCGGAATCTCCATCGAAGATATCGCCGCTTCGTGGCGGGCCGGCGAGGAAGAATTCGCCGTGCGCCGCAGGCCTTACTTGCTTTATTGAAATCAAATAGGACTTATAGAGCGGTCTTATATGTCCCACAGGCCCTATAAGTCCTATCCAGGAAGGACGCGATGAACACCTTGACCGAGTATCTCGCCGAGGCCGAAAAAAATCATGGGCACATGTGTCCGGGGCAGGCTCTCGGCGTGCGGATGGCCATGCTCGGATGCCGTTTGGTCGGCATAGAAGAGCCGAAGGCCGGCAAACGTCTGATCGTTTTCGTTGAGATCGACCGCTGCGCCGCCGACGCCATCAACACGGTCACAGGCTGCAGGCTGGGCAGACGGACGCTCAAGCATCGCGATTTCGGCAAGCTCGCCGCAACCTTTGTCAACACCGAGACCAACGAAGCCGCGCGCGTAGTCGCGCTCGAATCCTCGCGCGGCCTGGCGAAGGAGCTCTTCGCCCATTTGCCGACTAAAAAAGAACAGCAACTGGAGGCGTACAAAACCTTGCCCGAAGAGAGGCTCTTTTCCTGGAAACGCGTCCGGGTGAATCTGCCGGACGCCGACCTCCCCGGTCATCCTCTGTCGCGCGTGATCTGCGACGAATGCGGCGAAGGCGTCAACGACCGCCGGGAGGTCATTCGCGGCGGCCGGACGCTCTGTCGCGCCTGCGCGGGCGAGCGGTATTACGAGGAATTATAGTGGGATGGTTAGTCACGCGCATCAACACGACCATACGCACCGTCACGACCACCCTCATACGCATCGTGACGGGCGCCGTCATGACCACACGCGCGAGGCTTCGCAGCGCACGCTTCTGATCGTCCTCGCGTTGACCTTCGGCTACATGCTGGCTGAGGCGATCGGCGGCTATCTAGCGAACAGCCTCGCGCTGCTTTCCGACGCGGGGCACATGCTCACCGACGTGGCCGCGCTTACGCTTTCGTTATTCGCGGTCAGGTTCGCGTCGCGGCCCGCGACTCCGCGCAAAACATACGGCTTTTACCGGCTGGAGATTCTCGCGGCGCTGGCGAACGGCGTGACGTTGATCGTCCTGTCGCTCTTGATCTGCCTGGAGGCCTACCATCGACTGCGCCGTCCCGAGGCCGTGCAAGGATGGACTCTGGTCTGGATTTCGGCGGGCGGGCTGGCGGTCAACCTGATCTCCGCCTGGATGCTTTCCCACTCTCATGACGAGAGCCTCAACATCCGCGGCGCGCTTCTGCATGTGCTCGGAGATTTGCTGGGGTCGGTCGCGGCCATCGCGGCAGGCGTGATGATCATCTGGCGCGGTTGGATCTGGGCCGACCCGGTCTTCAGCGTCGTCATCAGCCTTCTGATCATCTACAGTTCGTGGCGCCTGGTGGCCGACGCGGTCAACGTTCTGCTCGAAGGCGCGCCGTCGCACATTAACGCCGCTGCGGTCGAGGAAGCCATGCGGTCGGCGCCAGGCGTGCGCGCGGTTCACGACCTGCACATCTGGACGATCACTTCGGGCCGCCACGCCGTCACCGCCCACGTCGTCATCAACGACGCCGGCGAAAGTTACCGCGTCCTGCGCGAGCTTCGCGAGATGCTGGCCGACCGCTTCGCCCTCACACATTCAACGATTCAGATCGAAGACCCCACCTTCGACACCGTGGTTAATTTCAAGAAGCCATAGTACAGGCCGCCATAAATACCTTATGGTTTTTATCCTCTCTTCGCCGCAGCGCGGCGCCTGACTTTAGCCGTGGATTTCAATTCTTCGCCGCAGCGCGGCGCCTGACTTTAGCCGTGGATTTCAATCCACGGAAGCCGCGCGTTAATTCTCGCGTCGCGTCAGCGACGGTTGAATTCAACCGTCGCTGACGCGACGCCGGGGCTTTACGCTGACTCTCCCGGCGTTGAAACGCCGGGCTAAAGTCAGCCGCCGCGCTGCGGCGAGGAATATGTGTCCAGGCCTTCAACGTATTCCTGACGCGCCGCGCTTAGCGACATATGCTCCCGCCAAAAATGCATTCCCTCGATTACCGGCGCCATCGGCTCGGCAGGCGTCGTCCACTCCAATGCGGTAAACTATTAAGCGCGCCATCATATAGGATGAAGGGAGTTTTATGTACTTCAAGCAATTTTATCTGGGATGTCTGGCGCATGCTTCGTATTTGATCGGCTCCGGCGGCGAAGCGGCGGTCGTCGATCCGCAGCGCGACGTCGAGCAGTACATCAACGAAGCCGAAGCCGAAGGGCTGAAGATCAGATACGTGATCGAGACGCACCTGCACGCCGACTTCGTCAGCGGCCATCGCGAGCTTGCCGAGCGCACGGGGGCGAAGATCGTCTTCGGGCGTAAAGCCGGCGCGGCTATCGATTACGCTCCCGCCAAAGACGGCGACGAGTTCAGGATCGGCAAAGTCATTCTCCGCGTCCTGGAGACTCCAGGCCACACGCCCGAAAGCATCTCCATCCTGGTCACCGACGCCGAGGCCCCGAATCAACCCCAAAAAGTCCTGACCGGCGACACACTCTTCATCGGTGACGTCGGGCGACCGGACCTGGTCAACTCGGAAGGCTTAACGGCGGAGCAGATGGCCGGAACGCTTTACGACAGTCTGCATGACAAGTTGTTAAAGCTCAATGACGCGGTCGAGGTGTGGCCCGCGCATGGCAAGGGCAGCCTCTGCGGGCGCAATATGTCGAACGAGACGTCGTCGACCATCGGACTTCAGCGCCGTCTCAATTACGCCTTACGGCCGATTACGAAAGAAGAGTTTGTCAAAATGATGACGGCCGACCTGCCGGAGGCCCCGGCCTATTTTTCAAAAGACGCCGAGATCAATCGTGGCGGGGCGCGCTCACTCGCCGACTTGCCGCGCCCCACGGCGCTCTCGCCTGCGGAGGTCGACAAACTCGCGGGCCGTGGCGCGACGATTCTGGACGTGCGGGCGAATACCGAGTTCGGGGCGGGGCACGTTCCCGGCGCGCTCAACATCGGCCTCTGCGGGCCTTTCGATTCATGGGCCGGGCAATTGCTCAAATTCGACGCGCCGATCGTAATCGTCGCCCAAGACGAGTCGAAGGTTGATGATGCGGTGACGGGGCTGGCGCGCGTGGGGATCGAAAGCGTGAAAGGTTATCTGTCGGGCGGAATGGACGCGTGGCGCCGCGCCGGCCTCGGCGTGAGCGCGATCCAACAGATTTCGGTCGATGATTTGAGCGAGCTATTAAATACGCAAAAAAACCTGCAGGTGATCGACGTGCGCCAGCCGTGCGAATATCGCGACGGGCACGTGCCGACGGCGGTCAACGCGCCGCTCGCGCGAGTCGACGAGCGCGCGCCAGAGTTCGATCCGAATCGCAGGACGGCGGTCATTTGCGCGGGCGGCTTTCGTTCGAGCGCCGCGACGAGCATCCTCGAGCGGCGGGGCTTTAAAAAGCTGCTCAACGTGCTCGGCGGAACGGTCGCATGGATCAAGGCCGGTTATCCGGTGGAAGGTTGATCTTTTATTTTTATGAAGAGGCTTTCAAATGGATGATTTATTGGCCGCGCGTTCGCAGATGGCGATGTCGCTGGCCTTCCACATCATCTTCGCGGTCGCCGGCGTCACGACGCCGTTGCTGATGTGCGTCGCCGAATGGCGTTGGCTGCGGACGCGCGACGAGACTTATTTGACGCTGGCGAAGAGGTGGGCGAAAGGGACGGCGATTCTGTTCGCGGTCGGCGCGGTGTCGGGCACGGTGTTGTCGTTCGAGTTGGGGCTATTGTGGCCCCAATTCATGCGCTGGGCGGGCGCAATCATAGGAATGCCGTTCTCGCTCGAAGGCTTCGCGTTCTTCACCGAGGCGATCTTTCTTGGAATCTATCTTTACGGCTGGAATCGCGTCTCGCCGCGCGCGCATCTGGCGGCGGGCGCGATCGTCGCCTTGAGCGGCGCGGCCTCAGCGATCTTCGTCGTCATCGCCAACGCTTGGATGAACACCCCGACCGGGTTCCAATTAATGGAGGGCGAGCCCGTCAACATCGATCCGATCGCCGCAATGATGAATCCGGCGGCGTTGGGGCAGACGATCCATATGCTGCTCGCGGCTTACGCGGCGGTCGGATTCGCGGTCGCGGGCATCCACGCGTTTTTGCTGCTCAGAGACCGCCGGAATATTTTTCATCGTCACGCGCTGGCAATCGCGCTGGCCGTCGGGGCCTCGGGCGCGATACTGCAACCGATGAGCGGCGACCTGTTGGGGCAGATGTTGGCCCGCTATCAACCGGTCAAATTGGCCGCGATGGAAGGGCAGTTCAAGACCGAGCAAGGCGCGCCGCTGCGCATCGGCGGAATGCCCGATGAAAAATCCGCGACCACGCCTCATGCGATCGAGATTCCGCGGGGCTTGAGCCTGCTCGCGTTTCGTGACCCCAACGCCGTCGTGAAAGGGCTTGAAGACTTTCCGCGCGACGTGTGGCCGCCGGTGGCTATAGTCCACGTCGCGTTTCAGGTGATGGTCGCGGCGGGCTCGGCGATGGCGCTTGTGGCGTTGTTAGGCGCTTATCTGGCGTTGCGGCGCAGGTCGCTGCCGGATTCCCGGTGGTTCCTCCGCGCGGTTGCGGCCGTGTCTCCGCTCGGATTCATTGCGATTGAAGCCGGATGGACGGTGACCGAAGTGGGCCGCCAGCCCTGGATCATCCAAGGCGTGATGCGCACGGCCCAGGCGGTCACGCCGATGACGGGGCTGAAAATCCCGTTCGTTACGTTCACCCTGATCTATATCTTTCTCGCGGCGGTTGTCGTCTGGCTGCTCATCAGGCAGGTGGCGGAAAGCCCGCGCGTCTACACGGAACCGGCGCAGGAGGCCGAGTATGCTTTCGATTGACGTGTTGATTGCGGGCGCGATGATGGTCTCGCTGACGTTTTACGCGCTGCTGGGCGGGGCCGATTTCGGCGGCGGCGTGTGGGACCTGTTCGCCTCGGGCCCGCGCAAACGGGCGCAGCGCGAATTGATAGCCGAAGCCATAGGGCCGGTCTGGGAGGCGAACCACGTCTGGTTGATCCTGTTCGTAGTCCTTCTCTTCACCGCGTTCCCGCCGGCTTTCGCCGCGATAGCGATCGCGCTGCACATCCCGCTGACGCTGATGTTGATCGGAATTGTGTTTCGCGGATCCGCCTTCACTTTCCGCAGCTACGACCGGGGGACGGACGACGTGCAGCGGCGATGGGGCAGGGTCTTTTCGATGACCAGCTTGATAACGCCGGTTTTGCTGGGCGTTATCGTCGGGACGATCTCATCAGGGCGGATTCCCAGCAAGTATGAGGATGTCATCCCGACCTTTGTCACCCCGTGGCTGGCGCCGTTTCCGTTCGCCGTCGGGTTCTTCGCGCTCGCGTTGTTCGCGTTCCTGGCGGCGGTCTATTTGACGGTCGAGGCCGGGGACGAAGCGCTGCGCGAGGATTTTCGTCTGCGCGCGCTGGCTTCGGCGGTCTCGGTCGGCGTGATGGCTCTCGCGGTATTCCTGCTCTCGGAGAACGGCGCGCCGATGATCCGCCATGGGCTAACCCGGAGTTGGTGGACTTGGCCCCTGCAAATCTCGACGGCGGTCTTCGCGGTCGGCGCGATCTACGCCCTGTGGGCGCGACAATTCCTGAGGGCCAGGTTTTGCGCGGCCGCGCAAGCGACGTTGATTCTGTGGGGGTGGGGGGCCGCGCATTACCCTTATCTGGTCGCGCCTGACCTGACGATCTACAACTCGGCGGCGCCCGCGATCACGCTGCGCCTCGTCTGGTGGGCGCTGCTGGCAGGCTCGGCCCTGTTGTTTCCCTCACTCTACTACCTGTTCCGCGTTTTTAAGGGGGGCAGAGCGACTTGAGCCAATGTCCGATCAAGAATCTTCCGCCTGATTCAGCCACATCATCAAACTGCGGCTGAAGTCATTTTCCTTATTGATGATAGCCAGATCGAAGAGCGTGTCGCGCTGCGCCTGTGTGATTCTGGGCATGGCCTGCAGGTCGGAGCCGACGCGGAACGCGCCGTTCTCCGACAGCCTCACCCAGCGCTTCTCTTCGAATATCTGCGTGCCCGATTTACGCTTCGCTTCATCGGAGTAGTATTTCCTCGACAATTCTTCGGCTTGTGAATCGTGTTCATGACAGGGGCAAGGGAAAAATCTGCCGTTCGGGGCTATCCATCCTGGGGATTGATGAAATTTCCTCGCCAGAAATGATAAAGCGGCTTGCGCCATTGGCATTACTCCTTCAAAGAATGTTTATATGCAATTTTAACGTTTAAATCGAAAACACGTTAGGACGCTGGCACAGTACCGCGCGCGTAAGCAAGCGGTTGACCTATTGCGCGACCGCTTGCTTACGCGCGCGGTACCGTACTAGTTCTTCGCCGTCGTTTAAGACGACTCGAATGATTTCTAAAATAATTCCTTGAGACCCACATTCGACGACTTCAAGAACGAGACCAGATCGAGCAACTGCTTGAGCGAATACTTCGACGCGTAATCTGCATGCATCGCCGACGTGTTGAGACGCTCTGTCTTCGCCACGTCCGACTTCAAGAAGGCGCGTGAGACGGGCGGGAGCGTCGATGTGTCGTAGAGTCTGATCGTCGTCTCGTTCTCGTCGCGTTTGACGCCCGTGAATTTTTCGCCGGCGCGGTTCGTGATCGTGATCGTCGCGTATCTTTCCTCAATCGCCGCGTGCGGCGCGACGATGCTCCGCAAAATCTCGCGCGGCGGCTTGCCGGCAAGCTCGGTCAGATCGGGGCCGACGCGCCCGCCCCGATTCTGCACTGTGTGGCAGACGCGGCAGTTTTGAATCTCGGCGGAATCGAAGAAGAGCGCCCTTCCGGCCTCGACGTCGCCGCGAATGTCGAACGAATCGTCGACCGCGACGTCGGATTTAACTCGCTCGGAAGCGGGGGACGTCGTCGGTTCGGTCTTCGGCGCCGCGCCGCTGAGATGAGGGTCCAGAGTCTGAGCCTGCGGTTGCTGGTCGCCATTCGCTTTCGCCGCGCCTTTCTTCGGCGAAAGCGAGAGGACGTAAGCGACGATTTGCACGACCTGCTGTTTGCCCAGGCTGTCCTTGAACGCGGGCATGGAAGTCCCGGGGACGCCTTCGGTGATCAAGTGTGTCAGGTATTCGGCGGTGAATCCGCGGTCGCGCAGTTTCGGGGCGCCTCCGCCCATTCCCCCTGCGCCGTGGCAATAAGTCATACTGCAGGAACCGAGGTAGATCCGGTTGCCGGCCTCGATCTGGCTCTCGGCGCTCTGCGGTTGCGCGGCGCGTGACCTGAGCGAGAGATCAAAGGACGAAAGACAAAGAGCGAAAGGTAGAAACAGAACGGCGATGGCGCGGACGGCGACCTTCGCAGACCTCGATCTACTTTCCATTGCTCGCGGCTCCTTTGATTGAAGTTTCGGGGAGGGCGAAGACGACCAGCGTCGACGCCGCTTCAGGAAGCTTGTGGGCCAATTCGGGCCATAAAAACGGGACGAGTCCGCTCAGGAGCGATCCCATTCCGGTCGGAATGGCGACGTATTGCTGCCCATTGACCGAGTAACTGATCGGCGAACCGCTCATCCCCGCGCCGGTGTTGAACGACCATAGCTTCTGGCCCGTCCGAGCGTCGAGCGCGAAAGCGTCGCCCATCACATCTCCGCTGAAGATCAGACCGCCGCCCGTGGCCAGCAGCGACGCCACGTTTATTCCGGTCGTGTTATATCTCCATTTGCGGGCGCCCGTGAGCGGATCAAAGGCGTTGATGTGGCCGTATGCGGGCTTGTCTTTAGGCGGCTTCATTTCCATGCCGCCGCCGAAGAGCGGCTGTCCTTCTTTGACCTCCAACTTCTGCGGCCTGATGACGCTGCATATCTCCCAGCCGACGTTGTACCACCAGCCGATTCGCGGGTTATAGGCCGAATGACCGTAATTGCGCCCGCCCGCAGCGCTCGGGCAGACGAATGTCTCTTTGTCGGGAGGAACGGGCTGCATGCCGACCGGGCGTCCGTTCTTATCTACGCCTTTGAGCCACGTCAGATTGTCGACGTGCGGCCAGGCGTTGACGTATTTGCCCGTCGCGCTGTCTAGCGCCCACGTCATCCCGCCTTTGTTCGCGTGGACGAGCAGCTTCTGCTTGCGGCCGTCCTTCTCGTAATCGATCAACGCGCACTCAAAGGCCGAGTCGAAATCGTACATGTCGTGCGGCACTTCCTGGTAATACCACTTCAACTTGCCGGTGTCCGGGTCGAGCGCGATGATCGAATCGGAGTAGAGGTTATCGCCCGGACGGAACTCGTCGTAAAAATCGGACGACGGATTGCCCACGCCCCAATAAAGCAGGTTCAGTTCGGGGTCGTAGGACCCGACCAGCCACGTCGGGGCGCCGCCGTACTTCCACATCTTCTCGCTCCAGGTTTCGTAGCCCGGTTCGCCGGGGCCGGGAATGGTGTAGAACCGCCAGACGTGTTTGCCGGTCTTCGCGTCGTATGCGTTCAGGTATCCGCGGTGCGCGTGTTCGCCGCCCGTGCCGCCGACGATGACTTTATCTTTGACGACGAGCGGCGCCGACGTAATGTTGCAGCCGCATTGGCGCACGTCTTCGACCTCGACGTCCCAGATTTCGCGGCCCGTTTTGGCGTCGAGCGCGACCACGTGGTTGTCGAGCGTCCCGAAATAGATTCGGCCGTAAGCCACGGCCAGCCCGCGCGACCCGGGCTGATAGGGAATTGACATCTGCGGCAGCTTGTATATGTAGCTCCAAAGCTTTTCGCCCGTCGCGGCGTTGATCGCAAAGACGCGGTTCATCGGCCCCATCAGGTACATCACGCCGTCGACGACGATCGGAGTCGAATTCAGCCCGCCGTGCAACTCGCCCGTCTGAAACATCCAGACTGGCGCCAATTGTCTGACGTTTTCGCGGTTGATCTGATCGAGAGCGCTAAAGCGGTGCGCGGCGTAATTGCCGCCGTAACTCATCCAATTCTGCGGCTCGCGGTCTGAGTTGATCAGTCGCTCCCACGAAGGCTCCTGAGCGTAGGCCGGAAGCGCCGACGCGATCAGAACCATGGAAAGAAGCGTATTAAGTCGAAGGCGAAATCGATGCTCAGCCGCAATGCGTCGCCACATCGCCGAATCCTTTCATTATTCCGTTTCTGATTAATCGAGTGGTGATTGTGATCCAACTTTGACCGCGCGTACTTTACCTTTGCCGGGCGAGTTTGACAACTAGGGGATTTGGGAGTGGGGAGTAGGGAATGGGGAGTGGGGAGTGGAAGAATGAGCGACTTTGAAATGGTAAGAAGAGAAGCACGAAAACAACAGTTGGCGATCGGAAATTCCAACTTCCCATTCCCCATTCCCCACTCCCCACTCCCCACTCCCCATTCCCCATTCCCCATTCCCCTGTCCACTCCTGTCATCATCCGTGGACAGCGTGGTGGAAACTCATCATCAGTTGTGGACACATTGTGGTTCCGATCCTCAATACCGCTTCATCGATCTGCGGCATATCTTCTGCTATTTATCCACTTAGCCAACCTAGGGCGCGCTCGCTTACGCGTTGGCACGAGCGTTGCTTTACTTTGTCGCGTTGAAAGACAAAAAAGTCTTCACTCCGAACAATTGGCCTCGCTGGGAATAATAAACAAGATCTTTACTTTGAAACCTGTTTTGAAGGTTCGGCTGAGTTTGGTTCATATCTGATATTCGATTTGCGACCTGAAGAGTAATAACTTCGATTTATGATATTCACTTCAGGCCTGCAAGAAGATTGAGGACGTCCCAAAAACGTTCTCAGATTTACTCTCGCGCTGCACATTGAAGACCGCCGATTGATACGTTATTGACCGCAACCTCCATGATTCGTCCCCCCTTTGAATTACCCGCTTCACACTCCACAAAACTGACGCTCAATGTGCAGCCGAGAGAAAATAACGGCTCTCGGCGAATCATTCGCCGGGATCGGTCGCGCTCGCGGCGGCCGCTTTTGCCGGCCAGGGCATCCGCCGGCGCAGCCATTTAAAGACAAGCCAGGCTGGCGCCACGATGAACAGCATCACCGGAATCATCACGATAACGAACTGGACAATGCTCAGAAATATCCCAGATCCAATCTCCACTCCGTTGCCGAACGCGGCCTTGAGGTCGTAAAAAAATCCGCGCGTCGCGGCGGCGACTACCTGAACGGGCGTGTGGAGCGTGATGTTGATGGTCGAAAGCGCCGATTGATTTTCGAGGAAGCGGCGACGGCCTTCCAGTTGTTCGATCTCGGTGCGGACGTCGGCGAGTTGCGTCTGCACTTCCATCGCGTCCGAAATTTTTCGCGCCTGCTTCATGATCTCCAGGAACTGCGCTTCGAGCGCCTTCTTCGTGCGGATGCGCGCTTCCAGGTCAATGTATTCCTCGGTCACGTCCTGACCCGAAGACTTTTCGTGCAAGATGCGCCCGCCCACGGCGCGAATCTCATCAATCGTCGCCTGGAAGTTCTGCGCGGGCACGCGGACAACGACGTTGACCTCTGTCGAGGCGACATTCTGCGACGCGGCCTCGTTATGCTTCGATTCCGAAACGACCACGAAGCCCCCGTGTTTCTCCGCTATGCCGCCGATCTTCTGCTGACCTTCTTCCGGCTTGTCGATCTCGATTGTCATCTCGGCGTTCTGAATGACCTTGCGCATGAAGGCTTGAGCGGCGCCGGCTGAATCCAGTGAGACTTGCCGTTCTTCTCGCCTACGCGCGTCACCAGGCCCGGCGATAGAACTTCTCGGCGCGCTTTTAAGGAGAACCGCCTCTTGACGTTCCCCGCCCTCCGGTCCTTGCCGCGTTGTTGGTACGGCGGGCGCGGATTTGTCGGAGCTCAAGTCGGCCAGGCGTTTTTCGCTGTAGCAGGCTGAAAGGGCGATCATCAATATTGTCAAAATCAATGCTGCTGAATGTCTCATAGGCTCCTCCATGGACTGAGTAAACTTGAAAGTCACTGGGTTGATCCGAGCCTGAAATCATTCAGGCTCGAATTCG
>Ga0209465_10000787_pt1 | contig 14528 bp, 14 predicted proteins | sample PanSoiPlot1MoBio_FD_188321 | JGI IMG/M metagenome (GOLD analysis project Ga0209465, IMG submission 188321) | Tropical forest soil microbial communities from Panama analyzed to predict greenhouse gas emissions - Panama Soil Plot 1 MoBio (SPAdes)... | ecosystem: Environmental > Terrestrial > Soil...
ATGTGTGAGGGGTTGAGCGAAACGACGCGCAATGCACAACGCTCGTAACCGGAACCTGCCCGCCATCAAGGTCCCTCAGATGGATGACTCTGACATCGGCAAATTGATAGGCCAACTAGAAGAATTGGAAAGGGATGATGTTGGCGCGATTAAGCAGCAGAAAATATTCAAGCCACGGGTCAAGGAACATCCCGACCTGGATGACGAGCGGGAACGATTGGAGAATGCCGTCGCCGGGGGCAAAGAACGTATTAATCGGTTACAGGCCATCATCGCTAACTCGATCCATGATGAAGTTGACCAGGGCAGAGCGCTGCGGTTGCTTGCCACCATGCTAAAAACGCAAGCGCTGCTCGAAGAGGTGCTTCGGCTGCATTATGAGCAACGACGCCGCGATCAAAGGCAGGACGCGGCGTACAATACTGTCCCCGAACTGACTCGCCTGAATCGCATGGAGACTGCCGCCGAATTGTCAGCTTGTATCGCCCACGAAGTCAATCAACCCCTGACCGCTATTGTGGCGAATGCAGCGGCGGCGCTACGTTGGCTTCGAAAGGACGCGCCTGATCTTAACAAAGTACGGGAGTGTTTGACGGCGGTCGAGGCGATCGGGCTGTACGCGGGCGATGTCCTCAGAAATACGCGAGCAATGTTCAATAACAATGCGACGGAACAAACCCCTGTCGATATTAACGAGTTAATTCAGATAGTTTTGAGTTTAGTGCGGTCGGACCTGACCGAGAACGAAATAGCGCTTGAAACTCAACTTTCTGAAGATATTCCTCTGATAAGGGGGAACCCAGTGCAATTGCAGCAAGTCCTTATGGATTTGGTGACGAATGCCGTTCAGTCGATGCTGTCGGTGAACCCTCGTGTATTGCGGGTCCGATCCGACCTGATCAAAACGGGCACGGTCCATGTGTCGATTGAAGATACCGGAACTCGAATAGAGTCGTCTAACCTAGATCGCATTTTCAACCCACTGATTAACACCAAGCCGGATGGTATGGGCCTGGGTCTTGCTATGTGCCGTTCGATCGTCGAGAGACACAATGGTAGAATTTGGGTATCGGCTGGCGTGCACCGCGGCTCAAACTTCCAATTTGAGTTGCCTGCGAACGAACGGACGCCAGACCTAAAAAATTGAGCCGGCAGGATGCTCAAATCGCCCCGCCGCAGCGGCAGAAGCTATGAAGCGATCTAGCGCCTCTGCCTCGACGTCGGAAATCATAAGCCCAAGTTTGGTGCGCCGCCACAGCACGTCGTCGGCACTCTTGGCGAATTCCCGTGCCATCAGATAGCGCACTTCAGCTTCCGTCAGTGTTGCACCGAACGATATGCCGAGGTCGGCCGCCGCTTGGGCGCCAGCCAGAAAGTTCTCCGCCAGATTGCCGTAGGTTGCGGCAAGCCGATCTGCATGCCTCGGTGTCAGGAACGGATAGTCTCTCGCGAACACCGCTGCCATCGCGGCGTTGCCGCCGTCACGCAGAGCCGTGTGTCCGGTCCAGCCGGCGTTGCGCAGGCTGGTCGGCGGGAGAAACGGTGCGACCCGCTCCAGCACTGCTTCGGCCAGGCGCCTGTAAGTAGTGATCTTGCCGCCGAAGATCGACAGCAGTGGGGCGCCGCCTGGCGGAGCATCGAGTTCGAGCACGTAATCCCGCGTTGCGGCCTTGGGGTCGCGGACGTGATCGTCGTGGAGCGGCCGCACGCCGGAATAACTCCACACCACGTCCGCGGGTGAAATCGGCCGCACAAAATATTCCGAGGCTGCTGCGCAGAGATATCGAATCTCCCCGGCGGTCGCGGCGACGCGCGCCGGATCGCCGGAAAAATCCCGATCGGTCGTGCCGATCAGCGTGTGGGCACCCTGATACGGAATGGCGAACACGATGCGGCCGTCGGGATTCTGAAACATGTAGGCGCGGCCGTGATCAAAGAGTTGCGGCACCACGATATGAGAGCCCTGGACGAGGCGCACACGCTGATGTGCCCTGCGCCCAGCGCTTGTGCCAAGACATGCGGCGAGCGTCTCTTCCACCCAGGGACCGGCGGCATTGATGAGGACGCGCGCCGCAATGGTATCGCGTCGGCCTGTGATCACGTCATCGACGATGAGGTCCCAACTACCGCCACGTCGCTTCGCCGCCACCGCCTTGGTGCGAGTGCAGATGACGGCGCCGCGATCGGCGGCATCGCGGGCGTTGAGCACGACAAGCCGCGCATCGTCCACCTGGCAATCGGAAAACTCAAATCCGGTGCGAAACATCCCCGGCTTGAGGGCATCGCCGGCCGGATCGCGCGCTAGGTCGAGCGCACGGGTCGGCGGCAGAAACTTGCGCCCGCCCATGTGGTCGTAGATGAAGAGCCCGAGCCGCAACAGCCATGCGGGCCGCAAGCCGTGGCGATAGGGCAGCACGATCCGCAGCGGCTTCACGAGGTGCGGGGCGATGCGCAACAACACCTCGCGTTCGCGCAGTGCCTCGCGCACCAGGCGGAAATCATAGTATTCGAGATAGCGCAGCCCGCCGTGGATCAGTCCGGTCGATCGCGACGAGGTGCCGCTGGCGAGATCCCCCATCTCGCACAGACAGACCGCGAGCCCGCGGCCCGCAGCATCTCGCGCGATACCGCAGCCGTTGATGCCGCCGCCGATTATGGCGAGATCGAAGGGTGGAGGCACGTGCCCTGCTCTTTGGAGTCCCGTTAAGGCTTTTGCCGCTTTCCAGTCGCAGCCGCGAACATACTAAAGTCCAAACTATAAAATACCTTTCGAAGCCGTCTCAGTTTTCGTGACACGATCCGACACCCTCCCAGCCCAACAATCGTCGCCATATGGCCAAATACGACTGTGACTATCGGCATCGCCATCACAAGATAAGCAAACAGTCCGCCGCTTCGACGACCAGTAGCCAAGAACGCCAACATTTCCCAATTAAAGAATAGAACGTACCAGAGGCTACAAAAAATGAGGCAGCTGATGCCAAAGTATTGAAATATCTTCTCTCGGCCACAACACGTCCAGACAAGCAGAGCGTGTCGGCGTACGCCGCGCGCAAACAGAGCGGCGAAGTTAAATAAAATTATTAGTTCGATCACGGATGTAGATGCGATCAAAAATCGCCTTAAAGGAAATCGAGGTAATGCCTCAGCTCGATACTCGTGTGTAAGGCCATATACCGCCGGAGCGACATAAGAGTTCAATTGCATGAGAAGTGCAAAATCGCCGACCTGATCCCAAAACGGCATCATTGCCACGATAACCGCCAGAGGAATTCCCAATAGAATTGATGCTATTGTCACCATAACTAATTGTTCGCGCGGTAAGCCGAAAATGCGGATGCCGCGACGTCCAGGCGCGCTTAGCTCGGAAAACGCTAAATGAGCAAACCTGATAGGTGCGCTGCCGTGCTTTTCTTTTTGCGATTTGGCCATCAACCAGCCTTGTCGACGCGCTTGACTCATCAATGATCGCATCGCAACTGTTGCGATGCAACTATTGGAATAGACCCGCCCAACCCGCGACCGGAATGTCAACTATCAATGCGCCAGATCACGCTGATCGCCTTCCTCCAAGCGCAGAACTGCACAAACTTTGCGAGTTCCTGGCGCCATCCGCAATCGCGTACCGATACCTGGTCGGCGGATTATTACCGCCATATCGGCCGCGTGCTTGAGGAAGGCAAGTTTCATCTCGGCTTTTTCGACGACCGTCTATCGATGCCTGACATGTATGGGCGTAATCACGCGCACACGGTGCGACACGGTATTCGCTGCGTGAAACTGGATGCCGTAACGGTGCTCACCGTCATGGGGATGGCGACCGGGCGGCTTGGCCTCGGCGCCACCTATTCCGCCAGCTATTACGAGCCATTCCATGTGGCGCGCCTTTTTGCCACGCTCGACCTGATGACGGATGGGCGAGCGGCCTGGAACGTCGTCACGTCGCTTAACGACGGCGAGGCCCAGAACATGGGCCGCGAAGAGGTCATTGAACACGACCTGCGCTACGATCGAGCCGATGAATTCATGGCAGTAGTATTCGGTCATTGGGACACCTGGGAGGACGATGCCGTCGTCCAGGAGAAGGCAACCGGCCTGTTCGCGAAGCCCGAGAAGGTGCACCGCCTCGATCATCGGGGTCATTTTTTCAGCTCGCGCGGGCCGTTTACGGTGCCGCGCTCGCCGCAGGGCCATCCTGTCATCATCCAGGCCGGCCAAAGCGGTCGCGGCAAGCGTTTTGGCGCGCAATGGGGCGAGGTGATCTTCGTCGTGTATCCGAACATCGAGACCGCCAAGCGCGACTATGCGGATTTCAAGGCGGAGGTGGCGCGCTGCGGACGTGATCCGGAGCACGTCAAGGTCGCGCAGCTCATCAACACCGTGTCCGCGGCGACCAAAGCGGAGGCCGAGGACAAGTGGGCGGTCATCAGCAAACTGCCGCTCGAGATCGATGCGCTGTCGCTGTTGTCCGAGGTGCTCAACTTCGACTTCGCCAGAAAGGGCATGGATGAGGCGTTTACGGATGCTGAATTAGCGGAGATGTCCGGTCTGCAGGCGATCCGTGACCGCGTCGTGCAGGCGAGCAGAAAGAAGAATCCGACAGTACGCGAGTTTATTCACTTCAGCGGCCGTGGACGGGTGCATGACCCGATCATCGGCGGCCCGAAGGAGGTCGCTGACCGGCTCGAACAATGGTTTATCGAGCGCGCCTGCGACGGCTTTGTGGTTTCCGCGACGCACGTGCCTGGTGCTTACGAAGATTTCGTTCGCTTCATCGTGCCGGAACTCCAACGCCGCGGCCTGTTCCGCAAGGAGTATGCCGGCGGGACATTGCGTGAGAATCTCGGGGTGCCTATCCCGCAGGTGGCCGCATGGCGTCGCGCACACGCGCCGACAAGTTCATAGAGTGGAGTCCGGTCATGTCAACGCACCTGCCGCCTCCGCCGGGTCGTGGCCGGGCTCGTCCCGGCCACCCCGAACCGTGCTCTGTCCCCTGAAGTTCAGGGTCGCCGGGACCAGCCCCGCGACGACACCGGCATGTGAGGCAAAGTGATCCGAGCCTTCAGATAACCAACTCCATGATTCACCTTCGAACGCCGTCCCGCGCGCGGACTGTTCGTGATCGGGTTCCCAACCCGGCGGCTCTACCAAGTACGACCACCGATCCCGCCACGACCGCGCTCGCCACAAATCGCGAACGAGCGCGATCCATTCATGGAAGGCGATGAAAACGGGATTATTGGAGCGCAGCGGCTGCACCAGGCCATAGCGGCACGGCAGATCATCGCGCTCGGCAACAAAGGTGCCGAAGATGCGGTCGAAAACGATCAACACACCGCCATAGTTGTGATCGAGATATTCGGGATTGGCCGCGTGGTGTACGCGGTGATGAGATGGTGTGTTCAGGACATATTCGAGCCAACCAAGCCGGGGGATCCATTCCGTGTGCAGCCAGAATTGATAGAGCAGGTTCAGCGCCTGCGCGATGAATACGGCGCGCGGCTCAAAACCGAGCCAGACCAGTGGGACATAGAAGATGGTCGCTCCGGTCAGCCGTCCGGTCCAGCCAAAGCGGTACGCTGCAGCAAAGTTGAGGTCATTTGACGAGTGATGAACGGCGTGTGTCGCCCAAAACCACCGAATCCGGTGGCTGCAGCGGTGAAACCAGTAGTAGCAGAAATCCTGGCCGACAAGGAGGACAACCGCCGCGACAGCCGTATCGATTGAGATCGTGAACAGACGATGACTGCTGGCCAAATCGTACGCTGGGGCAGCGAGGCTCAAAGCAAAAAACGTCAGCACAATGTACTGGCGGCCGAGTGCATCGGCGAGCGAGGCGAAATACGCACGCCAGTTGTAGTTGCGCCCCATCACAAAGGCGAGAACCAGGCCCTCCAGGGTGGCGATCGCAATCACGACAGGCAACGCAAACGTAAGGATCCGGATCGCGCTGGGCATATCGCTTTTTCTTTCGGGTCGCTTACCCGCGTCCGTTCGCGGGCGAGGCTGCATCGGCCTGGATTATCCAGACCGATAAACGCAATTTTAGAGAGTGATGCGGAGGGAATGAGCCGTCTTGCCGGATACAAAAATGGCGGCTGATCAATTTTTCAAAAGGCTTGCCGATTTCGGAATCGGCGAGGGGTCCGATGGTGCGCTCGGCATTCCATTCAGACGTTCACGCCGGTACTCGGTGGGCGTCATTCCGGTATGTGTCTTGAAGGCCCGGTTGAAAGGTCCGATTGAACCAAAGCCGGTGTCGAGCGCGATGGTGAGAATCGGAACGCTCGACTGGCTTGGATCGGTGAGCGCCGCCATGGCTTCGGAAAGCCGGTAACCGTTGACGAAGGCGCTGAAATTGCGATGTCCGAGTTTTTGGTTGATCAGTCTGCGCAGTCGGTATTCAGGTACGGACAGTCTTGCGGCGAGTGCGGCGATGCTCAAACCATCTTCTCGGTAGACCTTCTCGTTCCTCATCAGATCGTGAAGCGCCTTCAGCAGCGCAGTATCCTGTTCATTGGCAGCCAGCTCAACGGCAGAATCGCCCCCACCGACTTCGCGAGGCAAAGACTCGCTATGGACTGGAATACCCGAAGCGATGAACTGCTCTTCCGCGGCTATCGATAAGCGCGCAGCCGCAAATGCGAATGTCAATGTCAGCAGACCGACCGCGTTGATAAAGCTGAAAGGGGCCGAAGCGCCGCTGCCGGGCAAGAGCCACTGTGAGATGATGATCCCCGCCGTATAGAGCGACGTAGATACGACAAGCACCAAACGAAATCGCCGCCGCCCCTCCACCAGATCCGCATCTCGTCCGATAAACGTCTGCCAGATAGCCAAGACGATGAAGATCAATGCCAGCCCATGATAAAGGAAATAGGCGATCGGTTGCCGGCTGAGCACCTGCCATAGGGCAAGGAGAACCAGGCCGAGCCACGCCAAAAACCGGTAGAGTGACGGTTTGAAATCGTCATCGAAGTACGCAACCACGGCAATCCAGAAGGCCGCCGGTGTGCCCATGGCGGCGAGCCCTACCGGTAGCCGCCAGCGGAAATCGAGCGTAGAGAAGCCGGGTGACGAGGCGATGACGTAGGCAGCGACGCTCAGTGCAAACAGTGCGGAATAGAGCCCCGTCCGCACCCATCGCCGGTCGCGCAACAGGACCGTGGCAACAAGCAGAAGAACCGTTATGGCGCCCCCGCGTATGGCGGCTTCGACGACCGACATGAAGCCCTTATGGCATTGTTTATCCTGCCTACCATAGTGGAATCGCTGTTGTTAGCGTGAAGAGGTTGTGAATGTCTCATCACCTCTGAGGCGCAGAGTCCGCTGGGTGAAAGCCGCGACGGCGATCACAAGTCCCAGCACGAGTATGGTCCACGGCGGCGGGATTCCGAGGATCGGGGTGAAATAAATGCTGAGAATCTCCGACAGGGCGTAGCCACGGAATGCCCAGATCCAGCCGAGCTCAAAAGCCGCTGTAAAAACGCACGAACCTACGGCGAGCAGCGCCAGTGCACCGGAATTGCGTCCCTGCCTGCGCCGGTCCAGAACCCGCCAGACCATGAGCCAAAAGAATATGCCGCTCATGAGGAACTGGTCCGGAAACAGTCCGGGCGACAAAAGGTAGTGAAGGAGCGCCAGCGCTGTAACGACGTAAATCGCATTGTGCAGCTGTTGCCACCCTCGCGGTCCCATCCGCCGGACCGCCCCATCCACCGAGGTGATGCCCAAGGCGATCAGTCCGATCGTCGACACAGTGGCAACGATCAGGGAAAGCCTGGTCACGATTTCGTTGGCAATGAACGCAAAGTTCCAAAACCGCAGGGCGAAGTAGATGATGATATGCGCGACCGTGTAGGCGAGCGCCGTCACCCCGATCATGCGCCGCACGATGAGGAGGCGACGCCACTGAAATATGGTCGCCGCCGGCGTTATCGCCAAAGCCAGCAACAAGATGGCCGTGGCCCACACCCCTGACCAGTAAGTCAGTCCACCAAGCGGAACAGGTCCGAACTGACCGGTCGCGAGATCATGAAGCATTAAGATCGCTGGCACGAACATAAGTGCCAAGGTGCCGGCCTTCAGCCAGGAAAATCCCTGTTTTCCGTCTTGCCATGGCCAGATCATCAGAAATCCGGCTTGTCGGCATGGGGGAGCGGCGCAACGTCGTAGCCAAAGTAAAACTCATTGTTCGGCTCACAAACGTCTTCGATCAGCAGGCGATCGATGCGCCGCCAATGCTGGATCGCCGACCACGGCATGTTGAAAGCGCCCGGATCATCTACGGTGACGAGCACCTGCAGCGTGCTGCCGCCGTCGATCATCTTGAAGCGTTCGACGACATGCAGCTGCTCGGTGTGGGGCGTGCGATAATTGTCAACGAACGTCCGGTCATTCAGTCCGATAGTGTCGACAACCAGCTCGTCGCCTTCGTAGTGTCCCACCGATTCGCCATACCACGACGGCGTCACATGTTCCGAATGCGGCACGTCCAAATAGATGTGGCGCATCTGCGCGTAAAGCTCGTTGATGTAGATGACCATCTTGGGCGTCTGAATGAAATGAACGGGCTGGCCGCGGTTATAAATATCGAGGCCCGGAACGCCCGCCGGCCAGCACCGCTCCCGGGCAATGAACGGGATCTTTCCGGCCAGCACCTCGTCATTGGCCTTACGCATCCGCTCGATGACCCAGGACTTGAGAATCGGATTGGTGAGGTCTGCGACCCGGTAGGTCGGCTGGCCCTGGCCATTGGGAACATAGGGATGCGCCCTGTCGGACAGGACAGGTCCAGGCCCGTTGGGCGGCGGCAGGAAGTCGTCATGGGCGGGGCGGTCCAACGTCCAGGCGGTGCTGTTGTCAGGGGCAAAGTTGGGGATGGAGGCGGCTTCGTGTGTCCCCTCGGCGGCAAAGGCGGGCCACGGAGCCGCGAGGGAGCACACGAAGCCGGCGGTGATGCACATCAGCGAGAATTTGGACATCGGGCTGCTCCGCGCATTCAGGCTCGTGGGTACCGCGCCATGGTGTGAGAGCGCCTTGCTCAAGTCAATCGCGGGCGAAGCCATTGCCAGCCGCCCTTAGGGGCCGATGACAAATAACCATGCCATTTTGGATGCTCTCCTCCGCTTGCGGGGGAGGGCGTCCGCATAGGGCTGACCTCCCCCTCCAGGGGGAGGTCACGTGACCCTCCCATATGCTATTGTCCTGCCCGCCAGCGGGGGAGGGGAACTTTGCTGCACGCCTGGCCGCAGGAAGCAAGCGGACAGGCGGCTCAATTCGTGCCACAATAACCGTATGGACGACCTCCCGATCGTTCCGCCGATCATGGTCAAGGACACGCCGAAACCGCAGCGACTTCCTCGGTTCAGCAGCAGTCGAACCTCCGAGATCGTTTTGACGCTCTAAGTGCGTTTAGTCGCCTGCCGAGAGGAGGAAATCATGACACTTCATGCTAGCGAGCAAGCTCTTGGTGCTTTAAGCGTTTGCGCCGCTATCGCCGTTTGTACTGTGTACATCACAAAGTCCACGGCACAGGGCGCCAAGGAGGGCCAGCCACAGGCTGAGAGCAATGCCTCCCCGATTTACGGCGTCACAATTCCGGCCGGATACCGCGATTGGAGCCTGATCTCTGTGGGCCACCTCGCAGGAGGCAACCTCAAGCAGTTGCGCGCCCAATTGGGCAACGATATTGCGATAAGGGCCTTTCGGGAAGGGAAGCTCCCGTTCCCCGACGGCACAATCATTGCCGCGCTGCATTGGAATGAAGCCTCTTCGGACGAAAACAACAAAGTCTTAGCCAGCGGCTTTCCCGGCGCCGGCCTCCAATCTTCCATTGCCGGGTCCGCCGTGAATATCCAGTTCATGGTCAAGGATTCGAAAAAGTACGCCGCGAGTGGCGGCTGGGGATTCGCCGACTTCACGAACGGCAAACCTGGCGACGAGGCGCTGCACAAAACGTGCTACCCCTGCCACCTGCCTGCCAAAGATCGCGACTTCGTCTTCGCCCGTTATGCGCCTACGCCCTGAACTGAAGCACGCGCCGATTCTTGGCGCGATCGGTTTTTTTGGACGCCGCAAGGATAGCGGTGGTCGCAGCGGCGAAGGAGGCAAAAACGATGTCCAGCAGCCCCAGCCGACGAATGAAGATTGGCGACTTTCTACTTCGCCGTCTCGAGGAGGCCGGCGTCCGGCACCTGTTCGGCGTTCCCGGCGACTACAACCTCGCGCTGTTGCAGCAGCTCCAGGACGCTGGCACGCTGAAATGGATCGGCACATGCAGTGAGCTGAACGCGTCCTATGCGGCCGACGGTTATGCACGGCTAAAGGGCCTGGGCGCACTACTGGTAACGAACGGCGTCGGCGCTCTGAGCGCGATCAACGGTGTCGGTGGCGCCTACAGCGAGCACGTCCCGGTCATCTGCATCGCCGGATCGATACCGCTCAGGTCCATCGACCGCGGCCTGGGAATGCACCACACAATGGCCGACGGCAACTTTGATCACTTCCTCGACGCCTATGCACACATGACTGCTGCACACGCCAGGCTCACCCCACGCAACGCGGCCACCGAGATCGACAGGCTGATCCTCACCGCCTGGCGGGAGAAGCTCCCGGTGTACATGGAGCTGCCTTCCGATATTGCGTACCTCGACATCGAGGTGCCAATAGGGCCGCTCGTGCTCGCGAACACCCCGAGCGATCCGGAACGGCTCCGTTCGTGCATTGCAGCGATCGCGGGGCGACTGTCCACCGCCAAGTCGCCGGCGATCCTGGTAGATGCGGATGCCAGCCGGTTCGGCGTCGCATCCGACCTCATGGAGCTGGCCGAAAAGATGCAGGCTCCAGTGGCTGTGATCAACACAGCCAAAAGTGTGATCGACGAGACGTTCCCGCATTACCTCGGCATCTACAACGGCAGGGCAAGCGCGCCGCACGTACGCGAGGCGATCGAGACCAGCGACTGCCTGCTCGCCATCGGCTACCGGCCGATCGAGGTGACCACGGGCGACTTCTCGGCTTCGCTGCCCGCCAACACGATTCACGCCGGTGGCCACTCAGTGGACGTCGGCGATGACAACTATCAGGCGGTGACGCTCAAGGAAGTCCTCGAGGGTGTCATCGACGCGACCCCGCAGGTCCGAAACCGCGCTCCACGTCCTGTTGCGACAGCGGTGGCGGGCACGCGCGCCGACGGCTCGCACGCCGACCCATCCGCCAAGCTGACTCAGGCTGTCTACTGGCAGGCCATGCAGGGCTACCTCCGGGAGGGCGACGTCCTGTTCGTCGACAACGGCACGTCCTACGCTCTCTTCGGCCTGAAGTTCCCACCGAACTGCACCTTCGTCGGGTCAGTCAACTGGGGATCGATCGGCTACTCGGTCGGAGCCCTGCTCGGCACACTGACGGCAGCGCCAGAACGTCGTCACATTCTGTTCGTGGGCGACGGCTCATTCCAGGTCACGGCGCAGGAGCTGTCGACCATTTTGCGACAAGACCACAAACCAGTGATCTTCCTGATCAATAACGGCGGATACACCATCGAACGCGGCTACCTCGGCAAGGCCGAGCCCTACAACGACATCGCCAACTGGGCCTATGCCGACCTGCCGAAGGTGTTCCGTCCCGACACCTCGGCGCGATCGTTCGTCGTCAAGACCAGCAGGGACCTGCAAAACGCCCTCGGCGCGCCGAACGACACGATGATCTTCGTCGAATCAATCATGGCCCCCTACGACGCTCCCGCCGCGGTCACCAGCAGCAGCAACAAGGGGGCCGACCTCAACTACGGGCCTCGCGGCCCGCAACACCGCGACAACCTGCAGCTCCGGCCGGCCACGGTCGAGAAATGACGAGAGGCCGTCACCCCCTCCCGGCCCGCTGACGCCGGCCGACCGCCCCCCTCCAGCGGGAGGTGACATGGCCCTCCCGAATGCTATTGCCCTGCCCGCCAGCGGGGCAGGGGAACTTCGCTGCACACCTGGCCGCAGGAATCAATATTCTACGGAGAAACCTTGGGCTCCGACCCTCACATCCCGACACCTGCCGCCTTGAATATGTCGCGCGAGGCGGGACGCGCGAGGTAGGCGAGCAATGCCTGGGTGGAATCCGCAGCGGCACTGGTGACCGGGATATACGCGGAATATTCGTTGACGAATTCGATCTCTCTGGGCAGCGCGCCGACCACCTTCACACCCTTAACGGGAATGAATTCGCTAGTGAATCCGATGCCGATCTCGGCGTCGCCCTTGACCACCGCGGCGATCACCTCGCGGCCGGTATTGAACTTCAGAGATTTGCCCTTGATGGTATCCGCGACGCCCAACCGGTCCAGCAGGCCGGCCACAAAGACCGCGGCGGTGCCGCCCCCGGCCGGGTCTGTAAATGAAACCGATTTCGCGGCCAGCAATGCTTTCTTGAAAGCATCAGCGGTCGAGATATCCGGTGCCGCTGTGCCCTCGCGCACCGCCACGCCGATTGCGGCGCGGCCGACCACGACGCGACTTCCGGCACGCGCTGTCCCGTCCTTTTCGGCAGCAGTCACCAGGGCCGTTGAAAGGATCACCAGGTCGGCATGGGCGCCCGCCTTCAGTTTATTCTGGATCGCCCCGACCGATCCGAAGGTAGCCGCAACCTTGTTGCCGGTATCGTGCTCGAACGCATGCACGACGGCTTCGAACGGTTCCTGCACGGCGGCCGCCGCCAGAACCACGATCTCGGCGGCTTGGGCGCCTGAGTGGGGCGCAAGGGCGCAGAGTAAGGCGAGGGCCGCCGTTACGAAGGGGAAATTGCGCATCGCTTCCTCCCTGGTTTTGAGCCGGTTTGATCGTGGACAATATAGCGGCAAAACGCTGCGGCAAACTTAGAACCTCCAGGGCACCCAAGGGGGTGCCTGCTGCAATCATTAATCAGTGGGGGACGCGCGAGCAGGCAACGGCACCTTATCCCTGTTCGGCCATCGGCCTGCGCACGCGCCACAAGGTGTCGCAGTCATCAAGCCAAGTCGGCCAGTCGGCAATCTGTGGCTAGCAACGATTCGCGAATGCGCGGGCTTGAAGCCGGTTATCCCGCCGCGAGGGGCGCCCAAGCCACAGACGACGGTGCAGCTTTTTTGCATCCGCTGAGCCGCGTCTACGAACCGGGCGTATCAATCACCGGACCCTATCAATGAAAACGACGGCCGAAGCCGCCGTTTTCTTGCGCATCATCGCATATGCGGTGCAGCCGCGGCACATCCCGCGCCCGTTCGAGGTGGACGAGCTGTTCGACGAGACAACGTTGAAGATGCGCTGATGACGCAAGCGCGCCCAAATTGACTCACAGCGTATTTCAATCTCTTCGAGCCACACGCTGGTGTAGTCGCCGGGCTTGTCTCGGCGACCCCGAACTTTGGTCTTGCGATGTCCCGTCGGCGCAACATGCGACGCGATACGCTATGGAGCCCCTGACGGGGTCAGGCGCGCGGGATTCGATACCGCGGGATTCGATGCCAGCGAGGGCGTTAGCGTCGCGGTCGAGCTCGCTGTCGCTGCCGGCGCGACTTGCGGCATCGCGACGACGCCGTTCAGAGCGACAACCGCCGGACGGCCGTTGACCCACTGGACCGTGGCCTGAACGGTCGCTCCGACCGTCGTCTTGTTGAGCAGCACTGGGCTCGCCAGGTAGTCGGCTGTCGCCGTGGGCGAGTCGTGGACCGCAGTTGGTTTCGCGGCCAAGGTTTGTGTCAGGCTTATTGTGCCTGCTGCTGCGTTCACTTGGGCGACCACCGCCGTGAACGTGGCAGTTGTCGCAGTCACGGTCTGCGCATATGTGCAGGAGTTGCCGAGCCCGATTGCGAACATTGCCGCGAATACCTTTTTACCGATCTTCATCGTTACCTCCTGAAGCATGCCGAAGCGTAAACTTCACGCCTTGTGGGCTTAGGAGCCTGACAATGTGCTGATTAGAGCTGGCCTCCACCCGCATACAGCGCATGCGTCGACGCTATACCGCGCAGCACCGTGCACGACTTCCTGAAACCACTACGTTGTAACGATCCGCGCCAACATGCCTATTAGCGACGTTACGCCGGCTGCCATCCCGCTCGGCCTAGCAGTGCTGGCGCTGATCTATGCTCTCACACGTGTCGGTGCGACGCCGTACATTGATTGCCATTCGAGGGCGTAGGCCCATTTGAGGCGAGGTAGAGCGGGACTTGATTAGCAGGACTTCCTTGATGGAATGATAACGCGCACGTAGGCGCGGATTGGCTTCCCTCGATGCAGGAGCAATCGAGTAGCACAAGAATACTGGTAAGCTTGGCGTATGAGGGAATGCCAGGCTCGGCGGCCCACTCCGAAACGTGACAACCCGCTATCGGCGGGGCCGCGTACCAGAAGCGAGTCAATCGCGTCCGGACGTCCCAATTCGCATCAAGGAAAATGGCGTAGTACGCTAACCCAACTAGCACCGGCAGACCTACCAAGCTCCACCCGCTTGCGCCAGCCACATAGCTAGTAGCCAGCATACTTAATCCGGTGAAGGCCGCT
>Ga0209465_10000789_pt1 | contig 14509 bp, 20 predicted proteins | sample PanSoiPlot1MoBio_FD_188321 | JGI IMG/M metagenome (GOLD analysis project Ga0209465, IMG submission 188321) | Tropical forest soil microbial communities from Panama analyzed to predict greenhouse gas emissions - Panama Soil Plot 1 MoBio (SPAdes)... | ecosystem: Environmental > Terrestrial > Soil...
CGCTTGCAGGCGAGGACGCGGTGGTCATCGCCCATGTGGGCGGGCGCTACGCGGATATCAAATGCGCCCACGATGGGCGGCTCGAGCGCAGCGTGGAGGTGCACTCGACCTGGGGCACCTTCGAATGGCTCCTGCACGACGCCTTCGAAAAGGGCTACCGCGTGGGCGTAGTGTGCCACAGCGACGATCACAAGGGACGCCCGGGCGCCACCAAACCCGGCGCCTCGACCTTCGGCGCGATCGGCGGATTGACCTGCTATTTCATGCCCGAGCTCACGCGCGATGCCCTGTTCGAGGCGTTGCGCCGGCGGCGGCACTACGGCACCACCGGCATGCGGCTTTTCCTAGATCTCTCCGGTTCGTTCGCCGAGCCCGTCACCGCATTTGTGGAAGACCCGCGGCTCGCGCGTAGTGAGGAATTGTCCGTGCGCGAAGCACTCATGGGCGACATCATCCGTCCCGGCAAGGTGCCGATGCAGCTTGCGGCCGAAGTCATCGGCACGGCGCCGATCGATCGCGTCGATGTGCTGCATGGAACGCGCGTGGCGCAAACGGTGCGTCCCTTCACCGCCGCCGATCTCGGCCGCCGCGTGCGCGTGCTATGGCAAGGCGCGGAATATCGCGGCCGCGGCCGCGAGACGGTGTGGCAGGGGAAGTTGACCCTGACCGGCAATCGCTTCCTGCGCTTCGCCCCGGTGAATTTCCTCAATCCCGAGCGCAAGGTGCAGGAGACCAACCCGGGCACCGCGCTCGCCTGGGCCTCGGTGACGACCGGCAACCTCGCGGGCGTCGATCTCTGGCTCGATGACGCGTCCCGCGGCACGCTTCGCCTCGAAACGAATGTCGTGTCGGGCGAGGTCGAACTCGCGTCGCTGCGGGACAACCTCGTTCAATTCGAAGGCGGCGGTCTTGGTCGACGGCTGAGCATCTACCGCCTGCCGGAGGACGACTGGACCCGACACGTCGCGTTCATCCACACGGTAAGCTTTGCGGGAGGGGCGGACCTTCCGGTCTATGTGCGCGTGACGCAAGCGGACGGCAATCAAGCCTGGTCGAGCCCCATTTACCTCGTCGAGTAAGGTCTCGACGGTCAGACCGGAGCGATCGCAAGGCCTCATCGAGCGCTGCGGCGATGACCGAACGCTCATTTTCATTTTCCATCGGCAATGGCCTGCACCATCGCGAATAAACGATCGACGCTCGGCGCGATCACGGCCTCGTGCCGATTGATCGGCCCCCAGTGACGCCGAATGGCGCGCAATCCGACGGCCGCGCATTCAACCGCGAACAGCGGCTTTGATTTGCATAGGTCCTGAAACGCCCGGCCGTCACCCGACCCATAGCTTTCAAGATCGTATTGATGCGCCGGCACCCCTTCGCGGAAGATCGCGAGCAGGCCGTCGTCCTGCGATGCGTGGTATTCCCCAAACAGCCGCAGAATTTCCGCGTCGGCGGTATGCGCGTCCCAACTCATCTGGAACAATCCGGCTTCCGCCGAATCGGCGCTGATATTTCGTGCCGAGCGGTCACGGCCCTCGCAATAGCGTCCGCTGCTTTCGCGCATGCCAAGCCCGAACAGTAGCACGAAGAGATGGCGCAGCGTGTCGGCGCCAGCCTTGCTGTTGTCCATGGCCTTCGGCTGGAACCGCGAATTATACCAAGACAGGGCATCGCGAGTGTCGTCACCGCTGTTCGCTGCGGCCATCACGAGCGCGGCCGAGTTCCCTATCTTCCATTTGGCATAGACGCGCGCGAACGCCACTGCCATGCCCTTGGCGTAGCCGCTCGGCGCAAGCCCGCGATCGGACCAGATGAGGTTCGGCACATCGGACACCCCCACGGTTGCGATGATCCGCTCGGTCAATGTCGGCGTCACATCTGCGATCGATAACGGTGTATCAGCGCCCGGCGCTGGCCGGCACACTGGAAGCGTCAGGCGTTTGCGGGCTTGTGGCATCTGCATCTTCCTTCAGTTCCAACGCGGACAAATCCCAAGGTCGGATATCGTCGTAACGATGCGGCTCGGGCACGACCGAGATGTGCATGTGATGGCGATGGGGGTTGACGCCGTTATACCGCCGCCAAATCCAGGGCTTAACGACGCTGCTGACGATCTGCCCATTCGAGATCAGGTAGAGAATGCGCGTGTCACGCGATGCCACCAGCGCTTCCGCGAGCTTGCGCGCATCGACGCCGTGCGCCGGATCATGCGTGATGTCCATCGCACGCACGACGCCGTTCGCGTCTGGGTTATGTTCAGATTTCGTGGTCTGATGGCGCTCGTCGCCGATCGTGCCGTCGCTTGATTTGTCGCGATCCGGCGCCATCCGATTGACCTGATCGCGCAGCGTCAACAGGCTTCGTGCTACCCGCCAGCTCATGGCCGTTTTCCTTCTCCAGAATCACGCCCCGCGCGTATCGCCGAGCCGCGCGCGAGCTGTCGAGGATGCGCCATCAATCTTCTGCCCACGTTCCGCGAATCCACTTGAACATGTCTCGCTCTCGCGTATCGGGTCCATAACCCGACCAAGTCATGGGCTTTTCGATCTCTAGCACCATGATGTCCTTGCGACCGGTTATCTTCCTCAGTTGATTTCGTATGTCTTCAGTGCTGACGCCGCCGGACTTGGTGGTGATTAGCCAAAATCCAGGAATCCAGTGCCACCATCCCAAATTTTTTGTCCTGATCCATTCAACGAAGGCGGTGTCTTCGGTCAAAGTCATGTTTTCCACGGCCACCGCAAATCGACGTTTCATGGCTGGTTCTCGCTCTTGTGCTGAGTCAGCAAGCGTCGATCTTCGGCTCCCACGGTAATGACCCCGGTGATGCTGTCTCCGGTCAAACCGTGTTCGATTGCTATTTTATGAAGAGAGTAAGTCTCCGAACGAAGAGCATCTCGATCCTTGATGAGACAAAAGCTGAATGCGATGAAATACAGCGCGATCGCTGCCGCCAGCAGGCCGGCAGCCACGATGAGCAGCCATACCGGGCCAGCGACATAAACCAGCAGAACGGAGGTCGTAGTCAGGGTGAGGATCAACCAAGCCAGCGGTTTGAGGGCATCAGACCGTGACAGGGTGGCATTCATCTGCTCCTGCAACGCGGATACTAGTCGCAAAAGATCGGGCATCGTCAAAATCTTTGCGCTTGGAACGGCGTTAGGGCGTCGGCATCTTCGCTGGCGCCAGTGTTTTCCAAAGTCGCTTGGCTGCGAAGCATTTGCGAGAGCGATATGACCTGAATGCTGCTTGGCAGCTTTTGCACCGCGCGATGCAGGGCGCCAAGAAACAGAATGCCGATGTCCCCCAACGCCAGGGTCGCATCGATCCGCCGCGCGATGAAACGGTCCCTTTGATCCAGCAGGTCCCGGAGCCGCGCGGCGCGCACGCCTTCCGACCAGCCGGCGTCGGTCGCGCCGGCAGCGGTGCTCATGATCAGCTCGTACTCGGTGCGGAGCAGATCGGGATCCTCGGTGCCTTCGAGGGTCGCTCCGCGCTCCATGAGCTTCAGCAGGATGCGGTAATTGGGCACGCCCTGCATGGCGAGATCGCGCACGATCTTCTCCTCGAGTCCGCACGCCGGCAGGCCGTCCTGGTAGAGGCGCGCTTTACGATAATCGAGACGAAGGCTGTCCATGGCCGTTTCGATGGCATCCCAAAAATCGGCGATTGCCAGTCTGCTCTTTTCCCAGGCGTTCTCGCCTGCGCGGTCGACATAGGCCCGGCGCACCGTGTTGCCGGCGGAACCCATTTCGGCGTGGCCGTGAACAATCGGAATGTGAAGAAGCTGTCTCAATGCGCGACCTCCCTGCCGGGTTTCTTGGAGCGCTCGGCGCCGAGCTCGCGCATGGCCGTGTGGAAATGCTCCGCGCGGATGACGAAGCCCTCGAGGGTTGCGGAACGCGCGGCCGGGGACTCGAGGAATTCGCGGATCGCGGCAAGACTTGCCTTGCGGCAGATCAGCTCGATATCGGCACCGCTACACCCCTCGCTCGCGGTGCCGGCCAATGCCGCGAGATCGACGTCGGCGGCGAGCGGCTTGCCGCGCGTGTGCACTTTGAAAATCTCCAGTCGTGCCGCCGCATCGGGCAACGGCAATTCCAGCACGAAATCGAAACGGCCCGCTCGCAGCAGCGCATCGTCGACAATGTCGAGGCGGTTCGTCGCTGCCAGCACGACGACGCCTGTCAGCGCCTCGATGCCGTCCATTTCAGTGAGAAGCTGGGCGATCGCGCGGTCCGTCACCGCGGTGGCCTCGCCGCCGCCGCGGCGTGGTGCGATGCTGTCGATCTCGTCGAGAAAGATGATGCAAGGCGAAGCAAGCTTCGCCTTGTGGAAGATGTCGCGCACCGCCCGCTCGGTCTCTCCGACCCACCGGCTCATCAAGGCGGGACCTTTGACCGAGATGAAGTTCACCCCGCTCTCGGTCGCGACCGCTTTGGCCAACAACGTCTTGCCCACGCCGGGCGCACCATGCAGCAGGATGCCCCTGGGCGGGGCAACGCCGGCGCGCTGAAAGAGTTCGGGATACAACCTCGGCCATTGGTTGGATTCCTTGAGAATCCGCTTCGCCGTTTCGAGGCCGCCGACGTCGCTCCACCGCACGTTCGGCACCTCGGTGAAGACTTCGCGGATCGCCGAGGGCTCGCCCAAAGTGAGTGCATCCTGGAAGTCTTCCATCTGCACCGACAGATTTTCGAGCTCCTCGTAGGGAACTTGATCGAGCCCGAAATCGATGTTGGGCAAGATCTTGCGCAGCCGCGCCATCGCCGCTTCGCGGCAGAGCGCGTGCAAATCGGCGCCAACATAACCGTAGGTCACCTGCGCCAGGCGCTCGAGATCGACGTCCTCCGCCAGCGGCATGCCCCGGGTGTGGACCTGCAAGACCTCCAATCGTCCCGTCTTGTCGGGCACGCCGATGGTAATCTCACGATCGAACCGGCCGGGCCGACGTAGCGCCGGATCGAGAGCATCGGGAATGTTGGTGGCGCCGATGACGATGACCTGTCCCCGCTCCTCGAGCCCGTCCATGAGCGTGAGTAGCTGCGACACGACCCTGCGCTCGACCTGCTGCTCGCCGCTCAGCGCCGTTCGCTTGGGCGCGATCGCATCGATTTCATCAAGGAAGATGATGCTCGGCCCGGCGCGTGCCTGCTCGAAAACGCGCCGCAGGTGCGCTTCGCTTTCGCCGTAGAACTTGTGCATGATCTCAGGGCCGCGGAGACTGAAGAACTTCGCGTCGGTCTCATTGGCGACGGCCCGGGCGATGAGCGTCTTGCCGCATCCCGGTGGGCCGTGCAGGAGGACGCCTTTCGGCGCCTCGATGCCGAGTCGTTCGAAAATTTCCGGATAGCGCAGCGGCAGCTCGATCATCTCGCGGATGGAGCCGAGCTCGCGCTGCAGCCCGCCGATATCCTCGTAGGCGATCCTCTGTGGCAGTACCTCGATGCCGCCGCCGCGGCGGCTGACCTCGATCGTAGTCGTCGGCTGGATGACCACCGGCCCCTTGGGCCAGGTTTGCAGAACGGTGAAGTCCTGACTGCGCGTGCCCATCAGCGTCGCGCGGACACGATCGCCCTCGACCAATACCAGGCCCTCGAGGAGACGGCCGACATAGTTATCTTCATTTTCTTTGCGGGCGTAACGCGGCGCGGTGAGCGGCGCCAGTCTGACCTTCTTGGCGGGACGGTAGTCGGTGCGCTGCAGCCGCAGCCGTTCGCCCAGCGAGGTGCCGGCATTGTGACGGGTCACGCCGTCGATTTGCACGACACCCTTGCCGCGATCCTTGGGAAACGCCGGCATCGCCTTGGCGACGGTTGCTCTCTTGCCGGTGAGCCGGATGACATCGCCCGGTGCGATGCCCGTAAGGCTCATGTCGGCCGGATCGAGACGGGCAAGGCCACGACCGACGTCCTTCGCCAGGGCCTCGGTCGCTTTGCGCACCAGATCGCAAGCAACCGTCTCCGTCACTGCCCCGCTGTCCTCAGTCATCACTGCCTCGCTGCGTCGATTATCGCGGCTCTGCAAACTGCCGGGCCCTTGCCGCGTACCGCGGTTGCGTCATGGCGTTGCTCAATCCCGGAGCTTTCGCTCTCCCGCGTCGCGGTGTCGAGCAAATCCCCCAAGTCGAGCCGCAAGGAGAGATCCTCGTCCTGCAGACCAAAATGGGCCTTGAGTTCGTCCATACGCTGCTCCAGCCGCAGCAACGCCAGTCCCAGGCGCTCGATGTCGTCTTCTCTTAAGTGCCCGCCTTCGACCCGCCGGATGGCCTGACGCTCGATCAATTGACGCAGCGTCTCGACCAGAGCGAGAACCAGCCGCACGAGATCGTCGGCTGTGCTTTCGCCGTCGGTGGCGGGACGGCTCGGCGCAGGCCGCCTCATGACCATGCCTCCGGGGAGCGTGCGGTCACAAAGGAATAGGGTGCCCAGGGCCCCGTGCAGCTGACGTCGAGCGCCGGATGGCGGCCGCGAACGTCGGCAACTGCAGCGACAAACGCAGGGACCTCGTTGCGCTCGACCAGATACGACGCGATCAAGGTCGCCGATCGCGTCGTAGCGAAACCCCAGACGGCGTTCTCCGCTGCCGGGTCGAGATGCTGCCTCAGCGCGCGTTCTATGCGTCCTGCCGCGTCTTCGCTGGCGATCCTCTCGCGCCAGCGCTCTGCTCTCGCGCGCAGATAGCGTGTCCCGGGTGTCAACGCCTGCGCGGCATCGCTCTTGCGTTCAGCGTCGCCGGTGTGCGGGCATTCGGCATGGATGTTGGTGATGCGCAGGGCGAATTCGACCTTGCCACGCAAACGCTGAAGGTCACCGGCGAGTGCGTGATACATGGGCCGAAGGCGGTTCCGGAGCATGTCGACGTCGGGGACGATCGTCGCGAAACGCAGCGGGAGGACAGCGTGCCGCCGCATGAGTGCGTCCAGAACCCGCTCGTGCAGCCATACGCTCCGTGGTCTCGGCGCGATCGTGTGGCGAGAGAGATAGCTCGTCGCGGCGGCGCATTCACCGCATCGCACCGCGAAGACGCTGGCGCCGTCATGCCCTTTCAGGGGCGTGCCGTCGAGGCTCGGAGTATCCACGAGGGCGTAGACGTAAAGCATCGTCATGAACCCCGCACGTCGAGCAGCGCCGGATCGCTCGCGCGTGTGCTGCGCATCTGTTGCGCCGTCTCGACAGACGACACCAGCACCTTCAACCCGACATAGATGAGGTCGACGCCGGCCAGCGAAATCGTCGCTTCGCCCCATAGCACGACACCCTTGTTGAGCGCGCGATCGAGCAGATCGGAAATCGCCGCATGCCGCTCATGCCCGATGCGAACCCTCATCGTCACGCGCCCCCTAGCGACAAATCGGCGAAGCTGCAGGGTGCCCATGGCCCGTTAAGCTCGTAGTCGAAACCCGACGGACGGGAGAGATCCCGCAACGTGTCAATGACCGCGAAAAAACCGTCCTCCCGGTCTCGCGCGATCAAATAGGCGCCGTTCCAAACCATTTCGTCCGCCCGGCGATGAATTGCAGGCGGCTGGATGTGCAGCGTTGCGGTCGCGCGCGCCGCGGCGGACAGGAGCCGACGGCTGTCGATGATGCGGCCGATGATTGCCTCGCGGATGTCCTGCCCGACGCGATGCTCCATTTGCCGACGCAGAAAGAAGGCCCGTCCCGCGGACGCCGCTTCGATCTGCGTCTGAGCGCCGGCATCCGAGTCGCGCGTCAGGCGAGGCTGGAGACGATCATGACCCCAGAAGATCTTGACCCCCCATTCGCGCGCCCCATCGACGCGCTCGAGCGTCTCCCACAGCGCCTGGCGATGCTTTACGAGTGCGGTCGCCACGCGGCCTTCGTCGGAAAACACCGCTCCGAAGCGCAATGGCAGCACCGTGCGGTAGTCGGCAACGCTCTGCAGGACGCGATGATGATCGAGGATCATGCCCTTGATCCGATCGGGATCGTGCCAGACCTCCTCGAGCGGGGCGCCGGCCTGCGCCGGCAGGTCGCTGATGAGAGCTGCGAGCGGGGCGCACGGCAGCGCCCGCACGGTACTCCCGCACACCCCGTGGACGGAGGGCGCACTGGCGAGGTTGTCCCCGTCGCGCAAGTGGACAATCCCGTAGGCGTAGATGCGAGGTTCGGCGGCGGACATGCGTTCCTCAGCTTTCGGCGGCGAACCGACCGACGCGGTTCTCCGCGTCCTGTCGCCGGATCGAGACGAGCACGGCTGGCGCGGCAATATTGGGATCGGAAACGCATATGCCGTCGTCGCGTCGATCCGCCGCGCGGGCGCGCGCATAGCGTGCGAGAGCCCGGTAGGCGTCCGACAAGGCGGCCATCGTTCCGGCCTTGCCCTCACAACGGTCTGAGGTGTCGGGATGGGCCGCTCGCGCCAAGCGGCGGTATGCGCAGCGCACATCATCGATGCTCGCCGTCGGCGCGACGCCCAATATGCGGCCGGCACGCTCCATCTCGTCGCTTTCGAGGCGCTCGATTTCGAGCGTGGCGAAGTTTGCGGGCGGCATCGGTCCGACGCAGCGAAAGCACAATCGGGCGCCGTACGCGGCGTCGAGCGTCTCGAGACAGCGGTCGACTTCGCCCAGAGCGTCGATCTTGAGAAGAAGGACGAGGTGCAAGACGACGCGGTCGGCTGCGACGGGACTGGCGATCGCATCGACCGCCACGGCGCGAAGGGCGTGCGATATCTGCGTTGCCACGGCGGCGCGGCGGCGTTCCAGCGCTGCTTTGACCAGCCGGCCAAGCGCCAGGCGCTGCGCCGTCGTCGCGGCTTGTCCGTTGTCGGCGATTTGCGCCTTGAGCCGGGCAACGGCTTCCTCGCCGGCGATATCGGCGAACACAGCCTCGACATCCCAGGTAACGGACACCTCCAATTGCGTGCAGCCTTTCAGCTCGGCGAAGGTCGAGTCGAGCAGGGGGCGCCCCCGCTCGAGGAGCTCGCGTATGCCCTTCTCGTCGGGCATCCACGTGCCGAACTTTACCGGCAGAACCGGCGCCGTTCGCATGAGCTGCTCGATCACCTTCTGATGGGCGATGAGCAGGTGGCCCAAATCTTCGCGGCTGCGGCCTTTCAGGTCCGGGCCGGGACCGCCGCCGACGACCGCGGAATACGGTCCGGCCACGATCGTGCTGAGGCCGTCGGCGATGGTGTCCGTGCTGGCGGGCGCGTCCTGGCCGTGCGGCCCGGACGCGACGATGGCGTAGAGATAGAGCGGTTGTCCTTTCCGGCGTTCGACTGCCCCGGCGCTCATCCCAACTGCTCCTGGCCGCGCGCGATCAACGTCTCCAACCGGTCGAGGCGCTCCTGCAGCACCCGGTTCTGTTCCGCCATGTTGCGCGCCTGCGACGACAGGGCCGGGTCGCTCTCCCACCAGTTGATGCCGATCGCAACGGCCTTTTCGACGGACGCGATAAGCAGCCGCAGCCGGATGCTGAGGAGCTCTACGCCGACAAGACAAATGGTTATGTCGCCCGCGATCACCACGCCGTTGTCGAGAATGCGCTCGAGAATGTCCGCCAGTGTCGCGCCGTGTACCGAGTGCTCCATGCGTCCATCCGCCATGACGTCCTCTCCGATTCCCTCTGGACGCCGGCTCACGGCGGTGAAGCAGTCATCTGCTCAACCACGGCGGCGGTCTTTTCGCGCCAGGCCGAAAGGTCGCGGCACATGCGGCAGTTTAGGTTGTTGTCGTCATAGGCGCGGCAATCGAGCAGCACGGATGCGCGCTGACGTAGATCATGCGCGGCCTGAGCCATTTCACCCGCGGTCGGTGACCGGTTGATCGCTTCCGTGAGCCGCACGATCTCTCCGTCGTGCTTCTCGTACAGGCCGATCGGGCAGTGAATGCCCGCGCAAGTGCGCCACCGCGTCATGTCTCGTCTCCGACCTGATCGCGGAAATATCGTCGGCCGCGGCGATAGCTCACGATGTTACCCGCCGCGTCGAGCTCGACTTCGTAGCCGGCGAGCATGTCGGTGACCGGCGGAACGCGGTGGAGCTCGACCATCGTGACGGAAAGATGCCAGCCGCCGTCGGATTTTGTGAATCCCGACACGCTGTCGACGCCGTAGCCGGTAAGGATACGGAGCTGTTCCTTCGCACGAGCGATCAGCTCGACCGGTCGCCGTGGCGCGTACGCCGGCTGCTCGTGCGGCGGCGCCTGTGGTGCGGCCGAGGTGGATTCCAGACGCGTGTCGCCTGTCGCCTTCGGGCGCGGAGGAAACGGCGTGCCGGTGCGGGGCTCAGTCACCCTTCATCTCCCGGATGTCCTTCAACCGCCGCAGCAACACCTCCTCGCGGGCCTCGTAGTCCGTGAGGTCGATCTGCTTCAGGTCGAGCGCGAGCTCCAGTTCGGTGAGTTCGCCGCGAATCTTGTCCTCGTCATAGAGCTCGGTTTTGGCCCGCTCCTCGATCGTGCGCGCCAACCACAGCAATCCCCGGATCGGGCCGAGTACCGGCGCGGTGAGCGTATGTCCGAGGAGGCCCACGCTCATCCCTCCCAGTTGACGGTGATGTTGACGAAATTGTACGGCGGTACCGGTCCGAAATATTTGAACATGAGTCGGTCGTTGAACTCGTCGCTGAGCCTGCGCACCGCGTCGTCGAACTGGAGCCCGTTCTGCCGGTCCACGAGAAAGGCGGCGTTCACTACCATGCGGTCGCTCACGATCTTGTTCGTCCGTGTCTTGTGAACGAGCGGTCGAATGCGAGCGAGAATCGTCTCCTCATCGCGCGTGCGCTTCTGCGCCAAGGCGTGCTCGACCTCCTCACCAAGGCGGATGCGCTCATAGTACGTTTCCGTCGGCGAACGTCCGTTGAGGGCGTCGCGCATCCGGCGAATCGTCTCGTTCTCCCGCACCACTTCGGCCACCGCGGCGCCCTCGTACCAGAACGCCTTGAGCCCCACCTCGATCCGGCCGCGCATCTGCTCGAGCAGTTCGGTGAACTCCTGGTAGCGTGGTGCGAGGAGCCGCGCCTCGACCGAGCCCGCGGCCGGCGCAATCGTGCCGAAGCGCACCGGCAGCAGGTCGAACTGCTCCATGACCTCTTCGAGCACGAGTGTGTGCGCCATCATGTTTCGCCGGCTGCTCTCGTATTCGACGTTGGGAGAGTTGCTGACGACCGCCGCGAGCCGCCGGTAATTGACGGTGTGCACGACGTCGCCGCGCTCGCCGATGCCGCGCGCCGTGAATTCGCGCGGCTCGGTACAGGCGATGACCGCGTAGAGGTATTGTCCATCGCTCTGTCCAGTAGCTTTCATCGCTTGCCCTCGGCGCGACGCGCTCAGACCTTGCGTGCACGGATTTCCAGCACGCCGTTGTTGTATTTCTTCTGCAGGCTGTTGCCGTCGATGGCACCCGGCAGCAGAACCTCCTTGGCGTAGCGGCGCTCGCCTTGCGACTCGATGGCCAAGAGGGCATCGCGCTGCTCGACTTTGATCTCGTTCTCGCGAGCGCCCGGCAGCTCCACGGTGACCACGATTTCGCTGCCCTCGTCGAACACGTCGACAAGCGGCTCGTGTACGTCGTCGACGACGACTCCCTCCGTGGTGGCATGGATGTTGCCGAACCGCTCGATGCGGTCGGCGCCCTGGCCGCCGCGGCCGGTGCGGATGCTGAATCCATAGACGCCGCGCGCCCCATCGCCGAGGCCCTTCAGCGTGAATTCGTCTTGGTGCTGCAGGTGTTTGACTCCGGCCTCGGTCAGCTTGCCGAGCAAGTCGACGGCGTTCCCCAGCGTGCCGAACAACCCGCTGAGCTCGACCTCGAGTCCTTCCTTGGTACTGCCGCTTGGATTGGCGCTCTTCTTCACCATCATTCTTCTCCTGGCATCGAATTAGTCTCTCTCTGCAGGCGGCGCAGCGAGGGGCCGCCTCTCGACGACGCAACCGCCATGCCTCCCCGGCGCTTCGAGCAAGGCTGGTCGCAAGGCCGCGATTCCCGCGCCGACCTTCACCAACTTGGTCGCGGTCGCCCGCGAGCGCTCCTCCCAGATCATGAGCTCGCGCTCGAGGCGCGTGCGCTCGTTTTCGAGCCGGGCGAAGCGGGTGGCCATATGCTGGCGTTCGCACGGCTTTGCGCCGTTGGCGAGCGTCTGCAGCGTGGCGATGCTGTGCAGGCCGCCAGCCGCGTTACGCCGGTTGTTCTTGGCTCGATGGTCAGGCATGTGCCGTCTCCGCGTCCGTGTCGCCGATCGCCGCGCCGGCCGGGCAATGATGCTCGATAAGGCTCAGCAGCATCTTGTGCTGCTGCATGCGCTTGGCGTCGGTCTTTCCGTCGAACAGGGATTTCGCGCCAAGGATGTCGAGACATACCTGCACAAAATGCGGGTCGTCGACGGTCGGCCGAAACCGCTCCTGCGCGACCATGCGACAGATCATGATGCTGCTGCGCAGGGTCGGCGTCTGGTCGTACTCGCCGGTGCTGCGGAATTCCTGCACGAGATCGACGATGGGTGTGACGCTGGCCGTCGGCAAGCCGGAGCGGGCGGCGGCGATGGCGATCTCTAGCTCGCGGTCGGCGTACCCCATGTCGATTGTTATGATGCGATCGCCAAGCGCATCCTGGGCCTCGTGGACGCCGGCATATTCCTGCGGATTGCTGGTGAAGATGACGCGGAAATTCGGATGCACCGTGATGTAGGGCTCGTTCTGATTCTGCGCCGGGAGCACCAGTAATCCCTCCTCGAGCACGCTGAGGAGCACGTTGTTGGCCTCCGGCCGGGAGCGCGTGAACTCGTCATAGATCAGGGTGTAGCCCTCGCGGCAGGCCGTGGTCAGCCGGTGATCGGCCCAGTGGTGCTCGGCGGTCTCTTCGGTCTTCGTTACGTTGTGAATGAAGCGGTCGACCACCTTGCGATAATGGTAGCCGCGCTGGCTGCCCACCAGCGTTGCGGTCGCCATGTCCTCGTCGCCCGTGATCATGACGGTCGGTCGATTGAGCAGTGCCGCCACCTCAAGGGCGAGGGTGGTCTTGCCGGTACCCGCAGGTCCTCGGAAGTGGACAGAGAATCCCGCATTGAGATAGGCGAGCGCACGCCGTGTGATCGTTTCGACATTCTGCGTCTGCACGAAGTTGGAACGCCGCCGCGGCGCCAGCGTGATGGCAATACCTGTGTCCTGCGAAGGCGTGGCAATCGACATCTCGTAAACCCCGCAAAGGCCGCGCATGCGTGCGCGCCGATGTCGGCGTTTCGTTCAACCCGGCGCAGGTTGGCGCTCAGGGGTCCGAGTCCCTGAGCGCCGCCCCGTCAGGCGGCGGCAGCGCTGGCCGCCAGGCCGCCTGCCGTCAGGCCGACCGCTTCCGCGTATTTGAGGTAGGTATCGACGCCGACGACGACGACGCGGGCTTCGATGGCGAGCAATTCGATGCCGACCAGCGATACGCGCGCCCAGGCGTCAACGACAATCCCCTTGTCGAGGATCCGGTCGATCACCTCGGCAAGGCTGCTCGACGCGTTCAGCTTTTCGATGGCCATTGATGTACTCCTTTCTTGGCAGTCGGACGGCGTTTCTTCGTCCGCCATGCCGCGTTGACTCTCTCAGACACGCGTCGCCTTCGCCACGCAGGAGAGTCCCACTGGGCTAGGCGACATTCGCCGCAAGGGGGAAGAAAAGCGACGGCACCAGGGGGAATCCCTCGGACGTCGAGGGAGTCAGGCCGGACTTTGACCGTTTGTCGCGGACACGCCGCGCGCCGGCCCAAGTGCCTCGCCTGCCCTTGGCCCGCGGTCGATGCTCGCGCCGAGCGTGGCCGCAGGCTCGCCGGAGGCGAGCCCGCGCCAGGGCGGACATCATCAAGTCGCGCCGCGGCTTGGTGCCCGGATTTCGGGCGCCGCCGGCGATCTCTCTCACGCGCGTGGCGACGTTACGGAGCGGGGCTATGCGTGGGCGGGGCGACGTCGAATAGTCGCGACGAGGTCCGCTATTTCACGTTGATATACCGGCCTGTCGGACAGCCCTCCTTGATGCAGGCGAGTGGGCTGTGGCTCTGCAGCGGGCAAGCCTGGACCTTCTGCAACGCTTCCATGGCGGAAATGCAGCCCAGCTTGCGCACCACGTTCTGGCGATGCCGCTCGATTGCCTTGACGCTCTTCGACAGTTTGCGGGCAATAGCCTTGTTGGAGAGTCCCAGTTGCATCTGCTCGAGCGTGGACCGCTCGACTTCGCTGAGCTTGGCGATCTCCTCTTGGATGGCGAGGCAAAGTTGACGCTTGACGGTCCGTTGCGCGTCCTCGAAGCAGAAGCGCTCGAGCGCATTGAGGAACGCGTTATCGTCGACAGGCTTTTCGAACACGGTCGATGCCCCCATCTCCATGGCCGCCACCGCGGTCTGGACGTCTGCATAGGCGCTGATCAGGATTGCAGGGATCGAGCTCGTCTTTCTGATGATCCGCAGGACCTCGAGGCCCGAGAGCAAGGGCAGGCGATGATCGAGTACGACGCAGCCGGGGCGGTGCAGGCTGGACTTTTTCAGCAAATCCTCGGGGTTGCCCCAGCC
>Ga0209465_10000790_pt1 | contig 14496 bp, 11 predicted proteins | sample PanSoiPlot1MoBio_FD_188321 | JGI IMG/M metagenome (GOLD analysis project Ga0209465, IMG submission 188321) | Tropical forest soil microbial communities from Panama analyzed to predict greenhouse gas emissions - Panama Soil Plot 1 MoBio (SPAdes)... | ecosystem: Environmental > Terrestrial > Soil...
CAAGAACGGCCAATGACAGTTCTTCGCGAACCAATTGGCCGGCGATCTGCGCGATCAGGTCAAAGCCCTTCTGATCGGCAAAGCGCGAAACGATTCCCATCACCGGCCGATTCGGATCCTTCGACAGCTTGTATTCGTCGAGCAAAGCCATCTTACACGCTCGCTTCCCATCGAGGTTTTTCGCCGAATATTTCATTGGGATGAGGTTGTCGCGCTCTGGACTCCAAGAGGAGTAATCCGCGCCATTCAGGATCCCCACGAGGCGATCCGCACGCGACCGCACGACGCCCTCGAGTCCGAATCCAAATTCCGAAGTCTGAATCTCCTGTGCGTACTTGCGGCTCACGGTAGTCAAGTAGTCGGAATAGACAAGCCCGCCTTTCAGGAAATTCACGTTGCCGAAGAACTCGATGCCGCCAGGGTGGAACACGCCCGCGGGGATCCCCGCGCGCTCAAGCGCGTCTCTCGGAAACACGCCGTGATAGCCCATATTATGGATCGTGAAAACAACAGGGATCTCCTTCACGGCCGGGTCGTCACGGTAGGAAGTTCGAAGCAAAACAGGCACCATGGATGTCTGCCAATCGTTGCAATGAATCAGGTCGGGTCTCCAGATATGCTTGGCGAGTTCAATGGCGGCACGGGCAAACTCTGTGAAGCGTTCCGCGTTGTCCGGGAAATCGAGGTTTTTGTCGCCGTAAATTCCGTCACGATCGAAATAACCCGGATCATCCAGAAAGAAGTACCGGACACCACGATGAGTGGAACCGCTGCGTATGGATGGAAAACGTAGGCGCGTCCCCTGAGGAATGGTCATGCTCTCCATCATGACGGAGTTCGTCTCGATGCCCCGGTAACGTGGCAGAAAGACGGCCACGTTGTGTCCCAGTTTCACCACCGACCGCGGCAGAGCCTCGAGGACATCGGCCAGGCCCCCGGTTTTGGCATAGGGCAACGCTTCGGAAGCTACAAAGAGTATGCGCATGCGGCCAAAGGAATTCCCTACGCTATCGGACGCTGGCGCAAGCGTCAAGCCGCTCAATTCCTGATTGCGTCGTAACTGCTGATAGACTGGCAAGAGCGACCCGATGGCTAGACAACGCTTGGGCCAACACTTTCTTGGCGATGCCGGGTGGCGCGAGAAAATCGCGCGAGCCATCGGCGTCTCCCCTCATGGCATGGAAGGGCTTCCCTTTTCCGGCACGCGAGACTACTGCTGGATTGAAGTCGGCGCCGGCCACGGCGAAATGACTCAGCACTTGATCCGCAGCGGCGCGCCGGTCTACGCCATCGAGCTCGATCCGCGGCTCCTGGAGGGCCTCGAGCGATTGGCTCGAGAGCACTCGAATTTGACGATTCTTTCAGGGGATGTTCTCGAAACCGACCTACGGGCAATCGCTTCGGCGCGCCGCATTCGCCTCTACGGAAACTTGCCTTACTACATCACCTCGCCAATATTGCATCATCTCTTTGGCTATGCGGACCTCATTGATGAAATCCATATTGTGGTTCAGCTTGAAGTCGCGCAGCGGCTCACCGCCCGCCCTGGGAGCAAATCGTACGGGTACCTTTCCGTGGTGACCCAGTTCTATACGCGCCCCGAGTTCGCGTTGCGGCTTCCGCGCGCTGCTTTTCGGCCTCCGCCTGAGGTGGGTTCGGCGCTGGTTAATCTGCGGCTTCCCGGCGAGCGGGCCAAGCTGACGATTCAAGTTGACGACGACTTTCTGGCGTTTGTAAAGACTTGCTTTTCGCACAAACGGAAGACGCTTTCGAACAATTTGCGCGACATCGCGGGCCCGGAACAGACCCGGAATCTGTTGTGCGACTTGGACCTTAGAAAGGATGCTCGCGCCGAACAACTAAGCGTTGCGGAATTGGCTGCTGTCTACCATTCTATTTCTTCAGCGATGCCACGAGTCGGTCGGGATAATCCGACATGATGCCGTCGACTCCGGCGTTCGCCAGCAGGCGCATATGAGCTGGGGAGTTTACGGTCCAGCAGACCACTTGCAGGTCGCGCTTTCGCGCCTGCTGCAAGAAATTCGGCGTCACCAAATCGCCGCGCACTGCGATTTGCCGGGCGCCAATCTCTACGGCTTTCTCGAACGGGTTCTTAATCTGCCCGTCGAAAAGCAGTCCAGTCATCAGCGTCGGCTCAATCCGGCGGAGGCCGGCCAGAATCGCGGGTTCGAAGGAGATCACCACAACCCGGGCAATTTCGCTGGAATCCCGCAGCGCGCCGATCAAGACGTGTTCGCCACCCCAGAAGCCTCCCGGTTTGAGTTCGAGGTAAAAGACGACATCGTGTTTCTTGGCAAATTCAAGAATCTCCTGCAGCGTCGGAACGCGCTCCCCCGTGAAATCGCTGGTGAACCACGAGCCCGCGTCGAGCTTCCTGACCTCCGCCATGGTCATGTCGTGGACCGCGCCATGACCATTGGTGGTTCGGTCGACGGTTTCGTCATGGATAGCCACAAAGTGGGCGTCTCGGGTCAACTGCAAATCAGTCTCGATAAAAGTCACGCCCTGTGTAACGGCACGGCGAAAAGCGGCGAGAGTGTTTTCTGGGGCGTAACCGGAAGCGCCCCGATGGGCAATGGCGAGCACGTAGCTGGGTTTCTCCGTGAGCAATCGGGCGGCTATAAAACTGGAAGAACGCGCGATGCTATGTCGTATGCTACCACTGAGAGGCCATTACGGTCCCCAATCTCTGGAGCGTGCTGCGTGAAGCCAAATAACGAGGCAAGGGTTGTGGAGCGAAAGACAAGGCACATCGGGATGCCTCGGGTGATCCTACAGGGCGGTGTGTTGCTCTGCCTAGCAACGGGTGCGATTTTTGCTGGCGCCCAGACTTCTCGAACGAGGCCGATAAGCGCCGAGGTCAAGGATTCGTCTCCCCTGGCACGGGAAGTTCATCATCAGCTGTTGGCCCTTCCGTTCTATTCCGTGTTTGACAATATCGGGTTTTCGCTTGAAGGGAGCAGGGTAACTCTGTTCGGACAGGTTCTGCGCTGGAGCTTGAAGAAAAATGCCGAGGCCGAAATCGAGAGCATCGAGGGGATCGATGTGGTAGTGAACCGCATCGAGGTATTACCAGCCTCGGCGAGCGACGACGAGCTTCGGCGGTCCATATACCGGTCGATTTTCGAAGACTCGACGCTATCGCGCTACGCTGTCGAAGCCGTGCCTTCCATCCACATCATCGTGAGAAACGGCGATGTGGCTCTGGAGGGTACTGTGTCGAGTGCCGCAGACAAAAATCTCGCGACCGCGCGGACAAACGGCCTTGCGAACGTGCGGAGTGTCAAAAATAACCTTATAGTGCAGGCAAAAGTCGGCGGGGGAGAATAAGTCTGGGCAAAAGCGGTCGGACCGGACAATCCTGTCCGGCGGGAGAACAGCGTGGCAGAAGCCAGGGATCCGTATTCGAACCAAGGCGACGCGAGGGATACGCCGGCGCGCCAGAACTTGGTAGCGCTGCGGCAGGCGTTGCTGCGTTTGCACAAGTCGTTGCTGGACATGGAGCGGCGCAACTACGAAAGGCTGCACGGCCCGGTGACCGCGGGTGAGTTGTTTCGCCTGGTGGTCGATGATCCGCAATTCTCCTGGTTGCACAACATTTCGGAGTTTGTCGTTCGTATCGACGAAGCCTTGGCGAGTCAAACAGGCGTGACCGAAAGCGATTCGCATGTAGCTGTATCACTGGCGCGCAAGATTTTTGCTCCCTCTGAGAGTGGCGACGGCTTTCAGAAAAAGTACTTCGACGCCATCCAGCGAGATCCTTCGGTCGTGATGGAACACGCGGCGCTCGTCCGGCTGTTTAGCAACGCGCCCGGCGATTCCGACGGAACCTAGGCCGTTACTTCCATAAGCGCGAACACGCAAGGAAAAGTACACGAGGAGTAGCAACCCAAGGGCAAACAGGTCCAGTCAGGCTCCCACGAAAACGTGCGCGCAATTTCCACGCTCGCGGTATACCATAAATTCCGGTCTATAGGGAGGCCGGCATGCCTAAAAAAGACAAGCTAACGGACGTCTCGGTCAAAATCGGCACTGCCCTGGGCAAGGCCGATAAGCGCGCAAGAAAGTTCCTGGCGGCGGGAGACATTGCAAAAGAAGAGCTGCACGAGATTTCCAAGCAGGTTGAAGAGCTGAAAAAGCAGCTGGCCAAGACGACCGCGCGTCTAAATAAGGCGCTGCGGTAATTGCCTGCGCTTGGAAGTTCGTGGTCGAGAGTCGCCCTCCCGGAGGTCCAAATTACGTGTCGATCCGACCCATAAAACGCATGGTTCGTTCGAAGCCGACGCGCGAGGGTGCCGGTGTGCATCTGCGTCGTGCTTTCGGTTTTGGCAACACGTCCGATTTCGATCCGTTCCTGCTGCTCGACGACTTCCGCAATGACGTTCCCGAGGACTATCTCGCCGGTTTCCCGTGGCACCCCCATCGCGGCATTGAAACCATCACTTACGTTCTGGCTGGAACCGTCGAGCATGGCGACAGCATGGGCAATCGCGGGATTATCGCCTCGGGAGATGTTCAGTGGATGACCGCTGGGAGTGGCATCATTCACCAGGAGATGCCTAAGGGGGATCCGGCGGGCCGAATGCATGGCTTCCAGCTCTGGGCCAACCTGCCCGCATCTCTGAAAATGACGGCGCCGCGCTACCAGGAGGTTAACTCTCCGGACATTCCCCAGGTTACCGACGACGATGGCACGCACGTTCGCGTGGTCTGCGGGAATTTCTGGGGAGCTACCGGCCCCGTCGACGGCATCGCGGCGGATCCCATCTACCTTGATGTGTCCGTTCCTGCGGGCAAGCGCAAGGCTCTTCCGGTCGACACCACCCGCCACGCTTTCGCCTATGTGTTTGCCGGCTCGGGAAAATTCTGCAACGCTTCCGACCCCCTCGCAGTCCCGACCGAGCCTGTCAGTTGGGCCGACACGCGTCCTCCGGCGGAGGCAGACAATCGCGCACTTGTTTTGTTTGATCGGGGCGATGAGGTGATGGTCCAAGCCGGCGATGACGGCATTCGCTTCTTGCTGGTTTCCGGAAGGCCACTCGAGGAGCCGGTGGCCTGGTACGGTCCGATTGTCATGAATACGCAACAGCAGCTGCAGCAGGCCTTCGAGGAGCTCGAGCGCGGCACCTTCCTAAGGCGCTGACCTCTTAGTTCTGTTTTTGGCCTGCCTCGAAAGGCTGAGAGGGGTCCTCGCCCAGAATGGACGCAAGAGTCCATGTGAAGAGCCTTGCGTCGGAATCCGAGAAGCAAAGCGGCGGGCGGAGTTTAATCACGTTGTGGTACGGACCGTCCGTGCCAGCCAATATGCCTTTCTCGCGAAGGCGGTTGACGATATACGAGGCTTGATTGGAGGCCGGTGCGCGAGTCTCCCGATCGTTTACAAGATCGATTCCTAGAAAAAGCCCCAAGCCTCGGACGTCTCCCATGACTGGGTAGTTGGTCTGCAGAGCCCTCAAATCATGGATCCACGCTGTGCCCACGCGCAAGGCGTTCTGCTGGAGCGCTTCATCCCGCAAAACGTCCAGAACGGCAAGACCCGCGGCGCAAGCGACTGGGTTGCCGCCGAAAGTGCTGAAGAACTCCATGCCATTGGCGAAGGAAGCCGCGATTTCGGGAGTCGTGACCACAGCCGCAAGCGGGAAGGCGTTGCCGATGGGTTTCCCGAGGACAACGATGTCAGGCACAACGCCTTGCGTTTCGAATCCCCAGAAATGCGTTCCCAATCGGCCGAATCCCACCTGGACTTCATCCGCAATGCACACCCCACCGGCCGCTCGCACATCTTTGTAGACTTCGGCCAGATAGTTGGGAGGAAATACGATCTGTCCGGCGACACTCGGCATTGTCTCCGCCAGGTAGGCTGCGATTCCCTGCCCTTTCCTTCGCAACGCATCCAGAATTTCGTCCACAAGCGAAGCATATTTGTTGCCAAGGTCGGCTTCCCCTCGTCGGTAGATCCCACGATAGTCATCCGGGATGGGCGCGACGTGTACCCACGGTTTTCGCCCGCCGCCTCCTGGCCCGTTGAACTTATACGGGCTGGCGTCAATCAGTGTCGAGGTGTGGCCGTGATAGGCGTGCTCGAGCACGATCATGTCTTCCCGGCCTGTGTGCGTTCGAGCCAGGCGAAGAGCCAGTTCATTGGCCTCGCTTCCCGAGTTCACGAAATAGCAAACCTTCAACGGAAAAGGTAGTAGCTCGGTCAGACGCTCGGCATAACGGAGAACCTTGTCGTGCAGATAGCGGGTGTTTGTATTCAGCAACGCGATCTGCCGTTGCACCGCTTCGACGACGCCAGGGTGAGAATGGCCCACAAGCGGAACATTATTATACACATCGAGGTATACTCGGCCGGAGTCGTCGTACAGGAATTGCTTCCAACCGCGAACAATCTTCAAGGGTTTCGAATACGAGATGCTTAGATTCTTCCCGAGCAATTCATGGCGTGCATTGAGCGTGGCGGCCAGGTCTGGTTCTGCGGCCGGAAATGACCGAGGTGGTATCCGAAGAATGAGGTTTGGGTCCGGCGACAGACTCGTGAAAACCTCGCGTTGAGATGCGTATGCGACACCGGGAAAATCCGTCGAGAGGTCGAGTAAGTCGACAATGACCTGAAAATGAAGATGCGGTGTCCAGCCGCCGTTCTCTGTCGCCGCTCCTACCGAGGCAAACTTCTCGCCGCTACGCAGTTCTTGGCCGATGCGAAGAGACGTTAGGGACGCGCGGGAAAGGTGGCCGTATAAGGTGAAAAATTCGGTGTCACCGTCGCTTTGGTGCTTCAGTATCACGACCGGGCCGTAGTCGAACGGCTGCGCGTTGTCGGCCAGCGCGTGGACCGTGGCTTCGAATGGAGCCGAAATCACGGTCCCAGATTCAACGAAAAGATCAATCCCGAGGTGCACAGTCCTGCGCTCGTCGGTGGGATTTTCACTCGAGCCAAATTGCGGCGCGGAATACAAGGGCCGAATCTCGTTGTAGCGGCCAACGGCTACAGGGGACTTCGCCGTATCGAGCACTTCCCGAAGTTTTCGAGTCAGAGAAGATTCGCTGGCTGCGGCTGGGTCGGCGCCAAGGAGCGTGCCCGAGACGCTAAGATCGAGCACTGGGCAGTTGTTCTGACTGAGGCTCTGTGGAATGACCGGTGCCGCCGACCCGGCCTTTTGCGCGAGCCAGTTCTGAACGCTGCCTGACTGCGGAACAGCGGAAAGCCCGCAGGCAGACCGAAAGACGTAATGGGCAAGTCGTGGATGAATCTTCGCAAGGCGCTCCAACGCTCGCCAGGCCGCCGCTTCACTAACGGTTACGTACGGATCGTTGGGGACAAGCGACCGCTGGCGCGCAGAGTTCACCACACTCACCGCAAGGCGTGCACACATTAAAGGGAAGAATGCGGCGATTTCAGCCTCGTTCAGCGGAAACGCCTGATAGTAGGCCGCAAGCACGGCCGCGGCGGCGCGGAGCGGCTGCTCATCCGTCAGAAGCGCGTAAGCTGCCGCAATGGCAGGTTCCGCCACAGTGAGTCCGAAATGCATGTCGCCAAAATCGATGACGCTGAGGACTGTTCGAGGCTGCGGCCAGGCGGGGGACACAAGGACGTTGTGATCGTTAGCGTCGCCATAGATCACGCTGCGCCGAAAACCCCTGAAATCAATTTCCGAAGCCGCGTTAAGGAACTGTTGAGCGAGGGCCCGCCGCTTCCGATCAATCACAAACGGGAGATAATCACGGGCCCAGGCCGCCCGGGAGAGATCCCATTTCAGCTCGCGCAGTGCTCCTGGGTGCGTGAAATCGAGCAGCGCTCTGTCGATCTCGGCAAGGAAACGACCAAGGCTCGCAAGCAGTTCGGGGCTGTGCGGTTTAACTTCAGCGAGCGTCGCGCCGGGAACAAAGGTCAGAAGGCACACCAGCCGCTCATTGCCCCCCTCCAGTTTTTGACGAGCGAACAGTCCCCCTTGCGAGTTGGGGACCACACGGGGCAGCGTGAGGTGCGGCAGTCGTTCGGCAAGGTGCGTAAGCGCGCGGCATTGCAGATCCACGAAGGACTCCTCGCGGGCCGGATGCATGATCTTGAGGACAAACACGCGCGAATCTGGCGTGAAAAGCTGAAAATTATCGTCATATTCGCCGGGCAGAACTTGCGCAGTGACCTCTAGCCCGTACGCAGCCGACGCGAGACGGGACGCTTCGCGAGCGGTAAGCGGAGGCGCAACGCGCGCTTCAGGCATAATCATGCCGGAAATTGTAACGGCGAGCAGCAGGATTCGGCAAACGGGAGCAACTGGCGCTCAATCGGATCCTGCACCATTTCAACCCCCTTGTGGCCGGGCGCGAGTGCCGAGCAAGACCATCACAACGCAAACCGCGACCGGCAGGAAGAAACCCGCTCGCAGTGATATTTGCGAGGCCACGATGCCAACCAGCCAGGGGAGCACAGCCGCACCCAGACTACCGGCGCTGAAGAATAGGGCACCGATCCAGGTAGAGTCCGCACGATAGATGGCGGCGAGCCACGTCACAAAAATCGGATACTGGGGAGCGAGTCCGAATCCGGCAGCTGCCGCGCCAACATAGAGCGCGGACAACGTTCCCGACAACGCGATCAGAACGGAGCCGAAGGTCGCTAACAGGAGTCCGCCGGCGGAGATCACGGCTGGGGAGGCGCGCCGAAACGCAAGCGGGGCAACTCCACGCCCGAGCAGAAGAAAACCGTAGAAGACAGAGGGAGCCAACGCGAGCGAAGCGGCGTTCATGATCGGCAGGCGCTTTTCGTGCGTGGCCACCCACCCTCCGAGCGCCACTTCGACGCCCACGTAAAGAAAAAAAAGGAAAAGCAGGGGAATCGCTTGCGGCTGCCGGCGGAGGCACGCCTGCCACTCGGACAAGGAATGGATTGCGGGCAGACGCGCGGCAGCCGCCGGAATAGACCGGAGCGACACATGGAGGAGAGCGACCACCAAAGACAGAACCGCCAGAGCAATGCAAAAGCCGCGCGTTCCGATGATCGGCAACAGCAACCCGATCAGGAACGGGCAGAAGACGGCGCCGATGCTCCAGGAAAAGTTGAGAAGGGTCACGGCCGCAGCGGTGTTTTTGGAGGGGAGTTGCGTGGCCCGAATGTTGATCGCCGGATTCGTGAAACCATAGCCGAAGCCATTGACACCAACCAAGGTCGCTGCCAAAATCCACGGCCCCATACCAAGAAATGCAAACCCAATTGTGAAGGCGACGAAACCGGCCGCGCATACCTTGGAAAAGCCAAAGCGGGGGATGACCACGCTGGTCAGCGCGACGCCGAGGAAACTGCCGAAATACTGCGCGGTGAACAGAAAACCGGATTGCGCGTCGCTCAACGCCCAGTGCCGCGCAAAAACCGGCAGGACCGGCCCAAGAAGCGTGGTGATCACACCAATCAGAACGAAGCTGACGTGAAGCAAAAGCCATTCATTCCGTGGTTCTGGCTCCAGGAAAAGGGTGGGAAAGGCCATTGATGCGTGAGTGTGGCACAGGGACACAGGATCGGACAAGCGCACGGCAGCAGCAGCGCTTTCCTAGCAAGTCGCTCAACCCCACCGGGATTTGGTGCTTGTGTTTCCTTTATGCGGGGTAGGCGCAGGGAGGTACGGCTCGCGTGTGTGATTTCGTCGGTATTCATCGCGAGACTGATCGCAGGGCGCACGCCGGAGTATCAGGACGCGAGTCAAAATAAGAGAAGGAAAACCCCCGGCCGCGATACCGACAGATCTGGTCATGTGGGGCTCGGGACTCGCTGGCGGACATTTCGCCCGCCGCAGCGGACTTTCAGATACCGCGACTAGCCAAGGCTCGGAGAATGAATAGCGATGACCTGCGTCGAATCGTGGCCCTGACTCAATGCGCAGTGCGCGAAGCCAATTTTCCAGAAGAGGCATTGGGGGGCTGAAAGCGGTAGCCAACCCAAGGCTCGGTGAGAATATACCTCGGTTGCGAGGGATCCTTCTCGATTTTCTTGCGCAACTGGTTGATGACCACGCGGAGGTTTTCAGTCTCCTCGCCATATTCCGGTCCCCAAACTGTCTGTAGCAGCCGACGATGGGTAACCGGCTTGCCCTGATTGGCGATGAGATGCTTGAGGACTTCGAATTCTTTTGGAGCGAGATGGACTTCTTCGCTTCCAACGGTCACGCGCCGCTGTTCGAAATCGACAGAAAAATCCTTGGAATGAAACGGCGCGAGACCTTCAGCGGATGGATGTCGACGGAGAGAAGCTCGAACGCGCGCAAGCAGCTCTTCGATGCCAAAGGGTTTGGTCACGTAGTCGTCAGCACCAGCATCGAGGGCCATGACCTTGTCGCGCTCTGCGCTGCGAACGGTGAGGATAATGATCGGAGCGTCTGTAAAGCGGCGGATTTCGCGGCAAGCCTCGACACCGCTCATGCCGGGGAGATTGACGTCCAACAGAATCAGATCCGGCTTGAGCTTGCGGATCCGTTCTAAAGCTTCCTCGCCGCTGGCAGCTTCGCTGATGGTGTAGCCCCGGAAGGAAAGTGTCGAGCGCAGAACTCGGCGAATCTGAGGTTCGTCATCGACGACGAGGATGTTTGGAGAGGTCATCGTGTTTCGCTCCACACCGGTGCGACGGGAAGAGTGAACGAAAAGACGGAGCCGTGTCCCAGTTGGCTGGTCACCGAAATAGCACCCCCGTGGGCCGTAACAATCGCTTTGGCGATCGGTAGCCCCATGCCGGTGCCTCTTACTCGATAGCGCTGATCCCTACCGCGGTAAAACTTATCAAAGATCAGTCCTTGTTCAAATGGATCTATGCCGGGTCCACGGTCGGCCACGCTTAGCGTGACGAAGTCACCCGTCAGATCGGCAGAAATCGTGATGGGCTGATCTTTCGGCGAGTAGAGATGCGCATTGTCGATCAACTGGACGAGAATGTCCCTTGTGCGGTTACCGTCAGCACGGACTTGTGGAAGGTCCGGACTCACCCTCACAATGATCTGACGATCGCCGAGAGACTTCCGGAGATGCTGGACGGCAGCGTCAATGGCGCTAGAGACCGAGAGAGGCTCGATGTGAAGTTGCAGTTCTCCGGCCTCGAGCTTGGCCATTTCAGCGGCTTCCTCGACAAGATGATTCAGACGGTCGCACTCTTCATTAATGATGGTGAGAAGTTCGTGCTGCTGATGGTTTTGGCTTGAAGACGAAGCCAGAAGATCGGTAGCCGCGGCCTTGATGGCGGTGAGTGGAGTGCGAAAATCGTGCGCGATGGAATCGAGAAGAGCAGATTTTAACCGCTCGCCCTGGCGCTCGGCTTCGGTTTCGCCAATCTGCTCGACCGAGCGCGCGCGTTCCATGGCGATGGCCACCAACGAGCTGATGGCATCGAGGGTCTGTCGGGAAAGGCGCGCACCGGAAATACCCAAGCTTCCTATGGGCCTGACCCCGAGACGTACGGGCAGGAAATAGAGGCCTTGCAGATTGTCGGAGACGGTTTCGTCCCGCGAAAACGCTGCCTTCATCTGCTCTTCGTCAATTTGGGCAGCGCCGTAGCCGGACCGGTAGAACTTGCCTTTTTGCGGAACAAACAATTCCGCGGCGCCGGCCTCGAAACTGTCCACCAGGAAGTTTGGAATCGCATTCATCAACTGAATGACGTTCCCTTCCCCGAGCAACTTCTGGCTGAAAGCGTAAAGCCGTTCGACCTCTCGGCGGCGGCTGTGTGCCGCATTGGCCTCTTTCCGGATGCGGGCCGAAAGCTGGCTTCCCACGATCGAAGTGAACAAAAAAGCAAACAGGGCCACCCAGTTTTGCGGGTCGGCAATGGTGAGCGTCCCGATTGGGGGCAGAAAGAAATAGTTGAAGAGCAGCATCGCGCTAACGGACATGATGACCGACACGACCATGCCCCAGACCGCGGAAACTGCTAGAATCGCCAGAAGGAATGACAGCGCCACTGTCGTCTGGTTCACTTGAATGACGCGGCTGTAAACCAAAGTGATGGAGGCGAGCAGAATCGCGGCGACCACGAGGCCGATCCCGCGTCCGACGACCGAGCGCGACATGTTCGTATTGTAACTCAGCCATTGAATCCTGCCGCGGAGCGAAGCGAGCCTTGCCGAAAAAACCTGAAGAGTGGCTTGAGGTCGCCTCGCCAACCAACAAAACGCGTGGCATCTTCAAGCTTTTTCTGGGCTACGCCCCGGGGGTCGGAAAAACATACAACATGCTGAGCGAGGCCATCCGCCGCAAGAGCCGCGGAGAGGATGTTGTCGTTGGAATCGTCGAGACCCATGGACGGAGAGGAATCAAGGAACTGGCAGCGCAGCTTGAGGCCGTGCCGCGAAAGCAGATCGACTACAAGGGGACTCTCTTCGAAGAGATGGATATAGACGCGATCTTGGCACGCCGGCCCGAGGTCGTATTGGTCGACGAGCTAGCCCACACGAATATACCCGGAAGCAGGCACCGGAAGCGCTATGAGGACATACAAGAGCTGCTTGCGGCCAAAATCGACGTCATTTCGACTCTGAATATTCAGCACATCGAAAGCCTTGCTCCCACCGTACACGCTATCACGGGCATTACTGTCCGGGAAACGGTGCCCGACTGGGTGCCGCTGTCGGCGACGGAAACCGTGATGGTGGACCTGACTCCGGAAGCACTACATAACCGGATGAAGCGCGGAGATGTCTACAGCCAAGAGAAGGTCGAGCAATCGCTCAAGAATTTCTTCCGACGGGGAAACCTGATCGCGTTGCGCGAACTCGCGCTGCGTCAGGTGGCGGAACAGGTGGACCGCAGCCTCGAGTCCTACATGGATGCGAAAGACATCCGGCAGAACTGGGGTGTTCGCGAGCGGATAACCGTGTGCATTTCCGGAAGCCCTTCGGGGCAATACCTGATCGCAAGGGCGGCAAGAATGGCTCGGAGGATGGACGCGGAGCTATATGTATTGCACGTCGAACGGGAGTTTGCCCCGCGGGAGGAGAATCCGCAGGTACTAGAGGCAAACCTGCGATTCGCGGAGAATCTCGGGGCGAAAGTCGTGAAGCTCAAAGGCCGGAGCGTGGCGGACACGATCGCGGATTTTGTGCGCTCGAAACACATTACGCAAGTAATTTTCGGGCGTGCGCCGATCCGGGACTGGCGCAAATACCTTTACCTGTCTGCAGTGCATCGGTTCCTGAGGGAGTCTCCGCCGGTGGACGTGCACATCGTTACCCAGGATCCCCAGGATCTGCAATAGCGGCGCAGCCGAGCCAAACGATACATTTGAATTCAGGAATGCTGCTCTGTTCCTGCTTGCGATCCCTCGACGTGAGCGCCGGCATAGCCGTCCGGATGCCTGCGGTGCCATTCCCAGGCGCTCGCGACAATAGCCTCGAGGTCGGAGAATTTTGGCTTCCACTGCAATTCCTTGCGGATTCTCTCGGAGCTGGCAATGAGCACCGCTGGGTCTCCTGGTCGGCGCGGCGAGTCCACCGAGCGAATCGTCCGCCCGGTGACCTTCCGGGCAATCTCGATGACTTGCCGCACGCTGAATCCGCTACCGTTGCCCAGATTGTAGACGAGTCGGCCGGAACGCCCCAAAGCGTCTAGCGCGAGCATGTGCGCTTCAGCTAGATCGCCGACATGGATGTAGTCCCGGATGCACGTGCCATCCGGCGTGGGATAATCCGTTCCGAAAACGTCGACGTGCTGGAATTTCCCCAGGGCCGTGCCCAGCACACGGGGGATCAGGTGAGTTTCCGGATGGTGCGCCTCGCCGTGATCTGACCCAACGGCACCCGCGGCATTGAAGTAACGCAAACTCGCGTACCGCAGACCGTGAATCCGATGGAACCAGTCGAGCATTCTCTCGACCAACAGCTTCGATTCGCCGTAGGCATTCGTCGGCTGCAGCGGATCGTCTTCCTCGATCGGAGTGCGCTGGGGATTCCCAAAGAGCGCGGCCGTCGAGGAGAAGACAAATCGCTTCACGCCGGCGGCAAGCATGCATTCCAGAACGCCCAGCGCGTTGGCGGTGTTATTTCGGAAGAAGTTTTCCGGGCACTTCATCGATTCGCCGGCCTCGATGAACGCCGCGAAATGCATCACCGCGTCAAATCGTTGCGAGTTGAAGAGGTGCGCGAGACGATCTCTGTCGGCGAGATCGGCGGCAACGAATTCCGCCAGCGGCGGTACAGCCTGGCGATGTCCGCGGCTGAGGTTATCGAGGACCGTAACTTGATGCCCGGCGTTCAACAGCCCAGCTGCAACGACGCTCCCGATGTATCCCGCCCCGCCAGTCACCAGAACCTTCATCGTTTCCTTTTCCGCCTAGTCGACCGCCAGGCTCATCGTTGCGGTTTGCGTCTCAGACGAAGTCACAGTGTCGGTTCCAACAACGGTTACAGTATACGTTCCCTTCGCTGCGGTCGGGGTGCTCGCCGGTGGTGACGCGGTCGAGCTTGCGCCCCCGCCTCCGCCTCCGCAACCTGACACCGCGAA
>Ga0209465_10000791_pt1 | contig 14463 bp, 15 predicted proteins | sample PanSoiPlot1MoBio_FD_188321 | JGI IMG/M metagenome (GOLD analysis project Ga0209465, IMG submission 188321) | Tropical forest soil microbial communities from Panama analyzed to predict greenhouse gas emissions - Panama Soil Plot 1 MoBio (SPAdes)... | ecosystem: Environmental > Terrestrial > Soil...
GCAGACGACAACATGACGCGGCACATCGCCGACCATCGCCTCATAAGAGGCGGGCATTGTACCCGCTTGCTGCAAATAGAACGCAAAGAGCTCCTCAAGGCAACGGATCGAGCGCTCGCAATCCTCGGTGATTAGCGGATGGTTGTAAATATGGGCAAACAGGAAGCCCTTCAGCAGCGCGTTCTGGTTGCGGGCAGTATCACTGAACCGCGCCAGGCGAGCCGGTGCGCGCCGGATCTCTTCCGGCGACTCGACGTGCGCTTCGAACACCAGCCGCTGCGTGCTGGTGATCAAATCGCTCGCCAAATGATCGAGCACGTGGCGCAAGGCCTCGTTAAATTTGAGTTTGACGCGTGCGCTTGGGTGCTGGGCATCGACCCTGGCGTAAAGCTCGCCGAAGAAAGGAACTTCCTGGCAAAGCATCTCGAGGTCGAGGAGGTTGGCTTCGAGAGCATCGTCTAGATCGGCGGTGTTGTAGGCAATCTCGTCCACCCAGTCGATCAATTGTGATTCGAGAGGAGGACGGAGATCGAGCAGGTACTCGCCAAGTTCAGGAAATTGCTCGGGGGGATAGTCGCGGGAGTGCTTAATAATGCCCTCACGCACTTCGAACGTGAGATTCAGGCCGTTAAATCCAAGGTAGCGGTGCTCGAACTGCTCGACGATGCGCAGCGCGTGGAGGTTGTGATTAAAGCGGCCGCCGTAGACGCGCATTAGTTCGTCGAGTTTGCGTTCACCGGCGTGCCCAAACGGCGGGTGGCCGATGTCGTGGACGAGTGCAAGCGCTTCAACAAGTTCCGAGTTCAGCCCGAGCGCTCCGGCAACCGTACGTGCAATCTGGGAGACTTCGAGCGTGTGGGTGAGCCGGTTCCGGAAGTGATCCGAGAAGCGCGCGGTGAAGACTTGTGTCTTGGCTTCAAGCCGCCGGAAGGCGCGCGAATGAACGATGCGGTCGCGGTCGCGGGCGTATTCGCTGCGATAAGGATGCGGCTGTTCGGGGTAGCGGCGTCCGCGAGATTTGGCCGCCTGCATGGCCCAAGGTACGGGAACGCTTGGCGTTTCGATGGCCGAAACCTCCGCCAACGGTTGCGTGCGGCCCCTTGAATCAGGACTTCGGAGTGAGCATTTCCAGTCCGCGGTCCGCTTCGTCAGCAACCGAAGTGTTGGGGTAATCCTTCTTGAGCCGTTCGTAGAGCGCCGTGGCCTGCTTAGGATCGGATTGGCGAAGGATACTCCCGAGTTCGAGCAGCACCATGGGCTTCGGAACCAGGATCGAGTCTGTCGTGGAAAGGGTCCGCAGGGTCTTCTCGGCTTCAGCCATATTCCCGGAGCGTTCCGCGATCAGCGCCGACTGGAACTGCGCGAGCGCGGCGAGCTCCTTGTCGGAACCTGCGTTCAACTTCTTCAGCTCTTCGGAGGCCTGATTGAGGCGATCCAAATCCATCAGGCACAACGCCGAGTAGTAGCGCGCCAGTTTGCCCGGGTTTGTGCCAGGATATTTTGAAGCGACCGCCGCAAATTTCACCTGCGCATCCTGGGAACGCTGAGCCGCTTCCTTGTACGCGGGTTCACCGGGCAGAGCGGGCTGGCCGGCGGTGACGAGGGGCGCCTGATACACCTTTACGGCCTCGTCGAACGCCACTTGTGCCTGATCATTCTGGCGGGTCGAGTAAAACCTCCAGCCGAGATAGCCCGCGGCGATCACAATAACGGCGAGAAGAGCGATTGCTGCCAGCCGGGTGTGGGAAAGAACGGCTTCTGCGCCATGCTCAAAGGTTTCCCGAACTTTGTCCTGCTTCAGTTCCTTGCGCGAAATATGCTCAGCCACAGTCGGTCTCCTGCCAGATATGCAATTCTTTATCGTAACATAAGTGCGGCGCCAGGGCGCCCAAAGCGCGGTAACCCTTGTTGCAAAAGTGGTGTCAATACACCTCGCCACGACGACAGACGTGCTAGTTTAGAAACATGCAGGCTGGATGCGTCCATTGCGGCCAACAACATCTGCTGAAAGATGAGGTCGTGGCAAAGCACGCCAAGGTGCAGTTTCGCTGCACCCGGTGCGACAAGACCACCATTGTCGAACTGAAGCGGCGCACCGACGAAACCGTGGTCATCTCCCCCATGCCGTCCTTTGCCCGGGCGGACGCTTCGACACAAAACCTGCGTCTTCCGCCCGCGGACGAAAGCTTGAATCTTCCTGCTGGCGTGAACGTGGTCCTAACCGTGGAAAGCGGGCCGGAGCGGGGCAAGTCCTTCACCCTGGCGAACCCGCGCACCGTGCTGGGCCGGAAGGGTGCTGACATCGCGCTCGAGGATCCCGAGATTTCCCGCCATCACTGCGTCCTCGAAGTCCGGGACCAGGTGGTCAACCTGAAGGATCTTGATTCGACCAACGGAACGTTTTTTGCGGAAGAGCGGGTGCGCGCGGCCATGTTGCGCAACGGCGACTTCTTCCGCGCCGGAAGCAGTACCATCCGAGTGTCCTTTCAGCCCAGGTGACACCGAGCCGCGGAACGTGCGCGCCCTTGCTGGGGGTAAGATACTCACGCGGGCTTGAGGGCCACTCCGCAAAAACGATGAACCGCCTCTCTGTCTGCGTCATCGCCCAAAACGAGCAGGAGAATCTTCCGCGGCTGCTAAAGTCTGTCGAAGGCATCGCCGACGAGGTCGTGGTGGTGGACGGCGGCAGCACGGATCGAACCAGTGAGGTCGCACGGGAATTTGGCGCCAAGGTGTTCCCGCGCGCGTTTACCAATTTCGCCGAGCAGAAGAACTTCGCGGCTTCGCTGGCTTCCAATGATTGGATTTTCATGCTGGATGCCGACGAAGAACTCAGTGGGGAACTGAAGCAGTCCGTGATTGAATGGAAAGCCGGAAAACCGGAGTTCCGCGTATACGAAATGCCGCGGTTGACCTGGTATTTGGGCGCGTGGATTCATCATTCGCACTGGTATCCCGACTGGCAGCGGCGCATGTACCGGCGTGACCAGGCGGCTTTCGCGGGGACCGTTCACGAGGCGCTGCGCTTCGCAGGCCAGCCCGGGCGACTGCGCGGAGACCTGCTGCATTACACCATGAGCGATTTTGCCGAGCACGAGGAAAAACTCGAACGCTATACCACCGCTCTGGCGCGGCAGATGTTTTCACAGGGGAAACGCCGTTGGCGTGGCGCGATGTGGGTTGCGGCGCCCTGGAGCTGGGTCCGGCACTTCTTCCTGGGAGCCGGCTTTCTCGATGGCTACCGCGGCGCCCTGATCGCAAAAATGGCCGCGCGAGGCGTGTGGCTCAAATTCAAGAAGCTGGGTGAACTGGTCGAAGCCGAGAAGCGCGCAAAAAGTCAGGGTGCCACGTGATACCGCTCTTCGTGGACCTCGACCGAGAGTGGCGCGGAGGGCAAAGCCAGGCCCTTCTGCTCCTGAAGGGCCTGTGCGAGCGCGGGCACAGCGCAGAGCTGCTGGCCGTGCGGGGTTCGTTGCTCGCCAAACGCGCACGGAAGGAGAGGGTCTACGTTCACACCGTCGGCAGATCATTGAGGCGTTTGTACGGCGCAGCGCAAATCAGAAAAATGGTCGCCGAGGGCCGCTTCGACCTGGTCCATGTAAATGAAGCACACGCGTTGAGCGCCGCCTGGCTGGCGGGCGCCCACAAGCGGCTACCAATGCTGTTGTCCCGCCGGATCGGGTTCCCTCTTCAGAAGAATTGGGTTTCGAACTCGCGCTTCCGTGCGCTGACGCGCTTCGTGGCCAATAGCGAGCAGGTTCGGCAGACTCTTCTCGACGCAGGAGTCCCTGCCGAGCGGATCTCCATTGTCAACGAAGGCGTGGAAATCCCGGAGTTGCCGTCACCCGTGGAGCGGGAAGCGGCGCGAAAAAAGTGGCAGATTGCTGACGGCGAATACCTGTTTGGCTGTGCCGGCGCTTTTGTGCCCGAGAAGGGCCAGCGGCATTTGGTCGAGGCCCTTGGCGCAATTCGTGGAAAATTCCCACAAGCGCGGCTGCTGCTCACCGGCAAAGGCGAGACTCTCGGCGAGATCAAGGAGCTGGTCGGGCGGCTGAACTTGCGGGATATCGTGATCCTGCCGGGTTTTCAAACGCACATGCGCGACTTTTATGCCGGTTTGGATGCCTTCTTGTTTCCATCGGAATTCGAAGGACTGGGCACGGCACTTCAGACCGCGATGGCCTACGCGCTCCCGGTTGTATCCACGGTGCGTGGAGCGCTCTCGGAAGTGGTCGAGGATGGCCGAACCGCGATTGTCGCCGAACCAAACCCGGAGCAATTCGCGGCTGCAATGGAACGGCTGTTGCTGGATCGTCAGTTGCAGAAAAAGCTGGGCGAAGCCGGACGGGAGGAGATCAAGAAGCGTTTTTCGGCCGACCGCATGGTCGAAAGCACGCTCCGAGTTTATGCGCAGGTGCTGCAATCGCCCTAGAGCGGTCACCACCTAGTCTACGGAGCAAAACAGAGCGGGCCCTTCCCGCAAAAAGGCAAAAGCGCCGAACGGCTCCTTCTCGACCCGCACGGCGCTTCCCTTTGCGCAAGTAACTGAACTTCCGTAAGAAATATTCCAGCAGTTCCCTCCTATCCGCTTGCCGAAATTCGTCAAGCTAATTTGCAGATTCGACCACCCATCGTCCTTGCGGCTCGACAAACTCCACCCCAATGGCAAAACCGCCACCGAGGGGCTGGCAATAAGCCACCCGAGCCTTCGAACGAAACTCTCCGGAACGCGATACGAACGAGACGGTCGCGTTTCTCTCCCACTGACGGATGGTGAGCACGCGTGCGCCCCTAGCGCTAACGTTTTCCGTAAACGTCGATTCAGCGCCAGGCAGATGCCGGTGACCGTCGAGCACCACGGGCACCTCCATCGGAACACGGCGTTCGCAGCGTCGCGTGGCGCGGATGATCTTTTGAGGCATCGGCATCTTCCTCACAGGCACGCTGCGATTCGGGCGATGGAATTCATCGGGGTGCCCCGGCGCTTCATGCGATAGAGCACGCGGTCGGCCGAACCCAAGAGCTTCTCGGCGGTGTCGCCATCTTCGGGGTAAGCCGCAATTCCCGCACTTACCGAAAGAGCGGGCTCTTCCGTTTCCATCGCCAGGCGCTCGCGAACACGGGTGGCGACGCGCGTGGCAATCTCTCTCGGCGCCTCGGGCAAAACCAGGGCGAATTCATCGCCTCCGTAGCGCGCGGGAGTATCGATGGCGCGCGAGTGATTCCGCAGGATCTTGCCCAGGCGCACGAGAGCGCGGCTGCCAACAAGATGTCCGTAGCGATCATTAATGACTTTGAGCCCGTCCATGTCGAGCAGCACGATGCTGAACGGACGGTTGGTCCGCCGCGAACGGTCGAGTTCGGATTCAATCACCGCGATGAGCCGGCGGTAGTTGGCCAGCCCCGTGAGCGGGTCACTCACCGCGAGAGTGCGAACCTGATCGAACAGGCGCGCCTGATCAATCAACGCGGCGCAGAGCATGATCGTGTAGCTGGCTACCTTGCTGAGCTCGGCCAGGAAAAAAGGCCCGTCGAAGAGGCGGCGCGAAAACAGCGCTGCCAGGTGGCAAGCCATATTCAGCAAAGCGACGAGAAACAACGAATAGTCGTACAGTGACGAGTCGCCATCCGCTTTCTTTTCTGCACGAAATCGCCGGTAGAAAAAGATCGCCGCGAGGGCGAACAGCCCGCCGGGAAGAAGTTCCCACGGTCGCGAAAACAGGGCGCCGTATTCTGCGACCGGCGTGGCCGGGGCTGCAATAAAAGCCGCACTGGTGACATAGGTGGCGGCGGCCACGACGAAAAGGGCTCCCGCTGTTTCGCGGCTCGGCTGCCTGGAGGTCGGAAGAAAGCGCTCGACGGCCAGCGCGGCGAGCAGCAATACCGCCAGGAGCGTGCGTCCGACCATCCATCCCATTGGCACGTGAGAAAGGGCCACGTGTCCGGTGCGGATCAATTCATTGAGGCTGAAGTAGCCGACCGTCTCGATCATGCCGGAGAGCACAAAGCCAAATGCCAGAATAAACGCGGTCCGATCGTGGGTGCCGCGGAAGCGCACGAGGGCGTTCGCCGCATAACAAAAGCTGAGGAGGGACCCGCCCACCTCGAGGTAGAGGTAGGTGCTGGGCGCTGTCGCCACCAGGGCATAGCGGGAATAAAAGACGAGTCCAAGGAAGAGGGCCACGATTAAGCCGTAAGCAATCGCTGGCTGGTAGCCTCGCTCCTTGCGGAGAAAACCCGTGATTTTCACCCAATCTCCCAAAGCAACCCCCAAAAGCCGTAGAAAAGCCGTCAAGACCGGGGAATAGCACGTCCATGCCCTTTCCCGCCGTGAAAACGCGCACCGCAAGCTATTGCACAGAAAGAACTTATTCTTGCGGTAAGGAAGCGATGTTCGACCTGAGACAGCTTCGAGACGAGAAACGAAGCGTCAGCTTGCGCTTTTGAGACTCTATAGCGTTTGTATCGAGAGAGTTAGCAGCCGTTGAGACAAAACCGGCGCAGAGTCGCACGGAGTCTCAACCTGAGACTGTCTCACGGTCTTGAGGTTTGCGTATCGCTGGGCATCAGGCCTTTGGGAGGGCCGGGAGATCGCGGGCCGCTATGGGGCTGACAAAGTTCTGGCGCTTGTGGGTGCCATCGCAAAAAGGCTCGTTCCCAGAAAGCCCGCAACGACAAAGCGTGATGGAGGTGCGGCCGCCAAGCCCGAAGTGCTTGCCCTCCTGGTCGACCAGCTCAAAATCCCCTTCGATGCGAAGAGGGCCGTTGTTGAAAACGGTTACCTTAGTTCCAGCCACAGGTTCCTCCGAGACTTGGCCAAGACCATGAGGGCGCGCAAGGCAACTCCAAGATAACGGCAGCGGAAGCGAAAAACTAGGACGCGACGACGAAAGGGTCACCTCCTTCACTCCGTTGATACAGAATGTGTCAGTAACGCGCGACCGTGGGATCGACTTCGGTGGACCAGGAGAGAATGCCACCGCGCAAATTGTAGATCTTGCGAAAACCGGCTTTGCGAAGAAAATCCACGGCTCGCGCGGAACGCGTTCCGCTGCGGCAGTGCGCAACGATTTCGTGGGAGGAATCCAGTTCGTGGACGCGGTGAGGCAGTTCCCCCAGGGGGATCAGGTGGCCCTTGAGGTTGCAGATCTGATATTCGTGCGGCTCGCGCACATCCAGAATGAAAAGGTCATCGCCTTGTTCGAGTCGTTGTTTCAATTCCCGGGCGGTCATTTCCGGAACGTGCAGGTCGCTTTCCGGCTCCTCTTCGCCGCGGATTCCGCAGAATTCGTTGTAGTCGATGAGCTGCTGAATCTTAGGATGGACACCGCAGATCGGACAATCGGAATTCTTGCGAAGCTTCAGTTCGCGGAATTTCAGGGCGAGTGCGTCGAAGAGCACAAGGCGGCCAGCGAGCAAATCGCCGCGCCCAAGAATCAGTTTGATTGCTTCGAGAGCCTGAAGCGACCCAACAATGCCCGGAAGCACGCCTAATACTCCACCTTCCGCGCAGGAAGGCACAAGGCCCGGCGGAGGTGGCTCGGGATAAAGGCATCGGTAGCACGGGCCGTCGGGCATGCCGAAGACCGTGACTTGCCCTTCAAACCGGAAGATCGAACCGTAAACGTTGGGCTTGCCGAGCAGCAGGCAGGCATCGTTCACAAGGTAGCGCGTGGGAAAATTGTCGGTGCCATCGACGATCACGTCGTAATCCTTGAACAATTCCAGGGCGTTTTCGCTCGTGAGCCTGGTTTCGTAGGTCGTGATGTTCACGTCGGGATTCAGATTTGACAGCCGGGCGCGCGCAGCCTCGGTTTTTGGCCTGCCGACGTCGCCGGTGCCAAAGGTGACCTGACGCTGGAGGTTGGTGTAGTCCACGACATCAAAATCGACCAGGCCGATGTTTCCAACGCCGGCAGCCGTCAGGTACAGGCCAAGGGGCGCTCCGAGGCCACCCGTGCCAATCAGCAGCACCTTGGCCGCTTTCAGCTTGAGTTGGCCCTCCATGCCAACCTCGGGCATGATCAGGTGCCGGCTGTAGCGGAGAATCTCTTCATTGGTCAGGCTCGCTGGCGGCGCGTGGCCGGTCAACGGCTTTTGTTTCGTGGGCATCGCAAGTTTCCCCGGTGCTGATGCCATTTTACGCGGCGGTGCACTCTGAGGAAAGCCGCCCGGGCGGGCAGCACCCGCCCCAAGTCCCGGGCGGCACTTTACAGACGAACCCGCGAATCGTACTCTTGGAGCGCTATGTGGAATGTCGACGAACGTTTTGAGAAGAAGGCCATGGACACCCTGGCGTCGCTGGGCTTTTCCGTCGGCAGCACGCGCGGGGTTGTTCGCGTAGAAAAGTACGGCTCGGGCGCAGAATTCCGGCAGAATCCCGACGGCCGCTTCCAAATGACGATTTTGCCTAGCATCATGCTCAACGGGCAGTTCACACGCCTGTGGGATGCCGGCTACCAGAAATTTCTCCTGAGCGATGAAGGCGTCAAGGTGCCGGCCAGGGCCGAGCAACTCTTGAATCTGCGTAAGTTCAACGAAGAGCTGCGCACCGCGCTCGGCGTGCCAACATTCTACAACGAGGCCCTCGGTTCGGTCAGTCAGTTGAGCGTTTACGATCGCGTCAGGGGACGCGAAGGCGATGTGCCCGACAAAACCGTGGGGGCACATGAACCGGGGAACGGCCACTGAGTCGGGTTTCCCGGTGCGACTAAGCGTTGCTTTTCTTGCGCGCTTCCTCTAAGCACCTCCGAAATTGTTCGAGATTGACGCGATGCTTGGCAACCTTGCGCGTCCCGACAAAGAGCACCGGAATGTCCCAGCCGTAACGGTCGGTGAGATCGCGATCCTCGTCGATATTCACTTCACGCAAACGCGCGCCAAACTCCTCGACTAAAGGCTCGATGGCGGCCTTTGCTTCTTCGCAGAGATGGCATCCCGGGCGCGTGTAGAGAGTGATCTCGAGTGCACCGGTTGTGCGAAGGCGCGCGTCCTCCGGAGCCGTCATGGCTTGGGTTGGGAATACTTGCGGAATGGTCCGGCGTGCGGGTAAAAGCAGCACGCGCGATAAAGTTCGGCAACCTGGCGGATATGACCGAGGTCATGATTGGCAAGCTCATGCAACATCTGCGAAAGTGTAATTGTGCCCATCTCGGGGTGAATTCCGGTGCGGGCCCCGGCGGCAGAGGGCACCGCATGGAGAAAAAAGACAAAGGCACGGCGCAGGGCCACCAATTCTTCCAAGTATTGCCGCGCCGGCTTTTTCGGGACTTCGGACTCCGCCGGAGGTGCGTACCTCGGGAGCGCCGGAGATTCCTCGATCACGATGCGGCGCGCGCGCTGCTCGTACAATTGTTCGATCATCAGTAGGTGGGCGAGCACTTCGGTGATCGACCAGCGGTCTGCCGCTGGCTTCCACTGCAGGACCTCGGCGGACACGTCGCGCAGCAACAGCTCGAGCAGACCTGGGGTCTTTTCGAGCATCGAAACAGGAGCCTGAATCGGGGCAGGAGAAGGGCGTTGCATCTGGGACCTCATGCAGGCAGGGCTGATTGTAATCCCACTAAACGCCGAGGCAAAGCCCCGGTGCGGGGAATCCTGTAAGATTTCGAGGAAGGGAGATCGCGAAATGGGACGCGTGGTTGCATTAATGGACGACTTGTTTTTTCAAATGAAGGTGGCGGAAACGGCCAAGCACCTGGGCTTGGAATTCAAGGTGGCGGCGAATGGTGACGTTCTGGCGGGCATGCTCGAACCTCCCACAAAACTCGTGGTCATCGACCTGAACGCCAAGAGCCAGCCGGTGGCAACCCTGGCCCGGGTGCGCGCAACCCAGAGAGAGTTGCGGGTAGTGGCGTTCCTGTCGCATGTGCAGACGGAACTGGCGGCCCAGGCCCGCGCCGCCGGCGCCACGGACGTAATGCCTCGCTCGGCGTTTACGCAAAACCTCGCGGCCATTCTGCAAGAGGCGAAGGATTAAGAGCAAGTGTTGAGATTGAAGATCGTTTTTCAGGCGTGTGTCGGCGGTACCGTGCTTCTTGGCTGTTTCGTTGCTAGCGTAAGGCTTTGTGCAGCGCAGGCTCCAAAAGCCAACGATCCTGCGACCGTACTTCAGGAGGTCTTGACCGCAGCGTGCGCACAGGATTCGAACCATTTTTCCGACAAGTTGACAGCTCGCAACGCTGACGCCTTCCGGCGAATGACTCCCGCGGCTCAAGCCACTTTCCTGAAGCGCTTTGTACTGCTCGACAAGGCCGGAAAGCCGCGCTCCTCGGGCGATGCGTCAGGTGTTTTGACGGTGTTTTGCGAAACCCCGGAAATGACAACCCAGATGCAAATTGGCAAGCCCGAAGTGCGCGACAATCTCGCCTACTTACCCCTCGTCGCTAAGGATGCGACCGATACCGCCGATGCCAACACCCGCCGCATCACCATGGGATTAGTACGGGAAAGCGGCCAATGGAAGCTGCTTTCGCTCGGTTTGCTCTTGCTCGACCTCCCTACGCTCGGCGAAGAATGGGATCGCGCGGAAATTCAAGTCAATGAAAAATCCGCTATCGCGTCCATCATGGAGCTCGCGGACGCTATCGAGAAATATCGCGTTACGTTTACTCGTCTGCCCGATTCGCTGGCGGCGCTTGGACCTTCCGGAAGGGCCCCGACTCAAGCAGCCAAAGCGGGGCTCGTCAGTGATCAGCTCGCCGCTGGCCGCAAGGATGGCTACTCGTTCCGCTACGTCATCGTCGGCGCGACGACCTCCGGTGCCCCCGCAAAGTATGAGCTTGCCGCAATTCCAGCCGAGTACGGACGAACGGGTATGCGCTCCTTTTTCCGCGACTCGAGCGGAGTACTACACGCGGGCGACCACCAGGGCGCAGTCGGCAGCCTGTCGGATCCAAAGGTGGAATAGGTGGAATAGTCTCCGCAGCTCAACCAGGTTTCTCCTTTCTTTCCTCATTGAGCCCCGTCGTTTTACTCGCGGCGCTTGGAATCACGCCCTACGCCCTTTGAACGTCGGCAGATTAGAGAGAATTTGAGAGAAGCCGAAGTTAGGCTAACATGACGACCTTGCATATGCGCCTGACCCTCACGGTACATCTCCGCATCGCTTTTCTGTGCATGATTCTGGCCGCAATGGTGCCGCCTGGCCGGGCGCAGGAAGTCGAATCCGGCTATGGACCGCTACCCGTGTTCGAGTTTCACAGCGGCTTCTGGGTGAATCTTCACCACTTTCTCTATCACGAAGCCAGGACTCGCGTTGCGCGCAATTCCCGTGACGGCAACGCCAAACCTACGGGTCCTGTGTTGAAGCCTTCACCAGGCTCCGCGCCTTCTCTTTCAGCCGCGGAACAAAGAGCCTGGGACAGGGCCATGGCCTACTACTCGGCCGAATATGCACAAAAGGACCTGGCGGTGAATCTGGACCTGGTGCTGCTGAAGAACCAGCTCGGCGACTTTGAGGATTGCGATGAACTGACCGGAAAAAAGAAACGCTCCTGTGATGCGGGGCTGCCGGGGGACATTGGACCCATTCTCGAGGCCGCGGCGCCGGTGTACCGGTCGCACTGGTGGCCGGACCAGGATCGGGCGAATCGCCGCTGGGTAACGCGCGTGGCGCCGCTTGTGCGTGAGCAGGGTGTCGGCTTGTCTCAGAAGCTCGCGGACATCTACCAGACGAGCTGGCCCAAGGACAAGATTCGCGTGGAGGTGAGCGCCTTCGCGAATGCCGCGGGCGCGTACACGACGCTTGATCCCTTGCGTGTGACGATCTCGAGCACCGATCCCCGCAATCAGGGAACCGAAGCGCTAGAGGTCCTATTCCATGAGGCTTCCCACGATATCGCGAGGCCCGTAGAAATTGCTATCACGCGCGAATGCAAGCAGCGCGATAAGCCCATTCCCCGCAACCTCTGGCATGCCTTGATTTTCTATACCACGGGCGAAGTGCTTCGTCCCCTGACTAAGGATTCTCCGCCAGCAAAGGGAGGAGGAGACACGCCCCCTTCGGCGAAGCCGCCGCAACCGAACCTGGTTCCCTACGCACTTAGCGACATCCTCTCGCAGCGCGGGTGGGAGGACTACCACCTGCTGCTAGTTCTGTATTGGCAACCCTATCTGGATGGCAGAGTGAGCTTTGACGACGCCATCGCCCACCTGGTCTCGGCCGTCTGAGGGTCTCGGACCTGAGGTTGTGGCGATGCGACTGTGGGTTGTCGTAAAGGTTGCCGTAAAGGTTGCCGTAAAGGTTGCCGCGATTGTCCTCGGAACCCGCGTATGTTAGGCTTTTTCCTGCCAAGGCAGGCCCGGCCGAAAGCCACGCACGTCCCTTACTCGCACGACCTCTTCGCTCCCGTCCCAGAGGGTCGTACGACGGGGCAGAGTCTCTGCGTTCAGGAGGACTAGGGCAGAGGACTCAAACCGCGCATGGCTGGAAACCAAACGGCATCCCGAACGGAAAGAGAGCCCCGCGAAATCAAGCTGGCGCACTCTCCTGATTCAGACGACGCTTTCATGTTTTATGCGCTGGCTACCCACAAGCTGGCTACTCCGGGTTACAAATACACGCACATTCTCTCCGATATTCAGTCGCTGAACGAAGCCGCCCTGAGGGAGACCTACGACGTAACTGCCCTGAGTTTCGCTGCTTATCCCGCTTTGCGCGACAGGTACGTTTTGCTCGATTGCGGCGCAAGCTTTGGGGAGGGCTACGGGCCCATTGTGGTTGCGACCAACGCGATGAAGCCCCAGGAACTGAAGGGCAAGCGCATTGGCGTTCCTGGCCTGAAGACCTCGGCTTATCTCACCCTAAGGCTTTTCGAAGCGGACTTTGAGCCCGTCGTAATGCCCTTCGACAAAGTGATTGAGGCGGTTCGCAACGAGGTGGTGGAGGCCGGCCTTCTCATTCACGAAGGTCAGCTGTTCTTCCCCCAGTTGGGATTACACCGGGTCATCGACCTAGGAATCTGGTGGCAGGAATTGACGAAGCTGCCGCTTCCACTCGGCGGGAATGCCGTGCGCCGGGCGTTGGGCGCCGACCTCGGCAGGCTTGTCGCCAGGACCATTCGGGACAGCGTCGCTTACGGCCTGGAGCACCGCGAAGAGGCTTTGAATTACGCCATGCAGTTCGCACGCGAGATGGACGCGGACCTCGCCGACAAATTTGTGGGCATGTATGTGAACAAGTGGACGCTCGGTTATGGGGAAAAGGGCAAGAAAGCCGTGCGCGAACTGATCGAACGCGGCACGGCCGCCGGCTTGCTTCCCGGCCCCGCTGAAGTCGAATTCCTCGAAGAATAGCTTCCTTGCTGGCGAGCCGCACGGCTCGCTCACATCACATTCCCATTCCTCCGCGAGCAAGATTCAGTTCTTTGCGCCCTGCCCCAACACTCGTCTTGTCGTCAGCGGACAGGAGAAAAGGCCCGAAGGTGCTCCGGAAGAGAAAAAAAAAGACATCGTTGTTCATTCGGAAACTTCACGCTCTGAGGTAGTCGGATTGTACCGGCCACTTCCTCGGGGCAACACAAATCCACTTTGGCCGGCAAACCGGGAACGGACCTGCTAGGTACCGAGTGCTGCTTCTCTTGACGCTGCCCGCTGAATCGCCGCATACTGTTTTTTCGTTCCCGATGCCACTCAAATCCTTTCTGACCCTGGTTTTGTTTTGCGCAAACTTGGCTTTGCCGTTGGGCGCTGCCGCGCAGGCTGCCGCTGAGTTTCGCGATCGCCCGGATATTCCGAAGGAATGGCCGCGCGAGCCGGTTCGGAGCGCTCACGGCATGGTGGCCAGCGACGAATTGCTCGCCTCAGAGGCTGGCGTCGAAATCCTGAAGCGCGGTGGCAACGCCGTTGACGCGGCCGTGGCCACCGCTTTTGCCTTGGCCGTGGTGGAGCCTGCCGCCGGAAACATTGGTGGCGGCGGTTTCATGCTCGTGTACCTTGCGAACGGCACGACGAACTTCTTCGACTACCGCGAAGTCGCACCAGGCAAGGCGACACGCGACATGTACGTCGGCCCAGACGGAAAGCTGGACAACGATGCCTCAACCATCGGCTACCGTTCGGTCGCGGTCCCAGGCACGGTCGCGGGGCTTGCGCTGGTCCTTAAAACGCACGGCACGATGAACCTCTCGGCTGTCATCTCTCCGGCTATCCGGCTCGCCGAGCAGGGGTTTCCGGTCAGCGAGAAACTCGCACGCGAATTCGCCGAGGAGCGGCCCGGGCTACAGCGTTTCTCGATGAGCAGCCGCATTTTCCTGAATGATGGAAGGATGTACCGCGCGGGGGACACGCTCCGCCAACCCGAGCTCGCCGCCACACTGAAACGCATCGCCAAGAACGGTCCGGCCGAATTTTATCAAGGCCAAACCGCGCGCCTGCTGGCCGGGGATATGGCCGCGCTAGGGGGTCTCATTACCCTCGACGACCTGGCTCACTACCAGCCCAAGATTCGGGCGGTGCTTCGCG